>Ga0206117_100693_pt1 | contig 27661 bp, 18 predicted proteins | sample 3A5Ametagenome_FD_177997 | JGI IMG/M metagenome (GOLD analysis project Ga0206117, IMG submission 177997) | Enriched microbial communities from leaf-cutter ant dump, University of Wisconsin, Madison, United States - 3A5A | ecosystem: Environmental > Terrestrial > Nest > Insects nest > Nest dump... | reverse complement strand
CTGACATACGAAAAAAGCCCGGCCGTTTGATCATCTAAACCGCGCATCTCATCCTCCGATCGCTCAGAAGAAGCGAATCACGGACCAATCCAAGACGGAAGGGTTTTTCCGCAGCCTGCTAACTTGTCCACGCATCGGAGAGAGAGGCGCCCATTCGGGCTATCTTCGTGAGATGCGCCGCGCTGCGAGCACGGCGCACTTCGCTATTACTGCACCGTGAACTTTGTCAGCGGGATGGGGCCTCCCGGGGTGTTGACCCCGACCGTGCCGTTGCCGGCGAGCAGGCTGCCGGCACCGCGGTCCGTGTTGGTGATCGTCGGCGACCAAGTCGGGGCGGTCATCGACGAGCCGCCGGCGAACTCCTTAAAGGAGGCGCCTTCGAACAGGGCTGGCGCCGCCGTGGCGGTCGAGCCCGACTCCAACGCGTACCAGACAGCCGAGCCGTCCGGCCGGTACATGAAGCCCACGCTGAAGGTCATCAGACCTCCCGACGGCGTCCGCGCCGTCTCGACGAACCAGCCGCGGCCGCCGGTCGCCGCGTTCCAGTACCAGCCGTTGGTCATCGCCGCGCCGCCGGGGAAGCCGCCCGACACCGCGTTGGCGGCCGTCGCGGCGCCGGTCAGCTTGTAGCGGACTAGGTTGATCGTCGGGCCGGTCCACTGCAGGGTCGGCTGGTTGCGCTGATTGAAGGTCAGCGTGAACTGGCCGGTCGAGCCGGTCTGCTGGGCCGTCGGGCCCTCGACCTGCGCCAGGGTCACGCCGCCGCGATAGGCGTCGAGATTGCCCGAGCAGGTGCGCGAGGCCGCGTTGTAGGTGCAGGCGCCGACCAGCCAGGACGATTCGCCGCCCGAGCCATAGCCGAAGATGCCCATGAAGATCCGGTTGTTCACCGGATAGTATTCGATGGCCACGCCGCGGCCGCCCTGGTTCGGGTCCCAGTACCAGCCGGTTTCCGGCAGGGCGTAGTCGGCCGCCGAGACGACCTGGACGATGGCGGTCGCGGCGGTCTGCTGGTTGGTGGACGGGTTGACCAGCGTTCCGCCGTTGCCGCAGCCCGACGCGTCCGGCTTGATCGCGATCGCGTAGGTGCCCGCGGCGTTGAAGGTGAAGGCGACCGTTGACGTCGAGTTGCCCAAGCCGCCGACGGCGGTGTTGCCGCCGGTGCCGCTCACCATGTTGTTCGGGCCGGTGCGCTTCCCGGTTAAGACGATGCCGACGTTGCCGCCGTTGGTCGCGTTGGGGGTGTAGCTGCCGCTGTACGGGTTGCCGCCCACGGCGTCAAGCCCGATGGCGATTGACGAGGTGTTCATGCTGCAGCCCGGCAGCAGCTGATCGCTGCCGAACGTGAAGATCTGGTTCAGCGTGTAGGTCAGCGTCGTGCCGGCGGCCACCGTCGCCACGGGATAGGCCACGCCCGGGATCTGGCCGTAGATGCCGTTGGCTGCGAAGATCGTGCCCGCGGTCACCGGGGTCGCGACCGTGTAGGTCGGTGGCACATACGGCTCGACCGGCAGGACGATCACCGGCGGGATCGGCGGCATCTGCGCCGACGCGATGCCGGCGAAGGCGACCAGGGCCGCGGCCAGCGCCGCCGACAATAAGATCTTCATTGCTCGCTTCCCCTCAATGGAGTCCGTACCGACGAATATGACTCATATGTGGGGTGGATTTATGCCCTGCCGAGGGGCGGTTTGCCAACATGGAAACGTTGGTCCGCGTCGGTCGGAACATTCGGCGTATTCGGACTGCGCGCGGACTGACCTTGGACGCTGTCGCGGCTGACTCGGGAGTCGGCCGGGGCCGTCTCGGCGAAATAGAGACTGGTAATCAGAATCCGAGCGTGACCGTCCTGGCCCGAATTGCCGCCGCCCTGCAGGTCGATATCAGCGACTTTTTTGCCCCTGGATCAAATGAGGATCCAGCCCCATCACCGCTGCGAGCGGGACGTAAACCGAAATCCCTCTGACGTTCGTTGAGGAATCCTCGTAACGAACTTGGGGCACGTAGCTGATTGTATTGTCGCGGATCCGGGGCGCGACCGCGATCTACACCCGGCGAATGCGTCGAGATCGACGTCTCCACCCTGGTTGACTGGGTCGGTGCCGCGGCGGCAAGTCTTGCACTGCTGGTCGAGGCGATCCGCCGCCATGTCCTGGCCGCTCACATCCACAGCGACGATACCACTGTGCCGGTGCTGGCCGAGCAGAAGACTGTCACCGGCCGGCTTTGGATACATGTGCGTGACGATCGGCCTTTTCGGCGACGGCGACCCGTCGGCAACCTTGTTCTTCTACTCGCGCAATCGCGGTGGCGAACATCTAGGGTATCGTCTGACCGACTTCGCCGGATCATGCAGGCGGATGCCCACGCTGGCTTCACCCGACTCAATGATCCGAGCCGCAAGCCGGGGCGGATCATCGAGGCCGCCTGCTGGGCACAAGCCGCGGGGAAAGTTCTTCGAGCTGGCCAAGGTCGCCAAGGCACCGATGCCGGCGGATTGCCCGGATCTGGAGATTGAACGGCAATCCACCTGTCCGCCATCGGATGAACGCCTCGCCGCGCGCCAAGGTCACGTCCCGGAACGTGGTGTAGGAGGCAGATCGCCGAGTCTGTTCTCGGACTCGGTCCGCTGAAGCCATTTCACTGTATATATCACTATATATATACTGTATATATCACTATATATACTGTGTGTTTGGAGCAGGCGCATCCGCGACGCGGCGCCTGATGCGCAAGCCAGGGGCACAGCACCGCCTGGTCACGTCCCGGGACGTGACCCCGGGTCGAGCGCCATTTCGATCGAACGAAGTTCTTCTGCCTCCTGTCGAATGATGTTCATCGGGAAGGCGCCTTCACGTGGTGAAGCCTCTGCCGGGATCACGTCGCGCCGCAGCGGCGAACGCGCCGGCGCCATCCTGCTCGAGCAAAATGACGAATGGGCCGTTCAGCGATCTCGCTACATGACCCTGGAAACGATCGCCCCGCTGAGCGATGATCCAATCGTCAGGTTGCCCGCCGTGGCAACCTGATCATACCGGCCCAGCCCTGTTGGAGAGCTCCGCGAGCGACGCGCTGCTACACCACTTCTCGGGACACGACCGACACGACCGCCGGGGGACAGTGCGAGTGCGCGTTTGCATCCGCATTTTTGCGATGCGATTGCCTTCTCGGTGAGCCGTCGTTTGTCGCGCCATGGCGCCGTACTGGACGCGTCTCCCGCCTGGCGTTCGCACAAACTTCATGCTTCAATTTGACCGGGATGCGCTCACCCGCGACGCATGTAGCAGTGTGCTTACTGCTTCGGTAATGGTTGGGCGAGAAGTTAATTCGTTCCGGATCGCCGCTCGGCTCGGCGCACACGCGCGGACCGAGGTTAGCTCTAGGATGTCGGCGCCTTGAGCTGGACCGTGAGCTGCCCGAGGCTGGCGTAGAATTGCGGGGGTACGCGACCAAGGTCGCCACCGCCGCCGGAAGGATTTCCGCAGAACGCCCCTGCGAGGGGAGGCAGGGGCCCATTACACCGCAAACCTGGACATTTTTACTTGTCCAGGTTTGCGGTATTGCGCTTTTTTCGCCCGGGTTTGATAGTGTTAATAAGTTGTTAATACCACACATTAATTGTGGTGTAGAAAATGTTCGATTCGCAGGCCTCCAAGGTCGCGTCGTCGCTGCAGCGGTTGCACCGCTTTGTGTCGTTGCCTGCTGGCCTGACGACCGACGTCGTCAGGCCAATGTGTCGCTCACTCGGTAGTTCGGCGTCTCATTTGAGGGTAGTTTTGTCGCAAAACTACAGCAGGTCGAGGTCTGTCGACCCGACATCTGTGTCGCGGGCTGACATTGATCGACGCTCGCTCATGAGGGCGAGCGTCGTTCTATGTCGTGTCGATGCGTACAGGAGTCGCCGTTCTTGTCCGCTAGGAGCGACCGAGCAACGCTTTGGTTATTGTCCGTGGCGACGCCGCTGACGTGGCTGTCGCTGGTTTGCGCTCATTTCAGATGTCGCGTGTTTCGCTCTACTGCTGATGTTGGTCGCGCTTCGAACCGCTTCGATTTGTCGCCTGTGATGACGGTAGCGGGTCACTACCATCGTCATTTGGTTCACCGATGATGTCGGTGTGTCGAGATGGTTCGGACGGGCGGCGACGAGTTCAGGTTCGGGGCGTCGCGAATCTCTTGGTCTTTATCGCTGCTGGCGGCGCGCTTCATGCGTCATCTGTTGTCATCGTCTAAGTGCCGGATGCACTCTGTTATAGTCCAAGCTGCGTCGAGGCGGGGTGAGGACGCTGCGGAGACCGTGCACGCAGCGGTCGCCGTGTCGGTGGCTTCTGCGTGCACTAACATGTTAAGCATTTTCCTGGCGGCGATCCTCACCGCGATGTTTTGTGCGCGGCATCATGGCCGTCATGGCGCTTCGCTAGCGACCTGGTGCACATCAGGCGCGCCAGGTCGAGTGGGTTAGGCTGCTCAATGCGTGACTTATAAAATATCTAACGAATTTTATGTTTTCGTTTTGGACGCACGACTGCTCGCAACCTGCGTACAGCGCGCGACCGGACATGCTGCACCTCTGCGCAGCGGAAACGTCGAGAGCGGTGCGGCGACGCCGCCAGTCGTGGTTTCGGCGGCGGCGACGATGCGGTCACGGCGCTCGCCGTGGATGACGGCGACGTTTCTGCGCGGGTCGTCTTCGGGGCGCTTCCGGTGGTAGAAGCAGATCATCCGTTCCGAGGTGATCTCGTCGATGCCGACCGTGTTCGGGTCATAGCGGTTATGGCCGAGGTCCTGCTCGTTGACGAGCAGGACGAACAGGTGGAGCGGCAGCTTGCACGAACAGCTGATGTCGAGCGTGTCTACGTCGCCGTCGTTCAGTGTCAGGTGCAGGTCTTGGTAGCGCGTCGACTGCGTTTTGCCGTTGGCGAACGGGTCGAGGTCGATGCCAATTTCGGCGACGGTGATGTAGGCGCCGCCGCCGATGTCGGTCACCATGCGCAGCTGTTCGGTGTTCTTGCCGCGGCGCGTGCGCCGGACGGTGGCAGTCTCTCCGCGCAGCACCTCGCTGGCGTTGGCGCGGGCGGCGGCGAGTTCGTCGTCGCTGGCCGGGCGGCGTTCGGGGCTGGCGGCAGCTTCGGTGTCATGGTCGACGTCCTGTGTCGTGCGGTTCAGTCTGTTCTGGCGGTGCAGTCGGCGGCGGCGATGATCATGGCACCGGTGTCGCGGTGACGGGCGCGGGCGGCGTTGGCGTGGCTGGCGATCACAACGGCCGGGTTGGATCGCGGCAGCCGGCTGCGGCCGGACAGCGTGATCTGCGCGTCCGTGTTGGTGGCAATGACGGCCGTCATGCGGTCGGCGTCGTAGTGGACGATGACGCCGGCGGTCTCGTTGTCGGGCTTTCGGGCGTCGGTCATGTGCATGGCGGTGCCGGCGATTGCGACGGCGGCGTCGGCGTAGATCGCGGCGACTGCGGCGCAGCCTGCAGCGGTGCGCCGGCTCATCGCCCGTCTCCGGTTGCGTCGGCGACGGATAAATTCTGACGCCTTTAATATACAGCATATCCCGCATGCCTGAGATAGGCGCTGCATTCGGCCGGGCAGGTGGTGTCAAGAAGTTGGCTGATGCAGCGCCATAGGCTGGGAATCGATCGGCACTCCTCTTTCCGGAACAGCCCCTTGATCTTTGCAAACATCATCTCGATCGGGTTGAAGTCGGGGCTGTAGGGCGGCAGGAAGAGCAGATGTGCGCCGGCGGCCCGGACGGCGTTGCGAGCGGGTTTGCCCTTGTGACTGCCAAGATTGTCGAGGATGACGATGTCGCCTTTTTTGAGGGTTGGCACGAGCGCCTGCTCGACCCAGTCGGTGAAAATATCTCCATTGATCGGTCCGTCGAGGAGCAGCGGTACGACGACGCGATCATGGCGCAACCCGGCCAGGAAGGTCAGCGTCTTCCAATGACCGTGCGGCACCTTGTCGATCAGCAGCTAGCCTCGAGGGCTCCAGCCATGGGTACGGGTCATGTTGGTCTTGACCCAGGTCTCGTCGACGAAGACCAGGCAAGCCGGATTAAGCCGATGCTGATGGCTTCGCCACCGGGCACGGAACCGGGCGATCTTGGGCCCATCCTGCTCGCTCGCCATCAGCGTTTTTTTGAAGCTGAGGCCCTCGCGCCGGAAGAACCGTAAGCATGCGGTGAATGCCGCGGTCAGGCAGCGACAGCGATTTGCGGCTTCCAGTTTCACGGCAGCAGGTCATCGATTCTCGCTGTGGGATGTCCGGCGATGCGACCAAGGACGTCGGTCAGCCAGGCTTGAGGATCGACGTCGTTCATCCTGGCGGTGACGATCAGGGTGTAGATGAGCGCGGCGCGCTGCCCGCCGCGGTCGGAACCGGCGAACAGCCAGCTCTTGCGGTTATGCAGAGGTCTGCATAACCGCAATTATGCGCACCGCGTGATTATGCGTAGCTCGCCGACGGAAGTGTCTGTGGGGCTGACACGCCGGCGATTTCCAGCACGACGAGCTGCGCATAATTCAAAGGCTCTGGAGGAACCGCATCAGCTGATCCGGCGGCCGGTACCGACCGAGGCTCGCTCCAATCGGCTGCAAACGGTCGAGGGTGCGCTCCTTCATTGAGAGATCGGCCTCAAGATACATATGCGTCGTGACGGGGCTCTCGTGGCCCAGCCAGAGGGCGATCACGGTGATATCGACGCCGGATTGCAGGAGATGCATCGCCGTTGTGTGGCGGACCGTATGCGGCGATATCGAGCGGCGTGCGAGTTGGGGGTAACGCACCGCGGCAGTCGAGACGGCCAGGTCGAGGCGTTGGGTGACGTTCGAACGCGCCATAAGCCCTCCGCCTCGGCTCGGAAACAGAAACGTATCATCGCCGGCATGCTCCAGCCGACGCTTCCAGCCCCGGATCAGTGACGCGGTTGATCGCCAGAGCGGCACGCTTCGTTCCTTGCGCCCCTTGCCGCGGAGGTGCGCGGCCATCGTACCGTCGATGACGACATCGCCGACCCGCAGACCGATGACCTCGGAAACCCGCGCCCCGGTGTTGTACATCAGGCTGAAAAGCGCTCGATCTCGTTGGCCTGCCCAGGTTCGCGGATCCGGAGCATCGAGGATCGCCTGCATCTCCTGGCGCGACAGGAATCCGAGTACCGGCCTGTCAAACCGCTTCATCGGGATGGCCAGCGCCTGCTCGATCACGGGGAGTGCTGTCAGGTCGTAATGGGCGGCATACTTCAGGAACGATCGAAGTGCCGCTAAACGGGCGTTGCGGCTGCGCGCGCCGTTCTTGCGATCCTTCTCCAGGTGATCGAGGAAGCTGAGGATCAATCGGGCGTCGAGATCGACCAACGCCAACGCGGTCGGGGTCTTGCCGATCCTGACCTCGGCGAAGCCGAGCAACAATCGGAACGTGTCGCGATAGGCGGCGATGGTGCGCGGGCTGGCGGCTCGCTGATGGCCCAGGTGCTCAACGAAGAAGCGCTGGAGCAAGGTGGAAAAAGTCGGCGTCGATGTCGGATCAGCCATGGTCGCCGACTCCGACGGTGGCCGCGAAGCGCTCGAAGCGCTCGCCGGCGATCGCCATGAGATCCGGGACGCCGGTCAGATACCAGTAGGTGTCGGACACCTTGGCGTGGCCGACATAGGTCGAGAGTGCCGCCATGGCGTTGCCGATATCGGCGCCGTGCTCATGCCAAAGCTGGACACGACGGCAGATGAAGGTGTGGCGCAGATCGTGGATACGCGGCTGGGCGTAGGCGCCACGCGCCGTCCACCCGAGTTCGCCTCGCAGCCGCTGGAACAGCTCATGGATGGTCCGCTTCGGCAGCAACCCTCCCGATGACGACAGGAACAGCAGCGCATCCCGGTCGGTAGCGCAGTGACGCGCCCGCACCGCCATATAGCGGCTCAACGCCGCAGCCACGGTCGGATGTACCGGCATGTGTCTGGACTTGCGAAACTTCGTGTTCCGGACCGTGATGACGCCCTGATCGAGATCGACATCGCCGCATCGCAGGTGGAGCGCTTCCGAAAGCCGCAGGCCCGTGGCGGCGATCAATCCGAAGATCGTCTCGTAGGTCGCCGGTCGCAATCCACCGTGCGGGGCAAGGCGTCGGGCGGCAGCGAGCAGATCGCAGATCTCCTGCTCCGAGTAGATGTGCGGCGCCAGGCGGCGGTGTGAGCGGCCAAAGATCGCGGTCTGCGGGAACTCGGTCGCAGGATCAAGCCGCGCCAAATACCTTGCGAACGGACGAAGGACGTCCAGGCGGCGCGCCCAGGAAAAGGGCTTGGCGTGCTTGGCTCGGCCCTGCACCCAATCCAGGGTGATGCGGGTCGTCAGCGGTCCGGTGTGGCCCGCCGCGTCGACGAAGCGGGCGAAGGCGTTGATCTGGTCGCCGGGAATGCGCAGGTCGAATCCCAAGGCCCGGCGCTCGGCCAAGTAATCCTCGGCCAGCGAGAGCATGGTGCGGGCCGCGGTCATGACGCGCTCCCCGGCCAGGGCGAGGCCACTGCGGCAAGCTTGGTCAGATCGACCTTGGCGTAGATCGCCGACGTATCGAGGCTGCGGTGCCGCAGGACGTCGGCTATGTCCTTCATTGGCGCGCCGGTGCGCAGAAGCCGGCTGGCCACACTGTGCCGCAGAATATGGACCCGTGTGCGAGTCCATCCGCATCTTCGGTAACCTGCCAGAACCGCGCGCCTGACGACGCCCTTCTCAAGCGGTTCGTCGTACGGGGCGACGTGGCGGACAAAGATGGCCCGGTTCGAGGTCTGGGGCCGCTCCTCGCGCAGATAGGCGGCGATCGCGTGGCCGGTCGCCGCAGGCAAGGGGAGAACATCCGCGCGCCTCACCTTGGTTCCGACAAGGCTGAGCGTCCCGTCGGTCCAGTTGATGTCTTCGAGGCGCAAGCTCGCGACCTCGCTGCATCGCAGGCCTAGATCGATCAAGCACCGCACCATCGCATAGGCCCGTCGACGCGATGGAAAGGGTTGATCGAATGATCGCAGCAGTTCATCGACCTCAGCGTCTGTGAGGACCTCCGGCAAGGACGCCAGTCGCCAGTGGGCCACCCTCGGGATGGCGGCCGCCAGTTCGCCGACCCGGTCGCCGGACATGCTGCGGAACCGAAGATAGCAGCCGATGGCACTGCCGATCACGCCGATGGAGCCAGCGCTGCGCCCATTCTCGCCGAGGACGAAGCGCCGGACCGAGGTGGCGCCGATCTTCGACATCTTGATCGGCTGGTCGCCGAAATGGGCAAGCAGAAACTCGCCAGCGATCCGCCCGCGCTGACGGCAGGTGTTGTCCGCCAGGCCCCAGACATCACGCATGTGGGCATCAAAGCGCGCCAGCTCTTGCGCAATGGCCGTGTCCAAGGCGGGATCCTGCGCTCCTACGCCACCAGCCCTCAGCACTTCCAGCAGTTGGGCGAGAGCGGCTCGCAGTTCGTGGCGCAGCCGACGGACCGGATAGGGACAGCCGCATGACGGCAGATGCTCCGACAGGAAGCGGGCGACGACGGCCTCGCCGATCGTGGTCAGGCCGCTCCGTTCCCCGGTCAGCCAACGAGCAAAGTGCGCAACGCAGCACAGGTAGACGCGCTGGGTGCTCGGGGCATATCGCCTGTCGCGCAGGTACGCGCCGTACCGCGAAACGTACGGCTGAAGAACGCTGTTCTCCAGCCACGCGCGGGGCTGCGGCTGGACGACGATCTCTTGGGACATGTTGACCTCCTCTCGGGCTGAACGAGCCTGGGAGGAAATCAGGATTATGTGCAGAACGGCGCCGTATGAGCGGCCAACCTCGCTCAGTCAAGCCGCAGGAAATGCAGTGCTCCCCTCGGCGAGCTGTGCATAATCACGCGGTGCGCATAATTGCGATTATGCAGAGGTCCGCATAACCGCAAGTCATGGCTGTTCGCCGGATCCGATCGCGGCGGGCGGCGGGCCGCCGTCATGTACAGCCTCATCGTCACCGCAAAGATGAACGACGTCGACCCCCAGGCATGGCTGGCCGACGTGCTCGACTGAATCGCCGATCATCCCGCCTCAAAGCTCGACCAGTTGCTGCCCTGGAACTGGCCGCCCGGCAGGCGCGAGACACCCGCCGCCTGAAACAGGATCAAAAGGCAATCCTGCGGCCCTCGGCGGACGGTTGCCGGATGGGGTTGCGGTCGGGTAAATCTCCCGCCTGCACCTTGTACGTCAAGGGCCGGACTCCCTTTGTGGCAAGCCGCGCGGGGTAGAAAAACAGCCGGTAGAACTGGTGAGGGAGGGGGATGTGGCTTCAGGCCTGAGCGGCTCAACAATCAAATCCTGGTTTCAATATCGCTGCGAGCGCAAGACGCGCTACGAGATTATGGATCCAAGCGAACTCGCCGCCGTTCCCATCGCCAAAGATCAGCGTGAACAACCCTGGGCGAGTCTGGGGGTCGATTATGAGCAGCGCGTCGTCACCCGCCTCGCGCACGAAAAAAGCGTGCTTCGTCCGGGTCATGGTGACGACGGCCTGCTTGAGCGTCACGCCGTGGCCTTCCTCAAGGGCCAGGGATCGGCCGACTATGCTGCACAGATCAATCTCCGCCCCCGCGCCCAACCCGAATTCATGCGCGGCGCCGACATCAAATTGCGTCGGAGCTTCGCCGATCTTGTTCGGCGTGAAATCCGTGCCTCGGGTTTGCATTTCACGGTTATCGACATCAAGGCGACGCGGGCAGCGCGCGCCTTCCACAAGACACAGGTCGCCTTCTACGTGTTGCTGTTGCGCGCGATGCTCGCCGAACTCGGCGTAGTCGGTACGGTCGAAGCGATGGGCGAAATCTGGCGAATTCCCGACGATGGCAACGCCGAGGGCGATGCTTGCGCGATCGAAACCTTCGCCCTCAACCCCTATCTTCGCCTGGTAGAGGATTTCTGCCAAACGACCCTTCCCATGATCGCTGGCAAGACCGTGGCATCGGGTCGCGACGACACCTTCTTCCATGTCTACTTCAAATGCGAGCAATGTGCCTACCTTCCACATTGTATCAACGCCGTGGGCCCCGTTCGCCCGGCCTGGTCCCGCGACGTCTCAGCGGTCGCAGGCCTCAGCCATGAGGCGAAGCGCACGCTACTCTCGATAGGCGTCGGTACTGTCGCAGGGCTTGCTGAACTCGGGCCGGGCGTCGGCCGCATCGACGGCGCGGGCTGGTCGCTGGCGCGCCGCGCCGAACAACTTGTAAGCCGCGCTCGTGCGCTGCGCGACGATAGCGTACAACCCGGGCCAGAGCCTCACAGCTTCCTAATGCCACCGCGGGCCGAAGCCGCCATCTATCTCGTTGCCGACAACGATCCGGTCGATGACACGCTCGTGACGCTCGGCTACCGCTTTGTCGACGCGAACGGCGTACGCGAGCATATCGAGATTCTGCCGAGCTCCGACCGGCGCGCCGAAGCCGATGCGCTGGTATCGGTTTTCGGTCGGCTTGTGCGCGACCTAGAAGCGATAGACGCGCACAATGAGGCAATCGGGAATCCCGGCGATCCGGCCAGTCTCTACGCGCATATCTTCCTCTATGAAGCCACCGAGGCGCTATCGCTGCAGAATGCCGTGAAGCGCCATCTGGGGGATCCGCGCGTGCGAGCAGGTCTGCTCCACATGGTACGCCTATTCCCGCCGGACGAGGTGGTTCCTGAACCCGAATTTCGCGGCATGCAGCATCTGCCGGCGACCGCCTTGCGCAGCGTTGTCGAGCAATTGCTTTCGCTGCCGGTCGCCGTCTCCTATGATCTGCGGCAGGTCTCAGCGGCGCTCCACCGGGCGGGTCTGATCGCGCAGACATACTCTCCGGCATCCGCGTTCGAGCGGCCCTTCTCATCGCTGCTCGCGATTGATGTCAGCCGCAATCTCCGGGAAGGGCGCGGCAAGGGCCCTGATGCCGATACCATTCGCGCGGACGTCAGTGCACGACTCGCGACCACCCAGGCGATCAGCGATTGGTTGCGGGCCGAGCATCAGCGCCGGGTTCTCGCCGGAGAGTCGCCGATGCTGCGCCTTAACAAGCAGCCCTTCCGTTTGCAGGCTACCTTCAATCCGCTTGATGCTGGCGACCTTGACGTCCTGCGTGCCTTCGAATTACTGGAGAACCGATCCGGGCTGCTGGGCACCATGATCCAGCTTGCCCGGCCGACGCACGTGCGCCGCGATGCTGGCCGTGCAATCGGACCGATGCGTCTCCTCAATGTGAGCGAGAAGGGCCGCTACGCATATTTGCTCTTTGCAATTCCACGCGAAGCCGAAGATAGTGATTTTTCACCCGCTACCTTCGGCTTGATCCTGAGCGATGGCGAGCCCGACCTCGTGCTTGAGCCCAGGGTTTGGTCGAGCATTGGCTGCGACCTTATGGACCCTTGGAGCCAGGACGCGCCCAATCTCCTGCGGCTGCGCATGTTCCGGCCGACCTTCATTGGCCCCGCCTTTCAGGAGGTCAAACGGCGCGCCGGCCAAGACGGCTGGTGGCTAGACCAGAGTTTCGTCGACTTCAATTCGTCGAAGGCCGACGCTTTCCTCACCTTCCTCGGCGCGCAGCTACAACCATGACGACGCGCGATGATATCCTGAGCTTTCTGCGCGACCCCGCAGCGTTCGCCGCAACCGCCGCCGACCGCGACCTTTGGACCGAGGGTCTCGATGGCTTCGCCAATCCCTCGATCGCGCGGATCGGAGACCGCCCCTTGCGCGCCGCACAGGAAGCGGCATGGCGTGGCCTTGCCGACCAGCGCGTTGGCTTGGTCCTAGGCCCACCAGGCACCGGAAAGACTCATCTCCTTTCTTGGCTTATCACCGCTTTTGGCGCTGTACGCACGGCGCACCAGCATCCCGCGCGCACCCTGGTCACGGCCTTCACCAAGAATGCCGTGGGCAATGTCCTTGATGCGGTCGCAAAGCGCCGGGCGCTTCACGACCCCACAGCGCCCGCCCCTATCTTCTACGGCGCACCGCCGAATGGCGGTCTCGCCGCCGGTGTCCAACTGCTTGGGCGTGGCGACGAGACCGATCTCGCCCAAGAAGTCGCAAGCGGCCGAACCGTAATCGGCGCAACTATATGGTCGCTCTACCGCCTGATCACGTCGGGCGTGCTCCCTGCGACTGAAGGCCCGACAGCGGCCTTATTCGATCTGGTTTGCATCGATGAGGCCTCGCAAATGGTTCTGGGGCAAGGGCTAATGTCACTTGCCGGTATGGCGCCGCATTGCCGCGTCGTCGTCTCCGGTGATGATCAACAGTTGCCACCGGTACGTTCTATGCGCTCCACCCGCATAGACGATCGTGAAATGGGCGGATCGCTTTACGCCTTTCTGAAGTCGGCCCATGCAGCTGAGTTCCCGCTTGAAGAGACCTTCCGGCTTAATGCGCCTTTGGCCCAGTTTCCAGAGCGCAAATTCTATCCCGGTCGCTATGTGTCAGCGGTGCCCAACGCGCAGTTCGCGCTTCAGGCCAACTGGCGTGACGGACTCGACCTCGTTTCACGCCTCGCGCTCGATCCCGCCTTGCCGACCGTCGTGCTGGTGCACGATGGCCCTCCGGCCGCCACTTCCAGCCCGTTCGAAGCGCGCCTCGCCGCCAAGCTGACCGCTGATCTCGCTCACCGCATCGAAGGGCCAAACGGAGTTGTGCCGCCAGACGAATTCTGGTCCGAGATCGCCGCAGTAGTGACTCCGCACCGCGCACAGAATGCAGCCATCCGCGCGCTGATGCCGGCGGCCCTCAAGCCTGATGCTTTCGTCGAGACCGTCGACCGCATCCAGGGCAAGGAGCGCGACGCGGTCATCCTGTCCTATTGCGTCGCAGATCCTGATTTTGCGCTCGCTGAAGCCGATTTCATCTTCTCGCCCGAACGGCTCAACGTCGCCTCGACCCGCGCCCGCACCAAGCTCGTTTTGATCATCAGCCGCCGCCTCCTCGAAGCCGCGCCGGCCGAGCAGGAGACGATGGACAAGGCCGAGTTGCTGCGCGAGTTCGTCTACTCCTGCGACCTTGTGACCGAGACGGTGCTCGACGGCCCCGCTGGCCGCCCCATTCGTACTCAGATCCGCGCGCGGGGGTTCGACGGCCATCCGCCCGAACTCGATCTAACGTCCGACACTGAATCGGAGCCGGTCCTCCCCGAGATGACGCCGGCGCTGGAAGGACTGCTCGCGGCAATTCGCCGCGCGGCCGCGACCAGTACCTACGGTACAGCGACTTTAAGTCAGGTTCGCAGGGCAATGGCGCTCGCCGCAGAGCCTTTCACCGATGCGCGCCTTCTGCATCTGCTCGGCAACATTTCACTTGAGGAGCGCGAAGGACGCTTCGGCCGCTACTGGCAGGTCAAGCCGTTCGAAACCCCGAGACGGGTCTATGCGACCGACATCAACACGGTCCGCATGCGGATCGCAACGGTGATTCGCGAAGCACGTGCGGGCAAATACTGCTTCTACGACCGAGCGCGCGATCGTTTTGCCTGGATGTCTGAGCGCGGCGAAGACGTGCTGCTACCTGTCATCCAGGCACTGCAGGCAGAGGGGTTGCTGACGCTTGGGGCCGCCGGCGGTGCCACGACGATCGCCATGTCCGTCGCCGAGCGGGTAGCTGAGGAGAACGTCTCCGACGAGCCGCTGACGCCACTTTCCGACGATGATTATCGACTGCTCAACCGGCTCGAGGATATTGAAGCCGCGCGCATCAACTTCGGCATATTCGATTCTTGGACGTCGACGATATCGCTTGCCCGCGACGCGCAGCGTTCGACCGAGGAGACGCTCGCTGCCCTCTCGCGCCTCGAGCTTAACGGCTATGTCATGCTAGCCGAGGATGCACGGGTGCGCAGCCGTATCGCTGAGATCGCGCGCGAACTCAGTCATGTAAAGCAGCGCTTCAAGACCGACGATGCTGCGGACCGGCCCTATCTGGTGCGCAATCTCAAGGTTGAATTGCGTGATCGTAACAAGCCGATCCGCAACCGGCCGCTGCGCCAAGTCTTCGATGAGGCGACTGCGGCGGCCAGCCCATCTCAGGCGCAAGCGCTCGAGGGCCTTTATCGCGCGCTTGCCGGGCTATGGGGAGAGCGGGCCGCGCTTGCCGACTTTCAGCGCAAGGGCCTGCTCGAGGGCCTTGAGGCTTGGCGCGGGGACGGGAGTCCGAGTCTCGCGATCGCGGCTGACACCGGTTCAGGCAAGACGGAAGCAGCCGTCCTACCGTTGATCGCCGGCGCACTGGGCGATGCGCTTGAAGGCATTGCCGGCGTCCGCGCGATCCTCGCCTATCCGCGTATCCGCCTCGCCACCAATCAGGCACAACGTCTCGCCGGGTATCTCGCTGCGTCGGCAAGCATTCCCAACCTGCCCCTTCTGACTCTCGGCCTCCAGGTCTCGGATGTCCCCGACAGTTTCGAAGCGATGCACGAGCGCTATCGTGAGGCTTGGCGTTCTGTTAGTCCCAATACCTTTGAGTTTCCCTTTTTTGCATGTCCCGTCTGCAGTCGCGGCCTGCATCTCCGCGCCGGAGATGGCCGTCAGGGCGCCGACGCACTAGTCTGCACGTCCGGCGACTGGCGCTATGATGGCTGGATCGGCTCAAAGGCTCAGTTGCGCGACCGTCCGCCTTCTCTTTTTCTGCCGACAACTGACAGCCTTCATCAATGGCTGCACGATCCGCGCTACGGCGCGCTCTTTGGCGACGATCCGCGCTACGCGCCGCCTCGCGCGCTGCTTGCCGACGAGATACATCTCTATACCCATATCCACGGGGCCCAAGTCGGCCTTGCGCTCCGCCGCCTCGCCGGTCGCGCCGAGACCAGCGGGCGCGACACCCGACCTATGGTCGCGATCGGCATGAGCGCGACGATTTCGGATCCTGCAGAAGCGTGGGGCCGGCTCATCGGCCGGAACAACGTACGCGCGATTCGTCCAGAAGCCGCGGAACTCGAGGCGAATCCGCGCGGCCGCGAAGTCTTCTACTTCATCCAGCCCGAGGTGGAGTCGCGCGGGGCTGACATCGCCGGTGCGTCCACCACGATCCAGAGCTTGATGTGCATCGGCCATGGCATGCGGCGCCGGACCGGCATTGAGGGTGGCTATCGCGGTCTCGTCTTCTTCGATTCGATCGACAAGATGCGGCGGTTGCACGGCGCCTATACCGATGCTGAAGAGGGTAAGGAACTCGCGTCCTTGCGTATCTCTGATTTCGGGGACGATGCGGATGGTCAGCCGCAGACCGAATGCTGCAAAGAACCCATCGGCTGCGATCGCTTCGCCGATGGCGAATGCTGGTGGTTCGCGGCCAATGATAAGAGGCAGTGTGGCGCGGGTGGGTCCCGTGTGCCAGGCACCCCGCTTCGGGTCGCGCGCACGCCAATTTATTCCGGGACGAGCAGCGACGCCGAGGCACTCGTGAAGGGCTCTGACATCGTCTTTGCCACATCTTCACTCGAGGTGGGCTATGACGATCCCGACATTACTCTAGTCTATCAACATTATGCGCCGCATAATCTCGCAAGTTTCATACAGCGCAAGGGGCGGGGTGGACGCGGAGTCGACGATCGGCCGACAACCGCCGTCACACTATCCATCTATTCTCCGCGCGACAGTTGGTATTTTCGTCGACCAGCGGAGATGATCTCGCCGGCAGGCTTCCGCATTCCGCTGAACCCCCGCAATTATTTCGTTCGCCGTGGCCAGGCGCTCACCACGTTGCTCGACGGCCTTGCACGCAGCGTTGCGCGCGGCGGAGATTCTAGCCCCAGCACCGCGCCTACACGGGAGATGCTGGTCGAGGCAGGCAAGCTTGTGGAAGCAGTGCTTGGGAGCGGCATATGGGCCGAGTTCGGCGTGGTCGATGCCGAAGGCTTCTGGGCGGCGGCAATGGCCGCACAGCCGAGCGTGAACGCGCGCTATCTAAATGAGCTCCGACGTGGGCTGCGTTGGGCGCCAGACCTCCTTTTCGATACGATCAACCTGCCGGGACTTACGATCCAAGGCCGAAATGTGGCCGGTGGCGGGAGCGAGGATATCGGACTTGCACTCATCGCCATTGCTCCTGGAAATGCCACCCGTCGGTACAATCCGTCGATCGTTCATTGGCGCCCGCCGGTTCATGGTCGCGCGCCTTGGCTGACGACCAGCGACTACGACCAGGCCGAACGCCAGCAGCTTCGATCTGACAGCGAGGCATTGCTCGCCGAACTGCCGGTTGATGTCCGCGACACCCTCGCGGGCCTGCACAACGACCTTTGCCGGCCGATCGTCGCCACCCTTGAGCCGATGGGCTGGATGGCCGGCGCCCATTGGACCCCAGAGGTTGGCTTTGCACACGATCGTTATCCGCCGATCGCCCCGCTGAACGAAGACGGTATTCCATTACGCCACGACAGCAACGCTAGCCTGCGTGGCTTTCTGCTTGTGGCAGCCGACCCTGCGCACGCTCGCGAGATTGCCGGAGCAAAATTGCCTGGCGTAGCCGGAGTCAATGTTTTCACCGGTGATGACATCGCCGGCGCGGCCTCGGGGCTCAATGTCGCGCGCGTCTTCTGGGGCGCCGATGCGGAACTCCGCTTCGATCGCCGCGGCGTCGTCCCGCTCAGCCTCTCGCAGATTTTCATCGATCCCCAAACCGAACGCCCGCTGCTGCACGGATATCAGGTTACCACCGAGGGGTTACGCTTCACCGTCGACCGCGAGGCACTTGATCGCTGTGTCGACCAGATTATCGCCGAATTTGCCGAGGGCGAGGGGGGGCAGCGTTGGCATGAGGCACAGTTCCTTCGCTACCTCATCGAAAGTCGCAGTCGCGCAATCGGAATTTCCGGCCATGACGCCCGGCTCGGTGCCGACGTCATCGCTACTGCCGCCGCACACACAAACTTCGCGCCGCTACTGCGGCGGCTTGCGCGGTTCTGGTCGCCGCCCGCGCTCAAGACACTGTTCCAGACTGTGCGCGACCAACTGCTGAGCCAGCATCCCTTGATGACTGCTGCGAGAGTAGAGCGCGCTGCCGACATGCTCGGCGTCGACGCCTTTCACGCTATTCTTAGCGAAGCGGTCAGGGAAGTGCGCGACTCCAACGCCCTGCGAGCCTACCTCATATCGGTGATCCTCCACAGCCTCACGCTGCGGCTAAAGTTGCTGGTGACGCAGATCGGACAGGGTGACGAGCGGCAGTTGCTCGCCCATGTCAAGCTACCGTTGCAGTTCGGCGCCGATGCGGAAAGCAATATTACCATCTGTGAGGCAGGCGCATACGGCGACGGTACAGTGCGTGGCGTCGTCGACAACTGGCAGTCACTCGATGCGCTGGTAAGCTCGGGCTATCTTGGCACCTGTCCCAATGCCGACGAAGACCGGCTGGTGCGCCGCTTCTGGTCGATGCCGGAGCGTCATGAAGCATGGCGTCAGGCGGATCCGCGGGACGTCACCGCGCTCGCAGCCATCGCCGCTGAACTCTCGCCGGAAGCCGAGAGCCTTCCGCCCGTACTGGTTCGCGTCCTTTTTGCACAGGAGGCCGTCGAAGCCGAGCCGTTCGCGCTCTACGACATCGCTGCAGAGATTGAGTATGTTCGCGTACGCGCTTTCGGCGACACGGATCAGCCAGTGCCTGGATGGGAACTGGCGGCGGCAGCGGTCGATGCCGCTGGCACGGGCGCCGCGCCGGTACTGCATCGGCTGTTCGACGCCTATGACGCTCTGGATCCCAACGCTGAAGGTTCGCTGACGCCTGCGGCTCGGCTCGCTGAACAGGTGTTTCGCTTGGCCGCGCCGCTATGCGCCGACGGCTGCAGAAGTTGCGTGCACCAATCGAGCGACCTCATGAGCGACAGCCTTGTCGAGTCCAGCGTCAGCCGTTCGCTGTTGCAGCGCTTTCTTGCTAGCGTATCGTGATCCCGAGGCGGTCGAGAACGTCATGTTCCGTCAGCCATTCGCTTACCTTTGGCGTCACCATCGCGAGCGTGGCGCGCTTATCGGCGAGCGCGTTTATGAAGTCACCTACCTCATCCTCGCCAATCACCATCGCTCGCTCGGCCTGAAGCAAGTCGTAGTCGTCAAGCACCGCCTCGACCGCCGCTTGAAGCTGCGGCGCAGAACTGGCGTTCGACACCGACATGCCTTCGCGACCGCAGGCGATCAACCTGCTCCCCAGATCGTTAGACACGTTAATTGAGGTTAGCAACTCGCCCAAACCAATGAGGGGCTGGAATCGCTCATTTGCAAACGTTCGTAAGTTGTCGCGGATCGATCTTTCGAGCGCAGCGACGGCTTGCTTGAGATCGTTGGAATATTCGAACACTGCCTCGCGCAACGCCTCAGCATCTTCCGCATTCTCGAGCGCCTCGCCGACCATCTGTGCACAATCGATCATCTCGTTGAGCGCCTCAGACTGATGCGGCTGTTTGCCGAAGCCGGTGAGTTTAGCCGTCTCAATTAAAGCGGTCATCCGCTGCATTTGGTGGTTGGCATTGCTCAAATCCTGGATCGCCCTCCCGAGCCGCTCGCCAAGTGTGCGACGCGAAACCGCATCGGGAAGCTGCTCGAGCAGCGCCTCGGCTTCGATCAGCGCGTCGCTCATGCTTTTCCCTCGGGTGCGGAGGGTTTGGCGACAGCCAACTTCAATTCCCGGCCGACTTGCTTTACATCGTCGAGCGAGCCTCTGCCTCCCGCCTCCCGCACGCAATCGCGCGCGTGGTCGCGTAACTCTTCGACGGCGCGTTCTCCGATCTGGGCGACGGTCAGTATCTCCTCAAGGTTGCGCGCAGGTTGGCCTGCAAGCCACACCAAACGCTTTAGAAAATTTGCCGGAAACTCCTCTTCCTCAAGCGCAACGATGAGATCCTCGACTCGCGCTCCCGCACCATCCTCGAGCTTCAGCTTCAACCGCGCCAGCGCCTGTTTCCAAGCCTGCACCTTGTCGGTCGCGGCGTTCGGAAGTTGTTCGCCGATTCCCGATATGCACCGGTCGAGCCGTGCGAGATGCGTTGCGACATCCTTGCCGCGCAAGAGGCCAGAGAGACTTACGCTGCGGCCCTTGATCTGGTTGAACTCGGTACGCTCGATCTGAAGGCGCTTCTCGGTCCATTGTTGCGCAAGCTCACATGCCTTGACGTATAGATCCGGGAGCCCGCCGCTCTCGTTGGGAACGGGATCGAACTTGCCGCTTCCGCTGAAGCGCACAATCGCGCCGGCGATCTCGCTCGCGTCGACAAGCGCCGCGCCGCCACCGGTTCCAACACCGGTGTCGGCCAAATGAAGGCTCAACATCGCACGTAACTCAGTGCGCAAGCGATCATGGAAGCCTTTGGTCGCGGTCAGCCATTCTTGCCATGGCGCGCTCCGAGCGCCGAAGTCTGTCTCCGACGAACCCTCATCGCTCAGCACCGCGCGCATTTGCTCAGGGATAGGTGCCTCGACATGGGTGGCGCCGCGCAGATAGGCGCGCGCAAGCAGGACCTGGGTAAAGGACACGGCCGGCGACCAGCGCTGGCCATCAGTAAGCCGGGGGATCTTGCCATCGAGAAAAGCCGCAACGCTCTTCTCTAGCCGCCTCATCATCGTCGCGAGGGTACGCCGGTTAAATTCAACATCGTCCAGCTTCATGCTGGTATCCTGTCTGAGCGACACGAACGCCTCGAGGCCCGTGCGCACCCAAGGCTCAGCAGGAAGGATGAAATAGGCGAGCGAACGCGTTGTCGTGCCTTGAAGCTTCACCATCTCGCGCGTGACGAGCTTTCTGAACAACGGCGGAGTCACGCCAATGGCGCGCGGATCAATCTGCTCAGTGATCGCGTAGAGGATCTCATTCCACCTATTGCCATTCTCAAGGCTGCCGCTGGCCGTCCAACTGCGAATCTGCTCACGCAGTTGGTCGAGTTCGCTCTTGGTCGGCATCAACCTTTTGGGCTTGGGCGCACTGACGATCGGCCGTATGGGCCGCGAAGAAATGCCGGGTCGGACCGCGATAGCCGGCGCCATCGGCGCCTCCTCATCGGCGTCCGCTTCTACCGCGGGATCAATGATCGGCTGAGCGATAATGACCGGCGCCGCTGTGGGTTGAGTATGGCCGGCAGCCGCATTTCCGCCAATCCACGGCAACCCGAACGCCTCGTAGACTGCGCACCGTGTGCCCGCGAATGTCAGATTTCCGTTGACCGATTCGGTATCCGCCCGGTTGGGATTGGCCCAATAGGTGAGGAAGCGCCGCATGCGAGCACGCTCTGCCGGCGACTCGATCTTATTGTCGACGATCTGCTCTAGCCTAGGCACAAGCGCTAGGTCGGAGCGCCGATCAGCGCGGAAGGCATCGGATTCGATGAAGCTTCCCGGATAGTTGCCGGCCGCCAGGCTGTCAGGTTGCAGCAAATTGGGGTTTAGAATTGCCTGGAGGATGCCACGCGGCGTTTTCCAGGTCTGACCGTTGTCATTCTCTTTCAGCGCCTCGAAGAACCGGTCGAAGGCGTGCTCGGTGAATGGGAAGAGGCCAATACCTCCTTCCTCGCCGAAAATGTCGAAGCAGCTTTCCTGACGCGGGCAAGTGTCGCACCGATTGGGCGGTTCGATCTCTCTCCCCTCGCGCACTTCGCCGAGCCAGCCGTTAAGGGCGGCGGGTCCGGCACGGACTGCAGCCAGATAGCGCACGGCAAATTGACGGCGCGTCCCAATTTCGCGCAGCGTTGCCACATCCTGCAAGCCATCCGAAGCATGGCCAAGCCGCACCTCATGAGTAATGCGCTGGCGATAATTGCCCTGAAGCTTGTCGTAATAGGCCGGCGTCACGCCGACTACCGAGATCAACGGGCAAACCGGCTTCTCGCTCGCCTCGCCACGCGCCGAGGCGTTGAAAACCAGCACATCGATCAAGCTGTCGTCGAGGCCTTCCCAACTGGTAATGTCTTCGAGCAGCAGCACCAGGCGCTGGCTGCGCTCGGCGAGCGCCTCGCGAACCTGCCGGAATAGCGTCTTCAGTCCCTGCGCCGATACGCCGAGCACATTCTGGATCGCATCATTGCGTCGTAGGTTCAGCGTCTTGATCAGCGACAGGCTATTGGGAAACTGCTCGCGATGCTCTTCGGCAAGCTCATCGGGGAGCCACTGCTGGTCACGGAACACTTGGATCGTGTCGGCCTCACGAGCAAGCCGCCGCGCTAGATCCCGACAACGGGGGATCGATGCGTCCCCAAGTATCGGTCGGCAAAGATCACCCAGTTCCTGGATATCAAACAAGTCAAATGAGGCTGTCGCAGAATTACGTTCGCCGCCGGCACCCTCCAGCAAATTGAGAATGCGTGACGGTGCCTTCCAGCCGGCCCGGATTGCGGGGTTCGCAAGCAATTCAGCTGGTGCAAATTGTTTACACCAGTCTTCGTCCGGAAGCGGCGTATCGAAGTGACCAGGCTCAAGAGTATTGGCAAGAGTGCTCAGAAAAATGTTTGCGCGCCCTTGCAAAGACGCTTTCTGGCGTTGGCCGAGATTGTCGAACAGCGGCGCGAACTCACTTGGCAGACGGTCGCGCAACTGCCGGAGCGCGCCTTCGAGGCTGCCGTCGGCACGCCGGAGCAGTAATTTGATATCACCAGTATGGGGCCAGTTGACCGAAAGCCAACGGATTAGATGCGACTTGCCTGAACCGGGTTCGCCTTGCACAACGCAGAACGCGTGCTGTCGCGTTGGCTCAATAAGCGCCTCAAGGATCGCATGCTCGTCCCGTCCCGAGAACTCGCCGGCGTCGCGTCCACCGACATCGAAGCCTTCAATTGGCGTATGGGTGGCGAGGAAGATCGCGTCGTCGCCCTCGAGCGCCTCGGTAACGAAGATCGCGCGCGCGTCCTCGGCGCGCCAACAGGCGGCAACCGGTGCGTTCATGCAGCCTCTCCGGGAAAGAGGATGACGGTTGTAAACGCATCTATTGTGTGGGCGCTGTCCTCACTCAATCGCACTCGCTCCGCGGCGTCGCCACTCGGCACCAGTTGTAAGGTATGGTCATCATGAAGATCGCGTAGCGCCGCGCTCAAAAGTGGCGAGAGTCGCCCGCTGGTCGATACATACCCAATGCGCTGGCAAGCCTGTAAGAACAGCCGGCCCCGATCAAGATAAGGCATTCGCTGGCTCAGCAGTTCAAGGAATTCCCTGGCGGGCAGCTTCGCGCCGGTCACAAAGCCCGCGCGTCCCAATTCGCGCGCGATTCGCGCGGCGGGCGACGGGAAATCAGGTGCATTCCGGTCATGAGGCATGGTGATGCCGAGCCCCATAAACGTCAGCCAGCGACGCCACGCGACCGCTTTGGTCGTATTCATTTCCTTGCCTAGGAGGCCTGCATTGGCCTTATCGGCAAACTCGTCGCGTCCGCTCTGATAGATCCATTCGAGGCCGCCCTGACGATCGCTTTCGGCAACGATCCAGGCGAAGCCTTCGAGAATGGTTGTGTCGGCGTCGCCGCCCTCCAGCGCCACGAGGCGGTCATGCACGAGATCGGCGAAGCTTGCAAAATCCTGCGGCGCACTAACGGAGAGCATGACCTGATCGCGGCTGCTCTCCACAAGGTTGAGGCTGAGGGCGGCGTTGTGCGCGTCCGCCGCAAGCGATGCCTTCGCCTTCACTTCTTCTCCATCGCGCTCGAAGCCCGGGTTGAGCAGACCATCATAGGTGACTCGCTGCAACGTGCCGCCCAAGGCCGACAGACCGGCGACCAGCGACCAAACACGTTCAGGCGTTCCCTGCGGGCTGGAAAGCAGCGTCATCGGCCAGGATCCTCAGCGCCAGCGAGCGCCAATAACTGATCCTCAGCATAGGGGGCATAGCGCGATAGTGTCTGATCGAGTCGGCGGCCGTGCACGAGACGCTCGGGTCGCGCAACCACCAGTAAGGTCGCGCTGTTCTTGCCGCGCAGGTCGCCAATCCGACCGAGCATTGCCTGTGCTTGTAATAGATCCGTCGGCACAAGTATTGCCGACGTCATGTCAGCCAATTGAACATCCCCCACCCACTCCCGCTCATCGAGCACGAGTCCCAGTCGTGTTCCACAATGCATCATAAGCTCCGCGGCTTGTGACGCCAAGCCTTGCGGCACGACAATTTGCTCTACACCGGCCCCGGTCAGCGTTTTGATCAGACTAGGAAAGCCGCGCTCAAAATCAGGATCCAGCGGCGTCATTAGCAACACGTCTGCGGGAAGACTGCCACGCCGAGGAAAGGCATCAGACCAGCGCTTTTCCAACCCCGCCGCGGCCAGATGAGTGGGCGGATTGACCCTGTTCTTGCGGCAGGCGGGGCAACGCCCGCAAGGCGCAGTGAAGGACCGCGGTTCGATGATCTCAAAAGCGGTGCGCGTCACGCATGCCCGGTCAGGATGGCGCATAGCCGCAACGAAGGCGTCGAGGTCGGCTCGGGCTTCGGCAAGTTCGGCATCGCGAAAATCGCTTATTTGCTGCCATACATCATCGTCGACGCCGCTCAGAGCGCGGGGATCGCGGACCTCGATGTTCCAGGAGAATTCGGGCTGATCGCCTTCAGTTGGGATCGACAACACGCGCAGCACGCCAGCACGCTGCATCAGTGTCAGCAAGGTCATGTTCCAGCCGCGGTTCCAGTCGCCAGCGGTCGGTCGCAATCCCTCGCGAAATGCGTCGAGGTCGAGGGTCATCTGCATATATTCGTCGACATAACGCTGATTGGCTGCGGCCTGCAGCAACCCCGCCCAGCGCTCTTCGGCCAACTCGCGTGTCAGCCATCCCGAGGTTGCTAAGCTGTAAGCCTGTTTGACATCGCTTAGGACAGGCCCCTCGACGAACACACAGGCAGCGAATCCTTGGCCATTATCGCGAGCGGCACGGCCAATCTCCTGATACCAGCGCGCGGGACCTTCGGGCAGGCAAGCGTGGATCACAGAGCGGACATCGGCCTTGTCTATGCCCAATCCAAACGCTGAGGTGGCAACGACAATGTCGATCTGGTCTTTCGCCCAGTCTTCGACAATGCGACGGCGATCCCGCGAGTTGGTGTCGCCGGTGAACAGCGCTACTCGCGCATAACCGTGATCAACATCGATGAGGCGCACGTAGAGAGCCTCGGCGTCGGCAATCTGCGTCGTATAAATGATCAATGGGCGCGGCGCGCGGTCAATGAGATAATCGAGCGCAGCTTGGCGCTGGCTTTCCCACTTGTAATGCGCGACGACGACATCATGCTCATAGCGCGGTAGTTTAGCGTCGACTTCGAGCCAGGCTCCATCAAGCTTCCAGTCGGATTTCAACAGCCGGCGTGCGCTATCGGGTAGTGTTGCGGAGAGCAGAACCGCACGGATTTCAGCGTTAGCGATTCTTAGCCTTGCAAGCAGGCCTGGCAGCCGTTGGAAATCGGGACGAAAACTGCGCCCCCAACTCTCGATGATGTGCGCTTCATCGACGAAGATATGAGTGAGGCGGGCGTCTAGTCCGTACTCGACAGAATGCGGGGTGGCCGCCTCGACCAAATATTGCAGGATAGAAGGGCTAAGTGCTTTCTCTGGAGAGAGAAGCAAGATGGGTACTTGTCCACGCCGGAAGTCGTTGATGATCGCCTCTGTTTCGCCGGGCGGCGTGTCCCCTGTCAGTGCTTTACTGCGCTCGAGACCCGGCATTCCGGACAAGGTGCGTTCATGGTCTAATGCGAGCGCGATCGTCGGAGTTATCACGATCGAGCAAGCGCCCGACTTGATCTCGCGCTCGTAATTTGCGGCGATCTGAAACAGGAGGCTTTTGCCTGATCCGGTTGGCATACTGACTAACAGGCCGGAGCCTGGCGGTTGAGTTAGCAGTGCCCGCGTCGCCGCCTTCTGTGTCACCGTCCGATAGCGCGAATGATTGGTCAGCCGCAGCAAGACGCCATCGGGCGACGCTGGCTCGTAGGCCTGCCGCGGAGCCGGGTCAAACTTCAAGGCGGCGCCAAGACCATTGAGGTCATGTGCGTCTTCCTCGTCGATAATTCGCAGCGAACGATCCGAATTGGTTCGCGCGAGACCAAAGCGCGAAAGTAGAGCGAACTCGTCGAGCGTGACTGGTCGATCAAGATCGGACAGGTCGATTCTTCCGCCTCTTAGACGGATCAACGAACGAATCAGCGCAAGGCGGTCCGCCGCTCTCGTGGCCGACGCCAATGCATGGGTACATCGCGCGATTGAGCTTTGCACCCAGCCCGGTTCGTGTTGCAAGTCGCCGCCGTGATTCACCCGACCGTATGGTGCCAAAATCGAAGCGCCCCCTATGCCTCTGGCGGATTGTATCTGACACGGCCGTCAAAGGAACTGACCTGAGCCCTTAAAACTCGTCCGGAAATGAGTAGAGTCCGTCAACCGAGGAGACGGATGCATGAAGCGCAGTCGGTTCACGGAAGAGCAGATCATCGGGATCCTGCGTGAGCAGGAAGGCGGGGCGAAGACGGCGGATGTGTGCCGGCGTCACGGGATCTCGGAAGCGACGTTCTATGCCTGGAAGTCGAAGTTCGGCGGTCTGGATGTGTCCGAGGCCCGCCGGCTGAGGAGCCTGGAAGACGAGAACGCGCGACTGAAGAAGCTGCTGGCGGAGGCGATGCTGGACAACGCGATGCTGAAGGATGTCGCCTCGCGAAAATGGTGACGCCCGCCGCCAGACGGGAAGCCGCGGCTCACCTGATCCAGTCCTACGAGGTGAGCCAGCGGCGGGCATGTACGGTTCTCGCCATCGATCGCAGCACGGTGCGTTATCGGGCTCGCCGGTCGGCGGACACGGCAGTGCGGCAGCGACTGCGTGAGCTGGCTGCCGTTCGTCGGCGGTTCGGCTATCGGCGGCTCGGTCTTCTGCTGGCCCGGGAAGGGGTTGTCATGAACCACAAGAAGCTGCGCCGGCTGTACGCCGAGGAACGCCTGCAGGTTCGCGGGCGCGGCGGGCGGAAGCGGGCTTTGGGCAGTCGGGCGCCGATCGCGCTGCCGCAAGGGGTCAATCAGCGCTGGTCGCTCGACTTACGTCGGACGCGCTGACCGACGGCCGGCGCTTCCGGATCCTGGCTGTGGTCGACGACTTCACCCGGGAATGCCTGGCCCTGGTGGCCGATACGTCGCTATCAGGCCGGCGGGTTGCCCGTGAACTCGATGCGATCATGGCGCTTCGGGGCAAGCCGCTGACGGTGGTCTCCGACAACGGCACCGAACTGACCAGTACGGCAATCCTGGCCTGGTCGCAGGAGCATGGGGTCGGCTGGCACTACATCGCCCCGGGCAAACCGCAGCAGAACGCCTTTGTGGAAAGTTTCAATGGACGGCTGCGGGATGAACTGCTGAACGAGACGCTGTTCACCTCGTTCGCCCAGGCCCGGCGCGTGCTTGCCGCCTGGCGCGACGACTACAACCGTGTCCGCCCCCATTCCGGCCTTGGCGGCGCGACACCGGCCGAGTACGCCGCCAGATTGCCGCCGCAACCGGGTCCGGGGCATGCCCCGGACCCGGTTGCCATTACCCCCAACATCGTGATTCCATCAACCCAAGGACTCCAGCTCTGAACGGAAGAAAGTTCGGGCTCAGGGTAAGCGTCCGGTGAAGCTTTCAATTACCCACATCATCGAAGGGTCTGTTGCTCGGGTTGAATCGCCTGTGATTCTATCCGTGATGCCGAATCGCGGAGGCATCGGGAATGGGCGACAAGC
>Ga0206117_100691_pt1 | contig 27784 bp, 16 predicted proteins | sample 3A5Ametagenome_FD_177997 | JGI IMG/M metagenome (GOLD analysis project Ga0206117, IMG submission 177997) | Enriched microbial communities from leaf-cutter ant dump, University of Wisconsin, Madison, United States - 3A5A | ecosystem: Environmental > Terrestrial > Nest > Insects nest > Nest dump... | reverse complement strand
ATCTGATTTCAATGTATACGGTGGACTTTATCGTTACCTCAATTTGGTTTATAATCCGCCATTGGCTGTAGATAAGATTTTTGCCAACGCTTCAGTGGATGCCAAAGGAAGCTTAGGCAAATTGTCGATAAAAGCGAGATTACTTAATTCCAATCAGCTGAAAAATGCCACGTTAAAAATCAACTTGTTTGATCCTAATGGGAAAAATGTTTTAAGTATCGATAAAAGCATCAATACCTTTCAAGGTGATTCATTATTGCTTGAAACCAGCCTTAAATCGCCAAAATTATGGTCAACTGAATTACCACAACAATACGAAGTGAAGTTAAGCTTATCGGCCAATGGACAAACTTATCAATTAAGTCAAAAGATAGGATTCAGACATTTTGAATTCGTAAAAAAAGGTCCGTTTACCCTCAATGGAAAGCGATTGCTATTGCGTGGCACACATCGCCATGAAGACCATGCGGGAGTTGCTGCTGCCATGACCGAAGAAATGATGTTGACCGAAATGAAAATGATGAAAGAAATGGGGGTAAACTTCATTCGTTTGGGACACTATCAACAATCCCGCATCATTCTTGACCTTTGTGATAGCTTAGGTATTTTGGTTTGGGAAGAAATTCCTTGGTGCCGTGGTGGTTTGGGAGGTGCTGTTTACCAAGCACAGGGCAAACGCATGCTTACCAATATGATTGAGCAACATTACAACCATCCTTCCATTATTATTTGGGGCTTAGGTAACGAAAATGATTGGCCAGGTGACTTCAGCGAATTTGATAAAGAGAAGATACGCACCTATATGAAGGAGCTGAACAACTTGTCGCATCAATTAGACCCTTCCAGAAGTACAGCCATTAGACGTTGTGATTTTTGTAGGGATATTGTAGACGTGTATTCACCTTCTATTTGGGCAGGTTGGTACCGTGGCAATTACACAGAGTATAAAAGTGTTTCGCAGGGCGAGTTTGATAAATCAGACCGTTTCCTACACGTAGAATGGGGAGGAGATAGCCACGCCAGACGCCACTCTGAAAATCCAGACAATGCTTTATTAAAAATCAAACAAGGCGGTGGTGCTGATGAAAGAGCAGGAGATGCTTCCTTATATGGTGGCGCCGCAAGAGTAAGTAAAGATGGCGACTGGAGCGAAAGCTACATTGCTAACCTCATTGACTGGCATTTGAAAGAACAAGAAACCATGCCTTGGCTTTCGGGAACTGCCTATTGGCCTTTTAAAGATTTCAGTACACCTATTCGTCCTGAAAATCCAGTACCATATGTAAACCAAAAGGGAGTAATTGAGCGTGATTTTACTAAAAAAGAATCCTTCTACATTTTCCAATCTTATTGGACAAATACCCCAATGGCGCATATTTATGGGCACTCTTGGCCCGTACGTTGGGGAGCAGAGGGTGAAGAGAAAATGGTAAAGGTATATTCTAACTGCGATGAAGCTGAGCTTTTTGTGAATGGCAAAAGCTTTGGGATCAAGAAACGTAACAGTCAAGATTTTCCCGCTGCAGGCCTACGTTGGTCGGTTCCGATGCAAAAAGGAACCTATCATTTTAAAGTAGTGGCCAAAAAAGGTAAAGTAACCGTAAGCGATGAAATTACACAAGAATATCAAACGGAGAAATGGGGTAAACCAACACAACTTACCTTGAATAAAATCAGTGAAGTCAATGGTATAGCCACTGTAGAAGTGAAGGCCTACGACGCCAATAAAGTACTTTGCTTAGATGCCGCTAACGAAGTTTATTTCAATTTAATTGGTGATGGTGAACTCATTAAGGACCAAGGAACTTCAACCGGTTCTTCTAAAGTTCAACTTTATAACGGGCGAGCAATCATCAAGCTTAAAACTAATCAAAAAAAGAGCATCGTATCTGTAAGTTCAAATGATTTACAAACTGTTTTCTTAAACATCGAATAATAAAATAATCATGATGAAAAGCTTGAAACTATTCCTATTATTTACAACCATTGCCGTTACCAACGTATTTGCTCAAAATAACTTTAAAACACAAGCTACGGCGGTCTTAAAAGCGCAAGTGCTTAAAGAAGCTGCTTGGGCCATGCAACAACAGCCTGTAACCGTTACCGCGAGCAGTTCTCCAAAAAGTGCGGGCGGTAAACATGATTTCTTTTCGGAAGCCGATTATTTTTGGCCAGACCCCAAAAATCCTGATGGTCCATATATCAACAGAGACGGAATGTCGAACCCCGAAAATTTTGTGGCCCATCGTCATGCCATGATTCGCTTTAGTGAAATTATTGGCGCTTTGGCTTCGGCATACCAAATTACTGGTGACGAAAAATATGTTAAACATGCTATTTTGCACTTAAAAGCATGGTTCGTCAACCAAGAGACTTTAATGAACCCGAATTTAGCTTATGCGCAAGCCATTAAAGGTTTGTTTACTGGCCGTAGTTGGGGAATTATTGATTCTATCCATTTAATGGAAGTAGCACAGGGCATAATAGTGATGGAGAAATCAAAATCCTTCGACAAAGCAAACTTAGCTACCATTAAAAAATGGTTTTCGGATTATATCCTATGGCTAAACACCAACAAAAATGGTATTGCCGAGAAAAATGCAAAAAACAACCACGGTACTTGTTGGGCTATGCAAGTGGCTTCATTTGCTAAATTGGTAAATGACCAGCCCATGCTCGACTCATTGAGGTTGCAGTATAAAAATGTCTTCTTGCCTAATCAAATGGCTGATGATGGCAGTTTCCCGCTGGAAATGAAAAGAACAAAACCTTATGGATATGCCATCTTTAACTTAGATGCCATGACTGCATTGTGCCAAATCCTGTCGACACCAAAAGACAATTTATGGACTTACGAAACTACCGACGGAAAGTCCATCAAAAAAGGATTGGAATATCTTTACCCGTACATTGCCGACAAATCAAAATGGACCTTGAAACCTGATGTGATGTATTGGGAAAACTGGCCAGTAGCACAACCATTCCTTTTATTTGGAGCCAATTATTTTGGTAAACAAGCTTGGTTTAACACTTGGAAAAGTTTGGATTTAAAACCTACCAATGCCGAAGTCATCAGGAATTTACCTATTAGGCACCCACTCATCTGGCTGTAGCCTTAAAAACAACATGAAACTAGGATAAAACAAGTTATAAACACGTATGAAACTTAAAATTACTACCGCATTACTACTCGCCGCGTTAGGAGCACAGGCACAAAAAATAGATGTGCCAAAGGCGATGAAATCTGCAGAACTTCAAACCGATCTTTTGGTGAAAAACGTTGACTCGGCCAGAAAGGTAAAACCCAATCTAGTATCGCCTAGAACTGTAGAAAAAGGGCAATTGAAAATGGTGGTCTCAAGAGATTGGACCAGTGGCTTTTTCCCAGCACAGTTATGGTATTACTACGAATTTTCGAAAGATAAGAAATGGCTAACACTTGCAAGGAAATACACAGAAGACATCAAAAAGGAACAGTATAACAAAGGTACCCACGATTTGGGTTTCATGATTTTTTGTCCTTTTGGCAATGGCCTTCGTCTTACTGGTGATACGGCTTACAAATCAGTGATTATCCAAGCCGCGAAATCTTTATCAACCCGTTTTACACCAAGCACTGGCGTGATCAGGTCATGGGACCACAACGGCGACAAATGGAAATATCCAGTAATTATTGACAACATGATGAACTTGGAATTATTATTTGAGGCTACTAAATTCACTGGCGATTCTTCTTTCTACAAAATTGCCATTAGCCATGCTGACAATACCATTAAAAACCACTATCGCCCTGATTTCAGTTCATGGCATGTGGTAGATTACGATGTACAAACTGGCAACGTCATCAAAAAAACCACCGCTCAAGGCTATGCCAATGAATCATCATGGGCTAGGGGACAAGCTTGGGGCTTATATGGCTATACCATGTCTTATCGCTATACCAAAAAGCAAGCTTATCTAGCTCAAGCTGATGCAATTGCCAACTATATTTTAAGCTACAAAACCACTCCTGCAGATGGCGTTCCTTACTGGGATTATAACGACCCTAAAATCCCTAACGTATCTAGAGATGCATCGGCAGCAGCCATTACCGCCTCAGCCTTATACGAATTAGCCAAATACAGCAAAAATGCTAAACGTTACAAAGCGGCAGCCGATAAAATTTTGTATTCACTAAGTACAGCTTACACCAGTAAAATTGGCGATAATTACGGCTTCGTATTAGAACACAGCACAGGACACCTTCCTGCCAACTCAGAAATTGATGTACCTATCAACTATGCCGACTATTACTATATCGAAGCATTATTGAGATACAAAGGAAAGTTTAATTTCTAGTTAGCTGGCTAAGGTTGGTGATAACACCAACCACAGGTAGAACTTTAAAAACAACCCCTGGTCGGTGTTATCACCGACCAAGTTTTCTAAACTAATCAAAACAAGTAGTCAGGCCCCAGTAATTTTAGTTGCTGGGGCCTGACTACTTTCAAAAATACATTACCTTTGCAGCCGCAAATGAGTAGTAAATCAAAAAAGCAGCTCTCCACCATTATCAGGCTCGTTAAAAGTGAGCACAGCGTTGATGCATTGCGCAATACTTTAGCGGTAATCCTTCCTATTATTTATTTCTTTTACCTTGGATGGCCTACCACCGCTATTGGTATCGGCATAGGTGCGCTGATGATCTGTATGACCGATTTACCAGGTAATCGCAGTGATAAAATTAAAGCGGCCTGGATTACTAATCTCATTTTTACTTTTGTAGCGACCGTTACTGCTTGGAGTACCAGTATACCAGCCCTAATGATCATTACAGTTGTAGTGGTTACTTTCATGCTCACTATGTTGGGTATTGTAGGCCAACGCATGAACGCTATTGGCTTAATGGGTATTATTTTAGCCACTTTTACCATTGGTCTTAAACCCGCAAACCCATTGCTTTATGGAAACTATATTTTCTTAGGCGGTTTGTGGTATTCGCTCATCAGTCTTTCCCAAATCTGGATTTTCCCATACCGTTCCCTACGTAGGGCCATTAAACAAACTGAAAAAGATACAGCAGCTTTGCTGAAGCTAAGGGCTAAGGGTTACGATCCAGAATTCAGTCTATCAGGCTTCAACCAGAGCAATATGCGCTTGCATTTGAAACTGGCTAATCAGCATGAACTCATCCGACAGTTATTATTGAGCGATGAAAGAGCCATGCGTGAAGTAAGTGCTAAAGGAAAGTTCTTTTTAGAGAAATCAACCAATCTTATTGATCTTTATGAGCAAGTAAGTGCGGTACATTATGACTATCCCTACCTGCGCAATCAATTTGCATCTACAGGGGCACTTCCGCTTATTCAGCACAGTATTGAAATCTTGGCCAAATTACTTACCCATCCCAACAGCGATGCGAAAAGTGAGTTTGAAAATTTACGCTTGCAATTGCAACACAAAGTAGAAATACTGGATAGCGAAACAGCTCGTTTACTACAACAAATTTTGACCAACATTGATGAAATCGGTGCTTTAATTGCGGCTGTTCATCAACCAGATATCGCTACGCCATCTAATGAAGAAGAAATTCGCGTTCGGGACTTTTTAACTCCAGCTCCCATACAGGCCAACGCCATCAAACAGCATTTTTCGCTACAATCGCCTATATTTCGTTTTTCATTACGCCTATCAACCTTATGTTTAATCGCCTTATTGCTCATCACTTGGCTTACAGACGAACACTATAGTTATTGGCTACTACTAACCATGGTTATTGTAAGTAGGCCAAGCTATGGCCAAACCATGAAACGTAATGCCGAGCGCTTTGGCGGAACGGTCATTGGCCTTTCGATAGGTTGGTTGGTCATCAATAGTGTGGATACTCCTTGGCAATTGTTCATGAGTGTTATCGGGCTGTTTGTTTTCTTTGCTTTTAACCGTGTAGCCTATAGCATCAGCGTTATTGGCATTACCCTTTGTGTTATTCTCTGTTTAAATGTTTATGAAGGTAATTTATGGCAATTGGTATCTAATAGGGTATTATTTACCGTTTTAGGCATTGCTTTATGCTTAGCCGCTACCTTTTTATTTCCTATTTGGAACGCCCCAAGGTTAAGTGTGTTACTAACCGAGGTGTTAAAGGCAAACTACTTATACCTTCAAGCAGTATTGGCATTAAAACCTAATGACATTGCCTCCATTCATCAAACCCGTTTGGCTCGTAAATTAAGTCATCAACGTTTATCTGCATTGAGCGAAGCGATCAAAGCGGCCAAAAAAGAACCTTTCCGTAAAAAGCTAAACTGGCCATTGATCAATCGCTTACAGCTTTTAAATTATCAGTTAAACGTGCTTACCGCTACCTTGGCTTCTATGCAAAAAAGAGGAACTTCTTTATTAAATAATACCGACGCCGAATTGGTAAGCAATTCCCTTAAGCAGGCATTGGATAACATGGAGAAACTTGACCTACACCAGCAAGCTAAACTACCTTCATGGACTAATCAGCCTTTAAATTTAACGGAAGTTTCGGCGCATTTAAATAAACTTATACATCAAACCTCGTAGGTTTTAGAAACAGAACTTAAAACTTACGAAGTTTAACTTTAATCTCTTTTGTTATTTTCAAAGTTTAAGTCGGGACTTTAGCCGTTTAGAAACTTCGAAGTCTCTGTTAAAATATTAAACCTCGTAGGTTTTAGAAACCTACGAGGTTTTTTTATTACATCCACTTATCTAGTTTGTTCGCTTTTCATACGCTGTACCATATACAAGCCCGCTACTACCAACAACACTCCAGCCAAGGTATAAAGCGTTAGCGGTTCGCCCATTAATATGGCTGCAATGGCAAAACCCGCTACTGGACATAAAAACAACCAAGCTGAAGCTTTAGTAGGATTATCCTTCAGCAACATCATCCAAAGTAATGAAGCAATAATTGAAGCTGGAATGGCCAACCAAACCACCGAACCTAGAAATGCACCGTTAAAAACGTTGGCATCCTCCTTATAATAAAATATAGCGAAGGGCAGTAGACAGACACAACCTACCAAGGTTTGCCACCCATTAATGGTTAAAATGGGCGTATCTTTCCAATCTTGTTTGGCAAAATAAATAGCACCAACAGAGTAGGAGATATTACAAAGCAACAATAAACCTAAACCCAAAATACTAGCATGGCTACCATGCAAAAGGGGATAAGCAGCCAAAATCATTCCCGACATACACAGGGCAAAACTCAATAATGTTACGGCCCTAATCGGCTGTCTGTACCAAATGGTGCTAATGAGCATAATAAGCACGGGATTAATGGCAATAAACAACGAACCTAATCCTGCCGATACTTCCTGCATAGCCACAACATACAAACCTAAATATAAGCCTACATTGAAAAAACCATAAACAACAATCTGTTTCCAGATCTTTTTGTCTTTAGGAATAGGCTTTCGCATAAACAAATGGGAAATACTCAACATTAATGCAGAAGCCAAAATAAAACGAGGAATAGACAATACTAGTGGCTGTACAGCAGTTAACCCAATTTTTGTGGCAGAGGAAGCTGATGACCAAAGTGTTACAAAGGTAATTCCAGAAAGGAAGTTGAGAAAGTCTTTCTTAGTGCTCACAATCTCCTTTAAAAAAAGTATTAAAACTTAACTTCATTATTTGGTAATGATTCTAATCGGGTTGGTCAGCATTTTATGGACAGGGCACTTGTCTGCAATGATCATTAGGCGTTTAATCTGCTCCTCATCTAAATCACCAGTAAATTTAATTTCCCTTTCTATCACCGTTGCCTTATCCATTTCTTCTTCGGCACATATGGCCAAATTAACGGTAATGGTTTCCAAAGGGAATTGTTTTCTGTCGGCATACATTCTTATGGTAATAGCGGTACAACTGCCTAAACTTGCTAACAACAAAGCTCCTGGGGCCATTCCTTCATCAGTTCCACCTAATTCCTCAGGTTCATCTGCATAAATAAAATGTCCATCGGCAAAAACTTTGGTCTTATATCTCGATTTGTCTAATTCTACTACGGCGGTGATCTGCTTTTTGCTCATGTTCCTATATTTTGCCTAAATTTATGAAATGGAACAACAAAACCACGCTAACGACAGATTAAAAATTTTTCAATCTTTTGTTGGAAAGGAAGTACACAACTCACCTTCCAATTTCATGAACTGGTTAAAGCCAACCGTAATTACTGCCGAAAAGGGCAGTTTACATTGTAGTTATGTGGTAAGACAAGAAATGACCAATCCCTACGGTATTTTACACGGCGGCATTACTGCTGGAATTATTGACGACCTGATAGGAGCAACTGTTTTTACCCTCGGCTTAGCACACGCTTTTACTACCGTGAACAACAATATCGATTATTTTGCACCAGCCAAAGAAGGAGATATAATTACCGCAAAAACAAGCATCATCAAGCAAGGAAGAACCATTATTAATTTGCAGTGCGACGTGTTTTTGCCCGCTAAAAATAGATTAATTGCTAGAGGATATTCGAATATGTTAAACGTAGGATAGTTTTTAACAAAATTTAACAAAAAACAACGGTTTGTAATGAGGTTTGCGTAATTGTGCGTATATTCAGTTGACAATCAACTAATCATCAACTAACAGAACAAACCATGAACAAAAAGTTTACGCTAACCTTGTTGGGTTTGCTGCTGTTTACTCTATTTTCTTACGCCCAAAAAACGGTAAGAGGTAAAGTAACAGACGCATCAGATGGAATGGGAATTCCAGGTGCCAGTGTTTCGGTAAAAGGACAAACCGGCAACACCGTAGCAACCAACAACGATGGTACCTTTACCATCAATGTCCCGTCAAATAATTCAATATTGGTTTTTAGCTACATCGGCTACGCCTCTAAAGAAATAACGGTAGGAAATCAAGTAACCGTTAATGTAGGTCTTACTTCAAGCAACCAACAACTAGATGAAGTAATGGTGGTGGCTTACGGTACTGCCAAGAGAAGTACATTTACTGGCTCGGCCGCTAATTTCAATCCCGAAAAAACCAAAGAAATGGCCAATACTTCATTTCAAAATGGTTTAGTAGGCAGGTTGCCTGGCGTACAAGTAACCGCTGGTTCAGGACAAGCAGGTGCTACTCCAAGCATCCGCATCCGCGGAACAGGGTCTATCAACGCTTCAAATGAGCCATTATATGTCATAGATGGCGTTCCGGTAATGTCTGGAGGTTCAGGTCAATTAAGTGACTATACCTATTCTAGCAACAACATTATGAACACCATTAACCCAGCGGATATTGAAAGTATTACTATTTTAAAAGACGCTGCCGCTTCATCGCTTTATGGATCAAGGGCCGCTAACGGAGTGGTGATCATTAACACCAAAAGAGGAAAAAACGGAAAACCAAAGATTGAATTCAGGACATCATTAGGCTTAACGCCTAGTTGGGCCACCGATAATTACGAGACTGCAAGTCCTCAAGAGCAGATAAATATGTTATATAGCATACTTTACGATTCTCGTATTTCAGCAGGCAGAACTCCACAACAAGCCAACGAACAAACATTGATGCGTTTAAACTCTCGAAACTGGGCCCCTGGAGCTACATATGGCACCGCTACTACGGCATACGGATTTGGAATGCATGGTTACGAATTCTCGACCACGGGAACTGGCATGTACGAAAATGTCATTATTAAAGGGAAGACTGATGGTGTAGAAAATCGTGATGGCAAGTTCTATGACTGGGAAGATGCCCTATTTAGGACCGCTAAATACCAAACCAACGATTTGTCGATAAGTGGTGGGGATGATAATACCAAATACTATTCTTCATTTTCTTATACCAAAGATCAGGGTAGGGTAAAGGTTAATGATTTTGATCGCTTCTCTGGACGTATTAACTTGAGTCATAAAGTAGGAAAAATTATAGAGATTGGATCAAACGTAAATTTTACTAGGACCACCCAAAGCGGTTATAATGATACTAGGAATACCAGTTCTAACAGTTACATGCAAACCAGAAACCTGTTGTGGCCTTTCTATTGGCCTACGGATTATAAAACAGGTCAGCCATTTACTGCTAGATACGTTAGTTTGGCACAAAACAATATCTATTATGACAAGCAATGGGATAACCAGTCATTAACAAAAAGAATTATTGCCAACTCTTATTTACAAGCAAACGTATTACCTGAGTTAACTTTAAAAACTATTTTTTCTTACGATAATTCTCAGGTATCCGACCACCTATACTATAGCGCTATCCACTATAACGGGCAAACAAGTAATGGTAGTGTAAATGAAATGACTACTAATTACAATAAGTGGGTTTCATCTTCAACGGCCAATTTCAACAAACAATTTGGGGCGCATAGCTTTGGTTTCTTAGTTGGCTTTGAGGCAGAAAAGAACCTTACCGACTATCAACGCGCAACAGGACAGGACTTAGGAAATAGTGAACTACAAAGTGTTTCTACGGCAGGTACTGTTTCCTCTACGGCATACAATTGGGGTAATGCCATTGTATCTGGCCTTTCAAGATTGGAATATAATTACAACCAGAAATATTTCTTCTCAAGTTCTTTCAGAAGAGATGGTTCATCTAAACTCGGAACGACTAATCGTTGGTCAAACTTTTGGTCAGTTGCAGGATCATGGATATTGAGTAGTGAGGATTTTATGAAAAAGCTAAGCTTTGTTGATAATTTCAGGCTGAGAGCATCCTATGGTACAAACGGCACATTGCCCAACAACAATTTTGAATGGAGAGAACTTACTTCGTATTCAAACAAATACCTAGGTCAGCCAGCGGGTTTATACGCGTCACTTTACAATCCTGAACTTACCTGGGAATCAAGTCAATCCACAAATGTTGCATTAGAGTTTGGCATCTTCAAACGCTTTACGGGTACTGTCGAGTTTTTTAATAAAGACACCAAAAGTTTACTATTAGCAGTACCTATTTCCATGACTACAGGTTTTTCTGAAAACCTTCGTAATATCGGAGAAGTGAACAATCGCGGTATCGAAATAGAATTAAATGCTAGTATCATCAAAAATGATAAGTTCAAATGGAATGCAGGTATAAACGCATCTTTCATTAGTTCTAAAGTTACTAGACTATACAGACCTGAAGGCGTTGCTGTTGGGAATGATATCATTTGGAATGATCCAACTGGTGGTGATGCCAGAGCACAATTCCTATATACCGAGGGAAAATCCTTACTTAGTTTCTATGGTTTTGAATGGGCGGGAGTACAAAAAACAACTGGTAAAAACGTTTGGTACGTAAATGGTTCAGACCCAACTGCTGGCGATTTTATTTACAATGGACGAGGAGCTACGCTCGATTACAACAAAGCCAACCGTAAAATTATTGGAGATGGAACACCAGATGTAATTGGAGGTTTCAATACCGATTTTGAATACAAAGGATTTAGCCTTGGTTTGGTTTTCAACTATAAAATAGGAGGCCAAATTTATGATGGTGCTTATAAAGATGTAGCTGATGACGGTTACTATTGGGAACGTATTAGAGCAAAAAGTTATTACGAAAATATGTGGACACCAAGCAATACAAACGGCTCTCTACCAAAACTTGACGGCAATGATTTAACCGATCCAATGCAATACAGTACTCGCCAATTACATAGTGCAACCTTTTTAAGATTAAAAAATGTGGTTTTAGCTTATCGTTTACCTAACAAGGTCGTTTCAAAATTGGGAGCTTCTAACGCTAGGGTTTACTTTAATGGAACAAATCTATTGACCTTTTCTAAATATAAGGAAGCTGATCCAGAAGTAGGTACTTACAGCACCAGAGGCTGGGAAACTCCATTTGGAAAAACCTACACTTTTGGCTTAGAGTTTAGTTTTTAATGTATAAGGATTTTAGAAATGAAAAGAAATAAAATATTATTGTTGGGTTTACTTGTAATAGGTTTATCCTCATGTAAAAAGTTCTTAGACGTTACGCCGAGTAATTCAGCCGACGCAGCTAAGGCTATTCAAACCCCTCGTGATGCTCAAATTCTAATTAATGGTATCATGAACCAAATGACCAGCTCATCCTACTACGGTAGAAACTTCGTGATATATGGAGAAGCAAAGGGAGGTGATGCTACAATTTACTCTCAAGGGCGTGGCTTAGATGCCTTTTATACATTCAATCATAATCCAAACACTAACAGTTATTCAAGTTTCTGGTCGCAGATTTACTACTGTATACTGCAGTGCAACTATCTTTTAGAAGAAATTGCCAAAGCAGAAGCAAAGGGAGTTGCTGGATTTAGTAGTTATAAAGGACAAGCCCTTACCGCTAGAGCATTAATGTATTTTGATCTGGTACGTATTTACGGCAAAGCTTATACGTTAGACAAAACTTCTTACGGCGTACCTCTAGTTTTAACCAAGTTAGGTTTTGATGCTAAACCTTTGAGAGCTACGGTAGAGCAAGTATATACTCAAATTTTGAAAGATTTGAATGACTCGGCTCCACTATTACCAAAAACCAAACAAAATGGTTATATCAATTACTATGCGAACAAGGCAATACTGGCTAGGGTCCTTTTAAATATGGACAACAAGCCCGACGCACTGTTAGCCGCGGATGAAGTAATAGGAGCGACCTCGCTTTATACTTTATATAACAACACAAATTGGGTAGATTCATGGAAAAGTCAATATGGTTCTGAATCCATCTTTGAGCTGAATATTAATCCACTAGAGAATGATTTAGGGACAGCATCTTTAGGTATTTACCAACGCAACAGAAATGTAGGATCTACCTCAGCATTGGGCTTTTTCTATGCCAGTACAGATTTTCTTACTAGTTTAAATCAAAGCGGCAATACTGATATCAGAAGAGGAATTATGGCAAGAGATGAAAGTTCAGCGACCAGGCTAGGTGCTGTTTATAAGTACTCAGGAAGCATCCCTAATGGTAACGCAACTACTTCGACCATGGCAGGAGATAAAAGCACAGGAAACAGTACGGCGGTAAATATCAAAGTGATTCGTCTTTCTGAAATTTATTTGATTGCAGCCGAAGCAGCCCTTATTGCAAATCCAACCAAAGCAGTAACCTACCTTAACCTTATTCGTGCACGTAACCCTTCTTTAGCTCCCGCAACCATTGTAACCATTAATCAAGATATGATCTTGGAAGAAAAGAGAAAGGAACTTTATGGTGAAGGGCACAGGTATTTTGATATGCTAAGAACAGGAAAAACAATTACTTTTAATGATGAATTTGGCGGCATATCCGTTCCGGCCACATTAAGACCGAAAACGATTGATAGAACTTTTTACAAGACAATATTGCCTATCTCTCAATCGGAAATTAATGCCAACCCGCAAATAAAAGCACAACAAAATCCAGGATATAATTAAACTTTCCTGAATAAAAAAAAAAGCTGCATCGTTATGATGCGGCTTTTTTATGAAATAAGATTTAAAATCTAACTATTCCCAAAAAACAAATAAGCTAAACCAATGGCAGTACAAACCCCAGCTAGATCTGCCAGTAACATGGTACCTACGGCGTAACGCGTATTTTTAACAGAAACAGAACCAAAGTAAACTGCAATTACGTAGAAAGTAGTATCAGCAGCACCTTGGAAAATACCTGATAACCTACTGGCAAAAGAATCTGGACCATAAGCAGTCATGGTATCTACCATCATTCCTCTGGCACCACCACCACTTAAAGGCCTGATCAATGCGGTTGGCAATGCCTCAACAAATCTCGTATCAGCGCCTAAAAAGGTAAAGAAATTTTTAATTCCTAAAATGACCACATCAAAAGTACCACTGGTGCGTAGCATGCTGATTGCTACCAACATCCCAACTAAATAGGGAATGATTTTTACTGCGGTTTCAAATCCACCTTTAGCACCCTCTACAAAAGCATCAAAAACATCAATCTTTTTGTAAACGCCACCCAGTAAAATCGCCAGTACTATAAACAAAATAACTCCGCTGCTCAGCAAGCCAGAAAACGAAGTAATTTCCTTTGAACCCAAGGTAGTAATGTACCAAACCAATAAGCCTATCACTGCACTGATACTTAAAACCCATCCTAAGATAACCGGTTGAAAGATGTTGATTTTCTGCTTGAAAGAAACAACAAGCATAGCTGTTAAAGTACCTACAAAGGTTACAATTAAGCAAGGAATAAAAATATCAGTGGGATCAGAAGCATTAGAAGAGGCTCTTAAAGCAATTACACTTACCGGAATCAAGCTCAAACCAGCCGCATGTAAACACAAAAACATAATTTGCGAATTGCTCGCTGTAGCTTTATTGGGATTAAGTTCCTGCAAGCTTTCCATTGCTTTTAAACCAAAAGGAGTAGCTGCATTATCCAAACCCAACAAATTGGCAGAAAAATTCATCACCATATGTCCTGTAGCGGGATGTCCTTTAGGAACTTCAGGAAACAATTTAGAGAAAAATGGGCCTACAATTCTAGACAATAAACGAATGCCACCTGCTTTTTCAGCAATGCTCATTAAGCCCATAAAAAATGCTAACACACCAATCAGTTTCAAACACATTTCTACGGCATTCCAACAAGTTTGTATAACGCCATCAACCTTGGTTAAGTTGGTAGGGTCATCAGCTTTGCCAATTACCATCCAGCTAAAAATCTCTGTTTGTCCAAAAAAGAAGCACTTAATTGCCGCTACCACAATAGCCACAATGATAAATGCGGACCAAATTCTACTTAATGCCATTCGTTGTTTAGTTTTATGCGTTGAATTTAGTGTTTTTGCAGGAAATTAATGAATTAATAATCTATCAGTCTGACATTAAATTGGTAAAATATTCATTCACAAAAGTTTTTTGTCCATCGCGGAATATATTATGGCAATGAAAGTTGAATAAAATACCTTTGGGTGCATGTATTTAAAAACTTCTTGGTTATCATAGGTGATGTAGATATATAACCTAATATAGAAGTATTGCAATTTTAAAACAATACTCAGACACGTAAATTAATCCTATGTACGCCTGTGTGGTTAAATAAAAAGAATAGAAGAGGGATTAAAAAATGAACCACATAGACACATAGCTAGGTGGCTATATCTATGTGTCTATGTGGTTAAAACAAAATCAACTTTTCTCCTTCTTTGAAAGCTAAAATAATTTGCCCTTCCTTTAGTAATTCAAAATCTGCTGCTTTATTAAACTTGATTGATCCTTTTAACTCACAGTGTTGTGCATCATAAACCTCGTAAGCATCACAAAAGCTTAAATCTCCAATATCTTGGATACTATATGATTTATAGGTATCCATGCCATCATCATTTGGACATTCATCGTAATTGATACCTACGCTAACCTTCACATCCTCTAATATGAGGTTATGGATAAGGATGTGAAAAATCTGCTTGTTGTTTAGAGGAATAGCGAAGTAATTAGAGGTATTTTGTTTCTCATAACTCCTGTTCGCAATAGAAACCAATCCCGATAGGATAGAGGCAAAATAATACTTTCGAATTTGTTGCTTTTCTGGATCATTGACATAACCACCAGCTTCAATCAAAATGGTTGAAGTTCCTGCTTTTTGAAAATTATCACCAAAAGCCCGAGGCTCGTACTCATCATCAAAAAGTCCGATATGCTGAGGCAGTAAAACGTCAAGTTCCTTAAACATATCCGCAATCACTAACATGGCATTTTCCCTCGTTTGATTTACAGAGAGTGCTTTATCATAAGCGGGAGCTAAATAGGAGAGAGTAGCGGGTTTCAATGTTTCATCCACACTCCACAGGGTCGTTTGATCATGCAGATTAAAGCCAAAATCAGGTTCAAAATCAGCTCTACTTTGCTTTAATATTTTTGCTTCGGGACTAACAGTTTGGATAAAATCTCTATTAATGTCAATTTGCTGTGCATTTCTACGAGTGAACACTGCGGCACCATCTGGGTTGACCATAGGAATCATCAACAATTCGCAGTTTTCATGAAGCAATTTCACCACTTCATTATTCTGTTGCAGGAAGTTAAACAAATCAAATAAAGCCATGGTTCCTGTAGCTTCGTCACCATGCATTTGGCTCCACAACATCACTTTCGTTTTTCCATTGCCCCATTTAACGGCATGGATACTTTTTCCTTTCACAGAGCTACCAAGCGTACTTATAGAAAAGGTAGGTGGTAGTTGTTGAATTAATGGAATAATATTTTCGTGCTTGAAAAAACGATTGGTTAAAGTGTTTTCTTCGAAGCTTGAATAGTGGGTTAGGATAGTTTGGATATTCATTTGAAATCGAAGTTAAAGAAAAATCGCCATTGCGAGTATAAGAAGTGAAGTTTACTTCCTTACGCGCAATGGCGATTGTAATATTGATAAGCTTATAAATCGACTGTCAGTTACTGTGAACTGAAAACTGCGATTTGACTAAGGCTTCTCGTCAGTTAATTCAAAACCCCAAGTTTTACCTTTTTCAGTAGCAGGAATACCACCTACCATCCAAACTGGTGCTTTAGCACCTTTCAAATAGTAATCGAAAAATTGTTGCTCACGAATTTGAATATCTTTTCTGTTTTGACGTTGTACCAAGTTATGTGCTTCGTTGTTATAGTTCAACAACCAAACAGGTTTGCCTAAACGACGTAAACCAGTAAACATTTCAATACCTTGGTACCATGGCACTGCTCCATCAGCATCATTTGCCATTACCACCACTGGAGTGTTTACTTTAGGGAAGTTAAATAAAGGCGAGTTCTCGATATATAACTCAGGTTTTTCCCATAAAGTAGCACCAATTCTACTTTGTGTTTTCTCATATTGGAATTGACGGTTCATACCACTTTCCCAACGGATACCACCATAAGCAGAAGTCATATTCACTACAGGAGCACCAGCCCAAGCAGCAGCATACATATTGGTTACAGTAATTAAGTGCGCTACTTGATAACCGCCCCAACTTTGGCCTTGGATACCAATTTTAGTACCGTCAACCCAAGCATTCTTTTTCAAATATTCAACTCCAGAATTAATAAACTCTTCAGCTGATTTTCCTGGATGACCAGTTTCGTAGCTGATATCTGGTGTGAAAACTAAGTAGCCATTACTTACAAAGAAAGGAATGTTTAAACGAGAAGGCGTAGGAGCAGGGGCCTGATAAGTGTATAATCCATCAGAAAGTTTTTCGTAGAAATACACAATCATTGGATATTTCTTGTTCGGGTCAAAGTTCTCTGGTTTATATAAAATACCTTCCGATTTATAGCCTTTTGGAGTAGTCCATTTCACTAATTCAGAAGTTCCCCAGTTGTAATTAGCTTGTTGAGGATTAGTGCTACTTAATTTAGTTGACGTTTTAAAGTCTTTCGAAATATAAACGTCTGGAGAATTGATATAGCTTCCTTTATCGTAGATAAATAAATCTGCATCCTTAGCTTTCGACAATGCAGAGAACTTAGCTTTCTCCATTACCAATTGCTCAGGAAGTTTATTATCGTTGATAGCTTTACGGAAAATACCGTTTTCTTTGGTTGCATTGTTGAAACCGTCAAAATACAGCACTTCATTCTTTTTAAAGAAACGATCATCGCTATTACCGCCAGTGTTTCTCATACCCATCGTTCTATCGCCACTTACACTAATTCTTTCTACACGAAGAGTAATGTTGTTTGATCGGCCAAAACCAATGGTTATATTTTTAGGTGCTGATTTGCCATCTGGAGAGAAAGCCCAAACATCATAACGATCATTGATCAACACCAATTTATCGTCTTCGGTCCAACCTGCCATGCCATAGCTGCTAGCGAAATCAGGAACATCATTTTCTTCATCAGCAAACTTCGCCGACATGTTGTTATTCAATAGAGTTACTTTAGCGGTTGCTACTTGGTAAGTATACCAATTCCCGTTTTCTCTATTGAAATAAAGGATATATTGACCATTAGGTGATGCTTGAACATTACCATTTAAACCTTCAATAATTTTTTTACGGCTACCTGTTTTAACATCCACTAAATAGTAATCTCTTTTGGTACTACCTGTCCACTGAGAAGCGATACGATTACCATAGTCTGTTGAAGCCAGTACATAAGACGCATCACCTTCATTTACCAAATTAGCTTCAGGTAATTTCACATCTGTTAATGGAATAACTTTCGGATCTGAGCTGAAAACATCAATGGCAGAAAGGTATGTTTTTTTAGATTCTCTGTCGGCGTTCTTCAACTGCACCGTTTGCAAATAATCATCCTTATAACCCCAAATATCAAGTTTCGCATTTTCAAAATCTACCAAAGTAGTATCTTTTGGCTTTTTAACTGGAGCAATACCAAAGAACAATTTCGAGCCATCTTTGCTGAAATTAACCCTTCCATCGCCACTTACCACATATTTATCTGGCAATCCAGTTGATTCGTTATCTACCAAAATCTGAGCAGTATCTAACGTTAATGAATTATAGTAAATGTTAAAATCTTTAATTTCTTTTTTCTCTGGATCGGTTTCTCCTAAAAAGGCTAAATGCTCACTATCATCATCAAAAGTGAAACCTTTGAAGTTACCTTTATCTTTTACCAAAGTTTTTAAAGTCCATTTTTCGGTATCTAACAAAAACACGCCATGCTTAGCGTCTTTGTCTTTTTTAGAACCTGAAGCAGCAAAAACCAACAACTTACCATTTTTACTGAAAGTATAATCGGTAACATACTTGTAAGTCTTTTCAACGCCTGTAGTTAGGTTTTTAACGATTAAATCAGAACCTTCCTTAGCCGCTGCTCCAGCACCTGGAGTTTCATCTGCAAAAAGCCAATCTAAATCATTTTTTTGCTCCGTTGGTGGCGTTGATGGTCTAGCTTTTTTTGCGGTATCTAAAGGTTTCTCTAAGTTATAGGCAATAATAGATGCACCTTTATCTGGGAATGAAAACGATTTCACACGAGGTACTTTGGTTACATTTAAAGTAGTTAGGTTTAAAATGGCCAAAGTATCTTTAGTTTGCTCTTCTGGTTTTTTCTTCTTGATTTTAGCCATCCTTACATCTTTGAAAAGAGGTTTAATAGCTAATGCCGCAAATTTAGAGTCGTTGCTAAATGTTAAGTTTGTACCTCTAGCTACTTTTAATTTACGTCCACTTGGCGTAATCGTTTCTTGAAAATAATAATTACCGTCACCTTCCTGTGGATTAATGCTATAAGCCGCCCATATACCGTTGTTTGATAGTTGTTTGGCTCCCACAGATTCCCATCCATCATATACACTATGATCTAGAGGTTTTTTTTGTGCAAAAACAGCGCTGCTGAATAACACAAAAAACATAAAGAGTTTCTTTTGCATGTTGTTTTAAAAAATCAGTTTAATTTGTTGGTTAATTTAAGCTAAAAATGATAATAAAAGTGCCCCTAAACAAATGTTAAGGGAAATTTTACATAAGCATCTCTAAAATACTGAGCTTAAACACGTAAGTTTTAATTGCGAAGAAAACCTTAAGAGATTACAGTATTATACCTATAAACGAAAAAAGCCCCGCATATGCGGGGCTTTTCATTTATTTGTTTTGTTGTGATGTTTCTTATTTCTTTTTCTGATTTGCTTGTTGCTGTTGTTGACGCATATAGTCTTCTAAACGAGCTTGGAAACCAGATTTCTTTTTCTCCACCTTAGGTTTTGCCTTATTGTCTTGCAATATAGCATGAATTTTTTCATCGTTCACCATCTTTCTAATGATAAACTGTTGTAAGAAAGTCAACATGTTTGCCAAGAAATAATAGTAGTTCAAACCAGAAGGGTAGCTGTTTAACACCCCTAAGAAGATGATTGGCATAATGTAGCCAATGTACTTCATTTGACCGGTAGCGCCTGAAATTTGATTGTTAAAATAAGTGTAGATCAATGTCGAAATAGTCATCAAAATACACATCAAACTTAAGTGGTCTCCAATAAATGGAACATTGAAACCAAAGTTGATGAAATTATCATAAGTAGAAAGATCTTTCATCCAAAGGAAACTTTCGCCTCTTAACTCAAATAAGTTAGGGAAGAAGAAGAAGAAAGCCATTACAAAAGGTAATTGAAGCAACATTGGCAAACAACCACCTAATGGGTTAACGCCCACTTGCTTGTATAATTTCAAATACTCTTGTTGTAAAAGGGTAGGGTTATCTTCACCAACTTTTGCTTTAATTTCGTCCATTTCAGGTTTTAAAACCCTCATTTTTGCCATCGAAACATACGATTTGTAAGTCAACGGCGACATTGCTAATTTCAAAAGAATGGTCAATACCAAAATGATTAGACCGTAGCCCCATCCAAAACCTTCCAAGAAGTTAAATACAGGCAATACCACAAAACGGTTGATGTATTTTAATGGCCAGTAACCCAAGTCAATTTGTTTCTCTAATTCATGACCTTGGTCTTTCAAGATATTGAACTTGTTGGTGCCAAAATAAAATTTGAAGCTATAGTTTTGAGCAGCCAATTGATTAAATGGCAATTGCATATTTGCATTGTACCATTTAATTTTTCCAGGCTCTGTAGCTACTTTAACTTCTAAATCTCCTTTTTCAAAAGGTACCGCAGGAATTAACACTGAAGTGAAAAAGTGCTGTTTGAATGAGAACCATTCGATTTTACCTTCTGTAATATCTTTTTTCTCGTCCTTATGAAGATTCAAATGATCAGGATTCTCTCCAGCATATTTAAAATACGGACCTGAATGTTCCTGCTCTTTTTTAGCGTCTTTTTCTTGTTGCAATAACGTAGTTTCCCAATTTAAAGCAACGTTATTTCCCTGCAATACTTGGTTTAAACCATTAAGGCTGATGTTAAAATCTACGTTATAAGTATTAGCTGGAACGGTATAAATGAAATCTACATATTTATCAGCGCTATAATTGGCACGCATGGTAATACCACTGCCAGTTTTTGTTGCTGTAAAATATAAATCGTTGGTATTAACAATTTTTCCGTTGATATTAAGCTTTAAACCAAATTTATTTTGATTACCGCTAAATAAAACTACAGGCTGCTTGCCATAAGTTTCTTGGTTTTTAACTTCTACAGATTGAATTTTACCACCTAAGTTGCTAAAAGTAACTTTTAAGTTTTCGTTTTCTAAGGTAGTAGTTTGCTCAGTTCCGTTGATGTTGCCACCGAAAGGTCCTTTTAAAGCAGCTGAATCTACCGTTGGGGCAGCAGCAGCATTAAGCGTTTCTGATTTTGCTTGATTGTTAGCCGACTTAGTGCCTGCTCTTTTAATCGAGTCTTGAACCTGTTGTTCTCTTTTAACTTCAGCTTCCGATGGTTTCATGAAAAACACACCAGCGGCCAAAATAATCATAATCAGGAACAGACCCGTGAAGGTATTTTTATCCATTATATTGTTTTGATACTACTATTAATTCGTTTTCTTTTTCGCATACTCCATTGCAGCGGCGACAAATTTAATAAAAAGTGGGTGAGGATTAGCAACTGTCGATTTTAATTCTGGGTGAAACTGTCCACCAACGAAAAAAGGATGGTTTTTCAATTCTACAATTTCCACTAAATTACTCTCTGGGTTAACCCCCGAAGCAATCATTCCAGCTGCTTCATATTGTTCTAAATATTTGTTATTGAACTCATAACGATGACGATGTCTTTCAGAGATATGTTGTTTACCATAAGCGGCAAAAGCTTTTGTACCTTTTTTAACATCGCAAGGATAAGCTCCTAAACGCATGGTACCACCTTTAGTAGTAATGCTTTTCTGCTCTTCCATCATGTTAATTACTGGATGTGGAGCGTTTTCATCAATTTCAGTAGTATTAGCATTAGCTAAACCTAATACGTTTCTACCAAATTCAATTACGCAGCATTGCATTCCCAAACAAATACCAAAGAAAGGCACATTGTTTTCTCTTACATATTTAATGGCATCAATTTTACCTTCAATACCACGGCTACCAAATCCAGGAGCCACTAACACGCCATCTAAATGACCTAATTTTTCTTTTACATTTTCCGCATAGATACTCTCAGAAGGAATATACTCTACGCGAACCTTACACTCATTTTTTGCACCAGCATGAATAAAGGCCTCTGTAATAGATTTATAAGCATCTGGCAGCTCAACGTATTTACCTACCAAACCAATTTTCACTTCAGAGGTAGGATTTTTCAAACGACCTAAGAAATCTTTCCAGCTTTCCATATCAGGCTCAGCCTTGGTAGGAAGCTTTAATTTGCTCAATACCGTTTTATCCAACTGCTCCTTATACATCAACAAAGGCACATCATAAATAGTTGATGCATCCATCGATTCGACTACCGCGTTGATGTTAACGTTACAAAATAATGCAATTTTTCTTCTAATATCCTGACTGATATGATGTTCTGTCCTACAAACCAAAATATCTGGTTGGATACCATATTCCAATAAAGCCTTAACAGAGTGTTGGGTTGGCTTGGTTTTCAACTCACCTGCAGCAGCCAAAAATGGCACCAAGGTTAAATGGATAACAATAGCGTTGTTAGCACCTTCTTCCCATTTAAACTGACGTACCGCTTCTACAAATGGTAACGATTCGATATCACCAACGGTTCCGCCAATTTCAGTAATTACAATATCGTAATCGCCGCTTTCACCCAAAATACGCATATTGCGTTTAATTTCGTCGGTAATATGCGGTACAACTTGCACTGTTTTGCCTAAAAATTCACCTTGACGCTCTTTATTGATTACGTTTTGGTAAATACGACCTGTAGTAATGTTATTTGCTTGTGAAGTAGGAACATTCAAGAAACGCTCATAATGTCCCAAATCCAAGTCTGTTTCTGCGCCATCTTCGGTAACAAAACATTCGCCATGCTCATAAGGGTTCAAAGTTCCTGGATCGATATTGATATACGGATCGAATTTTTGGATGGTTACTCGGTAACCTCTGGCCTGTAAAAGTTTAGCTAAAGAAGCGGAGATGATGCCTTTTCCTAATGAGGAAGTAACACCGCCCGTAACAAAAATATACTTAGTCATGAATGAATTTTTGGTGCAACAAATACATTTTGTTGCTTTTTGTACGGGATACAAAGGTAAGAAAATATTGCCGTTGTTTCTGCGCTGTTGATAATATATTTTTCAAACCAGCAATGTGTTGACCTACAAATGATAATCAGAAAACAGGCCCTGTTTATATCTTTTTTACTTATCAAACTTGTCATCCTGAGCTTGTCGAAGGATCTGTTTAATTACCTAAACCTCGCAGGTTTTAAAAACCTGTGAGGTTTGATATAAATCTTACTGGAATTCGTCTTTTACCGTTTCTCCCAAATCATACATCAACCATTGTTGCTTTAATACTTTATTTTTATTGCTGTTCAACAACTTGATGAAGTCTTGCACACCAAGAGGCTCATTGCCATTGCCGTGAATAAGTACGATACTACCATTATTTGCCACTTGACCTTTGGCCAACCAAGCATCACTACCTATGGGAATTAACCCAAAGCCAGTAATATTTTGAACCACGGCATTATCTGAAACCAATCCAGGAAACCTGAAAAACACCGAAGGTATAGCGCCATTATTTAGTAAAACTTTCTCCAATTCTAATACCTCGTATGAAATATTGGTACCAGGTTTTAACAGAAAATTATCTGTTAAGGGTTGTTTTGGGTTATAGTAATGGGTAAACGTATGATTAACCCAGGTGATTTTAATTTGTCCACTGTTTTCCAACTGCTTCAACCAATTGATGTCATTTTGATGAGTAAGCAGAAATTTCCCTGAGATAGATAAAGCCACGGGAACGGGCTGTTCGATTTTAGCATAAGCCGTCACCAATGAAGAAAAAATGCTCCTATCTAAAGGTTTATGTGAAGGACATAAATCAATAGTTAAGGTAATCCCTTGTTCCTTTGGGAAGCCGTGTATCAGACCAGCATCTTGCAAAGTAAACGATTGTGCATTCGCTTTGGCGATGGCCTTAAAATACGGTGTTTTAGAAAAAGTACTATTTAATTGCGACCAATTGGAGGAAGTTACTGCAATAGCTGATGAATCAAGCAACAGTGTTTGTAAGCTATTGCTATTGACAGCGAGATACCTTGTTTTGCCAGATTGGTGAAATTTACGAAGAATGATTATTTGTTGGCCTTTATAATTAGCGCTTCCATAATTAACCACATAATTACGAACTGTATTTTGAGCTTCGGCATTTTGGAAACCGACAATTACAAAGAAAAGTATGTAGACAAATCTTTTCATCCTAGAGAACGATTTAAATAGGGCTTACCACTTATAAATGGCAAGCCCTATCGTTTATGCTTGTAAATCTTGCATAATGGTTTTTATCTTTTCATTTAGCGTTTGCTCTGTAGCTTTAAAGCCATCTTTATTGGCTAATGGCTCATTCACGCTACAATAGAATTTAATTTTTGGCTCGGTACCGCTAGGACGTGCAGAAATGATACTACCGTCTTCTGTAATAAACTGTAAAACATCTGATTTAGGGAAACCTAATTCTTTACTTGCACCTGTTTTAATATCCGTAACCTTATTCAATTCATAATCCTTTAGGGTAACTACTGCAGAACCACCAAGCTTAGCAGGAGGGTTATTTCTAAACTTCTCCATCATCGCTTTGATTTCCTCAGCACCCGTTTTTCCTTTTTTGGTGATGGCTACTAAATCTTCCTTGTACATGCCATACTTCACGTACATTTCAATCATAGCCTCAAATAAGCTACTGCCTTTATCTTTATAAAAAGCAGTCATCTCTGCAATAAAGGCACACGAAATCACGGCGTCCTTATCACGTACTAAATCACCAACCAAGTAACCGTAGCTTTCTTCGCCACCTACAACAAAGGTCTTTTTGCCCAAAAGCTCGGTCATCACTTTGCCAATCCATTTAAAACCAGTAAGTGTTTCAAAATATTCAACACCTTTTTCTTTACAAATGGCTTTAATTAAACTGGTGGTTACAATGGTACTCACCACGTATTCTTTCCCTGTTAATTTACCTTTTTCTTCCCAAGCGGTTAGAACGTAGTTTACCAGCAAACTTCCCGTTTGGTTACCGTTTAGCAACACAAATTCACCATCTGTGTTTTTTACCGCAATACCTACGCGGTCTGCATCTGGGTCAGTTGCTAAAACCAAATCAGCATCAATTTCCTGTGCTTTTTTAAGCGCTAGGGTTAAGGCCTCTTTTTCTTCTGGATTTGGATAAACCACCGTAGGGAAGTTTCCATCAGGTTTACTTTGTTCCTCTACAATGGTTACATTGGTAAAACCAAACTGTTCTAAAGCTTTTGGCACCAAAGTAATTCCTGTACCGTGAATAGGAGAGTAAACAATTTTTAAGTTCTTCTGTCTTTCAATGGCATCAGGAGATACCGAAAGAGCAGTAATCTTATCCAAGTATTTTTGGTCAATGTCTTCACCAATTAGCTCTACGTTGCTATCCACTCTTTCAAACTTCACCTCATCTATACTTTGAATGGCCGCTACTTCATCCATTACCATTTTATCATCAGGAGAGGTGAACTGACCACCGTCGGCACCATAGGCTTTGTAACCGTTATATTCTTTAGGGTTGTGTGAAGCAGTAAGCATTACGCCACTTTTGCAGCCCAATTCACGAATAGCAAAAGAAAGCTCAGGGGTAGGGCGTAAAGCAGAAAAGAAATACACCTTAATGCCATTCGCAGAAAACACATCAGCTGTGATATTCGCAAATACATCCGAGTTATTACGGCTATCATGCGCTATAGCTACACAAATTTTCTCACTCGGATATTTCTTTAACAAGTAGTTGGCAAGTCCTTGGGTTGCTGTACCAATCGTATATTTGTTGATTCGGTTTGAGCCAGCGCCCATAATTCCACGTAAACCACCTGTTCCAAATTCCAAATTTTTGTAAAACGCATCGGTAAGCTCAGTATAAGCCTCTTGGTCTAACAATTTTTGAATATCTGATTTGGTGATTTCGTCGTAATTTCCGTCAAGCCACGCTTGTATGGTTGTTTGCGTTTGTGAATCTAACTGCATATTAAATTAGGGTTAATGTCGATAGGAGAAACAAATAATATTCGGTAGGGTTGGGTCAAAATTTAAAAAACCACATTTTATTTCGATACTTTGACTAAAATTAACAGTCTTTTATTTATTTTCACGCCCCGTTACAATTATAACAAAATTCTATATTCTATAACTCAAAAATGAAAATTTTAAAATTCGGTGGTACCTCGGTTGGTAGCCCAGAACGTATGAAAAAACTGTTGGACATTATTAATCCATCAGAAAGACAGATTGTAGTATTGTCAGCTGTGTCTGGAACTACAAATAGTTTGGTTGAAATCTCAAATGCGTTACTGAAGGAGGACAAGAAGAAGGGCACTGAATTAATTAAAGCTTTACAAGAGAAGTACAACGATTTCGTTATAGAACTTTTGCCTGCTGGCGAATTTAGAGAGCAAGGTCAAGAAGTAGTAGATTATCATTTCAACTTCTTACTTTCTTTGGCTAACAACGTTTTTACAGCGATTGAGGACAAAGTAGTTTTGGCGCAAGGCGAATTACTTTCGACTACGCTTTACCATGTATATCTAAAATCTATTGGTGTGCCTTCAGTATTATTGCCAGCTTTAGACTTCATGAAAATTGATGAGGATAACGAACCTGTGATTCCTTACACTACAGAACACTTAACGCCGCTTTTAGAAGCCAATCCAGACAATAAGTTGTTTATTACACAAGGTTTCATTTGCAGAAACAGCTTTGGAGAGGTAGATAACTTACGTCGTGGTGGTAGTGATTACACCGCTTCATTGTTGGGAGCAGCAATTTTAGCTGATGAAGTGCAAATATGGACGGATATTGACGGCATGCACAATAACGACCCTCGTGTAGTAAAAGGTACCAAACCTATTTCTCACTTGTCATTTGATGAAGCAGCAGAGTTAGCTTATTTCGGCGCTAAAATTTTGCACCCGCAATCAGTATTCCCTGCTCAGAAATACAAAATCCCTGTGCGCTTACTTAACACCATGGAGCCAAAAGCTTTGGGAACAGTAATTAGTGCAGACAGCGAAAAAGGAAAAATCAAATCTATTGCTGCCAAAGACGGTATTACAGCCATTAAAATCCAATCAAGCCGAATGTTATTGGCTTACGGTTTCTTGCGTAAGGTGTTTGAAGTTTTCGAACGTTACAAAACACCAATCGATATGATTACTACTTCAGAAGTAGCCGTATCTTTAACTATTGATTTTACAGATAACCTAGATAAAATTGTAGAGGAACTAAACTCTTTTGGTAGTGTAGAATTAGATAGGGACCAAACCATTGTTTGTGTAGTAGGTGATTTTGGTGCTGAAAAACACGGTTTCGCTGCGAAAGTATTGGATTCGATTAAACATATCCCAGTAAGGATGATTTCGTATGGCGGTAGCGCTTACAACATTTCTTTATTGGTAAATACTGAAGATAAAGTGGAGGCTTTAAGAAGCTTGCACGACAGGATTTTTGAATAATCCCAACTGCTTACAAGACCTTATAGGTTTATAGGCAATACGTCGATAAACCTATAAGGTCTTAAAAATTACTTTTCGAAATCAACGATAGTAGAAATAGATAAAAATAACGATTAATATCAGTACAATTGAGATACGAACTCTTCTTTCAAATTCTCGGCGGCTAATATTACCTTGACGATAGTCGATGTAGTTACCTGCATAGATAAAACCTAAAAAGGCGAGGAAGAGGATGAGTATAAATTTCAAGATTATGTTTTCGGATAAAGATATAGCACATTTTTCGAATTTAGAAACGCCATTTTATTATTACGACCTTAACCTATTG
>Ga0206117_100686_pt1 | contig 27967 bp, 33 predicted proteins | sample 3A5Ametagenome_FD_177997 | JGI IMG/M metagenome (GOLD analysis project Ga0206117, IMG submission 177997) | Enriched microbial communities from leaf-cutter ant dump, University of Wisconsin, Madison, United States - 3A5A | ecosystem: Environmental > Terrestrial > Nest > Insects nest > Nest dump... | reverse complement strand
AACGACCGCTTTGGTCATGCCGCCGGCGACGACCTGCTGCGGCAACTGGCCGCCCGGCTGCGCCTGGCGATGCGGGCCGGCGACTGCGTGGCCCGGTTCGGCGGCGACGAATTCGTCCTGCTGGCCGAGGGGGTGGCGGGGCACGATGCCGCCCGCCTGGTCGCCGCCAAGATCGGCGCGGCCCTGCTGGAACCGGTCCAGGTCACCGGCGGAGCCGAGATCGTGCCGGGCGGCAGCGTCGGCATCGCCATCTGCCCGGAACACGGCACCACGCCCGAAGCGCTGCTGGCCGCGGCCGACGCGGCGATGTATGCCGCCAAGCGGTCGGGCGGGGCGGGCTGGGCTTTCGCCGCCGCTTCCTGAGGGGCGTTCAGGCCGGGCCGAAGTGGACCGCCAGCCAGATCGTCGGCTGGTCGGGATCGGTCCAGTCGACGCGATGGCGCAGATGGGCCGGCAGGAAGACATGGTCGCCTGCCCGAATCGTCCGCACCTCGCCCTCGGTTTCCAGCCGCAGCCGCGCCATGCCGGCCAGCACCACCACCCATTCGTCCTGCGGCTGGTCGTACCAGAAGCCCGGCGGGCTGGCCTGGCCGGTCGACACGATGCGTTCGATGCGCAGGCCGGGGCGGGCCAGCAGGGTGTCGACCTGCTCGTCATCGAGGGGGAAGGACAGGTCCGAGAACAGATTTGCGGTCACGAGGGGACTTTCCAGCAGGCCGGGGATGGATAGAATCTGATCCATGCCGTCACCCGAGACCAGCCCGATAGACTATTATTACGCGCCGATCTCGGCTTTTGCCTATCTGGGCGAAGGCGAATTGCGCCGCATCGCCCGCCGTCACCGCCAGGCCGTGCGTTACCTGCCGATCGACCTGGACCGGGTGCGCGCAGCCCTCGGCCATGACCCGTCGGCGGCGCAGACCGATGCGCGGCGCAGCTATCGCCTGGTCGAACTGAACCGCTGGGCCCGGCAGCGCCGGCTGGATATCCGGCTGAAACCGCTGCACTGGCCGATCGCCAGCCCGCTGGCCGCCCGGCTGATCCATGCCGCCGACCTGACGGGTCTGGATGCCGGCCCCCTTTCCCAGGCCCTGCTGCGCGGCGTCTGGTGCGAGGACCGCAACATCGCCGACCTGGCCGATCTGCGCGACCTGATCGATGCCGCGGGCTTCGATCCCGACAAGCTGCTGGCACTGGCCGACACCCGCGCCGTGATCGAGCGGTTCGAGGCGGCGACCGATCAGGCGATCCGTCGCGGCGTCTTCGGGTCGCCGACCTATTTCTGGCGGGGCGAGATGTTCTTCGGCCAGGATCGGCTGGATTTCCTGGACCGTGCCATCGCGGCCGCCCGCCGGGCCGAGCGGCCGCGATGACGCCCCGGGGCACGCCGGCGCCGGTCGGCGTCCTGTTCGTCTGCACCGGCAATATCTGTCGTTCCCCGACGGCCGAGGGGGTGTTTCGCGCCGCCGTCGCCGCGGCGGGGCTGGAGCGGCGCGTCGTCGCCGCCTCGGCCGGCACCCACGGCTATCATGTCGGCGAGGCGCCCGACCCGCGCAGCATCGCCACCGCCCGCCGCCACGGCATCGACCTGGCGGCCCTGCGCGCCCGGCAGGTCGAGGCCGCGGATTTCTCAAGATTCCGCTACGTCCTGGCGGCCGATCGCGGGCATCTCGACCGGTTGCGGCGGCTGGCCCCGCCGGGCGCCACGGCGCGGATCGACCTGATCATGGCCTTTGCGCCGGGGCAGGGCGACGAACTGCTGGATCCCTATTACGGGAACCAGGACGGGTTCGAGGTGGTGCTGCGCCAGTGCCGGGCCGCGGCGGCCGGGTTGCTCGACCATATACAACGGTACGATTTCGCGGGGGGCGGGGACAAAGGTTGAACTTGCCAGCCGGTCCGGCTCTGCTAAGAATGGTAGCAATAAAGGCTTCATCAAGCGGAGACGCGCGAGCATGGCGGCATCATCCGCGCCGCATTCGGGGAAGATCACGGGGGCGTCTTGCGACGACCGCCCTTCCTTTGTCGATCGATCATTCCCGGCGTTCGCCCGTAGTCAGTCTTCAGGAAAGTTTTCCCGTGCCGCCGCCCGGCCTTCCAGTCTGGCGCGTCGGCGGCACGTATGCGTGGTTCACCATGGCGCGGCCGCAGGACTTGGGGGTCCAGGCGCGCGCGATGCGCGAACTCAATCCGGTGAATTCATCCCTCGTTCCATGGGGTGCCCGGGTTGGTGACCTTCCTCAATGTCTTTCAGGCGCGGGCGGTACTATGAGTGGCGAGCACAGGGGATACGACGACGACGTCGAGTTGATCACCATCACCGGCAAGGTAAAGTGGTTCAACGCCGTCAAGGGTTTCGGCTTCATCAGTCCCAATGACGGCGCAGGGGATGTGTTTCTGCATCTCTCCTGCCTGCGTCAGTCGGGCTATGACAGCGTCGACGAAGGGGCGCCGATCACCTGCGAGGTCGCCAAGCGGCCCAAGGGCATGCAGGCGGTCCGGGTGCTGTCGGTCGATTCCGCCCCGGCACGGCCGGCCCGTCCGGGCGGCCAGGACCGTGGCGGTTACGGTGATCGTGGTGGTTATGGCGACCGGGGTGGCTATGGCGACCGCGGCGGTTATGGCGATCGCGGCGGCGGATACGGCGACCGGGGCGGCTATGGCGGTGGCGGTGGTTATGGCGACCGCGGCGGTGGCGGCGGTTTCGGTGATCGCGGCGGCCGCGGCGGCATGAACCAGCGGCCGGCAGCCGGCGGCCGGTTCCCGGCGATCGTGGCCGAAGGCGACCTGATCGACGCCACGGTAAAATGGTTCAACCCGGTCAAGGGCTACGGTTTCGTGACGCAGGGCGAGGGCACCCAGGACATCTTCGTCCACATGGAAGTGCTGCGCCGCATGGGCGTCAACGAACTGCAGCCGGGCCAGACCGTCAAGGTCCGGATCGGCCAGGGCCCCAAGGGGCCGCAGGTCGCCGAACTGCTGATGGATTGACGCAGAACCCGCGGGGCCGGCAGCCATCTGCCGGCCCCGTTACGGTCCTATGACATTTTTCCTGTGCGTTTCCGGGCGGGCGCGCTGATGCGCCTGCCACTGATGCGTCCGTCATCGCGCCCCCGGTTCATCGGCAGCGACGTCTATCGCCGCTCGACCTATGGCGAGCGGCACCCGCTGTCCATTCCGCGGGTGCCCTTGACCATCGACCTGGCCCGCGCCCTGGGCTGGCTGGATCCCGGCGATTACGTCGAATGCCAGGCGGCGTCGGTGGCGGAACTGGCCCGTTTCCACGATCCGGCCTATATCGCTGTCATCCAGGAAGGCGAACGGTCGGGCCGTCTCGATCTCGAGGTGATGCGGCGGCACAACCTTGGCAAGCTCGAAAATCCGGTTCATCCGACAATGTTCCTGCGCCCCGCCACGGCGGTCGGCGCCACCTTGCGCGCGGTCGATCTGGTGGCGGACGGCGGCACGGTCTACAGCCCGGCCGGGGGCACGCATCATGGCCAGCGCGACCGGGCCGCGGGCTTCTGTTATTTCAACGATCCGGTCATCGGCATCCTGGCCCTGCTGGACCGCGGCATCGCCCCGGTCGCCTATGTCGATCTGGACCTGCATCACGGCGACGGGGTCGAGGCCGCTTTCGCCGGCGATCCCCGTGTCCTCTGCCTGTCGGTGCACGAAGCCGGGCGCTGGCCCCATACCGGCCGCGCCGACGACCGCGCCGGAGGCTCGGCCCGCAATTTCCCGGTGCCGCCGGGCATGAACGACAGCGAGCTCGACTACCTGGCCGATGCCGCGATCCTGCCGCTGCTGGCGCGGCTGCGGCCGCAGGCGATCTTCGTGCAGGCGGGGGCCGACGCGCTGGCCGAGGATCCGATGGGCGGGCAGGAACTGTCCAACGGTGCCTATTGGCGGATGATCGCGCGGCTGCGCGACATCAGCCCGCGGCTGATCGTGGTGGGCGGCGGCGGGTACAACCCCTGGGCGGTGGCGCGCTGCTGGGCCGGCATCTGGGCCGAACTGGCCGGCGAGGCCGTGCCCGCCCGCCTGCCGCCGGCGGCCGAGGCGGTGTTGCGCCAGGTGACCTGGAACCGCAGCCAGGGGCGCAATCCGCCCGACCACTGGTTCACGACCCTGGCCGATCCGCCGCGTCCCGGCCCGGTGCGCGATGCGGTCAAGCACCTGGCCGATCTGAGCCTGGCGCCCTGACCGGCCGGGGCCCTGGTACTTGACCTGCGGGCGCCGTCATGGTGCTGTCCGCCCCTTTCCGCACAGCATTGCCGGCCCATGACAGACAGCATCCCCGACGGTTTCACCCCGATCCAGCATTCCGCCAATTTCGGCCGGCTGACCGGCCCGTTCTATGACGGCGCCGACGCGGACGGTTTCATCAGGGCCTTCCGCGTCGACGACCGCCATGCCAATTCGCTGGGCATGGTCCATGGCGGCATGCTGATGACCTTTGCCGACATCGTGCTGGCGCGCGGGGTGCGCCAGGTGGTGGCCGACCGGCCCTTCGTCACCGTGCGCATGACCAGCGATTTCGTGGCACCCGCCCGGCTGGGCGATTGGGTCGAGGGGCGGGCCCGGGTGACCCGCCAGGCACGCGGCGTGGTGTTCGTGCGCGGCCGCCTGACAGTGGGCAGCCGGCTGGTCCTGAAAGCCGACGGATTGTTCCGAATCCTCAACCCGCGCGACCGTCGCGAGGTGGGGGAACCGGCGGTCGCGGGAGGGGGTTAGCAGGGGCCGGCCCGATACTTGACTTCGCCCTTCTGCTCTGCGACCGTCTGGCATCGATCATCGGCTTACAGCATGCTGCCAATACCCTAGGAGGGATCAGGCTGCATGTGCCTTCGATCGTATGGGCGCCAGGTCCAGCCGAGACCGGACGACCATCGACCTACCTTCTATGGAGACCTCTATGGCGAGCGGTACCGTTAAGTGGTTCAACATGACCAAGGGCTATGGCTTCATCGCGCCGGATGGCGGCGGGGCCGATGTGTTCGTGCATATCACTGCCGTGCAGGCGGCGGGGATGCGTGAACTGAAGGAGGGCCAGAAGCTCGCCTACGAAATCAGCAACCAGCGTGGCAAGCCGGCTGCGGCCAATCTGCGCGCCGCTTGATCTGCTGACCTACCGGAAAGGGCGGCGAGTCGAAGGACCCGCCGCCCTTTTTCTTTGTGCTGGCCGCCGCTTATCGCTCGTCCCTGACGTACAGGTAAAGCCGGCCGCGGATCGGATGCCCGGCGTCCTGGCGCAAGACCACGTCGCGCTGCTGGCGCCGGGCGAACCCGGCGGACGTCGCCGTCGCTTCGACATAGGCATCGCCGTGGGCAAAACGGCCCGATGGCCGCAAGGCCACCCCGTCGCCGTCGTCGCGCTCGACCGAAAAGGCGACATGGCCGCCCGGGCGGACGGCCGTCGCCAGCGCGGCGAACACCGCGTCCAGCGCCCCGACATAGACAAAGACGTCGCCGGCCACCGCCAGGTCGAAGGCACCGGGCCGGCCGGCCAGAAAGGTGGCCAGGTCGGCCTTGACCAGATCGTCGTACAGGTCCAGCCGGGCGGCCTGGGCCAGCATCGACGCCGACAGGTCGACCCCCACCAGCCTGCGGGCCAGCGGCGCCAGCCCGGCGGCGCACAGCCCGGTGCCGCAACCCAGGTCGACGACATCCAGATCGCGGCCCAGCCCCGCCACCAGCCGCGCGATCTCGTCGGGCACGCGATAGCCCAGCTTGCCGACCAGTTCGGCATCGAATCGTTCGGCATAGGCATCGAACAGCCCGGCGACATAGTCGGCCGGGGCATGATCGGTGGCCTGGCCGGTCAATGCCGCCAGGTGATGGGCGATCACGGCGTCGCCCGGCGCCAGGGCCGCCGCACGCGCATAGGACTTGATCGCCTCGGCCGGACGGGGGCTGCGATGCAGGTGGCCCAGATCGGCCCACCAGCCAGCGCTGGCCGGGGCCAGCGCCAGGGCGCGGGCCAGGGCCCGGCCGGCGGCATCGGCATCGCCGGCCATCGCCCGGATGCTGCCCAGCCCGGCCCAGCCCTCGGCATCGGCGGCATCGGCCGTCACCAGGGCAAGATAGGCGGCCGCGGCCTGGTCCAGCCGGCCGCGCTGGCGTTCGACGGCCGCCAACTGCAGCCGGGCCATGCGGAAGGCCAGCGGGGCCAGCAGATCGGCCGCCTCGGCCAGGCGGCCGTCCGCGCGGCGCAGGATGGCCAGGTTGTAGCGCGCGGCGGCATGCCCGGGCTGGCGGGCCAGCAGGGCGGCATAGGCCGTTGCCGCCTCGTCGCGCCGCCCGGTCTCGACCAGCGCCGAGGCGGCGTCGGCCGCCAGGTCGAGGTCGGCGGGGTTCAGCATGACGGCGCGCGCCAGGCTGGCCGCCTGGCGCCGGGAATCGCCGGCGATGCGCGCGGCGACGCCGCGGTTCGACCACAGCCTGGTCCCGTCGGGGGCCAGCGCCAGGGCCATGCGGAAGGCGGCCTCGGCACCGCCGTGGTCGCCGGCCTGGGCGCGGGCGACGGCATGGCGCTGCAGCATGTCGGGGTCGGCGATCATGGGCCGATTCGTACCCGATTCCGCGGTCGGGTTGCGAGGGCCTTTGACGTGGGGCGGCGCTAAGGCTAAATAGCGCTCGCCAGCGCGCGTCGAATGGCCGGGTGTAGCTCAGCCTGGTAGAGCGCCAGCTTTGGGAGCTGGATGCCGGAGGTTCAAATCCTCTCGCCCGGACCAACCGCGCGCGGCATGATTGACGTGCGATTCGGGGGCAGGAGGTTTTCGACGTGACCAAGGCGCGCATCTACAGGCCGGCCAAGACCGCGATGCAGTCCGGCCGGGCCAAGACCCACGACTGGCGCCTGGAATACGACGCGGCCGAGGCGCGTTTCGTCGAGCCGCTGATGGGCTGGACCGGGTCGTCGAACACGCTGGGCCAGCTCAGCCTGTCCTTCCCCACCAAGGAAGAGGCGATCGCCTACGCCCAGGAACACCAGCTCGACTACGAGGTCGAGGAACCGGCCCCCCGCGTGATCCCGCGCCGCGCCTATGCCGACAATTTCGCCTGGGGCAAGGTCCCGACCGGCGCCCGCTGAACGGGCGCCCGCCTTTCCCACGGCAGCAGGACGACGGCCCCGTAGCTCAGCTGGATAGAGCAATTGCCTTCTAAGCAATAGGTCGCTGGTTCGAATCCAGCCGGGGTCGCCAGTTAAATCAAGGGGTTAGCGGATTTTCAGGCCCCAAAGTTCTACCAAAATCCGCCCAATCTCCGGCTGTTCTACCAACTTTCTACCAAGCGAGATGCGCTGAATTGCGGGAAGCTGCGGCTTTTTGCGGTTTGCATCTGTAGTGTCATGGCCCGCCGCCGCCGCAGTCGGGGCCGGCCAGCTGGTAGAGTTTCCCCGTCGGGGCCTGATCTACCAACGATTCTACCAAAAATGCAGAAAGCCCCCGGTCATGCCGGGGGCTCTGGGAGGCCTGCTGAAGGGACTGACGTCAGACCGCGGCGGTGCCCCGGCGCTTGCCCAAGCATCCAGCTAGTCGCGGTGGTAGAGCACCTTGCGGCCGACAGATCGGCAGGGCGGCCCCCCTTTGCCGGCGCGGTAATTTTCCAACGTCCGGCGGGACAGCCGCAAGTAGCTGGCAGCCTCGGCTGTGGTCAGCCAAGGGGATGGTGGCAGTTTTGTTTCGTCTGTCGTCTCAAGCATAGCGCGCTCCGTTCGCAACAGACTGAAATTAGCGACATGAAGTACTATGGACAAGACTTGACAATGCAGTCGACAAAAAAGAAAATTTTCGTCAAGTCCAAGTTCTTAGCAGCCGCCAAGTCGCACGGGTCTGCCACTATATGGCCTGCCACAGGAATTTTGATCAGTACTCTTCGCCGACCTCGTCCTTGAATTGCTTCACCAGGGCATGATGGATGCTGGTCGCCCTGTCGCCGCCCATCCGCCAACTGGCCGAGGAGATTGCGAAGATCGAGGGGGCGGTGACGGCTGCCGGGTTAGATTCCGGTAGGATACGCAGGTCGGACACCAGGGGAACGGGATGGACGTCTACCGCTACCTGCAACAGCGCACCAAGTTCGTGCTGGAATACTACGACACGGCCGCCCCTGCTTTCATAGAGCGGAAGTGTCAGATTGAGGCTGGGGAAGAGCCTTACAAGACGCCGAGCTGGTACGATGACGACGAACCCATGTTCCTCCAGGACTGGCTGGACGCCGACCTGGGCCTCGACGTCTTAGGCCGTAGCTGCGTTTCCATTGTCTCAGACTCGCTGAAGCTCTATTTTCAGACGTGGGAGAAGAACCTGGGCTTGAAGTGGCGCAGCAAGACCGCCGAGAAGAAGTGCTTCGAGGATGGCTACCTCAACGGCTACAGGAAGGCGTTCACCGAGGTTTTCAACTTCCCTTGGGAAAGATGCCCTGCCGACTTCGCCATTTTGGAACAGGCGACGCTGGCTCGGAATCGTACCCATCATCCAGATGAGATCACCAGCATGGATGTCGATCATGACGGGCCGTTTCTCGAAAAGCACCCACGGCCGTTTTTCGTCGAACCCGACCAAAAACTCACCCGCGACAACATGACGGACCTGTTCACCATCGCCACGATCAAGGTCACCAGAGATCATCTGGTGGAGGTCATCCGGCAGACCGACCTGCTATGTGGCTGGCTCGAAGAACGGCTATTTGACGGCTACTACGGCCGCTACGACAGGTCCAAGGACGTCGAATAGCTCAGCTTGCCGGACCGGTGCCCTCTGATGCAGCCCGCAGGGCCGCAGCGCGCTTCAGTTCGGCTTCCAACTGGTCACCACGGGTGATCTGACCGGTGAACAGGGACCGATAATAGAAATCGGTCGATTGGGCATAGACCTGCTTGTCGGCGCAGCCCAACACCACCTGGTTGGTAACCGACGTACGATGCCGATCTGAGATCGGTGGCGGCAGCGCTGCCTCATCCCATGTGCCGATCATCGCCAGCTTGCTCGACACCGGGAAGATCACCACCGTGTTTTCCATCGCTATATCTGGCTGGACCAGCTGGTGCGCCTTCCTGGCGTCATGCCATATGCCGCACACCGGATGGTCGGACGTGATGAAGATCCCTGCATCATCAGCGGCCCGGCACAGCATCCACTTCCTCTGTGCCAGCAGATCGAGCATCGGGCGAAAGTGGTTAAGTTCGAAGTCGATCATCCAGTTTTGGTCGAGGCCGATCTTGGCCTCATGGTCGTAAGCCAGGTCGCGCATTTCCTCATAGGTAGGTTCGTCGTCGCCGAACACGCCGTCTACCCGGGCCTTAGCCATCATCCTTTCGAACTGCTCTGGTGATGACGTGTCGGCGCGCAGCATGATGCTGCCCCGCTCATTGATGTACTGATCATGCCGCCTACGTCTGCGCGGGTTGCGCGCCAGCAGATGGGCCATGAAGTTCAAGACGATCACCAACTGGTCTTCGTTCTCGAAGCCGCCATTCTCGATGATCCGCATCAGAACAGGGCCCAGGACGTCCTCGAACTTTGCAATGGCGTCTTCCAGGTCGTTTCGACCGATGTTGGGCAGGTCGATACGGTTGAAGTCGGTCACCTTGCCGACGTCTCTGGTCGATGCCGGGAACGTTCGCCCCGTGGCCAACTCGAAGCCAACCATCAGCACCGCCTCACCTTGCCGCTGTCCGAAGCCCTTGAGATAGCAGCGCGACAAGAAATGGTGACCGCGTTTTACCCCCATTCTCTCACCCCGGCAGCTGGCTATCAGATCCATCCCATGACGCATGATCGGCCTCGCCGACCGCCTGAACCAGCTCGATTAGGCGCTCGCGCTTCTCCGGGTCCTTGATCCGATTGAAGGCGCGGATCAGGGTCAGGGTTTCGCGGCGGGCCAGTTCGTCAGTCTCGTCGATCTCGGCCGGCAGGGTCGAGGCCTTGACGGTCTCGGTGTCGCCCAGATCGTGGAAGAACCACTGCGGCGGCGGCGGTATTGCAGCCGATCGTGACCAACACGGCAAGCGCAGCTGGGTAAAACCTGTTGCCCATGTCAGTCGTTCGACTGCGCCTTCGGTCCGATCAACTTCCGCTGCACATCTCTCAGGCGGTCTATGATCGCATCTACCCGGTCAGGCGGCACGATCAAAACCGTGTCGGTCTCTTCGTCGAAGTGCCGTTCCTGCCGGATCACGATGTCGCCTCGCGCATCGGCATAGACAGCCACCGCCTGAACGCCTCGAATGACGATGTCGGTCGATTGCCGGTCATCCCAGTTGAAGCCATCTGCCATGGTTCATCCCCCCTTCATTCCGCTTGGTAGCCGCCACAGAGTAGCTTGATGGTGCTCGTTATCCGCTCTCTATCGTAGCCCTCCGGCATCATGATCGAAGCGACATTGAGACGCTTCATCGAATTGCCGGGTGGAATACGCCACTCGCCCTTGATCCCGAACGCTTTCTTGACGTCCTTGACCGCCAGCTGCTCGCCCTTCGGATAGTCCATGCCCTTTGCCTGATGTGCCTTGGCCGGGTCATCTGGGTCGAGGCAGTCAGGGCGGCTGCTGGCTGCCCGGTGCGCCTGGCTACGTCGAAATGCGGCCCGGGGGTAAAAAGCTTAGATGGCTAAGCTATCGAGACTAGCATGAAAGAGGTGTAGCTGAACTGGGAGTGGGGCGGGTTCTGCGGGTCGATGATTCGCTGTCGGCGATGATCCCATACTACCCAATGCCAGTAGCCATTTGACCGTATGTTGACTTTCAGGATCGCATCGCGATCGAGTATCTCCAGCCCGCGCGATCGAAATGGAATCATGCGCGGTGAGGTCTCATACCCAAGATGGCCGAGAACTTCGCGGAGGTCTTCGCTTGCCGTGTAGTGCCTATCCCTTGGCGATGATCGAAACATTGCCTGCCGAGCGGCTGCGTAGCTAATACCGGCAATCGTTGCGACGCAGGCTATGCCGCAGCCCGACGGATCACGCTGTATCACTCGTCTCATCTGGCTACCGTTTAGGAGCGATTATCATAAAGATTTTCTACCATACTGTGTCCCGGCGTTCATAGCAGTTCGAATGTTTGAGCTGACCGTCAAGCGGTCGCGTTGACCAGGTGGTCCGATACGGTTGCGACGAACGCGCGAAGGCGCTGAAGACGGCGCAGGTCGCGGTGGTATCCCATCCAGATATCCCGCGCTGGCGGCGGCGTCGGCAGGTCCAGTCTGCGGATGCCGGGGATCTGGTTGCCGACCGCGCGGGGCAGGACGGCGATGCCGACGCCTTGCCGGCACATGCGCCCCTGGACATTGCGGTTGTTCGATCGCATGACCGGTCTGGCGTTGGGAAAACTTTCGATCAGCCAGGCGATATCGGGGAAATGGCCCGTGGATGTGTCATGGGTGATCAGCCGGAATCCTGTCCCATCGCCGTATTCGGGATCGGCCGCCTCCTCGGCGATGTAGACGCCGTATTCGAGCCTGAACAGCCGCCGCTGGACGACATCGGCCGTGTCGAACGGAACGATGCGAAAAGCGACGTCGGCCTCGCGCTGGGCCAGGCTGAACAGGCGCGTCCCGGTCAGGATCTCGATGTCGACATTGGGACAGGCTTTCGTGAAATCCGCCAGGATTGGCGGCAGGACATAGGCCCCGAACCAATCCGCTGACGAAATGCGCAGGCTGCCTTTCAGATCCTGCTCCTGCCCCGCGAGCCGCCGTTCCATGGCCAGCGCGCCTTCTTCCATCTGCTCGGCCAGCGCGATGATGCCGTGGCCTTCCTCGGTCAGGACAAGGCCGTCCGCGGTGCGCTGGAACAGCGTGTGACCGATCGCCTGCTCGAGCGCGCGAAGGCGCCTGCCGACGGTCGGCTGGCTGGTCCGGAGGGATCGCGCGGCGGCGCCCAGCGTGCCGGATCGCGCAATGGCGAGAAAGATCCTGACGTCACTCCATTCCATGCCACACCCATCAAAACTGAATGAACAGAGTACATTAATGTCAGTTAACGAACAAAATTGATCATCTAGATTCCCATCATCGTCTGGCGGGGCGGCGTCCCTGGTTTCCCCGACCGATGCAGAGAGTTTTCATGAGCGCTCGCCGAACGCTCGCAAATGAGGACATCGATGATGATCACGATGCTGGTGACTTACGCGGGCGACGGGCACACGCCGTTCGACCGCGATCATTGGGTCAACGTGCACTTCCCGCTGGTCCGTGAAAGCTGGGGACCACATGGGCTGATCAGCGCCGGCGGGTTCTTTCCGGAGGGCGACGGGGCCGGGCTGATCGCGGTCGGCGTGGTCAACTTCCGCGACGAGGCCGCGATGGCAGCGGCGCTCAAGTCGCCGGAGACCGCCAAGGTCATGGCAGACGTCGAGATCGTCACCGCCGTCAAACCGCAGCGCAGCTTGGTGAAGCCGCTGTGAGCGGCGCAGGCCTGCCGGTCACCCGGCGGCCGATCCTGCGCCCGGCTGTGATTTGAACAACAGGAGATGGAACATGCAGATCGGGTTTATCGGCCTCGGCAGCATGGGCTCGGCAATGGCCCTGAACCTCGCAAGGGCCGGCCATGACGTGCGGGCCTGGAACCGGAGCGAGGTCGCCCAGCAACGCGTTCCCGGCGTGACGCTGGTCAAGCATGCTGCGGACGCATTCCGGGGTGATGCCGTCTTCACGATGCTGTCCGACGACCCGGCCATTCGGGCGGTCATCCTCGATGCCGGGTTGCTGGGGCGCGCGCAGCCAGGGATGACCCATGTCGTGACGTCGACGATCTCGGTCGCTTTCGCGCGGGAATTGGAGCGCCTGCACGACGCGGCGGGGCTTGGTTATGTGTCCGCGCCGGTCCTTGGTCGACCGAACGTCGCCGCGACTGGCCAGCTTAACATCCTGGCGGCCGGGAAGGCCGATGCGATCGCCGCGATCGAGCCGCTGCTCGCGCCGCTCGGCAAGAAGGTCTGGAAGCTGGGGGAGGACCCCGCCCGGGCAAATACGGCAAAGCTCGCCTGCAACATGATGATCGCCATGGCTATCGAGGCGATGGCCGAGGGTGTCGTGCTGACCGAGAGTGTCGGCCTCGACCGCGCCGATTTCTTCGAACTGATCCTGAGTACCCTGTTCTCGGGCCGCGCTTATGAGAGCTACAGCGCGCAGATCACGGAACGGTCATTCGAGCCGGGTTTCAAGGCCAGGCTCGCCCTCAAGGACCTGCGCCTGGCGACCGCGGCCGCCAGCGAGATCGGACGCACCCTCCCCATGCTTGACGCGGTCCGCGAAGGCCTCGGCAACGCCGTCGCGGCGGGCCTGGGCGAAAAGGACTGGTCGATCATGGCCGACATGACGGTTCGCGGCGGCGACAGCATGGCGTCGCCCGAAAACAACTCGGAGAAGAAGTAATGAAAACCTGGCTCATCACAGGCTGTTCCAGCGGCTTCGGCCGGCGGCTCGCCCTTGCCGCGGCACGGCGCGGCGATCGGGTCGGCGCCACCGCCCGCAATGTCCGGACGATCGATGAGATGGCCGAGCCTTATCGCGACCGCATGATCACTGTGCCTCTCGACGTGACCGATGCGGCGGCGGCACGGGCAGCGGTCGCGCAGGCGGTCGAGGTCTTTGGCGGGTTTGACGTGCTGGTCAACAATGCCGGCTACGGGCTGTTCGGCGCGATCGAGGAAGGCACGCCCGAGGAATATCGGCCGATGTTCGAGGTGAACGTCTTCGGCCTGATCGAAACCACCAGGGCCGCGCTGCCCGTTCTGCGACGGTCAGGCGGCACGATCGTCAACATGTCGTCGGGCGCCGGCATCGCGGGCGGCGGCGGCGGCGGTTATTACAACGCCGCCAAGTTTGCGGTGGAAGGCATTTCCGAAGCGCTGGCCGGCGAGCTGGCGCCGTTCGGCGCCCGTGTGCTGATCGTCGAACCCGGCCCGTTTCGCACCGATTTCCTTGGCCGGTCGATCACGCTGGCGGCCAACGAGATGCCGGAATACGCCGCAAGCTCGCGCAGGCAGTATCGCGAAACCAACGACGGCCATCAGGCGGGCGATCCCGACAAGGCGGTCGCGGTGATCCTGGCGGCAGTCGACGCCGACGATGCCCCGCTTCATCTGCCGCTCGGCCCGATCGCGCACGCGATCGCCGAACGAAAGCTGGCCGCCTTCCGCGGCGACATCGATGCCTGGCGCGACATCACGATCGCCACCGATTTCGACCAGCCACGCGCGCCGGCCGCGGCTCCCGTCTGAACGTCAACATCTTCCCGGAGAGCGATCATGATCGCAGCCTTGGCGGGGTTCACCCAGCAGCTGGTGCCGGCGAACGGCATCAGGATCAACGCCGTCACGGGCGGCTCGGGCCCGCCGATCCTGCTGCTGCATGGCTGGCCGGAAACATGGTGGGAATGGCACGGTGTCATGCCGATGCTGGCCGGGCATTTCAGCGTGGTGGCCATCGATCTGCGCGGCGCGGGCTTTTCCGACTGCCCGCTCGACGGTTATGACAAGACGACGATGGCGCGGGACGCACATGAAGTGATGGTTGCCCTCGGCCATGATCGCTATGCCGTTTGCGGACATGACATCGGCGGCATGGTCGCCGTGCCGCAGGCCGCCATCTATCGGCAGGCTGTCACCCACCTGGCTGTCCTGGACGTGCCGCTGCCCGGCTGGACCGGATGGGAGGCGACGATCGCCAGGCTCTGGCATTTCGGCTTCCACATGAACCGGGATCTGCCCGAGCGCCTGATCCATGGTCGTGAACATGACTATGTATCGGCCTTCATGGCAGAGCGGTTCTACGATCACGGCAGCTTCGATCCCGCGAATATCGCGGTCTACGCCCGGGCGATGGCGCTTCCCGGCCGCACGCGTGGTGGCATGGAATGGTATCGCAGCCTCGCTGCCGATCACGCGGCGGCGCTCGAGTACAAGAAGCAGCCGCTCGACATACCGGTGCTTGGCCTGGGCGGCGACCAGCGGTTCGGCGCGCATATGGTGCCGATGCTCAAGGAATTCGCCACCAACGTGACGGGCGGTTCGATCGCGCGGTGCAGCCATTATGTCGCGGACGAGAGGCCCGACGAAGTCGCGGCCGCCCTGATCGCTTTTCTCAAAGCCAGTTGAACTCTACGCCCGGGCTGCAGTGATCGCGATGGATCGACTGAAACAAGAGAGGAAACCGTCATGACCGCCCCCGTCATTCGCGGCGTCAACCATATCGGCATCACGGTGCCCGATATCGAAGCGGCAAAATCGTTCCTGGTGGCAGCTTTCGGCGGCCAGGTGATCTACCAGTCCTTCGGACCGCAGGATCCACCCCGGCAGGGGCCCGACTTCGAACGGGCCGTCGGCGCTTTCCCCGGGACGGTCGTCCGCGCCCAGGCGATGGTGAAGATCGGAACCGGACCGGATATCGAACTCTTCGAGATGCACGGCCCCGAGCAAGCCCAGCCGATCCGGGCGAGCGACTTCGGCATCACGCACTTCGCCCTCTACACCGACGACATCGACGCCTCGGTCGCGCGCTTCGCGAAGGCTGGCGGCACGCCGCTCACCGCGCCGCGCGCCATTCCCTATGCCACCGAAAAGGGGCCTGGAAACAAGGTCTGCTATTGCCGCATGCCCTGGGGAACGACGATGGAATTCATCACCGCGCCCGACCGCATGGCGTATCGTGACCGGACCGATCTGCGCCGGTGGCAGGACGAGGATTGAGCAAAGCGCGGCCGGCGCGGGCTGCCTCAAGGCGCCCGCGCCGGCCCGTTCGTTACCGCCTCAGCCCAGCTTGTCCTGGGTCTTGGTGTCGAAATCGCTGGCGTCGTGGCGTTCGTGCAGCTGGCTGGACGGTTCGCCGCTGGTGCGGTTGACCTTGCGGCCGCGGGCCACGGCCGGGCGGGCGAAGATCTGGTCGGCCCAGCGCAGGACGTTCTTGTAATCCTGCACCGACAGGAATTCGCCGGCACCGTACTGCCAGCCTTTGACCAGCCCGCCATACCAGGGCCAGATCGCCATGTCGGCGATGGTGTATTCCGAGCCGATCACGAACTCGTTGTCGGCCAGCCGGCGGTCGAGGACGTCGAGCTGGCGCTTGACCTCCATGGCGTAACGGTTGATCGGGTATTCCTGCTTGGTCGGGGCATAGGCGTAGAAATGGCCGAACCCGCCGCCCAGGAACGGGGCCGATCCCATCTGCCAGAACAGCCAGGACAGGGTTTCCGCCCGGGCCGGCTGTTCGACCGGCAGGAACGCGCCGAACTTTTCGGCCAGGTACATCAGGATCGCGCCCGATTCGAAGACGCGGATCGGGGTCGGGCCGCTGCGATCGACCAGCGCCGGGATCTTGGAATTCGGATTGGCCGCGACGAAACCGGAGCCGAACTGTTCGCCCTCGCCGATCTTGATCAGCCAGGCGTCGTATTCTGCGCCCGCATGGCCCAGTGCCAGCAACTCCTCGAGCAGAATGGTCACCTTCTGGCCGTTCGGCGTGCCGAGCGAATAAAGCTGCAGCGGATGCTTGCCGACCGGCAGCTCCTTTTCATGGGTCGCGCCGGCGATCGGGCGGTTGATGCTGGCAAAGGTGCCGCCGCTGGCCTTGTCCCAGGTCCAGACCTTGGGCGGCACGTATTCGGTGGTGTCGGTCATCGAGGAAGCTCCGAGGATGGGAACAGGCTAATTGCATTGATATAGCGCGCCTTCCCCCAAAAAAAGGGAACTTATCCGCAATCGACGGGGCGGGGGGCGATCGGCTTCATGCCCCGGCCGCGCCTGCGGCCTTGACGCCATGCGCGAATATCTGCAGACCAGATCGGCCTGGACTGCCACGTCGACCAGCCTCGTCAACCGTTTCGTGAGCCGATGACCCAAACCTTCGATCCCGCCGGACTGATCGGCCTGACCGTCGAAGCGCAGGACAGCGTCACCGACAACGACCTGAACGATTTCGCGGTGACGATCGGCGAACCGCCGCGCCCCTGGCCGCCCGGCTTCCATTGGGCGATGTTCGGGCGGTTTGCGCGCGACCTGCGCGGCGACGGCCACCCCAAGGTCATGGCGCCGTTCCCGCCGCTGCCCTTTCCCCGGCGCATGTGGGCGGGCGGCGAAGTCACCTGGATGGCGTCGGTGGCGGCCGGCAGCGATGTCCTGCGCACCACGACGGTCGAGCGCGCCTCGGTCAAGCAGGGCCGGGTAGGGGCATTCATGCTGGCCAGCCTGCGCCACCACCTGACAGTGGCGGGCGCGCTGGTCATCGACGAACGCCAGGACATCGCCTTCCTGCAACCCGATGCCGCCCCCGGCGGTACACCCGGCGAGGCGCCCGATTTCGCACCCGACTGGGAGGCCGAGGTGATGCCCGACCCGGTCACCCTGTTCCGCTATTCCGCGCTGACCGGCAACGGCCATCGTATCCACTACGACCATCCCTATGCGACCGGGGTCGAGGGGTATGGCGGCATCGTCACCCATGGGCCGCTGATCGCGACCTGGCTGATGCAGGCGGCGGTACGCTGGGGCCAGGCGCCGTTGCGCCATTTCACCTATCGCGGTGTGCGCCCCAGTTTTGCCGGCCGGCCGGTCACGCTGATCGGCCGACGCCAGGGGGCGGACATCCAGCTTGCCGCCGTCGGCCACGAAGGGTTCGTGCTGTTCCGGGCGACGGCTGCGTTCTAGGCCCGGGCCATCTGCCGAACGGCCGTCGTGTCGCGCACCGGCGGCATGCCGAACATGCGGCGGTATTCGCGCGTGAACTGCGACACGCTTTCATAACCGACGGCAAAGGCCGCGCTGCTGGCCGTGCTGCCCTCGGCCATCATGATCCGCCGCGCCTCGATCAGCCGCAGCTGTTTCTGGAACTGTACCGGCGTCAGCGACGTCACGTCGCGGAAATGCTGATGGAAAGATGACGGGCTCATGCCCGCGGTTGCCGCCAGCCGCTCGACCGGCAGGGGCCGGGCATAGTCGGACCGCAGCAAGGCAACGGCGCGGCCGATGCGCTCGGCGTGGCCGCCGGGCCAACCCAACCGCCTGATCGCGTCGCCGTGCCGCCCCGCCAGCAGCCAGTAATGCAGCTCGCGCACGCGCTGGGCGTGCAGCACCGGGATCGATGCCGGCCGGTCCAACAGGCGCATCAGGCGCAAGGCGGCATCGGTGACCTCGGCATCGGTCGGCTCGTGGCGGACCTGGGTGTCGTCGGCGACCGGGGCGGATTTCATCTGCACGGTCAGTTCGGCGATGACGGCGGGATCGAGGTCCAGGACCAGCGACAGATAGGGTTCGGCGGGGCTGGCCGTGACGATCTGGCTGACCGTCGGCACGTCGGCGGTGATGACGAGCGAGTCACCCGCGCGGAAGGTGACGGTGCGGTTGCCCGTCGTCACCTGCTTGACCCCCTGCAGCACCAGGCAGGCCAGCGGTTGCGACACCGCGTGGATCAGGCCGCTGGGCACGGTCGAGCGGATCGTGGTCAACCCGGCAATCGGCGTCTGGGCCAGGCCGGCGGCATCGGCATGGGCATCGACATAGGTGCGGACGGCATCCAGCAGCGTATCGGTCATGGCGCGATCCTAACCGGTGCCGGCCCGCTTGCCCATCACCGTTGGAGGATCAGGCAAAGATCCCCGAGGTTCCGGCAACGACGCCGGGGCGTCTGCCGCGGTATCAAGATGGCGTCGCAACCGATAGGAATTCCATCATGACCACCATCGCCATCGTCACCGGTGCCAGCCGCGGCCTGGGCCGCAATACCGCCCTCAGCATCGCCCGCCGCGGCGGCGACGTCATCGTCACCTACCAGTCGCGCGCCGACGAGGCGCAGGCGCTGGTCGCCGAAATCAATGCGCTCGGCCGCAAGGCCGTGGCGCTGCGCCTGGATACCGGCGATGTCGGCATGTTTCCCGCCTTTGCCGACGGGGTGCGTGCGGCATTGCGCGAAACCTGGCAGCGCGACAGCTTCGACCATCTGGTCAACAATGCGGGCCATGGCGACTACGCGCTGATCGCGGACACGACCGCGGCGCAGTTCGACCGGCTGGTCGACGTCCATTTCAAGGGCGTGTTCTTCCTGACGCAGGCCCTGCTGCCGCTGATCGCCGATGGTGGCCGCATCGTCAACCTGTCGTCGGGCCTGACCCGCGTGTCGTTCCCCGGCTATGCCGCCTATGCCGCGGTCAAGGGTGCGGTCGAGGTGCTGTCGGTCTACATGGCCAAGGAACTGGGGGCACGCGGCATCGCAGTGAATACGGTGGCGCCCGGCGCGATCGAGACCGATTTCGGCGGTGGCGCGGTGCGCGACAACCCCGAGATCAACCAGTTGTTCGCCGGCATGACCGCCTTGGGCCGTGTCGGCCTGCCCGATGACATCGGGCCCATGATCGCCAGCCTGCTGGGGCCCGACAATCGCTGGATCACCGCCCAGCGGATCGAGGTCTCGGGCGGCCAGGGGATCTGAGGTCGCATCGCCGGGCTGGTTGCCCCGCGCCATCGCTGCCATCCTGGCGGTCATCGACAGGGAGATGAAGATGATCGTCAGGATGTGGCGCGGTTCGGCGACGGTCGGTGCGAATGCCGATGCCTACGAGCGGCATGTGACCGCCACCGTGTTTCCCCCGGTCTGCCGCCTGGAGGGCAATTGCGGCGCCCGGCTGCTGAAACGCCGGGTGGCCGGGCATATCGAATTCCTGGCCGTGACCTATTGGACGACACTCGAGGCGGTGAAGGCATTCGCCGGCGAGGATGTCGAACGGGCGGTGGTCGAACCGGCGGCCCAGGCGGTGCTGGCCGAATTCGACCCCTTCGTCACCCACTACGAGGTCGCCCATGCCGCCGGGGTCGACGGAACGAACCCCGGGCAGGCACGTTCGGGTCCAGACGTGGGAAGCGCAACGGGGTTACCGACATGAATACGGCCAATCTGCAGCTTGCCGGCGTATTGCTGGTCCTGGACGAACTGCTGGCCACCTTGCGGGCCAAGGGCGCGGTCAGCGACCAGGAAGTCGATGCCCTGCTGGCGCGTGCCGAAACCAGTGTCGAAAACGACAGCCGCCGCAATGCGGCATTGAGCGCCGCCAATGCCGAGGCGGTGTGTTTCCCGATCCGGTTCCTGCAGGCCGCCGCGCGCGCCCAGCCCCCCAAGACCTATTCGACGATCGCGGCCACCGTCGGACGATCGGGCAATGATCAATAGCCCGCGGTCAGACGTGGACGTCGCCGTGGGCCATCTCGCCCACACGTTCGTCCGGCCGCGTCGCGCACCAGGCCAGCCAGGCGTGAAACAGCATCACCCCCGCCATTACGGCCGGGCCGGGCAGCGGCCCCAGCGCCGCGTTCTGGATGATTTCCCAGGCCGACTGGGCGAATTCGAAGCGCATGCCTTCCTGCTGCAGCTTGACCGATGAAATCTTGAGGATCCAGGCCGCCAGGATGATCATGAACAGCCACCCGTAGTTGCGGCGCAGCCGGCGCGAGAACGCCGTGGCCGTGGTGGTCAGGAACACCGGTCGGCGCAGATCCTGGCCCAGTTGCTGGGCCCAGTCGGTCGGCTTGGCGGCATCGGGGGCGAAGACCGCCGACAGATAGTTGCGTTCGATCCGCCGCACCCGCACCCGGTAGACGTCGAAAAAGCGATAGCGCCGCGCCTCGATCACCAGCAGCAGCAGGACCAGCACCATGGCGAACAGCAGGACGCCATGATGGGCCGACGGGGTCGACAACGATACCGACAGCATGGCGGCGACCACGGTGATCGCCCAGTTGGTGGTGCGGTCCATGCGGTCGCGCCAGCCGGCCATGCGGCCGAGTTCGCCGCGATAATAATGGGCGATCACGTTGACGAATTCGGTGGTCGAATGCGGTTGGGGCGGGTCGTTGGTCTGGTCCATCACCCTACGTCAACGCACAAGGCGCCGTCAGGGTCCCCCGAGGGTCGGATCGCGCCGCACATGATCGGCCAGATGGTCGATCCAGGCCCGCACCTGCGCCGGCAGCCCGGTGCGGGTGGTAAAGACCAGGTGGACGATGCCCTGCTGGCTTTGCCAGCCCGGAAATACCCGGACCAGCGCGCCGCTGCGCAGGGCGTCGGCGCAGGCATGGTCGGGCAGCAGGGCGACACCCAGCCCGGCCAGGGCGGCTGCCCGCAAGGCGCTGAAATCGCCGCAGGCGATGCGCGGTTCGTGGGTGACCTGGTGCCGGCGGCCATCGGCGGTTTCCAGCGTCCAGGTCACCGGGCCCGGCGTGTCGTCCGAACTGAGCGTCGGCAGACTGCCAAGCCGGGCGATGTCCTGCGGGTCGGTGATGGTGTTGGCCAGGGCGGGGCTGGCGATCAGGATGCGCCGGCTGCGCGCCAGGCTGCGCATGGTCAGGGCGGCATCCGATTCCAGTGTGACCCGCACGCGCATGGCGACGTCGATGCGCTCGGCGATCAGGTCGACGGGGCGATCGGTGGCGATGATGCGGACATTGACCCGGGGAAACCGGACCAGGAAATCGGGCATCGCCTGGGACACCAGTTCGACCAGACCGGTCGGGCAGGCGAAACGCACGATGCCGCGCGGCTCGGCCTGGGCGGCGGCCACCGCCCGCTCGGCCCGCTCGACCTCGGCCAGCGCCGCGCGGCAGCGGTCGTAATAGGCCTGGCCGATCTCGGTGACCTGGAAGCGCCGGGACGACCGTTCGATCAGCCGCACGCCCAGACGGGCCTCCAGTTGGGCGATGCGCCGGCTCAGCTTCGATTTGGGGATGCGCAGGGCGCGGCCCGCCGCGGCAAAACCGCCGTTCGCGACCACCTCGCTGAAATAGAACACATCGTTCAGATCCTGCATCCGCCTGCTCCATCGTTCTGCTGGTGGAACGCATAGTGCCAGAATTGCCGGCTACAGACAGCAGCGTCCTGAAAATACGTTGATCTGCAGCGGCGCACTTCCGCGCCATCGATGGAGCAGACAGATGGGTAGCAAGCTGGCAGGCAAGGTCGCGGTCGTCACCGGCGGCAGCACCGGCATCGGGCTGGGCATCGCCCGGCAATTCGTGGCCGAGGGGGCGACGGTGTTCGTCACCGGCCGCCGCCAGGCCGAACTGGATGCCGCGATCGCCAGCCTGGGGCCGAACGCGATCGGCGTGCGGTCCGATATTTCGCAACTGGCCGACCTCGACCGCCTTTACGACGCGGTGCAGTCGCGCGCCCCGCAGATCGATATCCTGGTCGCCAATGCCGGCGGCGGCGAATTCGCCCCGCTGGGCGCGATCACCGAGGAACATTTCGACCGCACCTTCGCCATCAACGTCAAGGGCACGCTGTTCACCGTGCAGAAGGCATTGCCGCTGCTGCGCGACGGGGCGTCGATCATCCTGACCTCGTCGACCGCGACGGTGCGGGCGATCCCGGCCTTCAGCGTCTATGCCGCGACCAAGGCGGCGATCCGCAATTTCGCGCGGCACTGGATCCTGGACCTGAAGGACCGGCATATCCGCGTCAACGCGATCAGCCCCGGCCCGACCGCCACCCCCGGCCTGCAGGGCCTGGCCACGACGGACGAGGCCTGGAAGCAGTTCGAGGGGCAGATCACCGCCCAGGTGCCGCTGGGCCGGCTGGGTACGCCGGACGAAATCGGCCGTGCCGCCGTGTTCCTGGCCTCGGATGATGCCAGCTTCGTGAACGGTGCCGAACTGTTCGTCGATGGCGGCATGGCTCAGATCTGAGCCAGCAGGGCATCCAGCCCGACGGTCTCGATCACGGGCTGCATGAAGGGCCGCCCGTGGGCCAGGGTCAGGACGTGGCCGGGCAGTGCCCAGGTGGCGATCCACCAGGGCAGGCCGTCGCAGAGCACCGGCCCGCCATCGGGCCAGGCAGGCAGTTCGGCGACGGTGATGCCCAGGCCCGCGGCCTTCACCACCGCCTCCTTGGCGGTCCAGCATTGCAGCACGGCAGCTACCGGATCGGCCGCGGCCGCGATCCGGCGGCGGTCGGCTTGTGTCAGGGCGGGCCCGAGGTCGTCGGGCGCGATGGCGCGGCAATGTTCGACGTCGATGCCGACCCGGCCGTCATCGGTGACCGCCAGCACCACCAGGCCATCGGCATGGCTGATGCTGAAATCCGGCCCGCCGGGCAGGGAGGGCCGGTCGGCGGCATCGATGGTGATGGCGGCGATCGTCACGGGATCGTCGCCCCGCCGGCGCAGTGCCAGGCGCAGCAGCAGCCGGCCCAGCAGCGTGGCCTGGCCATCCTGCCAGCGGCGATAGCGTGCGGCGCGGGCGATTTCAGGCGGGGGCAGCAGGCGGGTGGCCGCGTCGCGCTGGGCCCTGGTCCAGGGCGCGATGTTGTCGACCGCCAGGATGATCACGCCGCGGCCTCGGCCCGGATCCATTGGCGAAAGGCCCGGATGCGTGCCCTGATCGCCGGGGTCTCGCGCGCCAGCAGCCAGAAGGCATAGGGATCGGGCAGGGCGGCCGCGAACGGCCGCACCAGCCGGCCGGCGGCAAGATCGGCCGCCACCAGCACCCCCGGGGTCAGCGCGACGCCTTGGCCCGCCGCGGCGGCCTCCAGCGCCAGATGCGTGCCGCCGAACACCGGGCCGCGATCGCCGGCCTGCCGCGCCTTGGGGCCGCGTACCCCGGCCGCGGCAAGCCAGGCGGGCCAGTCGGCGCGCGCCACCGCGCCCGAGGCAGCAGGCAGCGCCGTGCGCAGCAAGGTCTGGCCCAGCAGGTCACGCGGCGATTCCAGGATCAGGCCGGGCCGGCAGACGGGAAAGATCTCGCCCGACGGCCACAGCCGTTCGGCATCGCTGCCGGGATAGGGGCCCAGGCCGTAACGCAGGGCGATGTCGACGCTGCCGTCGCCCAGATCGGCCAGGGTGTCGGTGGCCACCAGCCGGATGTCGATGCCGGCGGGCAACCGGTGCAGTCGCGGGGCCAGCCATTTCGCGGCAAAGGAGGGCGCGGCGCTGACCGACAGTACGCGACGGCGGTGGCCGTCCGAACGGTCCCGCAGGTCGCGCAGGCCACGGTCCAGGTCGTCGAATGCCGGCCCGACCACCGCGGCCAGATCGCGGCCGGCGCGGGTCAGGCGCAGGGCGCGGTTCAGCCGGTCGAACAGCGTGGCGCCGACAAAGGTTTCCAGTGCCTTGACCTGGTGGCTGATCGCGGCCGGGGTGACCGACAGGCTGGCGGCCGCGGCCTTGAAGCTGCCCAGCCGCGCGGCTGCCTCGAAGGCACGCAGGGCGCCCAGCGGGGCCTGGGAAATCGGGCGGTCGGACATCGCGTCAGATTAGCTGGGGTAATCCGAACGGCAAGGGTTTTCGTTTGTCGGCCGGCGGCTGGACGGCCAGTGTCGCCGGGCGATTTGACCCGAGGGGACGGCCATGACCGACAAGCATTACCTGTTCATCGATTCCGGCGCGCGGCCCGGCGGCAACAGCGAAACCCTGGCCCGCCGCGCGGCGGCCGCCCTGCCGCCGTCGGCCGTGCAGACCTGGATCAGGCTGGCCGACCATCCGCTGCCGCCGTTCCAGGATGTGCGCCATGCCCCCGACGGCGCCTATGCGATGCCCGAGGGCGCCGGGCGGCGGCTGATGGACGCGACGCTTGCCGCGACCGACCTGGTGTTCGTCGTGCCGCTGTACTGGTATTCGATTCCGGCCGCGGCCAAGCTGTACCTCGACCACTGGTCGGGCTGGATGCGGGTGCCGGGGGTCGATTTCCTGGCGCGCCTGGCGCCCAAGACCGCCTGGGCCGTCTCGGTCCTCAGCGACGAGGACCAAAGCGTCGCCGATCCGCTGGTCGGCACGCTGCGCCTGTCGGCCCGGTACTGCAAGATGCGTTGGGGCGGTGCCCTGCTGGGTTACGGCAACCGCCCCGGCGACGTGCTGGCCGATGCCGGCGCCCTGGCGCGGGCCGACCGCTTCTTCGCGGCCTGAGCGCGGCGGCTCTGCAGCTTCTTCCACCAGATCACCACGCCCGTCACCCCCAGCATGGCGATGACGATGCCGGTAACGGCGATCAGGATGCGGCCGGCCAGGCCGGCGATCCGGCCGGAATGCAGCGGCAGCGGCAGGTTCAGGGCCAGGTCGCCCAGCGTGCCGTCGCCCGGGTCGATCGTCATCAGTTCGCGCCCGTCGACGTCGTCCAGGTAAAGCCTGGGCGCACCCAGCGGCTGTTCACCATCCAGCCCGACGAACCGCACCATGATCACGCCCGTGCCCATCGAATGAAAGATCTGGCCGGGCGCCGGCCAGCCGCGGGTATCGGCCACCGCCCTGGCGCGGGCGGCGATGTCGTCCAGCGGCAGCGGCGTCCCCGGTGTGCGCTGGCGCGGCCGGTCGAACGGCGTCGGCGTCACGTCGCCGAAGATCGCGACGATGGGAAGATAGACCTCGCGCCGCAGGTTCAGCGCGATCGACGTCAGGGCCAGGATGGCCAGCACGCCCAACAGCCACAGCCCGCCGGCGCGATGCAGGTCCAGGTTGCGGCGATAGGCGCCGGTGCCCGCCTTGATCATCCAGGCCGGCCGCCATTTCGGCCAGAACGGCCCCTGGCGCGGCAGAGTCAGCCAGGCGCCGACGAAACAGTCGGCCAGCCACAGGATGGACACGACCCCCAGCAGCCATACGCCCCACCGCCCCGGCAAATGCAGGCTGAAATGCAGCCGGTACAGGAACGGGATGATCGTCGCCCGGTCGCAGCAGCCGGCGATGTCGCGCCGGCCCAGCACCGCCCCGTCGACGGGATCGACGAACAGTTCGTTGAAACCAAGCACATGCGGTTTGGCGGTCGCCGGATCGGGCTTTGGCAACACGAACAGGCGCGCCGCGGTGCCGGCCGCGGTGGTCAGCGGCAGGGCGACGACCGTCACGCGCGGATCCGCCGCCTCGACCGTCTGTTTCAGCGCCTCGGGCGACAGGACCCGGCCGCGGGCCGGGCTTGCGAACAGGTCGGGATTGGCCCAGGCATCCAGTTCCTCGCGGAATACCAGCACGCTGCCGGTCAGCCCGGCCACCACCAGGAACAAGGCGATGGTCAGGCCGGCCCAGCGGTGCAGCCGTACCAGGGCGGATCGGACGTCCACCGTTACCAGCGGTATTGCAGGCGCGCGATCACGGTGCGGCGGTCGCCGTAGAAGCAGCCATAGGTGCAGGATTCGACATAGTCCTTGTCGAACAGGTTGATCGCGTTCAGCGACAGCCGCACCTGGCCGATGTCATAGCGGATCAGCGCGTCGGCGACCGTATAGGACGGCACCGTGGCATTGTTGGCCAAATTCCAGGTCTGCCCGACGTAACGCCCGCCGCCGCCGAAACCGAGACCGGCCAGCATGCCGTCGCGGATCGTGTAGTTGGCCCACAGCGACGCCATGTTCTGCGGCACGGCGGCCGGGCGGCGGCCGAGGTCGGCGCCGTTCGACTTGGATACCCGCGCGTCGGTGTAGGTATAGGCGCCGACGACGTCGAGCCGTTCGGTCAGGGTGGCGACGACCTGCAGTTCGACACCCTTCGAATGCACCTCGCCGGTCTGCACCGAATAGCCGGGATGGGCCAGGTCGGGGGTGGTGACGTTCTGCTGCTTCAGGTCGAAGACCGACGCGGTGAACGACGCATTCAGGCCGCGCGGCTCGTATTTCAGCCCGGCTTCGTATTGCTGGCCGGTCGTGGGCTCGAACGCCGAACCGCCGAAGGTGACGCCGGTGGCGGGGGTGAAGGATTCCGAATAGCTGACATAGGGCGACAGGCCGAAATCGAACTGGTACAGCGTGCCGGCACGCCAGGTGAAGGCCGCGTCCTTCTGGCTGCCCGTGACGTTGGCGATGCGGTTCTTCGAGGTCTGGTCGACCCAGTCCTGCCGGCCGCCGAGCTGCACGATCCAGCGGTCGAAGATCTTCAGGCTGTCCTGGGCGTACAGGCCGGTCTGGTTGCCGGTCTGGCGGGTCGAGGTCGCCGGGGTGAAACCCATGCGCACCGGCGAACCATAGACCGGGCTGAACAGGTCGAGCGGCGCGACCGTGCCGTTGTACTGCGTGCGGCCCCATTGCCAGTTGCTGAAATCCAGCCCGGCCAGCAGCGTGTGCCGGATCGGGCCGGTGGTCAGGTCGGCCTGGACCTGGTTGTCGACCGCGATGAACTGCGACTGGTCGTTGCGCGAATAGGGGCTGCGCGCCACGCTGCGCATGCCGGGCGCCCAGGCGCCGAAGCCGATATCGGAATAGTCGTTCTTGTAGTCGGAATAACGCAGGTTCTGGCGCACCTGCCAGACCTCGTCGAAGCGATGTTCGAACAGGTAGCCGATCGAGCGCGAGGTGCGCTTGAAATCGTTGTAGCCGGGTTCGCCCAGGAACCGCGATGTGGCAATCCGGCCGTTCGGGTTGAACTGGACGGTACCCTGGGTCGGAAAGCCATAGTTGTAGGCGGTCTTCGACTTGACGTAGCTGCCCAGGAAGGTCAGCGAGGTATCGGCCGATGGCCGCCAGGCCAGCGATGGCGCGACGAACAGTCTGTCGTCAGGGATGTAGTCGACCATCGTCTGGCTGTCGCGGGCCAGCGCGGTCAGGCGATAGGACCAGGTTCCCGCGGCGTCGAGGTTGCCGCCGAAATCGGTCGCGGCCTGCTTGCGGTGGAAATTCCCGCCCTCGACCTCGATCTCGCCGAAGCTCTCGAACTTCGGGCGCTTGGTCACGACGTTGACGACGCCGCCCGGCGCGCTTTGCCCGTACAGCACCGAGGCCGGGCCCTTCAGCACCTCGATGCGTTCCAGCCCGTAGGGTTCGGACATGCTGTCGTAGATGTTGAATTGCGCGCGCATGCCGTCGCGGAACAGGTTGCTGGCCGACGACTGAAAACCGCGGATGTTGACCGCATCGTCGGTGCGGTTGAAACCCTGCACCTTGGTGACACCGGCGGTATAGCGCAGCGCGTCGCCCAGGGTCTGGGCGGCCTGGGCATCGATCTGGTCGCGGGTGACCACGGCCACCGATTGCGGGGTTTCGATCAGCGGCATGTCGGTCTTGGTC
>Ga0206117_100684_pt1 | contig 28038 bp, 23 predicted proteins | sample 3A5Ametagenome_FD_177997 | JGI IMG/M metagenome (GOLD analysis project Ga0206117, IMG submission 177997) | Enriched microbial communities from leaf-cutter ant dump, University of Wisconsin, Madison, United States - 3A5A | ecosystem: Environmental > Terrestrial > Nest > Insects nest > Nest dump... | reverse complement strand
CATGACGGTGGCATGGAGGAAGGCGCGGCCCTGTTGCCGGCGCTGGTCGCCCGTGCCGACATCGCCTTCTTTCCCGTCGATTGCGTCAGCCATCTGGCGGCGGGCCAGGTCAAGCGGCTGTGCCGCCAGGCCGGCAAGACCTATGTGCCCCTGCGCTCGGCTTCGGTCGCCTGTTTCCTGACCGCCGTCGCCGATCTGCCCCGGCCCTGACGGCCGTGGCGGTCGTGCTCGGCCTGGATGGGGATTGCGACGTCGCGGCCATCACCTATCGGCTGGGTGAATGCCCCGACGACCTGCTGGCCGCCTTCGCGACCGATCTGGCCGGGCAGGGCGTCGACGTCGTCGGCGTGGCCCAGCGCCGGCCGGGCCCCGACCTGGTCCGGCTGCCCGACGGCGCGCGGATCGACCGCGTTCCCGCAGGCCTGGCCGAGGCGCAGGCCTGGCTGACCCTGGCGGTCGACCGTGATCCCGATCTGCTGATCATCAACCGCTTCGGGTCGAGCGAATGTGCCGGCGGCGGCCTCGTCTCGGTCATCGCCGCGGCGGTCCGCCGCGACGTGCCGGTCCTGCTGGCCGTGCCTGAAGCCCTGTTCGGCGACTGGCTGGTCGCCTCCGGCGGCCTAAGCGTCCGCATCGGCTGCCGCCGTGCCGGGTTGGACGGTTGGTGGCGGTCGCTGGCCCGCCGCGGCGGCGCGATCCGTGAGGGGTTCTGCGCGCGGTTCAAGTGATCCGCTGCCCCAGAATGGTCACTTCCCTAGACCGCCGCAGGCGGCCGATGCTCGGATCATGCTGCCACTGCCAGTCCGAGGTGCCCGATGCTGCAGATCGTCAAGGATACCGCGCTCAAGCTTGCCCGCTCGGCGGGCTACGACATCGTGCCGCTGCGCGACATGCGCGAGCGCGACTTCGCCATTCATCTGGGGCAGTTGCTGACCCGGCTGGAGATCGACTGCGTCTTCGACGTCGGGGCCAATATCGGCCAGTACCACGATTTCCTGCGCGATCGGGTCTATTACACCGGGCAGATCGTGTCGTTCGAGCCGGTCGCCCGTCACGTCGACGTGCTGCGGGAACGGGCGCGGGGCGACCGGCTGTGGCGGATCGAACCCTATGCGCTGGGTTCGGCTGCCGGCCATGCGGCGATCAACGTGATGAAATCGGACCAGTTCTCGTCCTTCCTGGAACCCGACAATTCGGCGGTGCCGGGATTCGAGGGGTTGAACGAAGCCGCGCATGTCGAGACGGTCGAGATCCGAACGCTGGACCAGGTGATGCCCGACCTGCAGGCCGAGCTTGGGTTTCAGCGGCCCTATCTGAAGCTCGACACGCAAGGCTTCGATATCGAGGCGCTGTGCGGCGGCGAGGCGATGCTGCCCTGGATCCCCGCCCTGCAGACCGAGGCGTCGGTGATCGGCATCTACAAGGGCATGCCATCCTATTTCGACACGATCCGCTTCCTGAACGAACGCGGCTTCGAAATCTCGGGCCTTTACCCCATCAGCCGCGATGAATCGCTGCGGCTGATCGAGTTCGATTGCGTGATGATCAACCGCGGGCTCGATCCAGCACCGGCGTGACGGCGGGCGGCGCCTCGTCGTCGCGCTGGCCGAGGCCCAGTTTCTCGCACAGCACGGCGACATCCTCGCCGGCGACGAACCGTCCCGGCGGCAGGGCCAGCAGCTTTTCCCGCATTTCCTCGTAGGCGGCCGGCGTCAGCCGCTCGAAGAACCGCACCAGGCTGTCTTCCAGCGGCCGGTCGAAGGTCCAGCCGGCATCCAGGCGCTCGATCATCTCGCCGACCTCGAAGCCATGCACGGCCAGGCAGGGCACGCCCAGGAACCCGGCTTCGTAGAAGCGGCAGGGCAGCAGCCAGCGCGAGTTGTGGTCGACATGCTCGAGGTCCAGCGCCCAGGCGAAATCGACGTCGGCGTAGATCGCCTGCAGATCGCGATGGGCGGAATATTCCCCTTCGTATGTGACATTGGTCAGGCGGGCGACGGTCTGGTGGAACGCCGCCTCGTCGACCGTGGTGAGCACGCCATGGAAACGGAAGGAGACGCGATCGCCCAGCCGTTCGGCCAGGCGCGCGATCAGGTCGATGGTTTCCTGGCCGCGGATCAGCCCGCAATAGGCCACGACCCAGCGCCCCGACAGCCGGCGGCGCCGGTTCGCCGCCTGCGCATCGGGCGCGGCCGGGCGCGACTGGCGAATCGAAGGGTGCAGCTTGTTTTCCAGCAGGAACCAGGGGCCGTTATGACGTTGGACGCCAGCGAAATAATGCTTGTGGAACCCGGGCGACGACAGCACCAGCATGCGCACGCGCCGCAGGCACAGCCGTTCCAGCCAGCGTAAGCCGATCGAGGCCGGCCCGCGCCCGATCAGGATCGGCGGGATGTCCAGCACCTCATAGACGATCTCGGGCCGCCCGGCGATCAACAGCCGCGCCAGCAGGGCCAGCAACAGTTGGTCGATATTGCGGGCATAGAAGATGCGCGCGCCTTCATATCGCTTGCGCTGGGCGAACAGGGCGGGGATCGCGCGCAGCAGCGCCAGCAGGCGCTGGCCGTAACGGCCGTCGCGGGTCTGGCCCAGCAGGACATGCGGCCAGGCCGGCGCGTAACCGCGATTGACCCGTTCGCGGCGGAAGCCGATGACCAGCAGGCGGCAGCCGTGGTCCAGGAATTCCTGCACACGCTTGATCGTGACCGCATCGGTCACGTCCGGGGTGAAGTAGATCAGGTCATCGGGGGCGGCTGACGTCACTCCATCGCTCCACTCAATCAGGCCGTCCTGGCCCGGCAGCGTACTCTAGCGTCGGTCGCCGCCTGCAACCGTGTGACCAATTTGTGGTGGGTCCGGCGCGGTATCGCGGTCACAGGTTGGTCACTGGCCGTGATGGGCGGCGCGATGTTCCATGGCCCCGGGCCGCTCATTGTGCGGCGCAAACATCGGAGGATCAGCCTCGTGGCGGTAGTGACCCACAGCGCCGAACGGATCGATCGCTTTCCCGCGCCCCAGCCGCGTTTCGACCGCATCGCCATCACCTGCGTATTCGGTGATCCGCGCGACGGCCGCTCGTGGTCGGGGGCGCCCAACAACCTGGCTACCGCGCTGGAAGGGTTGGGCATTCAGGTGGAAAGCATTCATCCGCGCCTGACCCGCGGCGCCCGGCTGGAACTCGCGCTGCAGGATCTGCTGACCGGCCATGGTGTGGCGACCAGCGGCATCGACCTGCTGCGTTCGGGCCGGTCACGCGAACAGTTGGCCGCCGCCGTTGACGATGCCGCATTGCGGCTGGGCGTGGGTCACGTGCTGCATACCGGCGCATTGGACCTGCCCGTGCGCGACCGCCGCCATGGCATTCGCCATTACCTTTACTGCGACCATACCTGGGATCTGTATCGGCGGCACGCCGTCGGCCGGTCGGCGCCCAGCGGCAAGGCGGCCGATGCCTATGAACGGATCGAGCGCGAGGCGCTGCACTCGGTCGATCACGTCTTCACCTTCGGTGCCTATGTCCGTGACAACCTGATCCGGCATTACGGCGTCGATCCCGGCCGGGTCACCGCGGTCGGATCCGGCATGGGGCAGATCGAACCCTATGACGGGCCGAAGGATTACACCCGTCCGCGCCTCTTGTTCGTCGCCAAGCATTATTTCCGCGAGAAGGGCGGGCGGCTGGTCGTCGATGCCTTCATCGAGGCGCATCGCCGCCGCCCCGACCTGACGCTGACCATCGTCGGCGATGAACGCAGCCGGCGATTTGTCCCCCCGCATCCGGGCATCAGCTTTCATGCCCATCTGCCGTGGCGCGAACTGCAGCGGCTGTATCACGAAGCCACCTTGCTGACCCAACCGATGCTGAACGATCCCTGGGGACAGGTCTTCCTGGAGGCGCTGGTGTCGCGCACGCCGGTCGTCGGCCTGCACCGCAACGGCCTGCCCGAGATCCTCGACGGTGGCCGCCATGGTTTCCTGGTCGACGAGGCGCGGCCGAAAGCATTGGCCGACACCATTGTCGAGGCCTTGAGCGACCCCGACCGCCTGGCCCGCATGGGCACGGCGGGGCAGGCCCACGTGCTTGATCACTACACCTGGCCGCGCGTCGCCCGCGCGGTCGCCTTTTCCTGACCAGCCCATCCGAACCGCAAGCTCAAAAGGAGCAAGACATGGCCGACAAGGTTGCCCTGATAACCGGTATCACCGGTCAGGACGGCGCCTATCTGACCGACTTCCTGCTGACGCGCGGCTATATCGTGCACGGCATCAAGCGGCGGTCGTCGCAGATCAACACCGACCGTATCGACCATCTCTATCGTGATCGCCACGAACGCGACGTGACGCTGTTCCTGCATTACGGCGACATGACCGATTCCAGCACGCTGCTGCGGTTGGTGCAGGAAACCCAGCCGACCGAAATCTACAACCTGGCGGCCCAAAGCCATGTCCAGGTGTCGTTCGAGACGCCGGAATATACGGCCAACACCGATGCCCTGGGCACGCTGCGCCTGCTGGAAGCCATCCGTATCCTGAAGATGGAGGAACGGGTCCGCTTCTACCAGGCATCGACGTCCGAGCTGTACGGCCTGGTCCAGGAAACGCCCCAGCGCGAAACCACGCCGTTCTATCCGCGGTCGCCCTATGCGGTGGCCAAGCTTTATGCCTACTGGATCACGGTAAATTACCGCGAAGCCTATGGCATGCATGCCTCGAACGGCATCCTGTTCAACCATGAAAGCCCGATCCGCGGCGAGACCTTCGTCACCCGCAAGATCACCCGCGCGGTGGCGGCGATCGAGGCAGGCCAGCAGAAATGCCTGTATCTCGGCAATATCGATGCCAAGCGCGACTGGGGCCATGCCCGCGATTATGTCGAGGGCATGTGGCGCATCCTGCAGCAGGACAAGCCGGAAGACTACGTGCTGGCCACCGGCGAAACCCATACGGTGCGCGAATTCGTCGAACTGGCCTTTCGCCAGATCGGCCGCCGCATCGAATGGCGCGGCCAGGGCGTCGACGAGAAGGGCCATTGCACCCGCACCGGCGAGGCCATCGTCGCGATCGACCCGGCCTATTACCGCCCGACGGAAGTCGACCTGCTGCTGGGCGACCCGACCAAGGCCCAGACCAGGCTGGGCTGGAAGCACCGCACGACATTCCCGCAGCTGGTCGCCGAAATGGTGGCGGCCGACCGCGCGGCGATCAACGGCAACAGCATGGGAGAGCCCGATGTCCGACCCCTCCTTCGCGCTGCGCGGTAAACGCGTCTGGGTCGCCGGCCATTGCGGCCTGGTCGGGTCGGCCCTGGTCCGTCGCCTGGAAACCGAGGATTGCGAGGTGCTGACCGCACCTCGCGACCGGGTCGACCTGCGGTCATCCGACCAGGTGGCGCGGTGGATGGCGATCGCCCGGCCCCAGGCGGTCTTCGTCGCGGCGGCTCGTGTCGGCGGCATTCATGCCAATGACAGCCGCCCCGCCGAATTCCTGTACGATAACCTGATGATCGAGGCCAATGTGATCGAAGCCTCGCGACATGCCGAGGTCGAGAAACTGCTGTTCCTCGGCTCGTCCTGCATCTATCCGCGCGAAGCGCCGCAACCGATGGCCGAGGATGCGTTGCTGACCGGACCGCTGGAGCCGACCAACCAGTGGTACGCCATCGCCAAGATCGCGGGGATCAAGCTGGCCCAGGCCTATCGCCGGCAATATGGCTGCGACTATATCTCGGCGATGCCGACCAACCTGTATGGCCCGGGCGACAATTTCGACCTGATGCAGAGCCATGTGGTACCTGCCCTGATGGCCAAGGCCCATCGCGCCCGGCTGGACCGCAGCCCGATCATGACCGTCTGGGGTTCGGGCAAGCCGCTGCGCGAACTGCTCTACGTCGACGACGCGGCCGACGGCCTGGTCCATCTGATCAAGCATCATCAGGGCGAGGATTTCGTCAATCTCGGCACTGGCGTCGAAATCTCGATCGCCGAGCTGGCCGAAACCATCTGCCGGGTGGTGGGTTTCCGCGGGCGCCTCGACTTCGACCCCACGAAACCCGACGGCACGCCGCGCAAGGTGATGGACGTGTCGCGGCTGAAGGCCATGGGGTGGACCGCCCGCACCGGGCTGGAAGAAGGGTTGGAGCGGACCTATCGCTGGTATGTCGACCATGTCGGAAGCCAGGCACGTGCCGCCGGCTGACCGGTCGGGGCATATCCGAACCGACCATCTTGTCGATGACATCGGCCGCCGCGCAGTGCGCGGCGGTACGGTGACGCTGGGGGCCCAGATGGTGAAGATGGTGGTGCAGTTCGGCACCATCGTCATCATGGCGCGCATGCTGGCGCCCGAGGCGTTCGGCCTGATCGCCATGGTCGCGGCGATCAATACGCTGCTGGACCTGGTCAAGGAACTCGGTCTGTCCTCGGCCACCATCCAGCGGCCCGACATCACCCATGAACAGGTTTCCGCCCTGTTCTGGATCAATGCCGGCATCGGCGCGGTGCTGGCACTGGGCCTGGCGCTGTCGGCGCCGGCTATCGCCTGGTTCTATGGCGAACCCGACCTGGTCCTGATGACCCAGGTGCTGGCCATCGGTTTCCTGTTGTCGGGCCTGACGGTCCAGCATTGGGCGCTTTTGCGCCGGCAGATGCGGTTCATGCCGGTCGCACTGATCGATGCGGGGGCCGAGGTCGTGGGTTTTGCCGTGGCCATCGCCATGGCCTGGGCCGGGTTCGATTACTGGTCGCTGGTGGCCCAGCGGCTGATTTCCCCACTGCTGGTGCTGGCCGGCTGCTGGGCGCTGTGCGGCTGGCGGCCGTCGCGGCCGGCGCGGGCCGCGGGTATCGGCGACCTGCTGCGCTATGGCGCGTCGGTGACGGGGGCGAACCTGGCCGTCGCCCTGACCCGCAGCATCGACCAGGTGATCATCGGGCGGCTGTGGGGGCCCAGCATGCTGGGCCTGTATGAACGCGCGCTGAAACTGTTGATGCTGCCGATCAATAATATCAACGCCCCGATGTATGCGGTGGCGATGCCGGGGTTGAGCCGGCTGACCGACCGCGAAGACCGTTATCGGCAGCTGTTCGCCGACATGCTGCAATGGCTGGCCATGCTGACCATGCCGCTGTTTGCCATGGTGCCGGTGATGGCCGACTGGGTGGTGTTGCTGTTGTTCGGGCCGAAATGGACCGATGGCGTGCCGCTGGTCGCCTGGTTCGGGTTCGCCGCCTGTTTCCTGCCCACCATGCTGGCGCTGGGCCTGTTGTACCTTTCCCAGAACCGGACCGGCGAGATGTTCCGGGCGACGCTGGTCGATTGCGCGCTGTCGATCGTCGGGATCTTCGCCGGGCTGCGTTTCGGCGTCACCGGCATTGCCGCGTCCTATGCCCTGACCGGGCTGTTCGTGCGTACCCCGGTTGCCTGCTGGCTGGCCACCAGGCGCGGGCCGGTGCGCCTGCGCGACCTGCATGGCGCGGTGCTGCCCTCGATCGTCGCCGCCCTGGTCGCGGTGGCGGTGGTCATGCTGCTGCGCCGCTTCGTCATTCCCGCCCAGATCATGCCGGTGCTGGGGCTGTGCCTGGGGACCGGGGCTGGGCTGGCCGCGGCGGCCGTGGCGCTGGTGCTGATTCCGTCCAGCCGCCGGTCGCTGACGGCCCTGCGCCATCTGCGGCAACTGAAACCTCAGGTCTGACCGACCACCCCGCCGTCGTCATCGGCGGCGGGGCGGCCGTTCTTGGCGCGCAGGCGGCCGCGGCCGTCGACCCACAGGCGGTGGTCGCCGATGCGCAGCAGGTTGGGGCTGCGCCAATCGGCCGGAAAGCGGGCGCCGCCGCCGGCGCCGCCCATCTCGACCCCGTCAAAACCGTCGCGGTAATCGACCGCGCCGGCACAGCCGATGATGACGGCCGAGGCATCCTTGCGGCCGGCGAGACTTGCCAGCCCCGCCCCCTTGGCGCGGGCATCGCCATCGCCCGAACAGCCGATCATCACCAGCCGGCCGACGACATAGGCCCGCAACAGCCGCGTCTGGTTGAACATCGAATAGGCGGTGCAGCCGACCAGCGTGGCAAAACCCCGCAGGTCGATGCCGGCATCGCCGCGGGCGAAATCGCCGGCGGATTCGTGGTTGTTTTCGAACCCGCAATTCGACAGCAGGGTGCAGCCGTTCTCGGCCACCAGGCCGAATTTGGCGTTCAGCAGGAAATAGCAGCCGTGGAAGGCGACGTCGTAGCAATGGTGGATCAGCGCGGCGCCATGGCCGCCATTGTCGCCGAACACCGCGCCGAAGACGTGGATCGCCGACAGGATGCCGCCCTTCAGCCCGTGGGCGAAGGTGGCGCCGTTGCCGCGGTTCTTGCGGAAATAGCTGTTGATGATCTGGCCTTCGAACACATTGCCCAGCAGGCGGCAGCCATCACCCCCGCATTCCTGGATGGTCAGGTCGCGCAGGCAGAAATTGTAGATGTAGTGGTCGCGGTCGTCGCATTCGATATGCAGGCCGTGGCCGTCATTGCCACTGCCCTGGATGTCCAGCCCCTCGATCAGCAGGAAGCGCACTGTGGCCCGTGCTGTTATCGACAGCACCGGGCGGCCGTCGCCGATCTTCGAGATCAGCCGGGCGCCGTGGGCGATGATGCCGCCGGGCCGGGTCTGGTTTTCGCGCAGGTCGATGCGCAAGGGCCGGGTCAGGCGGTAGGTGCCGGGCGGGATAACCAGGAACGGCGTGCGGCTACCGGGCGCGAAGGTCGCGTCCAGCGCCCGTTGCAGGGCGGCGCTGTCGTCGGCGATGCCGTCGCCCACCGTGCCGAAGGCCTGGGCGCCCTGGCGTTCGCGCGCCGGCGCGGCAATGCCCGGATCGGGTGTCGCCGCCATCGCCAGGGCCGCGCCGGCCCCCAGCATTGCCCGCCGGCTGGTGGTCATCGCCAGGCGCGCCGGCTGGCCGGGATTGCCGCCCAGCCGGCATCCTCGGCCGGGGCGGGGCGGCGCAGGCTGCCGACGGCAAGCGTCGCAGCACCGGCAACGATGTACATCACCGCCCAGGTCTTGGGGCCGACATAGGCGCCCGATGCCTGGCCCAGCACCGCCCAGGCCATGAAGCAGAACAGGGCCGAGGGCACGCCGATCCGGCGCAGCCACAGGGCCAGGGCGGCAAAGACCACGGTGCCCATGATCAGCCCCAGATAAATCCAGTGCAGCCAGAAATAATTGGTCAGGATGTCCGGCCCGCTCTGGAAATCCCAGCCGGCCGAGAAATGCGGCGAGCGGACGAAGACGTTGAGGACCAGGTCCATGATGAACGGTTCGGCGGTCAGCCCGATGCCGGCCCAGGGATGGACCTTGAAGATTTCCAGCGCCACCAGCATCGGCCCGGTGACCCGGAAGAAGAATGACGGATCGTTGCCGTTGTCGATGGTGCGCAGCCGTTCGGCAAACACGATCGACCCGACGATCGCCGCGACGATCAGCAGCAGGGCCGAGGCGACGATGACGACGACCATGCGGTTGACCGAGACCGGCTGGCCCGGGCTGCGCCCCGCGATGAACAGCTGGTAGGGCATGACCAGCACCAGCATCAGCAGCAGCGTGGGGCCGGGCATGGCGATGACGCCGGCGCCGGCCATGGCCAGGTATCCCACCAGCTTCCAGCGCCAGCGGCTGAGCACCAGCCAGGCGAAACCGTACAGCGTGTAGGAAAAGGTCACGGCCGAGGGTTCCGAGGTGAACCATTTCGGGCGGATGCGGCCATAGAGGATCTGGTCGCGCAGATCGGAATCGTAGACGCCGGAATCATAGATCTTCAGCCGCACCGCATCGCTGATCGGGCGCAGCCCGGCGTAGGATTCAAGCAGACAGCCGATCAGCATGAACAGGCAGAAGCCCAGGAACAGCCGGGCCAGCTGGTCGCGGTCGGCCCGGATCATCGTCAGGAACAGGGCATAGCCGATGACCAGCGAATAGCTGAGCTGCAGGAAACCTGTAAACCGTTTCGACAGCCAGGACAGGTCGGGAGCGGCCAGGACCGAAACGAGGTAAAGGCCAAGGATGCCCAGCAGCCCCGCCAGATGCGCCGGCTCGATATCGTCGCGCCGCCGCCACAGCAGGATCAGGCCCGCGGCGCCCGACGGCGCCGCGGTCAGCGGGATCCTGGCCGTGATCTGCAGCGTGAGCCCGAGATAGATGCCCATGAGGAAGATCGTGACCAGCCCCAGGTCGATCCAGTCGAGCCGCGAGCCCTGCACGATCGGCTGGTTCATCGCGGGCTCAGCGCCTCATGCAACACCCGGCCGCGCCGCGACCAGTCGAACACGTCGCGGCAGGCGGCATAGGCGCTTTCGTGCAGCCGGTTCAGCAGGTCCAGGTCGTCCAGAGCCGCCAGGATGCCGCGCGCCAGCGCATCGTGGTCGGGATACAGCATGATGCTGTCGCCATGGCGCAGCGGCACGCCGGCGACCGACCCTTCCAGGCCGAAGATCGGCATGCGGTTGAAGACGTATTCCAGGACCTTCAGCTTGAACCCGCCGCCCGACCGTTCGGGCACGATGGCGATGCGCGCCTGGTCCATGTAGCTCGTCACCTCGGGCACCGTGCCGGTGAAGACGGTGGCCTTGACCCGGCGGCGCTGGGATTGCAGGAAACTTTCCTCGGCGCTGCCGATCACCTGCAATTCGGCGCCGGCCTGGGCGAACAGGCCATCGGCGGCGGTGACGAATTCCTCCAGATTCATGCGCTTGGCGATCCAGTCGAACGACCCGATGATGACGGCCCGGCGCGGCACCGCATTGGTGATCTGGCGGCGCGGCACCCGCCTGCCGCCGTAACCCGGGGTCAGCACCGTCATCGCACCGTCCGGGCGGCGGCGGCGATACAGGTCCAGGTCGTCGGCCGTGATCGCGGTGACCAGGTCGACATGGTCGACCAGCTGGCGTTCGACGCGGGCCACCTTGTAGGCATCGAGACGGATGGCCTGCCGTTTCAGGAAACGTTGCTGGTTGTCGGCGATCGAGGCGCGCAGGGATTCCTCGTGGTTGTGCGACACATAGATCAGCCGTGGTCGTTGCCGCGGATCGGGAAAGCGGCGCAACACCGGCCCCAGCGCCCAGCCGACCGAAATGCCGTCGAAGACGATGCCGTCCCAGTCGTCGCGGGCCAGCAAGTCGTCCAGCTTGCGGTACATGCCCGGCGTGGCACAGCGATAGGCGGTGTGGGGCAGGGCGGATCTGAGCGATCCCCAATGCGACAGCACCTGGCTTTCGGCCAACCGCCAGGCGATGTTGTCCTCGCGGTCGCCGTCGCGGCGGGGTGATTCGACGCGGCTGAGGCCCAGCACCTCGACCTCGGCCCCCGAGGCGGCCAGCGCATCGATCAGCCCGCCGGAATACAGGAACTGGCCATTATAACGCGGCTCGGGGTCGGCCAGGGTCAGCCACAGGCAACGCGGCGGGGTGACGGGCGCGGGTTGGGTGCGGGGCGCGATCCGGCGCGCAACCTGTTCAGTACGCATGCCGCCCCATGAAACCGCCGAAGATGGTGCGCAGGATGATCCACAGGTCCAGCCCGACCGACCAGTTCTCGATGTAATACAGGTCGTGTTCGACCCGGCGTTCGATCTGCTCGATCGTCTCGGTCTCGCCGCGCCAGCCGTTGACCTGGGCCCAGCCGGTGATGCCGGGCTTCATCCGGTGGCGGGCGTCGTAATAACGCACCGCATCCTGATAGAGCACCGTGCCGGCCTTGGCCGCCGTCGCATGCGGCCGCGGCCCGACGATCGACATCTCGCCGCGCAGCACGTTGAAGAACTGCGGCAGTTCGTCCAGGCTGGTCCGGCGCAGGAAGGCGCCGACGCGGGTGACCCGCGGATCGTTGCGGCGGGTCAGCTGCTCGGCGTTCGCATCGCCTTTGTGATGATACATCGACCGGAACTTCAGCACCTCGATCAGCTGGTTGTTCAGGCCATAGCGCTTCTGCTTGAACAGGACCGGGCCCGGCGTTTCCAGCCGGATGGCGATGGCGCAGGCGGCCAGCACCGGCGAGATCAGCAGCAGGATCAACGCGGCGAGAACCCGGTCCTCGACCTCCTTGGCGATGGCCCGCCAGTCGCGCAGCGGCCGGTCCATCACGTTAAGCATCGTCAGGCCGCCGATCTGGCTGGAATCGACCGGGCCAAGCTCGACGCCATATTCGCCGGCGCACAGCCGCACGTCGACCGGCGTCAGGCTCAGCTTGTTCAGCGTCGCGGTCAGCCGCCAGTCGGCCGAGGGCGGCACGGCGACGATCACGGCATCGATGCGCAGCCGCCGCGAATCCTGCACCAGGTCGTCGACGGTGCCGCGGATCGGATGCCCCATGCAGCGCGCCTGGTCGCCGCAGGCGCCGTCATCATAGACGCCGACGATGCGCGGCGCCGATTGCGGATGGACGTTGTAGTGGCGGATCAGCCGCTGGGCGATCGGACCGCAGCCGATGATGGCGACCCGCTGGTCCAGCCGGCCTTGCGCCCGCCATTGGCGGATCATGCGGTCCAGACCCAGCCGCGTGGCGGCCAGCAGGGCCAGCCCGCCGATGGCCCAGTAGGCCAGCCATTGCAGCGACGGCGCCTCGGCCAGCAGGCCTAGTCCCAGCATCGCCGCCATCGTGATGCCCCAGGCCAGCGCCATGCCGGCCAGCGACCGCTTGCCGCGTCCCTGCGGGGTGACACGATGGCCGCCGGCCAGTTGCAGCAGGTTAAAGCCGAGCAGCGCCCCGAACAGCACGATCAGCGCCGGCAGATGCCAGGCGCCCCCCGTTCCCGCCAGATCTATCCAGATCGCGGCCGCGCCGGATACCAGCATCGCCGCGGCATCCGACGTGGCCAGCAGACCCGCCACCACGCGCGTCGAGATCGGTGCCACGTCCTGCGGCACTTCCAATGCCGCACCCGGCGTCACCGCCTTGGGTCGGGCTTGCTGGTGGATTGCCTGTTTCGGCATCGGTCCCGGGGGTATGGCCTGGGCCATCGCCGACGATCTGCTTTGGGCGCTCATTCAGGTCGCTCCGGCTTTTATGGACGATGCGTCAGAGCATGGGCGATCCCTCGGCCGGGGTCTTGTGTTCAAGTTGGGGCAGGGCGGGGATCAGCCCTGCAGGCTGGCATAGACCGCGGTGGCAAAGCCCTGCGGCGTCCGTTGGGCGGCAAAATCCTGGGCCGCCGCGGCGCTGAAACCTGTGGGGCCGTCCGCGACCATGCGCTCGATCCCTGCGGCCAGGCTGGCCGGATTGCAGGCATCGACCGTCAAGCCGAGATGGTTGTCTGCAACCAGCCGGCCGATCAGCCCGAAATCCTGGGCCAGTACCGGCCGGCCGGCGCGGGCTGCCCACAGCAATACGCCGCTCGACCCGACGAATCGCTGATAGGGCGCCAGCACCACGGCGCTTTGCAGCACCAGTGCGTCAAGCTCGCCCCCGTCGAACCAGCGATCGGCCAGGGTCAGCACTAGGCACGGATTGGTGCGGCTCAAGTCGTTGCAGCGGGCGACCACCTCGTCGCGAATCGTGGGGTCCAGCCGGCCGGCCAGCAGCACGGCGACCTTGGACGCAGTCTGCGGCTCCAGCCGCTTCAGCGCATCCAGCAGGACCAGGATGCCCTTGCGTTCGGTCAGATAACCGAACAGCAGAAATCCTTGGCGATCGGCGGGGAAATAACCGGCGACATCGACGTCGTTCGCCACGGGCCCTGCCGGGTGCACCGGGTCGGGCAGGTCACGCAATTTGGCCCCGCCGCCATAGTGGATTTCGGCATGTCGGGTGAAATAGGGATCTAGGGTCAGGACCGTCGACAGGTCGCGATGGCGCAGCATCAGGCGGTACAGCACCGTCTTGCGCAGGTCGCGCAGGCGTTCGCCCAGGGACGGGCGATAGGGCCCGATCGTCCCGTAATGCACCGACGGCCGGAACAGGATGCCGCTCAGCCGCCTGCCGCCGACGCCCAGACCCATCGCCAGCGGCAGCGACAGATGATCCAGCGCCAGGAAATGGCAGGCATCGGCCCCGACCCTGACGGCATAGCGCCGCATCAGCCACCAGCGGGCGAAGCCCGATATCAGTAACGAGGAATGCCGGCACAGCGCCGCCTCGGCCGGTTTCAGGACCAGCAGGCGGACATGGTCGTTCAGCCTGGCGGCCAGGGCCGGCCGTAATTCGGGGGCGGCGACGATCCACAGCGTGGCCGCGGGCGCGATCGCGGCGGCGTGGTCGATCAGATGTTCGAGCCACTCGCGCTGGTGCCCTTGGGCATCCGGTTCGAAGATCAGCAGCGTTGCGATGTCGTCACCTGCCGGCATGAAGGGTATCTAGGCGGGCCAGGAAATCGCCCAGGACCCGCGGCTTGGCGTAATGCCGTTCGACGAAGCTGCGGCCGCGGGCACCCAGCCGGGCGCGCAGGTCGCGATCGTCGGCCAGCTTCATGACGGCGGCGGCAAAGGCGCGGCGGTCGTTGGGCGGCACGCACAGGAACGCGCCGCTGGATGCCTCCAGCTCGGCCAGCGGGCTGCCGGGCCGGGCCGTGGTCACAAACGGGCGGCCGACGGCCATGATGTTGTAGACCTTGGACGGCACCGCGAATTCGGCGCCTTCGGGATCCTGCGGCACCAGATGGATATGACCGAGCGACAACCCCTCGACCAGCCGGTCGGGTGGCAGCAGATCGGCCAGGGTGACGTTCTTCAGCCCGCGGGTCGCGATCTCGCCGGCCAGCCCTTGTGCCTGATTGCCCGATCCGCGCAGGATGATCTCGATGTCAGGGCGCAGGACCTGCAATTCCTCGGCCAGGTCCAGCAATTGCCCGACGCCCTGTTTCTTGCCCAGGTTGCCGCTGTACAGGATCTTCAGCGGCCCGTCCTCGACCGGTTCCATCGGCTGGACCGAGGCTGTATCGACCCAGATCGGCACGACGTCGATAGGCGTGGTGACGCCGATGTCTCGCAATTGCCGGGCCATGTTCTGCGACAGCACGACGACCAGGTCGGCGCGGTTCAGCGCCGCCCGTTCAGCCCAGCGCATCGCCTTGATCAGTCCGCGCCCGCCGACCAGCCCCAACCCCGCCGCCAGCCCGGACTGGATGTCGTGGACCACGGCGATATGCAGGCCGCCGGGGCGCCTGGCTATATTGGCCAGGGCCACGCTGAGGATGGAGGGGCACAGGGACAGCACGACGCCGTGCCGGCCCGTCCTGCCCGTCGCCAGGGCCCACAGGCCGTGGACCAGGAACGCCGCCTCGCCCAGGATGCGAAAGACGGCCGAACGGCGCTTCGGGATCCAGGACGACAGGCGCTCGACCCGCACGCCGTTCACCGTCTCGCGCCCGCGACCCTTCTCATAGCCCGGAAAGACTTCGGCCCGGGGGTAGTGCGGTCGCCCGGTGAGTGCGGTCACGTCACGGCCGTGCTGGGCCAGCCATTCTGCCAGGTCGGCGCAGAACGGCCCCGATCCGATCAGCTCGGGCCGGTAGTACTGGGTGACGAACAGGATGGGATCGCCAGGCATGATGGGTTCCTCAGCGGCCGCGGGCCAGGGCCTGGCGGGCGTACTGGTATTCGAGCTGTCCGTGGGCATAACGGCGATACTCCTTGGCGATCACCCGGGTCATGACCACACCGGCAATGTCGCCGCGGGCGTCGATGATCTGCCTCATCGCTTCCATCGCTACTTCCTGGCGCGTCTTGCCCCAGCGCACGGCAAAGACGACCTTGTCGACCATGCGCGACAGGGTCAGCACCTCGGCCCCCACCAGCGTCGGCGGGGTGTCGAGCAGCACGACGTCGTAGCGGTCGGCCAGCGAATTCAGGATCTGCTGCATGCGCTGGCTGGCCAGCATCTGGATGCCGCGCGGCTCGGACGGGCCAGCGACCATCACGTCCAGCCCGGACAGGGCATCGTTGTGGATCGCCTCGTTCAGCGTGATCTGCTCGTCCCCCAGCAGGGCCGCCAGGCCGTGGCGGTTGGGGCAGCGGAACAGCTGATGCTGGCTGGGGCAGCGCCAGTCGCAATCGATCAGCAGCACGCGCTTGCCGGTCGAGGCCAGCAGCCGGGCCAGCGACGCGACCAAGACCGACTTGCCCTCGGCCGGCGTGGCCGACGAGAACATGATGGTCTTGGGCGACTGCGCGGTTTCCGACAGTTCGATGCCGATGAACAATTTGCGCAACGCTTCCGAATAGGGCGAGATCGGCTTGCGCAGGACATGGGCCAGCGGCCCGCCGCGACCGGTCAGCTGGGGCACCATCGCCAGGACCGGGAAACCGGTCATTCCCTCGATCTGGTCGGCGCGGCGAAAGCTGCGGTCGACGCCGTCGCGCACCAGGGCCAGCGCCGCGCCGATCAACAGGCCGCCGGCGCAGCCCAGGAACACCAGCAGCGCCTTGGGCGGATAGGACGCCTTGCCCGGCGGTGCCGCCGACGAGATCATGCGGGCATTGGGCTGCTGGATCGCGTCCTGGCCGCCGGTCTGCTTGACCCGGGCCAGCATCGATTCCAGCAGGTTGCGGTCGACCGCCGCATCCCGTTCCAGCGCGCCCAGCCGGATCATGCGATCGTTGTCGCCGCCCATCTGCTGTTTCGTGCGCTCGAAATTCTGGTTCAGCATGTCGTAGCGCGACGCGGCCGTGCGTGCCTCGCGCCGCAGGCTGTCGATGGTCTTGGCCACCTCGGCACCGACCTTCGACCGTAGCGAAGCGACCTCGGCGCGCGCCGCGATCACCTGCGGGTGACGGTTGCCGAACGACGACGACGCTTCGGCCAGCTTGCGCTCGGCCGCGGCCAATTGCTGCTTCAGCGACTGGATCAGCGGCGAGTTCAGCACGTCGGGCATGCTTTCGCCGCCGGCGCCCTTCAGCGCCTCGGCCTCGCGCAATTTGGCATCGGCCTGGGCCCGCGCGGTCTGGGCCACGATCAGCTGGCTGTTGATCTCGGTCATCTGCTGCGACGTCACGCCGGTCGAGGCGCCGACATACAGGCCATAGCGGCGGCGATATTCCTCGATCGCCGTCTCCGATTTCTGGACCTGTTCGCGCAGTTCGGCGATACGCCCCTGCAGGTATTTCTCGGCCTGCGAGGCCGCGTCGATCTTGTCCTGGCGCTGGCGGTCCAGGTACAGGGTCGCGACCGTATTGGCGATGGTCGAGGCGGTGGTCGGTGCCGCGGCCTCGGCCTTGACGCTCAGGACATGGCTGCGGCCCAGCACCGAGACGTCGACATGCGCCAGCAGCACGTCGACGACGCGCTGCCTGGTTTCTTCCGGCGTCGGCGGAACGGTCGCTTCCTGCTCGACCCGGCCCAGATCGCCCGGCAGCATCGCCATGTAGCGGGCTGGATCGAGGTACTGGCGCCAGCGCGGCGGCTGGGCCAGCGCCGGATTGAATTCCGGGCTCGCCGTCAGGTTCAGCCGATCGACGACCTGGCCGGCCAGGTCGCGCGATTGCATCGCCAGGGCTTCGTTCTGCACCCGATCGGCATCCGGGCTGACATCCGAGACCAGCGATTCCACGTTCATCACGCGCATCGACGGGATGCCGACCTGCACCCGGGCCTCGGCGACGTAGCGCGGCGGCAGCGACAGGGCGACGGCTGCGGCCACGCCCCCGCAGACCGCCAGCGAGACCAGGATCGCACCGCGATGGCGCCACAGTTTGCGCAGCGTTTCCAGGAAGTCCTGGGACGGCGGCGCGGCCGCGGGGGCGGCCGGCATCTGATGGGCGGTCAAGACCCGGTCGCGGGTGGCGATGCGCCGGCGCAGGCGGTTCTGATCGGGAAGCTGCATCATCAGAAATACCGCTCGCGCACGGTGATGATGTCGCCCGGCAGCACGTCGGTTTCCGGCGTGGCCGCCAATTTTTCGCGCTGACCGTTCTTGATGCGGGTGATGTAGAACTTCTCCTCATGCGCGCGATAGGTGAAGCCGCCGGCCAGCGCGATGGCGTTCAGGATCGCCATGCCGTTGACATAGGGATAGCTGCCCGGCGTGCGCACCTCGCCCAGGATGTAGAACGGGCGATAGGTCAGGACCTCGGCGCTGACGCTCGGGTCCTTCAGGTAATCGGGCGACAGCTTGTCGGTGATGGCGCGCTGCAGGTCGCCGGCGGTCATGCCGCCGGCCTGGATCTGGCCGATCAGCGGAAAGGCCAGCACGCCGTTGCCGTCGACCGAATATTCGCCGGTCAGGTTGTCCTGGCCATAGACCGTGATGCGGACGCGATCACCCGGCCCTAGGCGGTATTCGTTGGACGGGCTGAGCGCGGCGGTGTTGGCACGGGTCGCCACCGGTTCGGGCATGCGCGGCGGCGCGCCGCCCGCGGGATCCAGCGCGCTCTGCGCCCAGCCGGCGGCCGGGCTCAAGGTCAGTACGCATGCGACGGCAACAGATTGCATCGCTTTGGCCAGCATGGTCGTCACCCTCCGTCTGGTGGCGGCGACCTGCAGGATTCGCCCGCTTCCTACCGGTTTCCGGCGGTCGCCATGGCGCCAGTTCTAGCAACGAACGGCTCGTGACGGGTGTGACCAATGCGGGGCAGGAAGGGGGGCGGGAAAGGCCCGCTCAGAGCTGGGCCTTCAGGCGCAGGAACACGACGTTTTCGTCGAAATCGGTGCCGGGCTGATTCGAATTGCGGGTGCGATAGCTGTACCCCCCGCCCAGCGAGAAATTGCGGTTGATCAGCCAGGTCGCGCCCAGGCCGGCCTCGTAATAATTGTCGCGCCGGTCGATGCCCTCGAACTTGTCGTTCTCATAACCGACGCGGGCATTCAGGATCAGGTTGCGCAGCAATTCGTGATCGGCCTTGATCGACGCGCGGGTGGCGAAATAGGCCGATGAATTGGCCAGCACGGTTTCCTCGATCTCGCGGCTGAGATTGCCGGTGATCGTGGTCAAGGCGGTGACGTTCCAGGTCAGCTTGATGCCCGCCGTCGGGCCGTCCACGGGCCGCAGGCGCGGATCGTCGTAATCCTGGCGGCGATAGCCCAGGAAGACATCGGCGAAGATCAGCCCGGTCAGGTCGTAATGGGCACCCAGCGCCACGGTATAGCCGTCCGAGGTGCGGTCGAAGCCGAACATGTCGACCGGCGACTGGTACTTGCGCCAGTTGTAGGACGTCAGCAAGTAAAGTTGGCGCAGCGGCGCGACCTCGTAGCCGGTGCGCAGCGTGACGACGGTGTCGTTGCGGTCGCGCAGCGATTCGGCGATGGTCTGGCCCAGCGCGTTCTGGACATCGAAATAGCGATAGGCGTCGAAGGCGCCTTCCAGGCGGAAGGACAGCCGGTTGAAATCCTTCTCGCCGGCCAGCAGGGCCGACGTGTCATGGTATTCCGTGGGCTCGGTGCCACCCAGGTTGTTGGGCGACGAGCGCGGTTCGTGCCGGATCTTGTAGCCGCCGGCGGCGAACAGCCGCGCATCGCGCTGGACGTCCAGCCGCCCGTCGGCCCCGACCGTGTAGTCGGTGAAGCTTTCCGAGTGATACCGGGCATAACGCGTGATGGTCGAATCGGCGTTGAAGTTGAGGGCGTGGTTGTTCCAGTTCGACTTCAGCGCCAGGCGCGGGGTCAGCGACGTGATGAAGTCGTTCTTGTCGTTCGACGGCGTCGCATAGATGTTGGAATTCCATGTCTCGGTCAGCGCGACGTCGGGATACAGGAAGAAGCTGCCCAGGCGGATGCCAAGGGGATCGTATTCGGGGCGCGGCCGGCTCAAGACCGTGTCGCCGCGCACGATCTGGTCGGCCATGCGCAGATCCTGCTGGGCGAAGGCGGACCCGTCGAAAAGGGTCAGGCTTGCCGCAGCCAGCAGTGTCGTCGCGCGCATGTATGGCCCCCGTTGACGCCCAAGAATCCCTGTCAGTGCAGTAAGCTATCTTAATTTCCGGCGACTTGCGAGAGCGCGCGGCCGTGCCAGTTCCAGGCCGTGGCGATCTGATCGGCCAGGTCGGGATAGCGCGGTGTCCAGCCCAGGATGGAACGGGCCCGGCCGGAATCGGCCAGCAGGGCGGTGGGGTCGCCGGGCCGGCGCGGCCGGTCGACGGCGGCGATGTGGCGGCCGGTGACGCGGGCGGCGGTGTCGATCACTTCGCGCACGGTCGCACCCCTGCCGCTGCCCAGGTTGAAGGCATGGGCGCCGGGTTGGGTCTCCAGGAACTTCAGTGCCAGCAGATGGGCATCGGCGATGTCGCAGACATGGACGTAGTCGCGCAGGCAGGTGCCGTCATGGGTGGCATAGTCGGTGCCGAAGATCGCGATGTGGCGGCGCAGGCCGGCTGCCACCTCCAGCACCAGGGGAATCAGGTGGGTTTCCTTGGCGTGCGCCTCGCCGATCCGGCCCTCGGGCTCGGCGCCCGCGGCGTTGAAGTAGCGCAAGGACGCGGCGCGCACGCCATAGGCCGCGGCGAAATCCTCGATCATCCGCTCGCACATCAGCTTCGAGCCGCCATAGGGATTGATCGGCAGCTTGGGGTGATCCTCGGCGATCGGGGTGGCGTGCGGCTCGCCGTAGACGGCGGCGCTGGACGAGAACACCAGCCGTTCGACGCCGGTCTCGCGCATCGCCTGCAGCAGGGCCAGGGTGCCCGCGACGTTGTTCTGGTAATAGTCGGCAGGCTGCACGACGGAATCGCCGGCCGCGATCAGCGACGCTAGGTGAACGACCGCGACCGGGCGGTGCCGGCGCATCACCGCTTCCAGATGGGCCTGGTCGGCCAGTTCGCCGCGTTCCAGCGGTCCAAAACGCACCGCCCAGCGATGCCCTTGGGACAGGTTGTCGTAGGTGATGGGATCGAAACCCGCGCCCTGCAGGGCGCGGGCGACGTGGCTGCCGATATACCCGGCGCCGCCGGTGACCAGGACCGCCGGCCGCATCTCAGACCCGGCCATAGACGTCGGCCACGCGGACGATGTCGTCCTCGCCCAGATAGGGGCCGGACTGGACCTCGATCAGATGCAGCGGCAGCTTGCCGGGATTTTCCAGCCGGTGTTCGGTGCCGATCGGGATGTAGACGGACTCGTTTTCCCGCACCAGCTGTTGTTCGGTCCCGCGCTGGACCAGGGCGGTGCCCTGCACGACGACCCAGTGTTCGGCACGGTGATAGTGTTTCTGCAGGCTGAGCCTGGCGCCCGGCTTGACCATCAGGCGCTTGACCTGGAACCGGTCGCCGGTATCGACCGACCGGTAATAACCCCACGGGCGATAGACGGTGGTGTGATGCTGGGGTTCGGGCCGGTTGCGCTTGCGCATCTGTTCGACCAGGCCCGACACTTCGCCTGCCGCGTCGGCATCGGCGACCAGCACGGCATCGTCGGTCGTGACCACGATCAGGTTCTCGACCCCGATCGCGGCGACCAGCTTGCCGTCGGCCCGGATATAGGAATTCCTGACGCGGTCCAGGACCGTGTCGCCCTGGACGACGTTGCCGTTCTCGTCGGCTTCGGCGATGGCGCGCAGCGCGAACCAGGAACCGACGTCGTTCCAGTCCATGTCGACCGGCACGACCGCGGCGCGGCCGGTATTTTCCATGACAGCGCGATCGATCGACAGCGCATCGGCCTCGGCGAAGGCACCCGAGCCCAAGCGGAAGAATTCCAGGTCGTCGGCCCCGTCGCTGACCGCCCGGGTTGCCGCATCCAGCATCTGCGGATGCAGCCGGCCCAGTTCGTCCAGGTAATGGCGGGCCGAAATCAGGAAGATGCCCGCATTCCAGAAGAACACGCCGGACTCGACGAAACTCTGCGCGGTCGGGGCATCGGGTTTCTCGACGAAGCGGTCGACGCCGAACACGCCCTCGGCCTCGGATGTCGGCTGGCCCGACTTGATATAGCCGTAACCCGTGTCGGGCCGTGTCGGCTTGACCCCGAAGGTGACCAGCATGCCCGACTGCGCCGCGGGAATGCCGCGCACGATCGCCTCGTGAAACGCGGCAGGCGCGGCGATGACGTGATCGGAGGGCTGGACCAGCATCAGCGCGTCGGGATCGCGTGCCATCAGCCATAAGGCCACGGCCGCGATCGCCGGCGCGGTGTTGCGGGCGACCGGTTCCAGGATGATCGCCTGCGGCTTGACGCCCATTTCCTGCAGCTGTTCGGCGATCAGAAAGCGGTGGTCGTCGTTGCAGATGATGACGGGCGCGGCAAAACCGACATCGCCGCCGCTGCGCGCCACCGTCTCCTGCAGCATGCTGCGGTCGGAAACCAGCGACAGCAATTGTTTGGGATAGGCGGCGCGGGACAGGGGCCACAGCCGGGTGCCGGCCCCGCCCGACAGGATCACCGGATGAATCTGGGCCGAGCCGAGTGCCCGGAACCGGCCGAGGTCGACGATCGCGTTCATGGTCAGGTCCGCTCCATGCTGGTGTCGTCCGAATGTGACGCCAACTATGGTCGCGGGCCGCCCGGGGCGACCAGTGATCAAACTGTGTTCGTGGGCAGCGTGATCTCGACGGCCAGGCCGCCGCCGATGCGGTTGGCCGCGCGCACCGTGCCCCCCAGCGCCTCGATGTTGCGGCGCGCGACCCACAGCCCTAGCCCGGCATGATCGAGGCCGTCGTCGTCGCACGGGTTGTCGGGCCGATGGGAATAGGATCTTTCAAAGATCCGGGCGATCTTGTCCTCGTCGACCCCCGGCCCGGTATCCTCGATGCGCAGGGCGGCCATGCCGCGCGCCCTGATCAGGGTGACGGTGATGGCGCCGCCTGGTGGGGTGAAGCTCAGCGCGTTTTCCAGCATGTTGTGGACCGCGACCTCGACCAAAGCGCGGCTGCCGCGGATCACCACGTCCTCGTCCAGGCGGCGGATCAGGCGTACGTCGCGGCTGGCCGACAGTTCACGGCATTGCAGCAGCGAATCGGCCACGACCTTGGTCAGGTCGAAGACCGTGCGCGGCGTCTCGATGATGTCGGCCATCGTATTGTCGACACGCTGGGCGGCGTTGACCAGGGCACGCAGCCGGTCCAGCGACCGGTCGATGATGGCCAGCGATCGTGTCGCCCGTGCGTTGTCCGATGTCACCAGCCGGCGCAGCGGGGTCAGGCAGGCGTCGATCGTGGCGATCGGCGCCTTGAACGAATGGGTGTTTTCCTCCGACGTCTGGCGGATGTCCTGGGCGGTGCGGCGCAGATCGTCGACCAGCTGGTCGAAGTCGGCGGCGACGCTGGCCAGTTCGGGCACCACGTTGCGCGCGGCGAACGCCCCTTCGCCCAGCCGGCCGTCGCGGATGTCGTGCGCCACCTCGCGGAACCGGCGCAGCGATCGCCACACCCCCAGCGCGGTCAGTGCCGCAATCGCGGCCAGCCCGACATAGATGGCGGCGGCCATGCGCACCTCGCGCGTCTGCCAATAGGGGCGGCCGATCGAGGTTTCGAGATAGTCGGTCGTCGTATGGGCCGAGATCAGCACCCAGCAGCCCCACTGGTTGCGGATCGGGATCAGCGCGGTCAGGATCTCGTCGCGGCCGTCGGCCTGGCGATGGCGCAATTCCAGCGGCATGTCGCCGGCGCAGGATTGCGCCAGCCGGTCCAGCACGCCGCGCTGGGCCAGCATGTCCAGTTCGGTATCGAGCCTGGTATCACCCGCGTCGGGCGAGGCGGCGATGTAGAAGAAGTCGCGCAGGCCCGTGCCGGGGCCGGCCAGGCCGGCGGGGCGCAGCATCAGCTTCAGGATGGTGCCGTCGGTGGCATAGTCGGCCAACACCCGGTTCAGCGCCGGGCCGGTCGGCTGGTCGGGTGCCGACAGCACCGGCGACAGGGCGCGGGCGATCAGCCGGCTGCGGCTTTCGATGCTGCGGGTCACCAATTCGCGATTCTGCCGATCGGCCGCCTCGAACTGGCCGTACAGCACGATGGGCAGCGTCGCGAAGATGCCGACCAGGATTGCAAGCTTGAGCGTCAGCGACGCGCCCAGGCGGCGCGTCGCCGATCTCAGCGCGTCAGGTCGGGCAGCTGTCGCCCCGTGCCCAGCTGTAGCCGAACGCAGGGAAATTCTCGATCTCGGAAAACTCGGCATCGATCGACCGGAATTTGTTGCGGATGCGTTTGACCGAAGAACGGACATTGGCGCGGAACCCATCCTCGCCCGACCCGGCGATGAACCCGGTGCGGTGCACGCAGTCGTAGATCTCGCGGTAGGACACGTAGTCGCCCACCCGTCGCAGCAGCAGATGGACGATGTTGAACTCGGTGATGGTCAGGTTGACGTCGGTGCCGCTCCAATAGGCGCGGCTGACCCGCGGGCGCAGCTGCAGGGCGCCGCGTTCGACGATCTCTTCCGGTGGCGGTTCGCCGGGGGCCTTGCGCGCATCGGCGATCAGGCGGATCCGCTTGGCCAGGATCTCGGCCCCGCGCGACTTGTCGACGAAATCGAGCGCCCCACGGTCCAGCGCCATGCTCTCGTAGGTCGCGGCGGGCATGCCGGTCAGGAAGATGACCGGCAGCATGATGCCGCGCCGGCGCAGCTGCGGCAGCAGGTCGATGCCCAGCGTGGTCTGCAGTTTCCAGTCCAGGACGATCACGTCGGCCTCGACCCCCTCCGCGAACGCTGCAAACAGGCTGGCGCCGTCGGACCAGGTCGCGACCTCGAACCCCAGTTCCTCCAGCTCGGCGGCCATCGCCTCGCGGTAGTCGTCGTCGTCATCGACCATCGCCAGTCGCACTCGATCCCCCAGCGGCACTGCCGCCATCTCCTCGATCGTTGCGACCGCCGCTACCGGCGGCGAGAGTGGCGCCGAAACCTTCCAGGCAGTCGTGTTTTCGCTCGGCAGAGTTGTCATCGCTGATCACCTCGTAGGCAAGCGTTCGAAATACCTTGGTTCGAACATCGGGATACAGGGAAAGGGATACGGTGCAGCCATCGCCCCGATAGCGCCACACGCGGCCGGGGGGATGGGGTTCGTCCGCTGATGGCTGCCCCAGGCGCGATTTCAGCTGCGCCTCGGTCAGCCCGACGACCGCCAGTTCGGGCAACGCCCGATCCCCTCGAATTGTTGCAGTGCGTTCAACATCGGTTTCGGGGGATGCGGGCACAGCCGCCACCGGTTCTGCCGCGGCCGCGGGTTCCACCGCGGGGCGGGGGGCCGGCTTGGGCACCTTGCGGGCGGCAACGGGGGCGGGGCGTGTCGTCCGGGCGGTCGTCGGGGTGGTCGTGGCCGGGGCGGTCAGCTCGCGCAGGCGCTGGCCCACATGATCGCACCCCGTCAGTATCACCAGCAACGCCAGGCCGATCCCTGCCTGTCGCAACCTCGCCTGCATCGTTGATCCTTCCGCCCGTTGGCAATGCCACGCGGGGTGGCACCGTGATCCCTGTTTCGATCGGATCGCTTGCTTCCTGGGTGATGCGCCGGTTCTTGTGGTTGCCCGCTGCCGCCGGCACGGCGATCGGACTGGACGAAAGTCCTCGCTAGGAATGAGGACCTGTGGTTCCGGTCAGGAACCTGGGAGGCCTATCTTGACCTCTCATCGCGTCATGGCAAGCCGGGTGAGGCAATATGGTGGCGGGGTCACAGCAATGTCACAACAAGCTGGCCGATCGTCCAGAAACGATCATGCCGCCGCACGGCCGGCACGACGCGCGGCGATGCGCTCGACCCAGCCCAGCGCGTCATAGACCAGCACGGCCAGCAGCGCGACGATCACACCGCCCTGCAGGATGAAGGCCGTGTTCGATGTCTGCAGCCCGGCGATGATGACTTCGCCCAGTCCCTTGGCCGCGACGGTCGAACCGATGGTGGCCGTGCCCAGGTTGATCACGACCGACAGGCGCAGGCCTGCCAGGATCGCCGGCAGGGCCAGCGGCAGTTCGATCCAGAACAGACGGCGCCATCCGCCCATGCCCATGCCGCGCGCCGCCTCCAACGTCGATGCGGGCACCTCGCGCAGGCCGGTGATGGTGTTCTCGAAGATCGGCAGCAGGCCGTACAGGATCAGCGCGATCAGCGTGGGCGCGACGCCGAAGCCGACGGCGGGCACCGCCAGGGCCAGCACCGCGACGGGCGGGAACGTCTGTCCGATATTGACGATGCTGCGCGACAGCGGCAGGAATTCGGCACCCGCCGGGCGGGTGACCAGGATGCCCATGACCAGGGCGGTGATGCCGCCGATCGCGGTGGCGGCGGCGACCAGGGCCAGATGCGCCAGGGTCAGCTGCAACAGGTCGCCCTGGTTGTAGATCGCCGGCGCGCCGTGTTCGGTCAGCGGCTCAAGAATCCCGCGAAACCATTGGGGCCGCAGCACCAGTGCCGCCAGCCCGACGATGGCGGTCAGCCGCGCGATCAACGCCGCCAGGCGCATCAGCGGCGGCCCGCATGGGCCAGGATGGCGGGCAGGGTGACGCGGCGCGGCACGGGGCCGGCGACCGCCACGGCGTCGGTGCCGCGCCACAGCAGTTCGGCCAGCGCATCGCGCAGCGAGGCATCGGCCGGCACGGGATCGCCCGGCGCCGAACCGGGCTCGGCAGCATCGCCTGCGCGGGCCAGGGCCAGCAGGCGGAAGGGGCGGTCGCTGCCGCCGACCAGGCGTTCGACGAAACCCGGGGCGGGATGGGCCAGGATTTCGGCCGGTGTCGCGTATTGCTGCAACCGGCCGCCGTCCATCACCGCGATGCGGTCGCCCAGATGGATCGCTTCCTCCATGTCGTGGGTGACCAGCACGATGGTGACGCTTAGGCGGCGCTGGATCGTCGCCAGGTCGCCCTGCGCCTTGGCACGGATGATCGGGTCCAGCGCGCCGAAGGGTTCGTCCATCAGCAGCACGGCCGGTTCGGCCGCCAGTGCGCGGGCGACGCCGACACGCTGCTGCTGGCCGCCGGACAGCTGGTGCGGGAACTTGCCCGCGAAAACGGCGGGGTCCAGGTCGAACAGGGCCAGCAGGTCGGCGACGCGGCGGTCGATACGGGCAGCATCCCACCCCTGCAGCAGCGGCACGGTGGCGATGTTGCGGGCAACCGTCCAGTGCGGGAACAGGCCGTGGCCCTGGATGGCATAGCCGATGCCGCGACGCAGGGTTTCGCCCGGCACTGTCGCGGTATCGCGCCCGTCGATGCGGATGCGGCCCGATGTCGGCTCGATCAGCCGGTTGATCATGCGCAGCAAGGTGGACTTGCCGCTGCCCGAGGTGCCGACCAGGACGGTTATGCTGCCGCGGTCGACCGTCAGGCTGACGTCGTCGACGGCGGTGATGCTGCCGAAACGCCTGGTGACGCCCTCGATCTCGATCATGCGTGTTGCCCCTTGGCGAGGTCGACGGCGGCGTCGAGCAGGATGGCGGCGGCGAAGGCCAGCGCGATGGTCGGCACCGCGCCCAGCAGCACCAGGTCGGTTGCCGACTGGCCCAGGCCCTGGAAGACGAAGGTGCCGAACCCGCCGCCGCCGATCAGCGCGGCGATGGTGACCAGGCCGATGTTCTGGACCAGAACGATGCGGATGCCGGTCAGGACCAGCGGCAGGGCCAGCGGCAGTTCGACCTGGAACAGGCGCTGGGTCCGGGTCATGCCCATGCCGTTCGCCGCCTCGACCACCGTCGCCGGCACCTGGGCCAGGCCCAGCGCGACATTGGCCACCACCGGCAGCAGGGAATACAGAAACAGCGCGATCACCGCCGGGGCCGGGCCGATGCCGCGGATGCCCAGCGCCGCGGCCAGCGGCACGTTGGCGGCCAGCAGGCCCAGCGGCACCATCATCAGGCCGTACATCGCGATGCTGGGCACGGTCTGCACGATGTTCAGCACCGGCAGCGTCAGGCGCGACAGCGTGGCCGATCGATGACAGGCGATGCCCAGCGGCAGGCCCACCGCGATCGCGGCGGCCAGCGACCCCAGTGCCAGGGCGACATGGGTGCCCCCCTCGCGCCAGAATCCGTCGGCATTGTTGGCGAATTCCCGCATGATCGACAGCCCGTTCCAGGCGCCGGACGCCAGCAGGGCCAGGCCTGCCGCGACGCCGATGCCCAGGATCGCCACGCGGGCCAGCGGTCCCAGGGAAAGCCTGGCGATGGCATCGGCGGCCATGATCGCGAAGGCAAGGAACAACAGCCAGAATCCCGATGCCGGGGC
>Ga0206117_100681_pt1 | contig 28222 bp, 22 predicted proteins | sample 3A5Ametagenome_FD_177997 | JGI IMG/M metagenome (GOLD analysis project Ga0206117, IMG submission 177997) | Enriched microbial communities from leaf-cutter ant dump, University of Wisconsin, Madison, United States - 3A5A | ecosystem: Environmental > Terrestrial > Nest > Insects nest > Nest dump... | reverse complement strand
CGGGCCATGTCGTGCTGTCCGACTATTCGACCACCGGCGACGGGCTGATCGCCGCCTTGCAGGTGCTGGCGGTGCTGATCCAGGCCGACGGCCGCTCGGCCAGCGAGGTCTGCCGCGTGTTCGATCCGGTGCCGCAGAAGCTGACCAACGTCCGCTTCACCGCCGGGACCAAGCCGCTGGAGGACGCCGTCGTCCAGCAGGCGATCAAGGACGGCGAGGCGCGGCTGGCGTCGAGCGGCCGCCTGCTGATCCGCAAGTCCGGCACCGAGCCGCTCATCCGCGTGATGGCGGAGGGCGACGACGCGGCGCTGGTCGACAGCGTGGTCGCCGACATCGCCGGCACCATCCAGGCCAGCGCCGCCCGCAGCCTGGAGGCCGCGCAATGAGCGATACCTCCATCAATGGCCGTGTCCTGATCGTCGCCGGCTCCGACTCCGGCGGCGGCGCCGGCATCCAGGCCGACATCAAGGCGGTCAGCGCGCTCGGTGCCTATGCCATGACCGCCATCGCCGCGCTGACGGCGCAGAACACCACCGGCGTCTATGGCGTGGTGCCGGTCGATCCGGCCTTCGTCGCTTTGCAGATGAAGCTGGTGCTGGAGGATATCGGCGCCGACGCGGTGAAGATCGGCATGCTCGCCAACGCCCCCGTCATCGAGGCGGTGGCGGCGGAGTATGAGGCGCGCGCGGTCAATGTGCCGCTGGTGCTCGATCCGGTGATGATCGCCAAGAGCGGCCATCACCTGCTCGACCCCGACGCGGTGCTGACCCTGCGCCGGCGCCTGCTGCCGCTGGCCGAGGTGGTGACGCCCAACCTGCCGGAAGCCGAGGCGCTGACCGACCTGCCGATCCGCGACCTCGACGACATGCGCCGCGCCGCCGAGCTGATGCTCAGCTTCGGCCCGAAATCGGTTCTGCTGAAGGGCGGCCATCTGGAGGACGACACCCTCTACGACCTGCTGCTGACCGAGGAGGGCGAGACGGTGTTCGAGGGCCGCCGTGTCCACACCCCCCACACCCACGGCACCGGCTGCACCCTGTCCTCGGCCATCGCCGCCGGTCTGGCCCAGGGGCTGGGCACCCGCGATGCGGTGGCGCGGGCGCGGCGCTATGTGGAGACGGCGATCCTGACCGCCCCCGGCTTCGGCCACGGCCACGGCCCGCTCAACCACCTGCACACGGTGCGGGAGTTTTCGTGAGGGGGGCGGGTGACCGTCGGTGCTTGTGATTTGCAACGGCTCTCATCGGCCGTCATCCCCGCGGCGGCGGGGATCCAGGCTTACTCATCGGTTTCGCTTTGGGAACTCTGGATTCCCGCCTTCGCGGGAATGACGGCCGAGAGAAGCTCGTGAGGGGAGCCGATGCGAAGCGATTCAAACGCCTCGCCTCTTTCAGCTCTCACGGCACCCGCTTCTTCTCCAGCTTGCGCGCCAGCGTGCGCCGGTGCATGCCGAGCCGCCGCGCGGTCTCGGAGATGTTGAAGTTCGTCTCCACCAGCGTCTCGTGGATGCGCTCCCACTCGAGGTTCTTGATCGAGGTGGTGCGGACGGTGGGCGCGATGGAGGTGTCGCCCTCGGTGCGGTCGAAGGCGGCCTCGATGTCGTCGGTGTTGGACGGCTTCGCCAGGTAATGGCAGGCGCCCAGCTTGATCGCCTCCACCGCCGTGGCGATGCTGGCGAAACCGGTCAGCACGACGATGCGGGTTTCCTCGTCCGCCTCGTGCAGTTCCTTCACGCATTCCAGCCCCGACCCGGTGGCGAGCTTCAGGTCTATCACGGCATAGTCGGGGTCCACCGTCTGCAGAAGTTCCCGCATCTCCTCAAGCCCGGCACAGGCATGAACCTCGTATCCGCGGCGCTCGAAGGACCTGCGCAGCGCCTTGGCGAAGGACGCATCGTCCTCGACGATCAGCAGGGTGCGGAGGACTTCCTCCTCCAACTCAGTCGTCTCCATCGGCGCCTCCCGGCGACAGGGCGGACAGCGGCAGGGTCAGCGTCACGGTGGCGCCGCCGCCCGGCCGGTTCTTGGCCGAAACCGTCCCGCCCAGCTTGCGCAGCACATTCATCACCAGGAACAGGCCGAGCCCGCTGCCCGGCCGCTTTTTGGTGGAGCGGTAGGGCTTGCCCAGCTCCTCCAGGATGGCAGGGTCGAAGCCTTGGCCGGCATCGTTGACCGCCACCACCAGATTGTCGCCCTGCCGCAGCGCCGCGACGCCGATCCAGCCCGGCGAGGCTTCCAGCGCATTGTCCAGCACGTTGAACAGCACCTGCTTCAGGGCGAGGTCGGCGATCATCCGCTCACTTGGGCCGACCGTGTTGTCATAATCGAAGCGCTTGGGCGACCGGCTGGACAGCCAGTCCTCCACCAGCCCGTCGAGGAAGCCCTTCACCGTCGTGCGCACCGTGCCCTCGCCGCGCGCCTCGCCCGACGACATCAGGATGCCCGACACGATGGTCTTGCAGCGGTCGATCTGGTTCTGCATCTCCGCCATCTCGTCGGCCAGATCGGGGTCGGAGGCCAGCGACGGCATGCGGCGCCAGTCGTTGAGGATCACCGACAGGGTGGCGAGCGGCGTCCCCAGCTCATGCGCCGCGCCCGACGCCAGCAGCCCCATGCGGACGATGTGCGCCTCCTCCATCGAGCGCTGGCGCAGCTCGGCCAGATAGGCGTCGCGGGCGCGCAGATTGCGGTTGATCTGGGTTAGGAAGGGGACCAGCAGGCTCGCCGCCAGCACGAAGCAGATGAACATCCCCTGGATGTGCAGGCTGAACAGCTCGCCCTCATAGGCGGGCGGCAGCGGCAGCGGCTGGTGGGTGCCGATCAGCCAGGTGAAGCCGGCGGTCGCCACCAGAACCAGCGCCCAGGCCGACCACGCCTCCAGCAGCACGGCCCCCAGCGCCACCTGGAGAAGATAGAGCGAGATGAAGGGGTTGGACGCGCCGCCGCTGAGATAGAGCTGCAAGGTCAGCGCCCAAACGTCGATCAGCAGCTCCAGGAACAGCTGGGTATTGGAGACGTTGGAACTGCGGCGGATCTGGATCAGGCTGGCGATGTTCAGCGCGATCAGGACGAAGATCACCGCCGCCATCGGCAGCAGCGGCAGGCGGATGCCCATCTGCGCATGGACGATCAGGATCGTCACGATCTGCCCGACGACGGCAAGCCAACGAAGCTGGACGAGCAGGAACAGGTTTTTGCGGTCGGTGGTGTCGCGCACGAAAGACGTCCTGTTCCTCACCCGGTTCATCAGCCCATCGACTTATATAGAGAGTTGACGGCGGGAGGGGAGTTTTAGGACGCCTGTTTTCCACTGAGCGTTTTCCGTTGGCCGTTTTCCGCTTTCCTTCAGGCCCGCCGGCGCCGCATCTCGCTGCGGATCACGAACAGGACGGCGCCGATCAGCATCAGGTCCAGCGCGAACCACGTCAGCGCATAGCCGAGATGGCTGTTGGGGAAGCTGACCACCGTCAGCCCGCCGACCGGCCAGCCGCCGGGATTGTGGGTGTTGTCGGCATCGATGAAGTAGGGGGCGGCCCGTTCCAGGCCCGTCGCGGCGGCGATGGCGGCCACGTCGCGGGAATACCAGCGGCCGGCGGCCGGGTCGTTGCTGCGCAGGAAGCCGCCCTTCGGCTCGGTGAGGCGCAGCAGGCCGGCGACGGTCACGCTGCCCTGAGGCTGCCCGTCGGCGCGGGTCGCGGGATCGCGCTTTTCCGGCGGCACGAAGCCACGGTTGACCAGGACGGTGAAGCCGCGGTCGGTGACCAGCGGCGTCATCACCCAGAAACCGCCGCCCAGATCGCTGACCGCCTGCACCAGCGTCTCGCGGTCGTTCAGGAAGCGCCCGGTGATGGCGACCCGGCGGTATTCGTCCGACGCGGCGCTGACCGAGGCCCAGGACTCCGGCCCCGGAGCCGGGACGGGGGAGGCATGGATGCGGGCGTCCACCCGTTCGATCAGGTCGAGCTTCCACACCCGGCGTTCGAGCTGCCAGACGCCGAGTGCCGTCAGGCCGGCGATGCCGGCGAGCGCCAGAAGGCCGAAGAGGGCCAGCGCCCAGACCGGGCGGGCCCCCTTCTTCGTGCCGCCCGCAGAGGGCGCGGACGGCAGTCCGGTCACGGCATCTTGCTCATGTCCGGGGTCATGCCCGGCATCATGTTGTGGTTCAGGTGATACATCACCCAAAGCGAACCGGCGAACATGATGACCACGACGATGATCGTGAAGATCATCGCCAGCATCGACCAGCCGCCTTCGACGCGGCCGTTCATGTGCAGGAAATAGACCATGTGGACGATGATCTGGACGACGGCCAGCGCCAGGATCACGACCGTGGTGGTCGCGGTGTCCAGCGTCCCGTTCATCACCAGCCAGAACGGGATGACCGTCAGGATCACCGACAGGACGAACCCGATCATATAGCTGCCGAAGGTGCCGTGGGCGCCCGCCGGGTGGCCGTGGTCGTCATGACCATGGCCGCCATGACCGTGGCCATGATCATGGCCGTGCCCGTGATCGGCGTGGTGGTCGCTGTGCGCGTGGGTGCTCATCGCAGCGCTCCCATCAGATAGACGAAGGTGAACACACCGATCCAGATGACGTCCAGGAAGTGCCAGAACATGCTGAGGCACATCAGGCGCCGGCGGTTCGCCGGGATCAGGCCGCGGCGGGCGACCTGGACCATCAGCGTCACCAGCCACACGCTGCCGAAGGTGACGTGCAGGCCGTGGGTGCCGACCAGCGTGAAGAAGGACGACAGGAAGGCGCTGCGCCACGGGCCGGCGCCCTCATGGATCAGGTGGGCGAACTCGTACAGCTCGATGCCCAGGAAGGCGAGGCCGAACAGCAGCGTGATCGCCAGCCAGCCCTGGGTCTGGGCGGTACGGCCCTTCTCCATCGCCAGCATGGCGAAGCCGTAGGTGATGGAGGACAGCAGCAGCATGGTGGTGTTCAGCGCCACCAGCGGCAGGTCGAACAGCTCCTTCGCCGTCGGACCGGCGGCGTAGCTGGTGCCCAGCACGCCGTAGGTCGCGAACAGCACCGCGAAGATGAGGCAGTCGCTCATCAGGTAGATCCAGAAGCCGAGCGCGGTGCTGGCGGCTTCGTGGGCGTGCTCGTCCCTCACATAGAAGACGGGCGGGGTGGCGTCGCGCGGGGTGTCGTGCCCCGCGTGGCCGCCATGCATGGCTTCAACGGTCGTCGTCATGCTTTACACCTGTCCGGAGAGCAGACGGGTCCGCTCGCTCTCGGTCCGCACCACCTCATCCACGGGGATGTGGAAGTCGCGGTTGTAGTTGAAGGTATGGCCGATGGCGACCACCAGCAGGCCGATGAAGCTCACCGCGGCCAGCCACCAGATGTGCCAGATCAGCGCGAAGCCGAGAGCCGTGCTGATGCCGGCCAGGATGATGCCGGCGCCGGTGTTGCTCGGCATGTGGATCGGGCGGAAGCCCTCCAGCGGACGGGCATAGCCGCGCTTCTTCATGTCCCACCAGGCATCGTTGTCATGGATGACCGGCGTGAAGGCGAAGTTGTAGCCCGGGGGCGGCGAGGAGGTCGCCCATTCCAGGGTGCGGCCTTCCCACGGGTCGCCGGTGACGTCGACGAGCTGCTTGCGCTTCAGGACGCTGACGGCGATCTGGATCAGGAAGGAGCCGATGCCGAGCGCGATCAGGACGGCGCCGAAGGCGGCGATCTGGAACCAGATCTGCAGCGACGGATCCTCGAACACGCGCAGGCGGCGGGTGACGCCCATCAGGCCCAGGACGTAGAGCGGCATGAAGGCGAAGTAGAAGCCGATGACCCAGAACCAGAAGGACATCTTCCCCCAGAACGGATCCAGGCGGAAACCGAAGGCCTTCGGCCACCAGTAGTAGATGCCGGCGAACAGGCCGAACAGCACGCCGCCGATGATGACGTTGTGGAAGTGGGCGATCAGGAACAGGCTGTTGTGCAGGACGAAATCGGCCGGCGGGACCGCCAGCAGCACGCCGGTCATGCCGCCGATGACGAAGGTCAGCATGAAGGCGATGGTCCACATCATCGGCAGCTCGAACCGGATGCGGCCGCGGTACATGGTGAACAGCCAGTTGAAGATCTTCGCACCCGTCGGGATCGAGATGATCATCGTCGTGATGCCGAAGAACGAGTTCACGCTGGCGCCCGAACCCATGGTGAAGAAGTGGTGCAGCCACACCAGGTAGGACAGGATGGTGATGACGACGGTCGCGTAGACCATCGACGTGTAGCCGAACAGCTTCTTGCCGGTGAAGGTGGAGGTCACTTCCGAGAAGATGCCGAAGCACGGCAGGATCAGGATGTAGACTTCCGGATGGCCCCAGATCCAGATCAGGTTCACGTACATCATGGGGTTGCCGCCCATGTCGTTCGTGAAGAAGTGCGTGCCGACATAGCGGTCCAGCGACAGCAGGACCAGCACGGCGGTCAGGATCGGGAAGGAGGCGACGATCAGGACGTTGGTGCAGAGCGAGGTCCAGGTGAAGACCGGCATCTTCATCATGGTCATGCCGGGGGCGCGCATCTTCACGATCGTGCAGATCAGGTTGATGCCCGACAGCGTCGTTCCGACGCCCGCCACCTGCAAGGCCCAGATGTAATAATCGACGCCGACGTCCGGGCTGGCCTCCAGCCCCGACAGAGGCGGATAGGCCAGCCAGCCGGTGCGCGCGAACTCACCCACGAACAGCGAGGCCATGATCAGCACGGCGCCGCCGACGGTCATCCAGAAGCTGAAATTGTTCAGGAACGGGAAGGACACGTCGCGGGCGCCGATCTGCAGCGGCACGACATAGTTCATCAGCCCCGTCACCAGCGGCATGGCGACGAAGAAGATCATGATCACACCGTGGGCGGTGAAGACCTGATCGAAATGGTGGGAATTGAGGTAGCCCTCGCTGCCGTTGAAGGCGATGGCCTGCTGGGCGCGCATCATGATGGCGTCGGCGAAGCCGCGCAGCAGCATGATCAGGCCCAGGATCATGTACATGATGCCGATGCGCTTGTGGTCGACGGTGGTGAACCACTCTTTCCACAGATAGCCCCACAGCTTGAAATAGCTGAGGGCGGCGACCAGCGCGATGCCGCCCAGCATCACCGCGAAGAAGGTCGCGACGACGATGGGCTCGTGATAGGGGAAGGACTCCAGGCTGAGGCGCCCGAAGAGGAAGGTCGTCAGTGTCTCAAGCATGCCGGTGTGCCCAATCAGGGATTGGCCAGCCGCTGCGGCCCGGCCGGGGAGGCGGACGCGCTGATCGGCGTGACGGTGGGGCGCTGCACGGCGCCCGAGTTTACGGCGGCTTCAACGGCGGCGGCTTCAACCGCCTCGGCGACGGTGCACAGGCCGGTCGCCTGCGTGTCCGGGAAGCCGGCCAGTGTGTTGGCCCGCAGGATGGCGTCGGCCGCGGCCTTGCCGCCGGCATTCAGCCCGCCCGCACGGTCGATGGCGGCCATGTCGCTCATGCACATGGTGCCGGGACGGACGCACATGTTCACGACGGCATTGAACAGCTTCGGATCGACGGTGCCGAAATGCTGGACCGGAACGGCCTCGCTCGGCTTTTCCAGCGCCAGATAGGCGTTGCGGTCGAGCGAACCGCCGGCCGTCTTCACCTTGGACACCCAGCCGTCGAAATCCTGGTTCGACAGGCCGAGGAAGGCGAAGCGCATGTGCGAGAAGCCGGCACCGCTGTAGTTGGACGAGAAACCCTTGTAGGTCCCCGGCTCGTTGATCACGGCGTGGAGCTTCGTCTCCATGCCCGGCATGGTGTAGATCATGCCGGCCAGCGCCGGAACGTAGAACGAGTTCATCACCGTCGAGGCGGTGAGGCTGAAGCGGATCTGCCGGTCGACCGGGGCCGCCATCTCGTTCACGGACGCGATGCCGTATTCCGGATAGACGAACAGCCATTTCCAGTCGAGCGCCACGACCTGGACGTCAAGCGGCTTGGCGCCGGCCGGAACGGGCTTGTCCGCCGCGATGCGGTCGAGCGGACGGTAGGGATCGAGCTTGTGGGTGGTCACCCAGGTGATGGCACCGAGGCAGATGATGATCAGCAGCGGGGCGGCCCAGATCACCAGTTCAAGCTGCGTCGAATGGTCCCAGTCCGGTTCGTAGCGGGCTGTGTTATTCGACTGACGGTAACGCCAGGCGAACAGCACGGTAAGCGCCATGACCGGGACGATGATCAGAAGCATCAGCAGGGTTGAGATGACCACAAGGTCACCCTGCTGGCCTGCAACGTCGCCGGCCGGGTTCAGCACGACCAGGTTGCAGCCACTCAACGCTGCCATCACTGGCAGCAGGGCGATTGCGCGATAACGGCTCAAGGCAGGACCTGTATCAAAGGTTTGCTTTGGGGAGAGAGCTAGCCGCAATAGCCTAGCCCTGACATTGGACAATTTGTCCAATGCCTCACTCCTGCGCGCTTGACAGATCACCGACTGTTGCGGTGACATATTGTATGATCTGCGGATCATCGCAAGCGAAATAACGCAGCCGGAGCCGACATGATGACTTCATCGATTGCGGCCGTAGAACGGGATGCGAGGCTGGTGAACGCGCGGCATCACGGGATCAATCCCGGTGAGATTGCCATCGGCGTGATCATTGGCCGAACCTCCGAGTTTTTCGACTTTTTCGTTTACGCCATCGCTTCCGTGATCGTTTTTCCGAAGCTGGTGTTCCCCTATGTCGATCCGCTGACCGGGACCCTGTGGTCTTTCGCCATCTTCGCGCTGGCCTTCGTCGCGCGACCGATCGGCACCTTCATCTTCATGGCCATCGACGAGAATTACGGGCGCAGCGCCAAGCTGACCATCGCCCTGTTCCTGCTGGGCATCTCCACCGTGGCGCTGGCCTTCCTGCCGGGCTACGAGTCCATCGGCGTCGCCGCCGCATGGCTGCTGGCCCTGTCGCGCATCGGGCAGGGTGTCGCGCTGGGCGGCACCTGGGACGGTCTGGCCTCGCTGCTGGCGATGAACGCGCCGGAGAACAGGCGCGGCTGGTACGCCATGATCCCGCAGCTGGGCGCGCCCATCGGCCTGATCGTGGCGAGCGGCCTGTTCGCCTACATGGTCAACAGCCTGTCGGCGGAGGATTTCTTCGCCTGGGGCTGGCGCTATCCCTTCTTCGTCGCCTTCGCCATCAATGTGGTGGCACTGTTCTCCCGCCTGCGCCTGGTGCAGACGCCGGAGTTCGAGCGTCTGTTCGTGAACCGTGAACTGCAGCCGGCCCCCGTCATGGAAACGCTGCAGGTGGAAGGCAAGCGCGTGGTGATCGGCGCCTTCGCCCCGCTGGCGAGCTTCGCCCTGTTCCACATGGTCACCGTCTTCCCGCTGTCCTGGATCTTCCTCAACGCCAATCAGGAGACCGGTGTCTTCCTGCTGATCGAGGTGATCGCCGCCGTCTTCGGCACGGCCGCCATCGTCGCCTCCGGCTACATCGCCGACCGGGTTGGGCGGCGCACGCTTCTCGGCACCTGTGCCGCGGCCATCGCGGTCTTCAGCGGCTTCGCCCCGATGCTGCTCGACGGCGGCAAGATGGGCGAGCTGGTGTTCATGGTGCTGGGCTTCGTCATCCTCGGCCTGTCCTTCGGCCAGTCGTCGGGGTCTGTGGCGTCGGGCTTCAGCCAGCAATACCGCTATACCGGGTCGGCGATGACCTCCGATCTGGCTTGGCTGTTTGGCGCCGGCTTCGCGCCCTTCGTCGCCCTGTTCCTGTCCAGCCATTTCGGGCTGATCGCGTCCGGTCTCTACCTGCTGTCCGGTGCGGTCTGCACGCTGGTGGCTTTGAAGATCAACAAGACGCTGTCGTCCTGACCGCAACCCTGTCGTCCTGACGACGGGAAGACCGCCCGCCGCAGTCCTGCGGCGGGCGGTCCTCGTTTTGAGAGTCGGAACCTGTCGGTCAGCCCTGGGCGGATTGGCTTTGCGCCGGCCGAGCGGCGCCCTGGAATTGCAGGATCTTCGGCGTCCGCATGTCCTCGCCGATGGGGGCGTCGCTGGCGGCACCGCGCATGGCGGAAACCGGGCGGGGAAAGCCGCTGCGGCCGCTGTAGTCCGGCACCGGCAGGCTGCGGTAATAGGCCTCCTCCCGGTGCAGCTTCTGGACGCAGACCACGTCGAGCGCCGTCGCCGCCATCACCGCGCCGAAGGCGATGCGGGCGTTGCCGGCGCGCGGGTTGTTCTCCATCCCCGCCGCCAGTGTCGCCATGTCGACGGCGTCGCCGGCGATGCGGCTCCAGATCCACGGCTTGGGATCGCCGAGCGCCAGCAGGCCGACGCCGGCGGTGATCTCCCGCACGCCATAGGCGCGGATCAGGTTGGTCTTGTCATCCATCCCCATCCAGCGGGCGATGGACCGGCCCGCCATCACTTCGGCGACGCCGAGGCCGATGCTGAACCAGCCCAGCCCGCGGGCGAGGTTGTCTCCGGCCGAGGAGCGGTCGTAATAGGCCATGATGTCACCTCAGGGCTTGAGAACCACCTTGATGCAGCCGTCCCGCTTGTCGCGGAAGGTCTTGTACATCTCGGGTCCCTGGTCGAGCGGAACGGTGTGGGTGATGACGAAGGACGGGTCGATCTGCCCCTCCTGGATGCGGTTCAGCAGGTCGTCGGTCCAGCGGTTGACGTGGGTCTGGCCCATGCGCCAGGTCAGTCCCTTGTTCATCGCCATGCCGAAGGGCATCTTGTCGACCAGCCCGCCATAAACGCCTGGGATCGACAGCGTACCGGCCGGACGGCAGACATAGATCATCTCGCGCAGCACATGGGCGCGGTCGGATTCCAGCATCAGCGCCTGCTTGGCACGGTCATACATCGAATCGAGCGTGGCGGTGGCGTGCGCCTCCATGCCGACGGCGTCGATGCATTTCTCCGGACCCTTGCCGCCGGTCAGCTCGTTCAACCGCTCGACGACGCTCTCCTCCTCGAAATTGATGGCGATGGCGCCGCCGGCCTTGGCCATCGCCAGCCGTTCCGGCACGCGGTCGATGGCGATCACCTGTTTGGCGCCGAGCAGGATGGCGCTGCGGATCGTCATCTGCCCGACCGGGCCGCAGCCCCAGATCGCCACCGTGTCGGTCGGCTGGATGTCGCACTGGGCGGCGGCCTGCCAGCCGGTGGGGAAGATGTCGCCGAGGAACAGCACCTGCTCGTCGGTCAGTCCGCCGGGGATCTTGATGTGGGTGCGGTCGGCCATCGGCACCCGCACATATTCGGCCTGCCCGCCGGCATAGCCGCCGGTCAGGTGGGTGTAGCCGAACAGCCCGGCGGTGGTGTGGCCGAAGACCTTGTCGGCCAGCGCCTTGTTGCGGTTGGAGCGCTCGCAGACCGAATAGTTGCCTCGGCGGCACTGGTCGCACTCGCCGCACCAGATGGTGAAGGGAACCACCACCCGCTCGCCGACCTTCAGCGCGCTTTTGGCCTCGGATCCCACCTCCATCACCTCGCCCATGAACTCATGGCCGACGATGTCGCCCTTCTCCATGCCCGGCATGACATTGTCGTGCAGGTGCAGGTCGGAGCCGCAGATGGCGCAGGTCGTCACCTTGACGATGGCGTCGCGCGGATGCTCGATCTGCGGATCGGGGACCGTGTCGCAGCGGATATCGTTGGCGCCGTGCCAGACCAGTGCTCTCATCGAAGTCTTCCCTCTTCGGCCACCTCGTTGGTAGCCAGGGCAACAGGGCCTTCCGACGGAGCGTTCCGCCCCCGGAAGGCCCCTGGCCTTCAGGGGAGCGTCAAAGGATCAGTGCCTTTTCACGGGCGACGCTGCCGGACATGATGGCGGTCTGCCCGTCGTCCAGGCTGTTGCGCAGGGCGGGGAAATCGATCTCCTCCTCCTGCCGGATGTGGCCGTCGACGATGCGCTTCAGGTCGAGTGCCACGGCGAGCCAGCGCGGGTCGTCCTTCGGCGTCTGTTCCAGGGTGAAGAGGTGCATCTTCATCTCGGCATGCTCGCCGTAGAGATGCTTGGCGTCCTCTTCCTTGCGGGCCTCCTCGTGCAGCAGCGGATAGACGACGTCCTCCTCCGCCATGGCATGGGCGGCGAGCCGGCGCTTCAGCCGCAGCAGCAGCTGGGTGCGGCGGCCCGGCGCGTCGATGGGGGTCTGCACCATCTCCACCAGCAGAGCCTGGATGTGGCGATGGTCGTCGATCAGAGCGTCGATGCCGTCGCGTCCGGCGGCATGGCGGGCGGTGCCGGCCAGCTGCGCCACCACCGGCGGCAGCAGCCGGCTTGCCACCAGGGCCAGCGCCGCGCCGCCGGCCATCATCGCCAGCCCGCGTGGCGACAGCCAGCCCGTGCCGTCGCGCTGCGGGTAATCCGATCCTGAGTAACGTGCCATGACGGGACTCCTTCCTGCCGGTTGGGTCATCTCGCCCACCAACAGGCACCCGAGCCCCGGCGTTCCGCTGATCCCTAGGACCGCCGGGTTGCACGTGACGGTTCACCCGGCGCGTCGGCGGTCGTCACCAGCAGGTGGAGAAGCATCAGGGCGGTGAAGAACAGGTAGGATTGCAGGATGTTGTAGGAGGTGTCGGCAAGCTCGCTCAGGGGATGGAAGAAATCGTTGCTCAGGATCGCGAAGCCGGCGCCCAGCATCAGCAGCCGGCCCAGGCTCCGGCGCCGGTCGCCGATGGTGCGTTCCAGCGCCGCCCGGTCGATCAGCACAAACAGCAGATAGGCGCAGACCGGTAGCAGGACGCCGTAATGCGGAACCCAGGCGATGGGCGTGCCGATGGTGAAGCAGGTGCCGGCCACCAGGAAGGACGCGATCGGCTGCGGGCCGCCCTTCAGGGCGCCGTTCCGGTCCTTGATCCGCCAGAGCAGGCCGAACAGGACGAAGGCTACACCGGAGACGAGAGTCGCGATGTGGACCAGCGGGTGGTAGGGAGCGAATGCGCTGCCCCGCCATTCGGTGTCGCCGTTGGTGGTCGACATCAGGTTGGGGCCGTTGTGCAGCAGGCGGTGCAGCAGCCCGTTGACGGTCTGGTTGGAGTAGTAGCTTTCGCCATGCTGGCCCAGGAAGGACAGCACGTCGAGGTAATGCAGCGACGGCCCGAAGCCGTAGAGCGCGGAGGCGGCGGCAAAGCCGGGCACCACCACGGCGGCCCAGCCGACCGCGAAGCTCCATTCCCGCCGCAGCAGCGCCCAGACCAGGAACAGCGACATCTGCGGCTTGATCAGGGTCGAGGCGCCCAGCATCACGCCGGCCAGCGCCCGCCGGTCGCGCAGATAGAACAGGGTGGCGAAGACGAAAGCGGCGTTCAGCCAGACCTGGATCTGGCCGACGGCGAAGGCCTTGACCACCGGATAGAAGCACAGCGCCGCCACCGCCCCCAGCGCGGCCAGGGTTAGCCGGCTGACGCCGCCGCGCATCGCCCGGTCGAAACCCATGCGCTCCGCCAGCTCCCGCATCAGCAGCGCCATGCCGCCGGCGGTGGCGACCACCATCAGCAGGTTGATCAGGGCATAGATGCGCAGATGCAGCAGCCCGACCGCCGACAGTGCCTCCATCACCAGCAGCGAAGTCAGCGGATACTGGAACTTCACATGCTGGGTGAAGAAGACGGCGTCATAGACATTCTCCTTCCCATGCTCGCGCAGCCAGGTGAAGGCCGTCATCATCGGTTCCCAGCTGTCGAGCGGAAGCCGTTCCGGCGACCGGCCCGCCACCAGCATCAGGACGTCCCACACCGTGGTGTCGCCAGTGCCGCCATCCAGATAGGGCCGGAAGACGACGCCGAGCAACGTGTCGGCACACAGCACGAACAGGAATGCCACCGACATCGTCCAGGCGGCGAAACGGTCCTTGGCCAGGACATTGGCGGCCAGCACGTCGACCGCACCGGTCCTGCTGCCCAATGGCCCTTCCAGCGTTCCTTCCGCCGCGCGCACGAAATCCTTCGATCTCATCGACGACCACTCCCTGGCATTTGTCCCGGCTTCACCCGCCGGCAAGTCCGCGAAACTATGCCAGAGCATGGCGCTGGGGGAACGTGCCCCACCCGTGCCGGACCGGAGTAATGCCATTAAGCGCCGGCCACCCGCAGCGGTAGCCGACTACCCCGCTGCGACCGCTGCCGGAGCGTTCGGACCGGTTGCCGCCAGCCATCTCAGCTTCGGCGGCAACCCACCGTTGCCGAACGCATGGAGGTTATGCGTTTTCGGAATCCCTTGTTTTACCTTGGCTTATTGTACTCGGGGCGTGGAGTATTCTAATGTCAGGCTACCCCCATTTCGGGTTCGGCCGGATGCCGTCCCGACAGAGACCAAGTTCCAGGCCCCGGTGACCCGACGGTGATGGCGTCCTCTCACATAATCGTCGGTGGCGCCACGTGGTTCTACCTGTCGAGCCGGTACGGGATGACCTTCGACGCGGTCGCCTTCGGGGCGGCGATTCTGGGGGCGCTCGCCCCGGACATCGACCATCCGAAATCGACGCTCGGCCAGCTGGTCAAGCCGCTGTCCACCGCGATTTCCAACATCTTCGGCCATCGCGGCGTCACCCATTCCGCGCTGGCCATCGCCGGCTGCCTGTGGGTCCTGCACGAACATGCGGCCTATCAGCATGTGCTGATCCCCTTCATCGTCGGCTACCTCACCCATCTGGCCGGCGACCTGCTGACGCCGGCCGGACTGCCGCTGCTGTGGCCGATCAAGCGGCGGCGCAACTTCGCCCTGCCGATTTTGAAGACCGGCGGTTTTTCCGAACAACTGGCGGTGACGCTGATGGCGGGCTGGATGATCTCCGGCCTGTTCTCCGGCGGCTGGCCGGAATTCCCGCTGCAAAGGCCCTGGCGCTCGGTCGTGGCCGCGGCCCAGACCTATCTGGGCGAAGGCGGCGTGGAAAAGGCCGCTCCCCCGCTGCCTGTGCGCAAGCCGCCGGAAACCAGCCGGACCAGGCCGCTGAAGGGCTGACACCGGGCCGTCCGGGCGTTCGCAACAGCACCCCGTCAAACCTTCCGAACCGAGCCCGAAAATCCAGGCGGATTGTCGGAAACGAAGCCGTATGGCCGAATTTTATTCCGCTAAAACGGAATTGCCGAAGATTTGCCCTGTAAAACTGGCCGGATATTCTGACATTTCGCCGCATAACCCAAGATATATTCTGCATAAACATTAATTATCAGAATTTAATTCGGCATAATTGATAAAATACCAGATGGAAAGGATCCTGGAAAATCGGTTAGCCTGACAGGCGTTGGACCGGCTTCCCCGACTGCCGGACCCGGGCTTTCCGAAGCCGCCCCGAGCCCCCCGACCAGAGCCAGCCACGCGATGAACCAGATGACCGACCCGAGCGTTGCCCCCGCTTCCGAGCCGTCCCTCTCCAGCGGAGCCGGCCCCTTCGCCGCCTTCGCCCCCGTCGTTCGTCCGGTGGGGCCGCTGCGCCAGGCGATCACCGCCGCCTACCGCCGGCCGGAGCCGGACTGCGTGGCGTGGCTGGTCGATCAGGCGGCGCTGCCGGCCGAGGTGACGGGTGCGGCGGCCCAGACCGCGCGCACGCTGATCGCGGCGCTGCGCGCCAAGCCGCAGGGTCGCGGGGTCGAGGGGCTGATCCACGAATACAGCCTGTCGAGCCAGGAGGGTGTGGCGCTGATGTGTCTGGCGGAGGCGCTGCTGCGCATTCCCGACCGCGCCACCCGCGACGCGCTGATCCGCGACAAGATCGCCGGCGGCGACTGGCGCGCCCATCTCGGCAACAGCCCTTCGCTGTTCGTCAACGCTGCGACCTGGGGGCTGCTGGTCACCGGCAAGGTGACGGGCGTGCTGGGCGCCGGCTTCGGCGGCGAGCAGGCGCTGTCGTCGGCGCTGACCAAGCTGATCCTGCGCGGCGGCGAGCCGCTGATCCGCCGCGGCGTCGATTTCGCCATGCGGATGATGGGCGAGCAGTTCGTCACCGGCCAGACCATCGACGAGGCGCTGTCCAACAGCCGCAAGATGGAGGCGGAAGGCTTCCGCTATTCCTACGACATGCTGGGGGAGGCGGCGACCACCGCCGCCGACGCCGACCGCTATTACGCCGACTACGAGACGGCGATCCACGCCATCGGCAAGGCATCGGCCGGGCGCGGCATCTATGACGGCCCCGGCATCTCGATCAAGCTGTCGGCCCTGCACCCGCGCTATTCCCGGTCCCAGGCGGGCCGCGTGATGGCGGAGCTGCTGCCGCGCGTCACCGAACTGGCCCGGCTGGCCCGCAGCTACGACATCGGCCTCAACATCGACGCCGAGGAGGCCGACCGGCTGGAACTGTCGCTCGACCTCTTGGAAGCGCTGTGCTTCGATCCGGATCTGAAGGGCTGGGACGGCATCGGCTTCGTCGTCCAGGCCTATGGCAAGCGCTGCCCCTACGTCATCGACTTCGTCGTCGATCTGGCCCGGCGCAGCGGCCACCGTCTGATGGTCCGTCTGGTCAAGGGCGCCTATTGGGACAGCGAGATCAAGCGCGCCCAGGTCGACGGGCTGGAGGATTTCCCGGTCTACACCCGCAAGCTGCACACCGACGTCTCCTATGTCGCCTGCGCCCGCCGGCTGCTGGGCGCCCCCGACGCGGTGTTCCCGCAGTTCGCCACCCACAACGCCCAGACGCTGGCGACCATCTACCAGATGGCCGCCCACCTGAACGGCGACTTCAAGGTCGGCCAGTACGAGTTCCAGTGCCTGCATGGCATGGGCGAGCCGCTCTACAAGGAGGTGGTCGGCCCGCTGAAGCGGCCCTGCCGCGTCTATGCCCCGGTCGGCACCCACGAGACGCTGCTGGCCTATCTGGTCCGCCGCCTGCTGGAGAACGGCGCCAACAGCTCCTTCGTCAACCGCATTGCCGACAAGAGCGTGTCCATCGACGACCTCATCGCCGATCCGGTGGCGCTGGCCCGTGCAGCTTTGCCGGTGGGCGCCAAGAACCCGCTGATCTCCCTGCCGGCCGATCTCTATGGCACGGAGCGGGCGAACTCCGCCGGGCTCGACCTGTCGAACGAGACGGTCCTGGCCGACCTGTCGGCAGCATTGCGCGACAGCGTCACCGTCGCCTGGACCGCCGCCCCGCTGCTGGCCGATGGCGGACGCCAGGGTAAAGCCCAGCCGGTGCTGAATCCGGCCGACCATCGCGATGTCGTCGGGCATTGCATCGAGGCCGGCCCCACCGACATCGCCGACGCGTTCCTGTTCGCCGAGGCCGCCGCCCCGGTCTGGGCGGCCACCCCGCCGGCCGAGCGCGCCGCCTGCCTGTTCCGCGCCGCCGATGCGATGCAGGCGCGCCTGCCGACCCTGCTCGGCCTGATCATCCGCGAGGCCGGCAAGTCCACTGCCAACGCCATCGCCGAGGTGCGCGAGGCCATCGACTTCCTGCGCTATTACGGGGCGCGGGTCCGCGACGGCTTTGCCAACGACACCCACCTGCCGCTGGGGCCGGTGGTCTGCATCAGCCCGTGGAACTTCCCACTCGCCATCTTCTCCGGTCAGGTCGCCGCGGCGCTGGCCGCCGGCAATCCGGTTCTGGCCAAGCCGGCGGAGGAAACTCCGCTGGTCGCGGCGGAGGCCGTGCGCCTCCTGCACGCTTCCGGCGTTCCGGCCGGTGCGGTCCAGCTTCTCCCCGGTGCGGGCGAGGTCGGCGCCGCGCTGGTCGGCCATGCCGGCACCCGTGCCGTGATGTTCACCGGCTCCACCGAGGTGGCCCGCCTGATCCAGCGCCAGCTGGCCGGGCGCCTGTCGCCGCAGGGTACGCCGATCCCGCTGATCGCCGAGACCGGCGGTCAGAACGCCATGATCGTCGACAGCTCCGCCCTGGCGGAGCAGGTGGTCGGCGACGTGATCGCCTCGGCCTTCGACAGCGCCGGCCAACGCTGCTCGGCGCTCCGCATCCTCTGCCTGCAGGAGGATGTCGCCGACCGCACGCTGACCATGCTGAAGGGCGCGATGCGCGAACTGCGTCTCGGCAGTCCCGACCGGCTGGCCGTCGATGTCGGCCCGGTCATCACGGCGGAGGCGCGCGACGGCATCCTCCGCCACATCGAGGCGATGAAGGCCAAGGGCCGCCGGATCGAGTCCCTGCCGCTGCCGCCCGAGACCGCCAACGGCACCTTTGTCGCGCCGACCATCGTCGAGATCGACGGCATCGCCGACCTGGAGCGCGAGGTGTTCGGCCCGGTCCTGCACGTCCTGCGCTTCCGCCGCGACGATCTGGACCGGCTGGTCGATGCCATCAACGGCACCGGCTACGGCCTGACTTTCGGCCTGCACACCCGCATCGACGCCACCATCGAGCGGGTGACGAGCCGGATCGAGGCAGGCAACCTGTACGTCAACCGCAACACCATCGGTGCGGTGGTCGGCGTACAGCCCTTCGGCGGCCATGGCCTGTCCGGCACCGGCCCGAAGGCCGGCGGCCCGCTGTACCTGTCGCGCCTGCTGTCCGTACGTCCGGCGCTGGACCTGGGTATGCGTGGCGACGACGCCGTACGTGCGCCGGCCCAGGCGCTTGCCGACTGGCTGTCCGACCAGGGCAAGGCGGAGATCGCCACCGACATCCGGTCGCTCGCCAAGCGGTCGCTCGTCGGCGGCAGCGTCGAACTGGCCGGTCCGGTGGGGGAGAGCAACGTCTACAGCCTGATCCCGCGCGGCCGCATCCTGCTGCTGCCGCAGACGGAGGATGGGCTGTACCGCTTGGCGGGGGCGGCGCTCGCCGCCGGCAACGAGGTGGTGGTGGATGGCGACGCCGCCGTCACCGCCGGCCTGACGGGTTTGCCGGCGGAGCTTGCCGCCCGTGTCCGGGTGAGCGCTAACTGGACCGGCTTCGGGCCGTTGGCCGGCGCGCTGGTGGAGGGCGACTCCGCCCGCCTGCTGGCCGCCAACCGGCGCATCGCCGAGCTGCCCGGTCCCCTTGTCCTGACCCAGGGCGTTCCGGCCGGCGGCGCAGGCGTGGAGATCGCCTGGCTGATGAACGAGCGCTCGCTCAGCGTCAACACCACCGCCGCCGGCGGCAACGCCAGCCTGGTGGCGATGAGCTAAGAGCGGGAGGGGGCTTCCCCCTCTCTCCCTTGGGGAGAGGGGGTGTCTGCAAGAGCCTCGCGTAATCTCTCCGCCGTTTCGGCGTCGGCCGGAAAGAACGCCTCGATCGCCAGTTCCGACAGGGTCACGTCCACCGCCGTTCCGAACACCGTGGTCGTGCTGAACAGGTTCAGCAGTCCGAAGGACGTGCGCAGCCGCAGCGGCACCACCACGTCGGGATGATGCCCGGCCTCACGCTCGTCCCCCGAACCGGAGGCCGGCGCCGGATAGCCCTGCAACTCGCTGCGCAGGGCGACCAGGACCGGGTCGGCGCCCGCCTCGATCTGGCGGGTCAGGCGGGACAGCACATGGTCCCGCCACTGCGTCCAGTTGCCGATGCGGCCGGCCAGCCCGCCGGGATGCAGGCTGAGGCGCAGGACATTCACCGGCCCGGCCAGCAGCTCGGCCGACACCCCGTCCAGCAGCGGCGCCACCGCCCGGTTCGCCGCCAGCAGGTGCCAATGCCGGTCCACCGCCAGCGCCGGGAAGGGCTCATGCCCGGTCAGCACCAGATCGACCGCCTTGCGCGCCGCCTGCATCGCCGGGCTGTCCAGGCTGTGCTCGCTGTAGACCGGGGCGAAGCCGGCGGCGACCAGCAGGGCGTTGCGCTCGCGCAGCGGCACGTCCAGCCGTTCGGCCAGATGGATCAGCATGCCGCGGCTCGGCTGCGACCGGCCGGTCTCCAGAAAGCTGACATGCCGGGTCGAGATGTCTGCCTCGCAGGCGAGATCGAGCTGGCTCAGCCCACGGCGCTGGCGCCAGGACCGCAGCAGGGCGCCGACCGGCGGCGGGGTCGCAATCCTGCCGTTTCGGCTGGTGGTCTGCGGGGTGTCCTGGGGCATGGGAGCTGGCTCCGAACCGGTAGTGCCGTCGATGGTTGCCGTCATCCGCGGGCGAAGGCCAGCAGTTCCGCGTTGAAGCGGTCGCGGTGGGTGATGAACAGGCCGTGCGGCGCTCCCTCGTAGACGGACAGTCTGGCGTTCGGCATCAGCGCCACCGTGCGCTCGGCGAGCGCCAGCGGCGTCGTCACGTCGCGGTCGCCATGGACGACCAGCGTCGGCACGGCGATGGCCGGCAGTTCCGCCCGGAAATCGGCCGCGGTGATGGCACGGTTGCACTCCAGCAGGGCCATCAGCGAGGATTGCAGCGCCATGCCGACGATCCAGCGCTTCATCTCCGCCGAGGTCTTGTCGTTCACGAAGGGGTCGATGTTGTCGCCGAGCCATTTCGGGAAGTCGCGCAGCAGCTGTTCCGTCCGGAAGGCCTCGAACAGCGCCGGATCGACCCCGCCGGGGTTGTCGCCGGTTCGCGCCATCAGCGGCGTGATCGTCCCGATCATTACCACCCCCCTGACCCGACCGGCACCGTGGCGGGACAGGTAGCGCACGATCTCCCCCGTCGCCATCGAATGGCCGACCAGCGTCACCTCTCGCAAATCCAGCCCGTCGAGCAGTGCCGCGATGTCGTCCGCCAGCCGGTCGAAGCCATAGCCGGACGGCGATTCGTCCGACCTGCCATGGCCGCGGCGGTCGAAGGCGATGCAGCGGCACCCCCGTTCCGACAGCGGCGCCATCTGATAGGCCCAGGCGTCGGAGGTCAACGACCAGCTCGACACGAAGACGATGGGCCGTGTTCCCTCCCTGTTGCCCCAGTCGCGGTAGAACAGGCGCACGCCGTCGTCGGTGTTGATGACGCCCATGATGTTCATCCTCCCCTGCTGTCCGCCGGATCGTCCCGGCAACCCCAGGATTGCCCGGCGGAGGGAGCGGAATCGATTACCTGCCAGGTAATGACGCACACGAACGATCCTGCGGCAGGCGCATGCCTGCCATCACTGCCGCACCGCGGTACGCGGATGCGCGATCCGGTTAAGGTCCTGCACCGTCACCGCTGCCGTTCGGATCCTCGATGCGCCTGATCTTCCTGCTCGGCCTTGCCGGCTTCGCCAGCGCCTTCTCGCTCCGCACCACCGATCCGATGCTGACGCTGATCGCCGACGATCTCGACGTGACCGTGCGGCAGGCGGCGCTGCTGGCGTCCGCCTACACGCTGCCCTATGCGCTGATGCAGATCGTGCTGGGGCCGGTGGGTGATTCCATCGGCAAGTCGCGGCTGGTCCGGCTGGCCCTGTCGGTGCTGACGGTCGGTCTGGTGCTGTCCACCATCGCGCCGAGCTATGGCACGGTGATGGCCGGGCGCATCCTGGCCGGCGCGTTTGCCGGCGGCATCATCCCGGCCTCCATGGCGCTGATCGGCGACCGGGTCCCCTATGAGGAGCGGCAGATCGCCATCAGCCGTTTCCTGCTGGCGGTCATTCTGGGACAGATGTCGGGCTCCGCCGTGTCGGGCGCGCTGGCCGAGGCCTTCGGCTGGCGCGCGGTGTTCGGCCTGTCCGCCGGCCTGACCGCGTTGATCTGCGCCGCTGCCCTCATCGGTCTGGCACGCGAGGTCGAGACGCGCTCGCCCCTGTCGGTGGCCGACGCCCAGCGGCGCTACGCCACCGTGCTGACCAACCCGGCCTCTCTGTTCGTCTTCGCCACGGTCGCGGCGGAAGGGCTGCTGATCTTCGGCGTCTTCCCCTTCGTGGCGCCGGTGCTGATCGAACATGGTGCCGCCGGCGCCTTCCAGGCCGGGCTCACCATCGCCGCCTTCGCCATCGGCGGCGTCTTCTACAGCGCGGTGGTGCGGCGGCTGATCGCCTCGCTCGGCCAATGGGGCATGATGAAGGCCGGCGGGCTGGCAGCCGGCCTGGCCTATCTGGTCATCGCCTTCCCGGTGCCCTGGCCGGTGGTCAGCCTCGCCTTCCTGGTCGCCGGCTTCGGTTTCTACATGCTGCACAACACCATGCAGACCCAGGCGACGGAGCTGGCCCCCACCGCCCGCGGGTCGGCGCTGGCCCTGTTCGCGTCGAGCTTCTTCATCGGCCAGGGCATCGGCCCGGTGCTGTACGGCTATATTTCCTCCCACACCGGCTTCGCGCCGCTGTTCCTCGGCGTCGGCGCCCTGACCGCCGGGCTGGGCTTTGCCTCGGCCCGGCTGATCCGGCGGCGGTAGGCTTGATCAGAGGCAGGACCGGATATAGGGCCGGTTCGCCTCCCACAGCTCGTCCAGGATGGCGGCGGCTGCCGTGCTGGAGTTGACGACGGGGTCGATCAGCAAAGCCTGAAGCGCCAGTTCCTTCGATCCATGCAGCGCCGCCTCCACCGACAGTTGCTGCACGTTGGCCTGGACCGACAGCAGCTTCAGGATGCCGTCGGGCAAGCGGCCGAGCGACACCGGATGGACGCCGGCGGCATCGGCCACAAGCGGCACCTCGACCGCCAGCTCGTCGGGCAGGCCGGGGATGACGCCGCGGTTGATGACGATGCCGCTTTCGATGAAGCGCTTCTGGTTGTGCAGTTGCCCCGCGATCACCGCCACCGCCCGCTCGCCCCAGGATGGCTTGGTCCAGTCGTCGGGGATCGGCTTGCTGCCGTCGATGACGCCGTCCATCAGGTCGCGCAGGATGACGCGGCCCTCCTCGTCATGTTTGAAGTCGAAGCCATGCTCCCCGGCTTCCCAGCCATAGGGCAGGAATTCGCCGGTGTGGTCGTCGCTCGGCGTGACCCACAGGCCGAAGGCATGGAACAGGCGGCGCGCCAGCGGGGTGAAGGACGGGTCGTGCGCCGCCTCCCGCTCGCGCAGCAAGGGGTAGAGGTCGCGGCCCGTCGCCTTCTCGCGGATCGCGGTCAGCCATTGGAAATGGTTCAGCCCGGCGCCCCAGACATCGACCTCCTTTTCCGCCATGCCCAGGATCTGGCAGATGAACCAGCGCGCCAGGAAGATGCCGTGGCAGAGCCCCAGCGTCCGCACACCGGTGCAGCGCGACAGCCCCAGCACGATGCGGCTTTCCGGGTTCGACAGGTTGATGAACAGCGCGTCGGGGCAGATCGCCTCGACATCGCGGGCGATGTCGACGATCAGCGGCAGGGTGCGCAGCGTGAAGAACAGCCCGCCGGGTCCGCCATTCTCGCCCAGCGTATGGCGGATGCCGTGCTTTTTCGGCACCTCGAAATCCAGCCTCCACAAGCGGTTACGGTCGATGGCGATGGCGCACAGGACGAAGCCGGCGCCCTGGAGCGCGGCCTTGCGGTCGGTGGTCTTCTCGATGATGAGACCGGCGTTCCCGTGGCGGTTCAGCACGTCGGCCAGCGCCGCCATGCGGTCGAGAGCATCCGGGTTGGTGTCGACCAGCGTCAGGGTGCTGCCGGCCAGCTCGGTGGTGGAGAACAGATCCTGGAACAGGCTGAGCCCGAAAGCGGCGCTGCCGGCGCCGATGAAGACGATCTTCGTGGTGTTGGGCTTGGTGGTGTCGGGCATCTTGCGTTTCCTCCGTAAACGGAGCGGCTGACCGCCGTCTTGTGGGATCAGGCTACGCCTTTCGGACAGACCGGCACAGTGCCCGCGTGCAACCACCTGCGGCTGCGCCACCGCGTCGCGCCCGGACCGTCCACATGCTTGCCCCATGGCGCGCGGGCTGCTGCTGCGGCATGCTTGGGAAAACGGACCGTCCCAGTGGGAGGAAATGAATGGACAGCTTCAGCCAGCCCGTATCCCAGGCCGCCGACGCCAAGCCGCTGAGTTTCCCACCGGATTTCCGCTGGGGCGCATCGACCGCAGCCTATCAGATCGAAGGTGCGGTCAACGCCGACGGGCGCGGGCCTTGCGTGTGGGACACATTCACCGCCGATGGACGCATCATGGACGGCAGCAGTGCCGCCGTCGCCTGCGACCATTACCACCGCTACCCGGAAGACATCGCGCTGATGAAGGCGGCGGGCTTCGACAGCTATCGCTTCTCCATCGCCTGGCCGCGCATCCTGCCGACGGGAACCGGGGCGGTGGAGACGCGCGGCCTCGACTTCTACGACCGGCTGGTCGATGAGCTGCTGGAGGCCGGCATCACGCCGATGGCCTGCCTCTACCACTGGGACCTGCCGCAGCCGCTGGAGGATGCCGGCGGCTGGCAGGGGCGGGAGATCGTCGGTCCCTTCGCCGATTATGCCCGCATCGTCACCGCCCGGCTGGCCGACCGGGTCAAGAGCTGGATGATGCTGAACGAGCCGAATGTCGTCGCCATCTTCGGCTATGGCGTCGGCGAGCACGCGCCCGGCCACAGGCTGGGCGAACAGGGCATCCTGCGTGCCCTGCACCACCAGAATCTGGCGCAGGGGGCGGCGCTGCGCGCCATTGCGGCGGAACGGTCCGGCCTGACGCTGGGCACCGTGCTGAACCTTCAGCCCAGCGTTCCCGACAGCGACCGGCCGGAGGATGTCGCCGCCGCCGCCCGCTGGGACGCGGTGTGGAACCGGGTGACGCTGGACGGGCTGATGCGCGGGCAGATCCCGGCGCTGCTGGCCGACAAAATGGCGGAGTTCGTTCTGCCCGGCGATGAGGAGGCGATCCGCTATCCCATCGACCTGCTGGGCATCAACTACTACTCGCGCATGACGATGAAGCATGAGGAGGGGCGGCCCTTCGATGTCGGCTGGGGCGAGGCCCGGTGCCGGCGCTGGACCGGCATGGCCTGGCCGGTGCAGCCGGAGGGGCTGTACGATCTGCTGAGCGAATTCCGCACCGATTACGGCAACCCCGCCGTCTTCATCGCCGAGAATGGCTGCGCCTATGACGACGTGGTGACGCCGGACGGCCAGATCCACGATGCCGAGCGGGTGCTGTACTACCGCGAGCATCTGGAATCGGTGGCGCAGGCGCTGGCCGAGGGCTGCAACGTCAAGGGCTATCTGTGCTGGAGCCTGCTGGACAATTTCGAATGGGCCTTCGGTCTGTCGAAGCGCTTCGGCATCGTGCGGGTCGATTACGACACGCTGGAACGCACGCCCAAGGACAGCTACCGCTTCCTCGCGGAGGTTGTGAGAACTGGAAGGCTTTAACTTTTCTTTCGCCGCTGCCCCTGTACTTTCGGCCTGTCACGTCCTATTCGTTGGTTATACGGACGTTGAAGGATTGTGCGGAGGCCCGGAATGGGCGCAATGACCGAGGATAGGGGCGGCGGTGCCGGCACCGGCAGGGGCGGCGATCAATCCGGCGGCGAGACGCCCGGTTTCGCCCGCCGCTTCCTGAGCCTTGCCGGCGGCTACTGGCACGGACGCTCCCGGGTGACCGTATGGGCGCTGACCGTGGCTCTCATCGTACTGACGGTGGGGCAGGTCTCGGTCCCCGTCCTGATCAACCTGTGGAGCGAGCGGCTGTTCGACGCGCTCGAACAGCGGTCCATGGACCGTTTCCTGACCATGATCGGTCTGGTCGGGCTGATCATCCTCTACAACATCGTCATCGTCGTGCTGCATCTGCGGGTGAAGCGCCGGCTGCAGATGGGCTGGCGCGACTGGCTGACCCGCAAGCTGCTGGAGGACTGGCTGCGCCGCGGCCGGCACCACCAGATCGCCTACATGCCGGGCGAGCACGACAACCCCGACGGCCGCATCGCCGAGGACATCCGCATTACCGCGGAGATGGCCATCGATCTCGGCCATTCGCTGACCTACTGCGCGCTGCTGCTGATAAGCTTCACCAACATCCTGTGGATGCTGTCCGGTACCCTGTCGGTCACGCTGTTCGGAACCGAGCTGGCGGTGCCGGGCCATCTGCTGTTCGTGGCGCTGCTCTATGCCGCGGTAGGCACCACCATCGCCATGCTGATCGGCCAGCCGCTGGTCAATGCGGTCAACCGGCGCCAGGGCTATGAGGCGGATTTCCGCTTCGCGCTTGCCCGCATCCGCGAAAATGGCCAGACCATCGCCCTGCTGCATGGCGAATCGGCGGAGCGCGGGCACCTCTCCGGCCTGTTCGGCGGGGTGGTGCGGGGCTGGAACGGCCAGACCCGGGCGCTCAGCCACATGATGGTGTTCAGCGCCAGCTATTCCGTGCTGTCCGCCGCCTTTCCGATCCTGGTCGCCGCCCCGCGCTACATCGTCGGCACCATCACGCTCGGCGTGCTGATGCAGACGGCGCAGGCCTTCCAGCAGACCGTCGGCGCCCTGTCCTGGCCCATCGACAATCTGCCGCGCGTCGCCGAATGGCGGGCGTCGGTGGAGCGCGTGCTGAATCTGCACGACGCGCTGGTGCGGCTGGACCGCAATGTCTGCGACGTGCCGGACGCCCACATCCAGCTGGTGCGTTCCGACGAGCACGACAGGCTGACCTTTCGCGGCGTCGCCATCGACGAGCCGAACGGCACGGCGGTCGTCCACCCCTTCGACCTGGAGGTGCGGCCGGGCGACCGCGTGCTGATTGGCGGCGACGCCACGGCGACCATCCGCCTGTTCCGCGCCGTGGCCGGCGTCTGGCCCTGGGGGCGCGGGCTGATCACCCTGCCGGCCCACACCCGTGTCTTCTTCATGCCGGAACGCCCCTATCTGCCCCATGCCAGCCTGCGCGCGGTGCTGGCCTATCCCGGCACAGCGGCGTCGGTCGGTGACGACAAGGCTGCCGGTGCGCTGGTCAGCGTCGGGCTTCCCGATCTCGTCGACCGGCTGGACAGCATCGACCATTGGGACGAGGTGCTGTCGGTGCCCGAGCGCCAGCGGCTGGGTTTCGCCCGGCTGCTGATCCGCCGCCCCGACTGGATCTTCCTGGAGGATGCGACCGACAGCCTCGATCCCCCGGTGGAGGAGGAGCTTCTGTCGCTGATGGAGCGCGAACTGCCGCACGCCACCCTGCTGACCATCGGCCATCATGCCGGGCTGGCCGCCCACCACGGCCGCAAGCTGGTGCTGGAGCGCACCAACGGCGCCGTCACGCTGCGGGAAGAGGCGCGGGAAGTGCCGCCGGTGGCGGAGAGCGCGGCGTAGAAACTCCAAGGCAGTCGCATTTGGGAATAATGATCCTAATGCAAGCAAACCCGTCATTCCCGCGAAGGCGGGAATCCAGCCATTTCAGCCACTTTACACAGGAGTTTCCTGGCTCCCCGCCTTCGCGGGGATGACGGACGTCCCTTCATTGGGACCAGAGCTTTCAAATGCGATTGCCCGGGTAGAAGCTTCCCCCGAACCTTGGAACCCATCCGAAAAGCTGCCACACTATGCGGCGGTCATTGTTGGCACCCACAGAAGCAGCCGCCCCGCAAATCCATGGACATGAGCGTGAAGAAGACCAGCATCAACGCGGCATGGCGGGGGCTGGCGAACTGCCGGGGGTGCGGCATCCGGGATACGGCGCTGTTCGCCGACCTGACGGAACCGGATTTCAACCTGATCCATCTGCCCATCGACGAGATGACGGTGGCGCCGGGGGCAGCGCTCTACCATGTCGGCGACGAGCCGGCGGCGCTCTTCACCGTGCGCGGCGGGCTGGTGAAGCTGGTGCAGTATCTGCCCAACGGCGGCCAGCGCATCGTCCGGCTGCTGCGCACCGGCGACACCGCCGGGCTGGAGGCGGCGCTGGGCGAGCCCTACCGTCACACCGCCATCGCCATCCACCCGGTCCTGACCTGCCGCATCCCGCGCGCGGTGATCCAGCGGCTGTCGGAGGAGACGCAGCACCTGCACCAGCAGCTGATGCGCCGCTGGCACCAGGCGGTGGAGCGGGCCGACGCCTTTCTGGTCGAACTCGGCACCGGCAGCGCTAGGGCGCGGGTCGCCCGGCTGTTCCTGACCCTGGTGGACGAGCAGGGCGAGTGCGATTTCTTCGGGCGGGAGGATGTCGGCGCCGTGCTGGGCATCACCACCGAGACCGCCAGCCGGGTCGTCGCCGAACTGAAGCGGCAGGGCCTGCTGGACGAGCTGCGGCCCAACCGCTTCCGCTGCGACACTGCCGCCCTGCGCGAACTGGCCGACGGGCCTTAGCCCGTCCCCGGTAAAGTACGGGCCTTAAGCCGCCCGCATCTCCCCGACCAGTCCGTCGACCTGACCGGCCAGCATCCGCAGCTGGTCCTGCACGGTTGAGGAGGCCGACAGCACGCGGTTGGCCGATTCCCCCGACTCCCGCGCCGCATCGGCGACGCTGTCGATGTTGCCGCGGACATGTTGGGTGCTGTCCGCCGCCTCGCCGACATTGCGGGCGATCTCGCGGGTGGCCGCACTCTGCTGCTCCACCGCGGCGGCGATGGTGGCGGCGATCTCGTTCACCTCGCGGATGGTGCCGGCGATGGAGC
>Ga0206117_100679_pt1 | contig 28251 bp, 27 predicted proteins | sample 3A5Ametagenome_FD_177997 | JGI IMG/M metagenome (GOLD analysis project Ga0206117, IMG submission 177997) | Enriched microbial communities from leaf-cutter ant dump, University of Wisconsin, Madison, United States - 3A5A | ecosystem: Environmental > Terrestrial > Nest > Insects nest > Nest dump... | reverse complement strand
CCTCCACCTCTTCATCCGTAGAAAGCACTAGCACCTGATGTGAAATCTTGGCAAAGAAGTTATGGATCAAAGCCTCTCGGTGTTTGCGATCTAAACGTGCTAGCGGCGTATCCACGACCACCGGGAATCGTCCTTTACGTTCGCGAATCAATGCGCTGAGTACGGCAATAGCCAGGATTTGTCGCTCCCCGGCGGACAGGCGCTCCATTGGTAGGTTATGGCCATTTATGTCTTCGATTGAGACTGCATACGTTTGCGGCTCGACGAGGACTCGATCAATTAGATTGCGTTTACGCAACAGCTGTTTGAACTCCGCAGTAATCATGTCCGACAGCCACTGTGCCTTAGAGGCCAGCAATCGGTCGCGAAAAATATCCAACGCCACCTTGGCCCGATCGGCGGCCTCTAGGGCCTTGAGCTGGAAGGCATTATCCTTGAGTTCGGCACGGGCGCGGGACAGCGCAGCCTTATAGCGAATATCGAAATGTGCCTGTTTACCACGAGCCTCTTCCAGTTCACGACTCAGCTCCTGCACCTTCCATTCAGCAGCCGATACCGCCTGGGTGTGTTGCTGCATGGCCTCGAACACCGCGCCGAGCTGCTCATACGCGGGAATTTGATCAACAGCGTGTTGGGCTTTCTCCATCGCCTGCTGAGCAGCAGCAACGACCTCTTGTGCTTCTTTCAGGCGCTGCTTAGCCTGCTGAAAACGAGGCTCTATTTCAGCTGGATCACCGCCAGGGAGCAGTATCGGCGAATGTTTCTTGGCAGCTTGCGAGCCCTGTAGATCGGCTGCCAGTAGCTCCGCCACCGCAGACTGGGCTTGCGGCGCTTGGCGGGCAAGCAACTCCAGAATGCGTTGGTCGCGCTTGGCAAACTCTTCGGCCAACAAGTGGGCGTGCTTGGCTTGCTGATCTTGCTGCCACTGTTCCTTATAGCGTTCCCACAGTGGTCCCAGCCAAGCCAGCGGCAGCAGGGGATCCTCCAGCGCCGCAACCAAAGCGGCGCGCGCTTGCTTGTGTTGCTGCTCGCACAGCTCGACCCGTGCACGCAGTTCTGCGGCTTGCTGATAAGCCTGTAGACCACTGCGCTGCGCCTCAGCGGAGAAGCTTTCAAGTTTGCGCTGGGCATCATCCAATTCAGTTCTGGCGTGCGCCTGGCGCTGCAACAACATTTCGATGCGCTGCTCCAGCTCCTTGAGCTGCAGTTCATAATCGTCGGCCTGCTGCTGATCCTCGCTGGCATCGCCAGACGGGGCTCTCTTGTTTGCACGACGCTCTACAGCCTTTAGGTCACCTGCCAGAGCGTCAATACCGCCCAGCCCCAGAAAAACCTCTGTAGCCCGGCGCAACAGTGCAGGCAGACGTTCAGGGTTAGCCAAGGCTTCGATCTTTTCACCGTCAAAGAGGAATAGATGAACCAACTCTACCGGCAGAATGCCGTTAATAAAGTCATCCCATTCTTCAGCCAGCACCAAATCTTCATAATGCCCAGCAAATACGCGGAACTGCTCGCGATACCCCTTCTCCTTCGGCAGCCACTCGCGGCGGATGGTCAGAGCCTGGGTATGATCGCCCACCTCGATACTGAGCTGCATCTCGATCCGTGCAGGCCCGGTGGCATCCTTACGCTGCAGACCGGTAATCAGTTGTTCATATTCGGAGCGACGCGCCAAATTAATAGCTTTATAGCCATACAAGCCGATCTGAAGCGCAGTGAGCAGCGTGGTTTTGCCGCTGCCATTGAGGGCTTTAATCAGAATAACGGGGCGTTTGGCCTGCACGCTAAGATCGAAGCTCTGCTGCTCGCGAAACGGGCCGAGGTTTTCAATCGAGACCTGGTTAATGGTTAGCTTGGCCATGCTTACTTCTCTTCCGCCTCTACCGCTGCCAGCGGAATAAGTTCTAGCTCTTCGCCTGTATTTGGCTCTTCCTGGCCATCGTCTCGGTTGCTCTTGGCAAACTCCAACGCCTCATGCTCAGTGCGAAATGCATTGGCCTTGAGCACCTCCTCCAACCGATCTAGATGCTGCGAGCGTTTCTGTGTTTGCATGGATTGGAACTGCACAGCGAGCAGGTTGCGCGTCAGCTGATAGAGTCGCTCGCCAGCCTCGGGATCGAGCTCAGCCGCTACCTCATTCAGCAGGGCCAAATCTTCCGGCTCTAACGGGTGCGGTTCCATCACCCGACCTGGGTATGGCTCCTGGAAAACGCGCTCGTAGATTTTGGGCAGCAAGTCCTCAATCTCACCCTTCTCCTCAACCCAAATGCGCCGGATGGCATCTAACTCGTCGATGGAAATCAGCTCAATCTGATCATGCCCCTGAACTTTGGCATCGCGCACAGCACGCTGGGTATACAGCAACTCTTCCAGTAGTTTGGCGCGGTAATCTTGCAGATAGGGGCCATGAATCAGCTCGGCTGTCTCGCCTTTTCCCATCAGTTTCACCCGACCGTTCATGCGTTTGAAATCACGCACATCCCAGTCCTGCACGCTGAGGTAGGTGTTGCGAAAGTCCAGGATCGGCTTCATCCAATGCTTCTGGTCGTCGTTCTGGATCATCGCCTGCATGGATTTATCCTGCGACACCATGGTGCAGACATAACAACCAAAGCGGCTGTCGCCGCAGCTCGGGGTGGACTTGTCGACCACTACCGGGCACTCGGCGTCAGGCGTTGCGCCTTTGTAGATGCTGAACAACTCCTGGTTATCCACGTCCCAGGGGTTCTCATCGGTGAGGACATACATCCACACATCGTCGCTGGTCCAGGTTTCGATGGGCAGATAGACCCAGACGCGCGACAGTTTAGGGTCACGGTTGCGGCTCAGGCGATCACGCGTACTGCCACTGTAATGATCTATGACCTTGTCACGCGCCTGGCTTTCGCCACGACGCTGACCTAGCACCAAAATGGCCTCGTTATTGGCCTCCGACAGCTCTTGAATGAACTTGGTGGAGGCGCTGATCTTCAGACGATCAGTACACCAGCGGAAGCGATTACGAGGAGCCGGATAGCCCTTGCCGATCAGGTTGACCCAGAAGCGATGCTCCAGGCTGGGGGTCAGCCGGTGCGGATGAATCGGCAGCCCCTGGCGCTCAGCCTCAGCCTTCATGCGCCGTAGCGACGACTCAACCCAGGCGGCGATTACTGGATTCTCCACCAGAGTGTCGGTACTGATGACGTGGATGTCCTTGGTACGCTGCTCAACCGGCAGAGCCGCAACGGCTTTCCAGATCAGTTGCAAGGAGGCAGTCGAGTCCTTGCCGCCACTGTAACCAACAATCCATGGTAGGGAGTCGGAACGGTAGAGCGACTGAATTTCTTCGATTATGGCCTCGGGAGGCGTGCTCATAGTGATGTCCGATGCATAGCGTGTGGCCTTACTACCGGGCGGCAGTGAAGGCGCTTTCGATAACTTGTTCTTCGGGGGTCAGTGATAACCCCAGCGAACGCTTGATTTGGTTGCACGTCAGCGTGATGTTCTGACTGTTTTTGGCCATCCGCCCGCCGATCATGGCGCGACCCTCCCAGGTCGAAACATTGGTGCGCGACCAGTCAATGTCGCGCAGCCCCTCGAGCACCGACTTGAGATTAGGGTTGCCCAAATTGGCTTGATATATGAACTTGCCCAAACGCCCTAAGGCTTGCAGCACAATGGCGTGCGAATGAATGAAATCCTGGCGCACCTCGCCAGCGGTCATACGACCTTCGCGCACGTAGATCCATTCCGGAATCTGCTCGCCGACCTCCCCCCAAAACGCATTGCATTTCTTCGAAGCCGATGAGAAATCTTCGAACTCCTGCTCGCTGAGCATTTCGAGAATGGCGAAGTGCAGAGCACTGAGAGTGAACAGCTTGCGCGAGCGCTTAGAGAGCGAAGAACGCTCCGACTCAATCAGATTGCGAAACACCCTCGAGGTAAGACCTAGGTGCTTAGCCAAGCTTGCAGCCGCATTACGGTGGTCGTACAGGACACTTAGAGAGGGCGACGGCTTCACCGCGTGCCGATTGAGGTCAGCAAACATCTGCTGGCAGCGCTCAAGTCCTCGATCATGGAAGAACACGACGGCGATGGTCTCGTCACCCAGTTCCGGTTTTTCCTCGAGAGCCTGCTCGATAGCTGCGCGACGATGCTGCCCATCATTGACGATAAACTTGGCATCCATATCGACAGTCAACGTGCCCATTCGGAAATGGGTGGTATCACTGCTGCCCACAGGCTCGAAGCTCACCTTTCCATCAATGGACGCTGTAATGGCCGAGAAGGTATAGCTATCTGTGTTGGCAATTATGTAGCGAGCAATTTCGGGGATGCGTGAGCGGTTGATCGAACGCTGAGCCCGAAGCTCCGGCATAAGCTCTTCGTTGTCGAAGACAAATAGCTTCGCCAAGAGCCGTAGAGGGCACATGGAAACGTAGAATTCCCGCCCCGCTTGCACGCCGCGAATAGCTGGAAATGTGTAGGAAAAAGGGCTCGTCATGAGGGCGTAACTCTAGCATGTTTGTGTAATTGCTGACAGACAAAGGCCAACCTCAAGACGTACACAAGAGACATTTTTTATTGCAATGACCTTCTGTCGGATGATGCCGGCCAAGGCAATCAGCTCAATCTTTCACAATTCCCCCCTAGTCGCAGCTTGCGTGCCCTGCTCATCGTGAAGTCCCCCGATTGAAGAACAGCGGCTGGTACGGCCGCAGCACCAGATCCCGGTTGACGATGATGCGCACCGGCAGGCCTGGGCGCTCAGTCAAGGTGGGCTGGATGTTGAGGTTGCGCCGGGTCATCTCCTGGCCGACCTGACTGATGCTGTCCTGCGCGCTGTCGCGCCCGGCGATGATGACGCGATCACCGTTCTGGCGATTCTCCGGCGCGGCCAGCTCGGCGCCGACGCCCAGCAGCGTCGTCAGCACCGCGCCGGCAAAGATGCGATCCCAATGCCAATCGACGCCATCTTCCAGGCCGGCATAGCCGGCCGGGTCAGTGCCGGCCAGATTGTCGAGCGTGAGCGAGGACGTGTCGGGCAGGATGATCCGATTCCAGACGACTTGAACGCGGCTCTGCCCGTAGCTGACCTGGCTGTTGTAGCGGCCGAGGATGCGCGAGCCCTGCGGGATCAGCAGGAAGCGCCCGGTGGCTGTATCATAGACCGGCTCCGTCACCGTGGCGATCACGTCGCCCGGCAAGTCCGACTTGATGCCCGTGACCAGCGCGCCGGCGACCACCGTTCCGGCCATCACCTGATACGGCGATGCGGGCATTTGCAGGTTGCCGGAATTACGGGTTTCCGTGGTTCCGGCTTGCTGGAACGCCTCCTTCTGGCCTTGCCTGTTCTGCACGGCCGTCGGGTCGGCAGGCTGGGCCGCCATCAAGGCCGGCCCGGCCGCCATCGGGTCGAAGGCCGCATTGGCGGCGAAGCCCGGCGCGGCGGCCACCTGCGACTGCGCCACCGGCGTGGCTTGCTGGGTGCCAGTGCGGAAGAATACCGACGATGCGGCCGCTTCCTCGGCCTCCTTCAAGCGGGCCAGGCGTTCGGCCTCGGCCGGGTCGTGACCGGGTGTGGCGTAGGCGGCCACGGCCGGCTGCTGCGAATTCACGATGGCCGGCCCAAGGTCGCCCGGCAGCGGCGGCCCCAGCTCGGGCACGTCGGGAGGCAGGGACGGCGGCAGCTTGGAATAGTCGGCTGGAAGCTGATCGAGTCCTTCGGAGCGTGAAACGCGATCCACGTTGTAAAGCTCGGTCTGCTCGTTGGCCGCGCGCCGCTGCGGTTGCAGCGACCACATCAGCGCGCCTAGCACGGCGACCGACAGGCCGCCGGCGAGGATGGCCAGTGTGCGCCGGTTCAGCCGTGTGACCGGCCGAGGCTGGGCGCGCAGCGCCACCGCTTCGGGTTCGACCTTGCCCGCCTGCGGCGCGGCAAGGTCGGGAGTCTCATCCTGGCTCATGGTCAGTTCCTCCGCGTGCCATCCGTGCGCTCGATGCGCACCACGTCGCCACCGTCCCCGCCCAGGCGCAGTTCGGCCGCGCCAAAGAGGCGATCCACGATGTAGTACGGCGAGCGGAAGCGGTAGTTCACCAGTTGCCCGTCGCCCTGCGCACCGATGACGAACAGCGGCGGCAGTTCTCCTTGGGCGATGCCCGCCGGGAACTGGATATAGACCTTCTCGCCGTCGTCGAAAGCGCGCAGCGGCTTCCACGGCGGATTGCTGCCGCTGATCGCGTAGCGGAAGCGGATGCGCTCAAGCGACAGGCCGGTATCGACCGGCGTGGTCGCCTGCGCGGCCTGCGCCTGGCGCTGCAAGGCCAGCATCCGATCTCTCGGGTAGTCCCAGGACACCGATGCCATCCAGGCGCGTTCGGTCGAAGTGAGTTCCAGCAGGTATGTCCGGCGGCTGGTGGTGATGACCAAGTTCGTCTTCAACCCGGAACGGATCGGCTTGACCAGCACATTGATGCGCAGCTCGTCGCCGCTGCCGCTGGACGTGTCGCCGACGATCCAGCGCACGGTATCGCCGGCGGCGACCGTCACCAGTTCTTCGCCGGGCTGGAGCGAAACCACTGTGACGCGGCCCGGCGCGGCATAGACTTGATACAGCGCGCCATCGGTGTACGGCCAGACCTGAATCGCGTTGACGTAGCCCTCGCGCGTGGGCGCGATGCGTGCCTCGGCGTTGGCCTTCGACACTCGCACGGTTTCGTCGGCCGGCTCCGGTGCGGGCTTGTCTTCGTCCACCTCCAGCAGCGGCTTCAACTGCGCCGGCATCGGCAGCACCGTTGGCACCTCCACGACTTCGACCGGCATGGGCGGTTCGGGCAGCGGCTGCGCCTGCACGGGTTCATCGAGCGAAATGGTCGGTGGCGGCTTGCCCTGCGAGGCGCAGCCCACAAGCGCAAAAAGCAACAACGGCAAAGCGTAAAAGCGGAAAGGCAGGTTCATGGCTTGGCTCCTTCGGAAGAATCCAGATCGCGGCTCCACGACAGGCCAACGACGTAGATGCCCAGGGGATTGCGGCGCAGGCGTTCCTCGGTGCGTGGGGTCTGCTGCACGATGGACACCACGGCCGTCCACCGCTCCAGCCCGGCGGCGGCGCCGTTGACGTAGCGGCGCTCCGTCCAGCGCACGTTGAAAGACGTGTCGCTGGCGCGCACGACGCTGCTGATCTGCACCGTCACCGACTCGCGGCCGATGCGGGCGAACGGGTCGTTGCTGCGGGCGTAGTCGTTGAGCACGGCCGCGCCCCTGTCCGTGGTGTAGTCGTAGGCGTCCAGCCAGTTCTGCCGCACCACGATGGGGTCGATGGACAGCGATCGAACCAGCGTGATGAAGCGCGCGATGTGGTGCGCTATCTGCGCGTCGTTGGGCCGGTACGGCGTGGCCGCTTCGCCCACGGCGCGTACCTGGCCGGCGTTGTCCACCTCCACCACATAGGGCGTGACGATGGACTGCGCCGAGCGCCAGACGAGGCCGCCGGCCATCAGCAGCGCCAGCACCAGGCAGCCGAAAGCCATCAACCGCCAGTTCTTCGCCTGCACGCGGGCCGAGCCGATACGCTCGTCCCACACCTGTGCGGCGGATTGATAGGGAGTGGCAGGCTGTGGCGTATCGGCATAGCGCACCTGCGGTCGCTTGAATCGCATGGCCGTCTCTCCTTATGAATCGGAATCGCGCAGGCTTGGGCCTTGCCCTGAGCCGCCACCATCGCCACCGCGCAGCGTGTGAGCGGTGGTGGTCGCGGCGTGGGTCATCTGCTGGCGGCGGTGCAGGCGCTTGGCCCAGGCCGGTTGCTTCTGCCCGGCTGCGGCCGGGGCATCGCCTTCGGCTGCGCTTCCTTGGACGGCGCCACCGCTGGCCGCAGCCGCAGCGCCGCCCGAGGTCGGGGCCGCGCCGTCGGCGCGGAAAGCGGCTGCTGTGCGGTCTTTGAGCGAGCGCGCCCCGGCGGCGGCCTTCTGGCCAGCCGCCTGCGCGCCGGTCTTGGCGACATTGCCCAGGCCGGCCATCGCGCCCTTGGAGCCACCGCCGGCTGCGGCAGAACTCGTCTGGAATGCCGACCGGGCGCCGCTGGCCGTCGAAGCGACGGCCCGCGCACCGCTACCGGCCAGCTTGGCGGCAGCCGGCGCCATGCGCGCCCCCGCCATGACCGCACCGCCCACGCCAGTCGCGGCGGCACCAATGGCAACGCCCGTTCCAACAGCGCCGACAGCGGCACCGGCCAGCGCGCCCGCGCCAAGCTGCGGCGCACCGGACACGAGGCCCGTGGCGATGCCCGGCCCGAAGATGCCCAGGGCCAGCAGCGCAAGCGAGGCCAGCATCACGACCAGGGCATGGTCGATGGAGGGTTCATCCGGCACGGTCTGGAACTCGGCGAACAGGCCCGAACCGATGCCGACGATGACGGCCAGCACCAGTACTTTGACGCCAGACGACACCACGTTGCCGAGCACCTTTTCTGCCAGGAAGCTCGTCTTGTTCCAGAGCGCGAAGGGCACCAGCACGAAGCCGGCGAGCGTGGTCAGCTTGAACTCAATCAGGGTGATGAAAAGCTGCACCGCCAGCACGAAGAAGCAGAGGATCACCACCAGCCAGGCGAGGAACATCACCACGATGGGGTCGATGTTCACGAACACCTCGGGGAACCCGGCCATGTCCCCGATCTGCTCCAGAATCGGCGCACCCGCGTCGATGCCGGTTTTCGCCAGCCGCCCCGGTTGCAGGAAGTTCTCCATCGTGATGGCCGAACCGGTGGCCGTCAGGCCCAGGCCGGCAAACGAGCGGAACACGATGCCCGCGAGCCAGTTGAAGTTGCCGATGATGTAGGCGAAGGCACCGACGTAGAGCACCTTGCGCAGCAGCTTGGCGATCACGTCTTCGCCCTGGCCGGTCGCGTGGCTCATGGCCCAATACAGGCCGGCGATGGTCATGTCGATGACGATGAGCGTGGCGGTCAGGAACGCCACTTCGCCTTGCAACAGTCCAAAGCCCGAGTCGATGTAGCGCGAGAACGTGTCCAAGAAGCGGTCGATGATGGTCACGTCGTTCATGGCGCGTCCTCGTGTGCGGACAAGGCCGGCGTTTCGCCACCATCGGTGGGTTCGTCGAAGCTCGGAGGAATCGGTGGCAGATCGGCCAGCGTCCGGTATTCGTCCGGCCCGGTCTGGCCGGCGAAGAAGCGCCGCCGGAACGCCTCGGCGGCGGCGCGGCAGGCGTCCTCGCCCACGGCTTGCCGGTCGGCCGCGCATTGCGCGCGCAGCGCCTTGAGCCGCACGGGATCGGTGGTCAAGGTGTCGGCCAGGTCTTCGGCCTGCTGCTGGCCGCACGCGGTCAGCAGCAGGGCCAGCAGCGAAGCCGACATGGCGAGGACGCATCGCATGGCTGTCTCCCGTCAGTTGGAATAGAAATCCACGCGCTGCGGCGTGTACGGCGTGCCGGCGCCCAGGAAGCGCCGCCGCACTTCGCGGGCGCGCTCGGTGGCCGCCGCCTGCCTCGCCAGTTCCAGCGAGGCCGCCCGGTCTTGCGTGATCTGGAGCTGCTGCGCCTGGATGGACTGCTTGGCCTGCAATGCAAGGAGCTGATTCGTCGCCTGCATCGCTTGCAGCGCGCCTGTGGCGGACTGGCTCTGGCTGACCAGATCGGCCAGCGCGCTTTCGTCTTGGGTCAGGTTCTGCGACACCTGGGCCTGCATCCGCATGGCGGTGTGCAGGCCGTTCAAGCTGTTCTGCCAGCGTTCGCGGGCGTCCTGCGCCATGCGGTCGCCACTGACGGTGGCGGCGTACTGCTCGGGATACAGGCGTGCGAACTCCCGATCCATGTTCGTCACGTCGTAGGCCAGCCCCTGCGCCTCGGCGATCAGGCGTTCGGTGGTGACGAGCGTCGAGCGCAGGCGGTTGACGATGTTGAAGTCCAGATTCGCAAGGTTGCGCGCCTGGTTCATCAACATCTGCGCTTCGTTCTGAAGCTGGTTGATCTGGTTGTTGATCTGCTCCAGCGTGCGAACTGCCGTCAGCGTGTTCTGCACGAAGTTCGACGGATCGAACACGGTGATGGCCGCCGCCGGCTGTCCGAGCATTAGCGAGACAGACAGCGCGGCAGCAAGCGAGGCGGACAGCAAACGGGGCTTGGTCTTCATGGTGAACCCTCCAGTGGTTGGGAGTTGAGGAACGAATCGGCCGCCGGTGCGGACGGCAGCAGGTCGGCGGCCCAATCGAGGCCGCGATGGCGCAGCCACGCGCCGGCGAAACCGGGTGCGCCGGCCTGCGTCAGCACGCGGTCAATGTCGCGTTGGTCTTGCGGTGTGGATGCGCCCGCGAACGCGAGTGCGGCCGGCCCCAGGTCGAGGTCGAACAGGCGATTGCCGAGGCGCGATTGGTAGTAGTAGTCGCGCTTGGGCTGCGCGGTGGCAACGATTTCGATTTGCCGGCTGTTGAGGCCGAAGCCCTCGTAGATCGTGCGAATCTGCGGCTCGGTGGCCTGCGGGTTGGGTAAGAAAATCCTGCTCGCGCAGCTTTCGATGATGGCTGGCGCGATGGTCGAATCCTTGATGTCAGCCAGCGACTGCGTGGCGAAGATGACGCTGACGTTCTTCTTCCTGAGCGTCTTTAGCCATTGGCGGATTCGGGCCGCGAAAGACGGCTCATCAAGGAACAGCCACGCCTCATCGAGAATCAGCAGCATGGCCGCACCGTCGAAACGCTCGTCGAAGCGGGCGAACAGGTAGTGCAGCACCGCTTGCACTGCGGCGGGGCTGTGCATCAGTTCTTCCATCTCGAAGCCCTGCACGCCGGCCATGCCCAGCCGGTCGTGGTCGGCGTCCAGCAGCTTTCCGTGCGCGCCGCCCAGGACATAAGGCGCAAGTGCCTGGCGCAGCGCGTTCGATTGCAGCAGCATGGAAAGCCCGGTCATCGTGCGCTGTTCCTGCGGCGCACCGGCGAGGCTGCCCAGCGCCGACCAGATGGCCACCTTCTCGTCCGGGCCGACGGTCACGCCTTCATGCAGCAGGCGACCTTCCACCCATTCGGCGGCCCAGGAGCGATAGCCCTCATGGTCGATGCGGGCGAGCGGCTGGAACGCGATGCCGCCATCGGCGCCCAGGTCGTAGTGCTCGCCGCCCAGGCCGAGGATGGTGGCGCGCATGGAGCGGCCCATGTCGAAGGCGAAGATCCGCGAGCCGAAGTAGCGGCGGAACTGCAAGGCCAGCGTCGCCAGCAGTACCGACTTGCCCATGCCGGTGGGGCCGGCGACCAGCGTATGCCCTACGTCGCCGATATGCGTGACCAGCCGGAACGGCGTCGCGCCATCGGTGCGCGTGACGATCAGCGGCGGGCCGTCGAGGTGGTCGTTCTTCTCCGGTCCGGCCCATACCGCAGACAGCGGCATCATGTGCGCCAGGTTCAGCGTCGAGACGATGGGCTGGCGCACGTTCGCGTATGCGTTGCCGGGGATGGACGACAGCCACGCATCGACCGCGTTCAAGGTTTCGGGAATGGTCACGAAACCCCGGTCCTGGATGACGCGCTCCACCATGCGCAGCTTCTCGTCCGCCACGGCCGGGTCGGCATCGAACACCGTCACGGTAGCGGTGAGGTAGCCGAACGCGACTTGATCGCTGCCCAGTTCCTGCAAGGCCGCGTCGGCATCGGCCGCCTTGTTGCTGGCGTCGGTATCGACCAGCGGGCTTTCCTGCTGGAAGATGGTTTCGCGCAGCAGCGCGACGACGTTCTTCCGTTTCGCAAACCACTGGCGGCGAAGGCGGCCGAGTTCCTTTTCCGCCTCGGCCTTGTCCATGCACAGGAACCGCGTGCTCCAGCGGTAGGCAAAGCCCAGGCGGTTGAGGTCGTCCAGCAGGCCCGGCCAGGTCGAGGTCGGAAAGCCGCGCACCGACACCACGCGCAGGTGCTGGTCGCCCAGCATGGGCGCCAGGCCACCGACCAGCGCGGAGTCGGCCAGCAGCGCGTCCAGATGGAAAGGCACTTCGGGAACGCCAATGCGATAGCACCGCGTCGAGACGGTCGCGTGCAGGTAGGTCAGCGTTTCGGCGTCATCGAGCCAGGCAATTTCCGGCATCACGCCGTCGAGCAGGTCGAACACGCGATCGGTTTCCGCCACGAAGGCATCGAGGCGGCCGTCCCAATCCACGCCATCGCCGGGCGAGTTCTCATAGAGCAGCTTCGCGGCACGGGCGCGGGATTCCTCCGGCGGCAGGAAAGCCACCGTCAGGTGATAGGCGCTCTCGAAGTGATGGCCCGATTCCTCGAACGCGGCGCGACGTTCTTCATCGACCAGCCAGGACAACGGTTCGGGGAAGTCGGAATGCGGATAGTCGGCGGCGGATTGGCGCTCTGCCTCGATGAACAAGGCCCAGCCAGAACCCAACCGGCGCAGCGCGTTGTTGAGCCGTGCAGACGCGGCGATCAACTCGCCTTGCGTGGCGCTGTCCAGATCGGGGCCGCGGAATCGTGCCGTGCGCTGGAAACTGCCGTCCTTGTTCAAGACGACGCCGGGCGCGACCAACCCGGCCCACGGCAGCCAGTCAGCAAGCAAGGCCGGGCGCTGGCGGTATTCGGCAAGGTTCAGCATCGCGGCATCCCCCTACACGTCGAGCAGCGGCTTGTGCTTGATGTGCCGAGCGAAGACCTGCATGAACTGCGGATCGACACGCGCGCCCCACACGGCGAGCGAATGGCCGACGATCCAGAGCACCAGCCCCGGAATCCACAGTTGCAGGCCCAGGCCCACGGCAGCGGCGAGCGTGCCGTTCGCAATGGCGACCGTGCGTGGCGCACCGCCCATGAGGATCGGTTCGGTCAGCGAGCGGTGCAGCGGCACCTCGAAGCCCGGAAGGTCGCTGGCCGTACTCATACGACCGCCCCGCCGGAGAAGCTGAAGAACGACAGGAAGAACGAGGACGCGGCGAACGCGATGCTCAACCCGAACACGATCTGGATGAGCTTGCGGAAGCCGCCCGACGTGTCACCGAAGGCGAGCGCCAGGCCCGTGGCGATGATGATGATGACCGCGACGATGCGCGCGACCGGCCCCTGGATGGAATCGAGGATGGATTGCAGCGGGCCTTCCCACGGCATCGAGGAACCGGCGGCCTTCGCCGTGCCGGCCGTCATCAGCATGACGGCGGCCAGCAGCAGGCCGTGGTGTGCCGGCGCTGCCAGGCGCCGCAGGCGCGCAAGGATTGAGGCCGGATTTACGGAAAAACGGAAAGCAACAGCTTTCATCTGCGTCATGGCAGTTCTCCAGGGTGGTCAGGGGACGGGAAGGAAGGCGGCGGCGCGGGAAACGGCGTTTCCATCGCGTCCGCCAGGCGGTAGCCAGCGGCGTCGAAGCCATTGAGGCGACCAATGCTTTCGACGTGGCGCTTGCGGCCACGACCGGCGATGTGGATGACGACGTTGACCGCTTCAGCGATCAGCGCCCGTGGCGGGTTCACCGCCACTTCGAGAATCAACTGTTCGAGGCGCAGCAGCGCGCCCAGCGCGGAACCGGCGTGAATCGTGGCGATGCCGCCTGGATGCCCCGTGCCCCACACTTTGATGAGGTCGAGGGCTTCGCCGCCGCGCACTTCGCCGACGATTACGCGATCCGGGCGCAGGCGCATCGTGGCGCGCACCAACTCGGTCATGGTTACGACGCCGGCGCGGGTGCGCAGCGGTACATGGTCGCGGGCCGCGCATTGCAGCTCGATGGTGTCTTCGAGCACCAGCACGCGATCGCCGGTGGCGGCGATCTCGGCCAGCAGCGCGTTCGCCAACGTGGTCTTGCCGGTGCTGGTGCCGCCAGCGATCAGGATGTTCTGCCGCTCGCGCACGGCGCGGCGCAGGAACTCGGCCTGCCCGGCCGTCAGGATGCCGTCGGCCACATAGCGATCCAGGCCGATGATGCTCACAGCGCGCTTGCGCAGCGCGAACGCCGGGCCGGGCGCGGCCGGCGGCAAGATGCCCTCGAAGCGTTCGCCCGTCTCCGGCAACTCGGCGGTCAGCAGCGGCTGGCCGCGATGCACTTCCGCGCCGACGTGGGCCGCGACCAGGCGGATGATGCGTTCGCCATCGGCTTCGGACAGCTCCACGCCCAACGGCGCACGGCCCGACGACAACCGATCGACCCATAGTGTGCGGTCGGGGTTGAGCATGACTTCCACCACGTCCGGGTCTTCGAGCGCTGCGGCGATCACCGGCCCCATTGCCGTGCGCAGCATCTGGATGCGGCGATCCAGCGAGGTCGTGGCGGACGAACGAAGCTCGGGCGGGAACTGCGGAACGGCGCTCATGAGGTACGCTCCTGAGCTTCGGCCAGCGCCGCCGCGTCATCCATCCGTGCGGTGTCCGGGTGCAGTTCTTCCACCACGTCGCGCACGAGGCTGCGGCCGCGCAGCAGGTGGCGGCCGAGTTGTTCGACGAACTGCTCGAAGCGGGCCTTGCCCTGGGCGCGGGCGGCTTCCTGATGTGCCTCGGGAACTGGCGTGCTGACGGTCAGGAAGTAGCGAACGAACAGCGCCAGCGTTTCGATCTGAATGTTCTGGTCGCGCTCCAGGCGCTCGATCTGCCGCGACAGCCGATCCAGCCGCTTGGCGATGGCCGCCTCACGCTGATCGCCCGCGTCCGGCGACAGCCAGGACGCCAGCGCCGCCGCGACGATGCTGGATTTCGACACGCCTTTCTTGGCGGCCAGTTCGTCCAGGCGCTTGGCGTGCTCGGGCTGGATGAACAGATTGAGTCGGTATTGGCTCATCGGTCGATTCCGTCGTTGGGGTTCAGCGATGCCAGCCGGGCCGTGCGCTGCATGGCCGGGTCGAGCTGGCCGGGAAGCGGCAGCGGCAGGTCGTCGTCATCGAGCAGCGCCAGGTCGGTCGCATGCGCGTCCGGCTCGGGGTCGTAGGCGACGGTTTCGGAGAGTTCGGGCTGACGGCGCGGGCCACCGTCGTCGGCGCTGCCCAGGTCGTCGGCGGATGCCGTGGCTGGCGCGGCGGGTACGGCGGGAATCGCCAGACCGCTCCAGTCGTCGGGTCGGGCTGGCGGCGCATCGGCATAGCGCCCGGCTGCGAGCGCAGGCGGCGACAACATGCGCTGCTTGAAGTTGGCGTCGGCGTAGTAGCGCAGCTTCTTCGCCTTGATCGGCGGCAGGCTGGACACCATCACCACCGACTCGTCGGGCGGAAGCTGCATCACCTCGCCGGGGGTGAGCAGTGGCCGGGCGGTTTCCTGCCGCGACACCATCAGGTGCCCGAGCCACGGGGCCAATCTGTGTCCGGCATAGTTGCGCTGCGCGCGCAGTTCGGTGGCGGTGCCGAGCGTTTCGGAGATGCGCTTCGCCGTGCGTTCGTCGTTCGTCGCAAACGTCACGCGAACGTGGCAGTTGTCGAGGATGGAATGGTTCTGCCCATACGCCTTGTCGATCTGGTTCAGGCTTTGCGCGATGAGAAAGCTGCGGATGCCATAGCCCGCCATGAAGGCAAGTGCGGACTCGAAGAAGTCCAGGCGGCCCAGTGCCGGGAACTCGTCGAGCATCAGCAGCAGTTTGTGGCGGCGTTCGATGCCATCGGAACCGTCGAGAGATTCGGTCAGCCGCCGTCCGATCTGGTTGAGGATCAGGCGAATGAGCGGCTTCGTGCGGCTGATGTCCGAAGGCGGCACGACCAGATACAGCGACACCGGATGCTCGGAAGCGATCAGGTCGGCGATGCGCCAATCGCAGCGCGACGTGACTTCGGCCACGGTGGGGTCGCGGTAAAGGCCGAGGAACGACATCGCCGTGGACAGAACCCCCGACCGCTCGTTGTCCGATTTGTTGAGCACTTCGCGCGCAGCGGATGCGACGACAGGGTGCGGTACATCGCCCAGATGCTTCGTCGTCATCATCCGGTGCAAGGTCAGCTCGAACGGGCACGCCGGATCGCTGAGGAAGTTGGCGACGCCGCGCAGCGTCTTGTCCTCGCCCGCGTAGAGCACATGAAGGATGGCGCCGACCAGCAGCGCATGACTGGTCTTCTCCCAATGGTTCCTGCGTTCGAGCGCGCCATCGGGATCGACCAGAATGTCCGCCACGTTCTGCACGTCGCGCACTTCATGCGCGCCGCGCCGAACTTCCAGCAGCGGGTTGTAGGCGGCCGACTTCGCATCGGTGGGGTTGAACAGCAGGCAATGGCTGAACCGCGAACGCCAGCCGGCCGTGAGAGTCCAGTTCTCGCCCTTGATGTCGTGAACCACTACGGACGCGGGCCAGCTCAACAAGGTGGGAACCACCAGGCCGACGCCTTTGCCGCTGCGTGTCGGTGCAAAGGTCAGGACGTGTTCCGGCCCTTCGTGGCGCAGGTATTGGTCGCGGTGCAGGCCGAGGAAGACTCCGGCCGGCTGGGTCAGCCCAGCCTTGCGGATGTCGGCGGTTTCAGCCCAGCGCGCTGAGCCGTAGGTCGTGACCAGCTTGGCCTGCCGCGAGCGCCAGACCGACATGGCGATGGCGACCACCACGGCCAGAAGGCCGCTGCCGCCCGCAATCGCACCGCCTATGTCGAAGACATGCGGCGCGTAGGCATCAAAGAAGAACCACCATTCAAAGAGCCGCCAGGGGTGATAGACCGGCGTGCCAAAGAAGTCGAACCAGGGCGAGCCAAGGCGTAGTTGATGTCCGAGGGCTGCCGCTGTCCATTGCGTTGCACTCCATACGCCGGCGATCACGATGCTGAAAACAGCGGCGATCTGCCCGAACAGCACGCCCTGACCTTGCATGACTGGCCTCCGATTTCTCCTGCGCTGATTCCTCGCTCAACAGCGGCACAAGGACGTGCCGCATAGCGCGAGGATCAGTGCCGGGTCGGTGCCGGTCAAAGACCGTTATCGGAAGAAAGGTCGAGTAAAAAGCAAGATTTCGCGCGGGAGCGCAGGCAGAGAAAACGCCGCAAGCGATAGCGCGTTGCGGCGTGTCGAGCAAGAAATCGGAAGTTTCGTAGCGGAGCGCCTACGATCAGAACTTGGACGGATTCTCCTGCGGCGTATAGGGCACCGTGCCGTCGCCATAGAACCGCTTGCGTGTGGCCTCGGCGACGCGGTTGCATAGCTCGTCGCCCAGCTTCGTGCGTTCGACTCTACATTGTTGGCGCAACTCTTTAAGCTGCTCGGGGTTGAATGCCAGTTCTTCGACGGTCGGCAGGTTTGCCTGTTGAGGTATATCGGACTGGCCGCAGGCCGTCAGCGCGAAGGCCAGCAGAAAGGGGATGGTCTTCTTCATGAACCGGATTCCTCCAGGGCATCGGATGTTGGCCCGGCCACTCCCGGCGACTCAACGGACTGCACCCTGTCAATGAAGCGGGACAGCGTTTCCGAGGGGTCGCCTGCCGGGCGCAGCAGATAGGTCGTGAGAACCGGCGAGCGTCCCGCCAACGGCCGTGCCACGACACCAGGCTCACGGCTGGCGGTGATGTGTGCTTCACCCGCCAGCCCCAAGGCGAAGCCGGCGGATACCAACGTCATCATGAGATCGAATGAAGCCACCCGCTCGACCACCAGCGGCTCCATGTCCACGCGACGCAGCACGCGCTCGATTTGCCGTACATGGCCTTCGCAGGCCTGCGGGTCGCCCAACACCAGCGGGAAGCGCAACATTTCTTCCAGAGGAATGCGCTTGTGCTTGAGCAAGTCATGCCGTGCCGGCACGGCCACCATCAGCGGATCGCTCCAAACCGCCGTCGCCACGACGCTGTCGCCAACCTCATCGGACTGTGCGAAGCCTACGTCGTACAAGTCGTCGTGCAGCCCTTTGATTTGCTGCGAAAGCGGCACCTCGAACAGGCGGATCTCGACCTCGGGTTCCTCCTGGCGGCACAGCGCCAGTAGCGACGGCAGACGAGACGGCGTGATGCCGTCTGACAGTGCGACGCGCAACTGGCCGTGGAAGCCATTGGCCGCCGCCTTCACGCTATCGCGAGCCTGCTGCAAGGCGGCAAAGACGCGCGGAACATGCTCCAGAAAAAGTGCTCCTGCGCGAGTCAGCCGTGTACTGCGCGTAGTACGGGCGAATAGCACCACGCCCAGTTCTTCTTCCAGTTCCTTGATGGCACGCGACAGCGGCGACTGCTCCATGTGCAGTCGCTCGGCCGCGCGGGCGAAATGCAGCTCTTCAGCCACGGCGAGAAAGCAGCGAAGGTGGCGCAGTTCCATACCTTACGTGATGACCTCCATCTCATGACACTGGCCAGCCACGCCGATCCGCATATCGAAGGCTTGCGATGACCACGCGCCGATGAAAGAAGCGGATCGCGGCGATATAGGCCCGGCCCAGCCGGTTGTGGCAACGCACGACCGTGGTGACCACGAGACGGGCATCCGATCCACCATCCATCTCCAGCTTCGATTGACGCAATACCGAGACGCGAAAATCCAGGTGACGGTCGTCTTCGCCGAGCATGACCTCTCTTTCGTCGCTGGCGAAGACCCGAAAGATGCCGATATGCTGGGCGCCGGAGGTCGCTTGCTCCGCTTGCAGCCGCCTCGATGTCTTGATCCCGAATGGGCGCACGAGCGTGTCACGTACACACATCAACGCCGCGATCCAGCCCGGCTGGGTAGCGAAGACGAACTCCGCCAGTCGCAGGGGATCGCCTGTCGTATCGGGCGGAAGGTCGATCGCAAATGCGTCAACCAGATCGGCGGTGGCGTACCACGAGGCCACGCTTGATGTCGCGGACGGGTCTACCTCCATAACTCTCAAAATCGATCCCCAATCTGCGAACGTGGGCCGTTAAATCGCCATTACCGAGCCGCCGTCCACCCGCAGATTGGTTCCGGTGATGAAGCCAGCCTGTTCCGACGCCAGGAACACAACTGCCGCGGCGACGTCTTCCGGCTTGCACGGCCGGCCGACCCCGATGTTCGGGCGGAAGGTGGGCATGAAATGAGCCGCAAGCTCGTCAGGCAACAGACCCTCGGCACCATCCTGCTGCGCCAGCAGATCACGGAGGATGGGCGTGTCCACATAGGCCGGCGATACGGCGTTCACCAGCACGCCCCGGTCGGCATAAGTTTTCGCGAGTCCCTTGGTCAGGATGTTCAACGCGCTTTTGGCGGAGGCATTCTCAATGGCGACCGCGTCGGGCTGGACGCCGCTTTCCGACGAGATGTTGATGATCCGGCCCCATCCGCGCGCTGCCATTTTCGATGCCACTGCTCTGACAACCCGCACAACGGATAGGACGTTGAATTCCCAGGTTTCGAGCCAGTCAGCGTCGGGAACCTCTTCGAATGGTCGGAACAGCCCGCCGGTCGATGACCGCAATCCGCCCGCATTGTTGACAGCGATGTCGATTGGCCCAAGCGCTGACTCCACCGCCGCAATCGCCTGCGCCAAGCTGTCGGCGCTCGTCACGTCGCCGCTGATCGCGAAGGCCCGGTCTCCGAGATCCTCGGCGATCTTCGCAAGCTTGCCCTCGTCGCGCGCCAGAAGGGCGACCTTGGCGCCCTCGGCGTGCAGCGCTCGTGCGATCGCCTCGCCGATGCCTTGGCTGGCACCTGTGATCAAAGCGACGCGACCTTCAAGCTGTGTGTCCATGGGAAGCTCCTCTCAAATAGGCTTGCCGAGGCTGCTATTCGGCGTGGCACGCATTTCAGGTTTGCGCTCGGGGCTTGCTTCGGCAAGCGCCTTGCGGACACCTTCGGCGTCGAGATCGGTGGCATAGACCGGCGTGCCAGGCTGCTGACGCCAGGACTCGTCGAGCCCCCCAGCGTCGATGCCGTCGAATCCGAGTTCGTCGAAAAGCCGGATGAGCTTTGTTTTGTCGGCTTCATCGTCGCCAGCGACCGGCAACGCGATACGACCGGGAGCACCCGCTGGCTTGCCCTCATGGAGGAGCTTGCGCCAGTACAAGGTGTTGAGTGCCTTCACCACTGGCCGTCCCAACTGATTTGCCACCCAGCGACTTTCAGCCATGCCCGTTTCGATGTCATCGATCCGGCCATCACGCTCCCGGGGATAGTAGTTGCCGGTATCGACGACGACGATGTCGGGGCCGATCCCGTCGAAGAGATCCTTCGGCAGTTCGGCGATCTTCCACACCGGTATGGCGACGAAAACGATCTCGCCGCTACTGGCTGCCTCGGAGACGGTGACCGCCGTGGCGCCGGTTTCGGCGGCAAGCTCGGCAAGCGAATCCGGTCCGCGCGAGTTGGCGACGGACACCTTGTGGCCCAGTTTCGACAGCCGGCGCGTCAGCGAGCCTCCGATCTCCCCGGCTCCTATGATTCCGATATCCATGAGGGAACTCCCATTTCGCTAGTCGGTTTTAATGGAGGTCAGCTTGACTTGCCCGCGACAAGCGCCGGCGTCGTCACGCCTTTTCCGCCCAGGCGGAATCAGAGCTTGTAGCCGCCGCTCGCCTCGATCACCTGGGCAGTCACCCAACGACCTTCATCAGAGGCAAGGAAAGCCACGACTGCGGCGATATCCGAGGTTTCGCCAAAGCGTCCCAGCGCGGTATCGGCTTCGATGGCCTTCACCATGTCGGCGTTTTCGCGGACAGCGGCGTTCATGTCCGTTCGCGTCCAACCCGGCGCCACGGCGTTCACCGTGATTCCGCGCGGCCCCAGTTCCATCGCCAGCGCATGGGTCAGGTTGTTGATGGCCGCCTTGGCCATGGAGTAGATGGGGACGGCCGGCAATGGGCGCGTGGCCAGACCGGAGGACGTATTGATGATCCGACCACCATCGGAGAGACGGCTCAGCGCGGATTGAACGACGAAGAACGGTGCGCGGGCGTGAACCGCGAACATCGTGTTCCAGGCGTCCGGCGTCGCATCGGCAAGACCGCCCCAGCCTGAGTTGCCGGCGTTGTTGACCAGAATGTCGAGCGCCTTGCTGCCCTTCCTTGTGTTGAACTCGCGGTCTAGCGCATCGAACAATGCCGGGATCGCCGCGGCATCGACCAGGTCGGCGTGAAGCGCGAAAGCGGTGCCGCCCGTTTTTTCGATGGTCGCAACCACTTCTTCTGCGCCTGCGCTGCTTGCGTTGTAGGTGATGGCGACGGTCGCACCGTCGGCCGCAAGCCGTTCGGCAATCGCGCGACCGATGCCGCGCGATCCGCCGGTGACGAGAGCGGTTTTTCCCTTGAGGGACTGGGACATGAGATTCTCCTAGGTAAAGCGAAATGTGGTTTCAGTGGGCTTGCGGATCGGATTGCGAGGTGGCTCAGGTGACCCGTTCGCGCACGATCGGGCCGGGGCTTGCCTCGATGACCGACAGCGCCAGCCGGACAAGACCCTCCGCGTCCCCGGCATATTCATGCTCGGCAATGTGGTGCAGCAGGACGCCGGCCTGCTCCAATTGCCGGGCGCCTTTGAGGGGGCCGGCGTTGATGGGCTTGAAACCGGCATCAACGATCAGACCACGGGCGACCTGCCCGGCCGAGGCGTCGTCGCTGACATAGAAGACATTGGGCTGCACCGGCGACTTCGACCACGCTGCGGCCTCAAGCAATGGCGATCCCAGCAGATTGAACGCCTTGACGATCCGAGCCTTCGGGAGGCGTTGTTGCAAAACCTCGGAGGTCGAGTTGTCGCGCATGAAGTCCAGTTCATGGAAATGCTGGAACTCGGCGGTGACGCCGAGCGGGTTCATGGTGTCGATGACGGTCTTGCCATCGAGCGCGTCGCCTACTTCGCCGACAATCGCGTCGACCCGCGGCCAGTAGACGGAGAACAGAACAGCCTCGCCGAATTCGGCAGCCTCGTGGATCGTGCCGAGCCGGGCCCGGTCGCCCAGTTCTGCCAGCAACGGTGCGATCTTGCGATCCTCGCCGTCCTTCGCAATGACGAGGTCATGACCTGCGGTTGCCCAGGCTCGCGCTAGGCGACTGCCGACATTGCCGGCATTCAAAATTCCTATCTTCATTTGCTTTCGAGCTTCCCAGTAGTGCGTTGAAAACATTACTCTAGGGATGATCGAAAAATAGATAAATGGCATAAAAAACTACAGACCGTTGTCTATAAATACATCAATAAAACGATTGGAACGAGGCCGCACGAGTGGCAATCATCGGAGCGGCGAGAGGCGCCAGTTGCATGGTCCACTTGTCTGTCGGGCTGGGCGCACCGTATCGGCCAGAGGCTGTGAACGGTCATCGGGCGCCCGCAAGGGCGCCCGATGTAGAGGCTTTACTTCTTGACGGTCGCGGCGCTTGCCTGGGCCATGAAGAGGTCGACGTGAACCTGAGGCATGCCCTCGAACGTGCCGCCGATCGGTGAGGGGCGCTTTGCCTCGTTGATCAAGCGCTTAGCATCTTCACGCGACACGGGCGTGCCGGGTTGCGTGTAGGCGCGCTCGGCTTCTTCGCCCGTCGCTTTCAGATCTACCGTCGGAGCGTATCGCCAAAAGTAGATGGGCGTGCTCGGTTCAATGCGCCAGCTGTCTGCGAGCGAGCCCGCGTCGATGGTGTCGAAGCCGATCTTGTCGAAGAACTCGGTCACCGCCTGCTTTGCTCCGGCGTCGTCACCCGCGATCGGCAGCGTCGTGCGGTTCGCCGAACCCTTCGGCGTCGCGTTGGCCTTCATGTGGAGCCAGCTGAGGTTGTGAAGGCCCTTGACGACCTTCGCTCCCGGCAAACGCCGCTGGATCAGCCCACTGGAGGTCAGCTCCCCCTTGTCGAGAAGCTCATTGTTGCCGAATGCGGGATAGTAGTTCGTCTGGTCGAGTACGACCTTGCCCGCGAACTTGCCGGCGGGCAGCTGCTCGGAGGCGGCGATCGGGATCGAGAGCGTGACGATGTCACCCGCCGCGATGGCCTCCTCGGTGGTGCCGGCGCTCGCCAGCGGACCAAGTTCCTCGATCAGGTCCTTGATGGTGTCCGCGCCGCGGGAGTTGCTGATCACCACCTTGTAGCCAGCTGCGATCGCGAGGCGCGCGACGGCCTTACCGACGAGGCCGGAGCCAATGATTCCGATTGTTTGTGTCATCTTCGCATTCCTTCTATGGGAGAACGGCGGGAGCCCGCCGACAGGTTTCATGGGACGCACGCCTAAGCGCGCCGCGATGCAAGCAAGTCGTTCGAACGACAGGGCGGTGTGCGTCTCGATTGCCGTGACGCTCACAACCGCAGCAAGTCAGTGCCGCCGCTGTTTTCATTGAGTGCGACGTGTTGCATGAATCGCACTATGGACTTACGCTTTTAATTGATAAATATAGGGATAAGTCACATACTGTTGTCCATGAATACATCAATCGATCTACCGGAGATGCGCGTCTTCGTGGCGGTTGTGACCGACGGCTCTTTCACGACGGCTGCGGATCGGCTGGGCACCGACAAGGCGCGTATCAGCCGCATCGTCAGTCGCATGGAGAAGAAGCTCGGCGCACAGCTCCTCACCCGCTCGACACGGCGCCTCAGCGTGACCGAGGTCGGGCGCGATTACTTCGAGCGCGCCATGTGCATCCTGACCGCCGCCGAAGCCGCTGAGGCGGCGGTGGCGCAGCAGTCCAGGGAGCCCAAAGGACTGCTCAAGCTCACGGCTGGATCCGAGTTCGGAACGATGGTCGTCGACGAATGGATCGCGGCGTTTCTGCGAACGGCCCCGAAAGTGACGGTGGAAGCGGAATACACGAACCGCCTGGTCGATATCATCCATGAAGGCTTCGACGTCGCCATCCGTGTCGGCGCGCTCGAAGATTCGGGGCTCTCGGCGCGCAAACTCGGCGAGGTGTCTTACGGGCTGTATGCAGCCCCTGGCTATCTGAAGCGCGGGCCGGCGCTTTCCGCCGTCGGCGACCTGAAGCGCCACAACCTGATCATGAAGACGACGCGGGGGCGCTCCAATTGGGCCCTGGTAAATGGTGAGAACACCGAGAAGGTCACGGTATCCCCGCGCTGTGCAGTCAACAGCACGATCGCCGCGAAGAACCTCGCGCTTGCAGGACTCGGGATCACGCACTTGCCGCGCTTCATGGCTGAGCCCTATGTGGCTGTTGGCACGCTTTCTTGCGTGCTTCCCGGCTGGGCAGAGGTTCCGGCGCCTGTTCACGCCGTATTCGCATCGAGCCGCTACATGGATCCCAAAGTGCGCAGCTTCGTGGATCTCTGCCTGAGCGCGTTCAAGGATGGCGGCGGATCACAGTGAATGGCGGATCAGATGGCGGGCCCGCGTTGCCGCCCAATCTCCCACGACACGCCTCCGCCGCGTACCGTGGCTGTAAGTTGCTGACCTAGCCGCTGTTCGATCACCGGCCGCCACGGCACCAGGCTGAACCCCATGCCGTCGGCGAGCATGGCGTAACGTCCGCTCGCCAGCATGACGGAACGCCGGTAGATACCGGCGACGCGCCGCCCGTCGGCTACCGGGCGATGCTCCAGGCCGGTTTCGGCAGCAATGTCCTTGGCGGCCTGCACCAGTTCCCGATTGCGCAGCGTACCCAGCAGATTCCGGGCGAGGATCACCCGCTGCCCGCGCCGCTCGGCCAGTCCCTGTTCGGCCAGGAAGTCCGCGCGCTGCTGCATCGCCTGCTTGGCATCGCCACCGAAGCCCAGGTCGCCCAGCCCGCGGCCGCCGCCGATCAGTTGCTGGTCGAGCCATGTAGCGCCGATCACGCGGGCCTGCCGCTCGATCGGCAGGTGCGATTTCAGCTCCACAGCCACGCCGCCCAGGCGCTGCGCGTCGTACTGGCGGCCACGCTTGGCCAGGTCGTCCGGCACCTTCCATAGCCCTTCGGCCACGCGCTCCACGATGCCGGCCCGGCGCAGGGCTTCCAGCCGCCGGACGTGGGCGGCGACGACTTCCTGCGGGTCGCGTCCGGGCGTGGCCCGGCCCTGTTCGATGGCCAGGTGGTGATCGGCGCGGTACAGGCCATCGCTCGCCAGCGCGGCGATGTTCTTGTCGGCCGCGCGCACGTCGGCCGATCCCTTCACTTCCACCACCGCGCCGGTGGGGTAGTTGGCCAGCTCGTCACGGGCGTTCAATGCGACGTAGTGGGCCTTCCCGTCCACGCCGTCGATGACCAGATAGCCGCGGTCGTGCAGCTCGTCGGCCAGCCCCTTGGCAGCGACGCGGCCGACGATGGTGCGGCCGTCGTCGCCCGGCTCGAACACCGCCAGCTCGCGCGGCTCGCCGCGCATGGCCCGCTGCATGGTACGGATGATGTCGCCGCGCTCGCCCAGGGCGCGCAACGTCTTCTCCGCGTCCGCATGGACGGCCCAAGTGCCGGGCTGCACCTCGTCGGCCAGGCCCAGGCGCTGCAAGCGTTGCAGGCGGCCGATCAGCAGCAGGCGTTGGCGCTGCAGCCGGGGTTCGTTGAGGTGTTCCACATGCACAAGGCCATCGTCGCCGGCCTCGCGCTGCAAGGTGCGATCCAGGCTCGTCCACCGCTCTTGCTCCACCTCGCGCTGCAAGGTCTGCTGGATCTCCAGTTCGGTGCGCGGCCCCAGCCACTCCGTCGCCAGTTCGGCGGCGCGATGGCGGAAGCCGTGGGCGATGTAGTCGCCCGCGATGATGAGGTCTTTGCCGGTGTCGTCGCGCCCGCGCACGATCAGGTGGGTGTGCGGGTTGTCTGTATTCCAGTGATCTACCGCGACCCAATCCAGCCGTGTGCCCAGGTCGGCTTCCATGCGGTTCACCAGATGCCGGGTGTAGGTGCGCAGGTCGTCCAGCTCGCCCCCGTCTTCCGGGGAAACGATGAAGCGGAAATGGTGGCGGTCATCGGCGCAGCGTTCCTTGAAGGCGTCCAGGTCGGCTTCGTCGGTCTGCGGCCCGTAAGCCTGGCCCGGTTCGCCATCGCGGCCCGCGCCGTCGCGCTCGATGTAGCGCAGGTGCTTGGCGAGTGACTGCGGGCTGGCCCGTTGGTGATTGACCAGCAGCGTCTTGATGGTCACGCGCCGCGACATAGGCGTCAGTTTCGCCCCGGCGAAACGCGCCGCCGTATGGCCGCGCCCCAGGCGCGAGCCGGGCCGCTGGCCTGCGCGCTGGCCCTGGCCGCCGGACGCGGCGGAATGGCGCTTCGAGGACTTGCCGCCGCTGGCCTTACCGGTCTGCTTGAGCACCTTGGAAACGAAGCTCTGCCCCTGACCCTTGCCCCGGTTCTTGGGGGCGCTGGGGCGCACGCGGAAATCGTCGTCGCGGCGGTTGGTCATGGCCGCGCTCCCTGCAAGCTCTGGCGTGTCCTGTCGCGTGAAGCACGCGGACATGCCGGCATTGGCGCGGGCCTCGCGCCCCAAGCGGCACGGCGGCAAAGCCGCTCCGTGCCGCGCCCCCCCCATGTGCAGACAGGCTTTCGACGCGGCCCGGTGCCGCGTCCTTTTGTCTTGCCTTCCGCCTTTGCCCTTCGCTGTCGCTCCGGGCGTCGGCGGCCCGGCGGCGTTGCGCTGCTTGCAGCCAGCCCGCCGGCGAACGCGCCAATGGCCGCAGGCCGGGCGCGTTCGAGGCAAGACGCCTGTACGTTGGACGGCTGCGCCGGATGTTGCGCGAGGCGCGGCGCGAATGCGCCCGCGCTGCACGCGCGACGACACGGCGGCAGCAGCCGGAACGACATGCCCGATGGCACGATGAGATGCACGGCAACGTGCAGCGAATCGGCGGCCATCATGGGCGTGTCTCCAGCCAGACCGGATGCGCAACGCCGATCACGGCGGATGCGCTGATCGGGCCGAAATAGCGGCTGTCGAACGATGCCGGATTGGTCACGCTCAAGAGGAACAGCTCGCCCTCGGCCAGCGGGCGGCAATGCTGCCAGGATGGCAGCGGCCGGCCCAGCCGATCGACAGGGAGCGCGGCGGCCGCAGGCACTCCGTCGATGCGAACCTGACGGGCGACGATGCAGACGTGTTGCGGCGCGACCGCGCCCACACGTTTGAGTAGTGGAACGTGTGCCGGCAGATAGCCGCGCTGCGCAGCGAGCGCGGCAGCGTCGGCGGGCAATCGGGTCAGGACGATGCTGCCCACTTCCAGCCGACGTGGCAGCGAGGCGGCCCGATGGTCAAGCGGCTGCACGCGATACCAGCCGACCGGAACGCTGTCGGACGGGTTGTAGATCAGGCGCAGCAGCGGCTGCACGAAAGCCGCCCAGGCCAGCGCAGCGAGGCCGACGGCGGCGAAGCTCGCCAGCACGATGCGAGCGCGCAGGCGCGAGCGAGGACGCGGCGCGATTTCGGGTGTGCGTGCGGTGGTGGAATCAGCGGTCATGGCAGCGCCCTCCCGGCCAGCCAGGCTGCGTGCCGCTCGGCGGTGTATTCGGGCAGCGCCAGGCGGGCCGCCAGACGGTTGCCCAGCGTGCGCCAGTACGCGGGCGACACGTCGATGGCGGCGATGCCCTGCGCCTCGATGCCGTCAATGCGTTCCAGCACGGCACGCACCGCATTTTCGCCTTCGGCGTGCAGCAGCAAGCGTGCGCCGGGCCGCACGCCGGGGATGCGCTGCACGGCGTCCAGCGGCGTGCCGGCCTGCATCACCATGAGCTGCCAGCGCACGGTGCCGTAGTCGTTGGCCTCCCAGCGGATGCGGCAGAACATCGCGCCCGGCAGGAATACCGCGCAGCGCCGCCAGTGGTCGAGCCGCAGCGTGCGCGCAGGTTCGCCGAAACGCAGGTAGAGCTTGAAGCTCGGCTCGATGTAGGCGAGCGATACGCGGGTCAGCGGCACGTTGCCGGCTTGGCCAGCGAGTGCTGCGGGATGCAGCGACAGCGCAGCCGTGGCCGCGCCAGCGGCAGGCGAAGCGGATGCGGTCATGGTGTGTTCTCCATCCGGTGTTCTGGAAACTCTCGTTCCAGCAAACCGCGCAGCAGTTCCGCGACGGTCACGCCCTGCGTGAATGCCAGCACCTTGATGCGCGCCCGCATCGCGGGCGTGATGTCGAGGGTCAGGCGCGCGGTGTAGAGGTCGCCTTTCTGGATGCCGTCGGCCTCGCCCTGGCGAACCCACGCCTCGGCGTGAGGATTCGCAGGCGGACGCGCGCCGATGGCGATGCGCTTGCCGTTGCGCTGGCTCATGTCGGCCACCGCAGCAGTTCATCAGTGAGAACGGCGATCTCGTGTGCGGCGGCGCTGTCGGGCGCCGTCTCGCGGGCGAGCCGGCCAGCGGCCACGCTGTCGGCGAAGACGATGCGTTGGCGCACTTCGCTGCGCAGCGCTGGCAGCGGCTGTTCGGCCAGCGATTGCCGTGCTTCCCTGCCGATGATGGTGGTGCTGACGCGCCGGTTGATGACGAAGGCCGCGCGCAGCGCAGGCCGGAACACCTGTGCCTCGCGGATCAGCGCCACCATCTCGGCGCTGGCCCACAGGTCATACGGGCT
>Ga0206117_100678_pt1 | contig 28319 bp, 23 predicted proteins | sample 3A5Ametagenome_FD_177997 | JGI IMG/M metagenome (GOLD analysis project Ga0206117, IMG submission 177997) | Enriched microbial communities from leaf-cutter ant dump, University of Wisconsin, Madison, United States - 3A5A | ecosystem: Environmental > Terrestrial > Nest > Insects nest > Nest dump... | reverse complement strand
CCGCAGGCCTTGCACTTGTACCGGCCATCGGCCAAGGCCCAGAACCGGGCACGTCCACAGGCAGTGCATTTGCGCATGAGAACCAGCCTAAGCTGGTCCAGAACCTAGGGGAATTACCCAAAAAAAACGCCGGGCCCGGAATGATCCAGGCCCGGCGCGTCACGCGGTCCGGCGATGCAGCGCGCCGGGATCGATCAGTACTTGAAGCGGAAGTTCAGGTAGTACTGGCGACCGTTCTCGTAGAACGCGCTCGGGATGGTGGCGCTCTGGTAGTACTTCAGGGTCGGGTTGTTGAGGTTCAGCGCATCGAAGCTGATGCTCATCCAGTCGGTCGCCTTGTAGCTCAGCGACAGCGACAGGGTGCCGAAATCGTCCTGGTAGTACGGGCTGGGGCCCTTCAGGCCGATCAGGAACGCCGAACGGTAGGTGTAGCTCACGCGCGCGCCGAAGGTGTCGTTCTCGAAGTAGCCGCCCACGTTGTAGGTGTTCTTCGAGGTGCCCAGCAGGTTGTTGCTGCCGTCAGCCCAGGTGTGCGAGGTGCTGCCATCGGCGTAGGTGTAGTTGGCGTTGATGCCGAAGTTGTCGCCGATCGGCTGCTCGTAGGCGACTTCCACGCCGGTGACCTTGCCGTTGGAGTTGACCGGCACGGCGACCTGGTAGGCCTCGAGCTGGTTGGTCAGTTCGCTGAACAGCATCTGGGTCTCGGTGCCGAAGGCCACGTAGTCCTTCAGGTTCATCGAGTACGCACCGACCGACAGCAGGCCGCGCGGCATGAAGTACCACTCCAGGTTCACGTCGAAGTTGGTCGACACCACCGGGTTGAGCTTCGGGTTGCCGCCGCCGCCGATGCGGCTCAGGTCCGAACCCCACGACGAAGCACCCAGCGCCGAGAAGTCGGGCAGGGTCTGGGTCTGCGAGGCGGCGAAGCGGAACACCAGGTCGTCGGCCATGTCGAACTTCAGGTTCGCGCTCGGCAGCACGCGGCTGTGCTTGTTGTTGAAGGACAGTGCCTTCCAGGCGCCGAACAGGCTCCGGACGTCGGCGTTGGCCGGATCGCTGACCGCCTGGTAGGTGTTGATGTCCTGGTCGATGTTGACGTAACGCAGGCCGACGTTGCCGCTCCAGCGGTCGCCGACGAAGTTGGCCTGGACGTAGGCGCCGAAGTTCTTCTCCTGCACCTTCCACTCGGCGCCATAGTTGTGGCGGCCGTCCGGACCGTCATTGTTCGACAGCCAGGTGGAGTTCTTGAGGATGGCTTCCTTCAGCGCTGCCGGGGTGAAGTACCAGAGGTTGCGCGGGAAGGTGCCGCCGATGCCGCCAGCGAAGCCGCCCGGATACGGAGCGGTGGCGCCGTTCTTCAGGGTGTCCCAGATGTTGCCCGGGGAAGCGCCTTCGGGCGACAGCGCCTCGCGCTTGTGGTCGGCATAGCGTGCGCCGAAATCGATCGAGCTCAGCGTGCCGTCGTTGAAGTACTGGCTGAAGTCGGCGGTGAACCACTTCTCCTTGTCTTCCGCGGTCACTTCCTGGTTGCCCCAGGTGCCGAAGCTGGTGACGCCGGCCGGGCTGATGTCGCCACCGACGTTCCAGTCCATCGGTGCGCCATTGCCATGGCTGGTCCAGCTGGCGCCACCGCCGTTGGCGGCGGTGACCTCGGCGATGAACTGGCGCGGAGTCGAGCCGGTGCCCTTGGTCGAACCGGCCTGGAACTTGGCGCTCAGGTTGTCGTTGACCTGCCAGTCGGCATCCAGGGTGACGTAGCTGCTCTTGGCGGTGGCTTCGCGGTAGATCATGTCGTAGACCGCGTAGTTGGTCCCGGCCTCGCCGCTGTATTTGGCGTCGGTCAGCACGCCGTCCTTGACCACATAGCCCGCATCCGGCGACTCGGAGTTGGCGAAGTTTCCGCCCCACAACATGAAGTTGCGGTTGTAGTTGTTGGCGTCCATCTTCGACGTGAAGCCTTCCAGGCCCAGCGTCAGGTTGTCGGACGGCTTGAACTGCAGCCCGAGCAGGCCGCCCTTGCGTTCGCGGGTCTGCTCGAACAGGGTCGAACCCAGCAGGCTCGGCGCGTACACGCCGATCAGATCCGGATTGTTGAGGCCGACTTCGGTGAGGTTGCCGTCGCCGTCCTTGCCGGTGATCTGGAAGAAGCCGGACGGGATTTCCTGCGCTTCGCGGCGCAGCTCGCGCTTCTGGCTGAACGCCTGCACCATCACGCCGAAGGTGCCTTCGTCGTTCTTGTAGTTGAACAGGCCGGCCAGCTGCGGGTCGTTCGACTTGGCCTGGTCGGAGCGCACCGCGCCGATCGAGGCCTCGGCGGTGATCTGCTTGGCGAATTCCAGCGGCTTGCGGGTGATGATGTTCACCGAGCCGGTGGTGCCGCCATCCTGCAGCTTGGCCTGCGAGGACTTGTTCACTTCCACCGAGCGCACCAGTTCCGACGGCAGCAGGGTGTAGCTGACGCTGCGGCCGACATTGCTGCCTTGGCTGAGCACGAACCAGTCGGCCGAGCCGACGCTGTGGCCGTTGATCAGGGTCTGGGTCAGGCTCGGGCTGGTGCCGCGCAGGCTGACGCGGTCGGCTTCGTCGAAGCCGCCCTCATCGGCGCTGGACGAGCTGATGTTCACGCCCGGCAGGCGCTGCAGGGTGTCGGCGACGTTGTGCGCCGGCAGCTTGCCGACGTCCTCGGCGGTGACGACTTCGACGCGGGCGTTGGCTTCGCGCTTGGTGTCCAGCGACTTCTCCATCGAGCCGCGGATGCCGGTGACGGTGATGGTGTCCAGGTCGGTCGCCTGGGGCTGCGCTTCCTGCGCCTGGGCGCTGAAGGCAAGGCAGCTGACGATGGCTGCCGAAAGCAGGGTCTTGCGATGCATGTTGTCTCTCCTCAACATCGGAATGAAAGGCACTGGCGTGCCGCGGTACTTCAGGTCTTGCTGGTGCATCTGTTGCTTATGCTGCGAGGCTTACTTGGCCAACTTTTCCAGATACCAACTGGCCGCGCCGATGACGCCCAGTTGCCCGTGCTCGACCAGCTTCACGGGGATGCGCTGCAGCGCCTTGGTCATGGGCCCCTTGTTGAGGAAGCGTTCGACGAAGGAGCTGCCGATGAGGAACTGGCCGAGCTTGGGCAGGATGCCGCCGGCCAGGTAGATGCCGCCCTGCACGCCGTAGAGCAGGGCCATGTCGCCGATGGTGGAGCCGAGGATTCCGCAGAACAGCTGCAGCGTCTCGACCGCGAGCGGGTCGCTGCCGTCGCAGGCGGCGGCGCTGACGGCATCGGGCGTGGCGTGGACGGGCGCGGCGCCGCGCACGGCGCACAGCGCGGTGTAGAGGTTGAGCAGGCCGGGGCCCGACAGCGCGCCGTGCTCGATGGAGACATGGCTGCGGTTGCGCAGCATCTGCTGCAGCACGGCCATTTCCAGCTCGGTGCTGGCGGCGAGCGAGGCCTGCCCGGCTTCGGTGGCGAGCACGACCGAGCGGTCGCCGACGGGAATCCAGACCGCGGCGCCCAGGCCGGTGCCGGGCCCGACGATGAGGGTGGGGCCGCGCGGTGCTTCGGCCGGGCCGGCGAGCTGCAGCACCTGGCTGCCGTCGATATGGGCCGCGGCGTGGGCGACGGCCTCGAAGTCGTTGACCAGGTGCACGGCCTGGAAGCCGAGGTCATCGCGGATGCGGCTGGCCGACAGCGGCCAGGGCAGGTTGGCGGAGATGACGGTGCCGTCGGCCAGCGCGTAGCCGGCGGTGGCGATGACGCAGTGCTCCACCGGCGGGTGGTGGCGGGCGAAATCGGAAAGGATCGCGCTCAGGCTCGCGTGGTCGGCGCAGCGGTACTTGCGGTAGGACAGGATCTCGATCGCCGGGCCTTCGCCGCTGCCGGCACGGATCAGGCCAAGGCGGACATGCGTGCCGCCCACATCCGCGGCGAGGAACGGCCGCGACGCACTGTCGAGCGGAAAGGTCTGCAGTGTGGGGGCGGCAGCGGTCACTCGGTTTCCCTATGGCGTTGGGGGAGCGCCCGTCAGGCGCCATCGGGGGCCGAGTCTGTAATCGTTCTGACAACGATGTCAACGGATAATTGAAACTTTCGATGCTGCGCCGCAGCGACATTTCGCGCAGTCGCGGCGCCCGCCGTTTTGTTGCATTCGAAAGCAGGTCGCTGGTGAATCCTGCGTTTGCAGGGCAAAGACGTTGAGCGTCATGGCTCCGCCACGCCGGCGGCCGCTGTCGTGGCCGATGCATGCGTGCACGCGTTGTTGACAAATCCTTCGGCACCAACCAATAAATGTGACAACGTTGTTCCCAGTTACCACCGGTCGGCGTGAGCCGTCCCTCTCGCAGCTGCAGGAGCCTTGCCAATGTCCGCTGTTCCCGCTTCCACGCCGCGCAACGGCATGGCGTCCTCGATCGCCATCGTCGGCGGCCTGTTCTTCATCCTCGGATTCTTCACCTGGCTCAACGGCCCGCTGATCACCTTCGTGCAGCTCGCCTTCCAGGTGAGCGAGATCGCCGCGTTCCTGGTGCTGATGGTGTTCTACCTGTCGTATTTCTTCCTCGCCATCCCGGCTTCGTGGATCCTGCGGCGCACCGGCATGAAGCGCGGACTCGCGCTGAGCCTGGTGGTGATGGCGCTGGGCGCGGCGGCGTTCGGCCAGTTCGCCACGTGGCGCATCTTCCCCGGCGCGCTGGCCAGCCTGTTCGTGCTCGGCGGTGGCATGGCCCTGCTGCAGACCTCGGTCAATCCGTACATCTCCATCCTCGGCCCGATCGAGACCGCTGCGCGGCGCATCGCGCTGATGGGCATCTGCAACAAGATCGCCGGCATCCTCGCACCGCTGCTGCTCGGCTCGCTGGTGCTGCACGGCGTGGGCGACCTGGCCGCGGAAGTGGCCAAGGCCGATCCGGCCACGCGCGAGGCGCTGCTGTCCGGTTTCGCCGGCGGCATCCGCGGTTTCTACCTGGTGATGTTCGCGATCCTGATGGTCGCCGCCGTCGCCGTCTGGTTCTCGCCGCTGCCGGAAGTGCAGGCCGAGGAGGCCAACGCCGCGTCGGGCGCCACCGGCGCCGCGGCGCGCACCAGCATCTTCCAGTTCCCGCACCTGTGGCTGGGCGTGATCTGCCTGTTCCTGTACGTGGGCGTGGAGGTGATGGCCGGCGACGCCATCGGCACCTACGGCCATGCCTTCGGCCTGCCGCTGGATCAGACCAAGTTCTTCACCTCCTTCACCCTGTTCGCGATGCTGGTCGGCTACCTGGCGGGCCTGGCGCTGATCCCGCGCGTCATCTCGCAGGAAAAGTACCTGGCGGTTTCGGCGGTGCTGGGCGTGCTGTTCACCTTGGGTGCGTTCTTCACCAAGGGTTATGTCTCGGTGGGCTTCGTGGCCGCGCTGGGCTTCGCCAACGCGATGATGTGGCCGGCGATCTTCCCGCTGGCGATCCGCGGCCTGGGCCGCTTCACCCAGACCGGCTCGGCCCTGCTGGTGATGGGCATCGCCGGCGGCGCGATCATTCCGCAGCTGTTCGCGCTGCTCAAGCACCAGGCGCCGGAGCATTTCCAGCTGGTGTTCGCCGCGCTGATGGTGCCGTGCTACCTGTACATCCTGTACTTCGCTGTCAGCGGACAGCGTGCGGGCCGCGCGCATGGCGGCTGAATCGAGCATCATGGCGGACAGTCATTCCAGGCAGGAAACCGTCATGCGCAGGCCCACCATCAAGGACGTCGCCGAGCGGGCAAAGGTCTCGCTCAAGACGGTGTCGCGGGTCATCAACAACGAGCCTTCGGTGATGCAGGCCACCCGCGCGCGGGTGCTGCGCGCGGTCGCCGAGCTGGACTACGAACCGGATCCGTCCGCGCGCAACCTGCGCAGCAACACCACCTTCGTGATCGGGCTGGTCTACGACAACCCGAACCCGTACCACATCATCGGCGTGCAGAACGGCGTGCTGTCGGCCTGCCGCGAGACCGGCTTCGGCCTGCAGATCCATCCCTGCGACTCGACCTCGCCGATGCTGGCCGAGGAACTGGCCGACTGGGTGCAGCGTTCGCGCCTGGCCGGACTGGTGCTGACCGCGCCGATGTCCGAGCGCCCGGAACTGGTGGCCGCGCTCAACGCGCGCGGCATCAAGACGGTGCGCATCATCGCCGCCACCGAGGACCCGGCCGACGGCGCCTGCGTGTTCGTGGACGACCGCGACGCGGCCTACGAGATCACCGAACACCTGATCCAGCTCGGCCACCAGCGCATCGGCTTCCTGTGGGGCGGTCCGGAGCACCGTTCCAGCGGCGAGCGCTACGCCGGCTACGAGGCGGCGCTGAAGGATTACGGCATCACCCTGGACAAGCACCTGGTCATCCCGGGCGACTACACCTTCGACGACGGCTTCCGCGGCGCGCGGCGCCTGCTGGCGCTGCGCGAACCGCCGACCGCGATCTTCGGTTCCAACGACGAGATCGCCGCCGGCGTGCTGGCCGCGGCCAATTCGGCCGGGCTGAACGTGCCCTACGACCTGTCCATCGCCGGCTTCGAGGACAGCCCGTTCTCGCGCCAGTCGTGGCCGGCGCTGACCACCGCCAAGCAGGCCACCGGCGACATCGCCCGCCACGCCGCGCGCCTGCTGATCAGCCAGCTGCGCACCGACGCCTACGAGGACAACCCGGTGCAGTTGCAGAACCAGGGCTTCGTGCCGCAGCTGGTGGTGCGCGGGTCCACCGCGCCGCTGCGCCAGCAGCCGCTGCGGCCGCCTTCCCTTTCCCCCGATCTTTCCGAGTAGAACCATGTTGCCCAGCGAGACCGAAACCCTGATGTTCAACGAGGCCGCTTCCAGCGCCTCCGTGATCGCCGCGCAGTTCGCGCGCAACCATGACGTGGTGCGGGCGCTGGCCGCCGACCTGCGGCAGAACCCGCCGCCGTTCGTGGTGACCTGCGCGCGCGGCAGTTCCGATCATGCCGCCACCTACGCCAAGTACCTGTTCGAGACGCGGCTGGGCCTGGTGACCGCTTCGGCCTCGCCGTCGGTGGGCTCGGTCTACGAGGCGAAGCAGAAGCTGGACAACGCGCTGTACCTGGTGATCTCGCAGTCGGGCAAGAGCCCGGACCTGCTGCGCAACGCCGAGGCGGCCAAGGCCGCCGGCGCGCGCGTGGTCGCGCTGGTCAACGTCGAGGATTCGCCGCTGGCGCAGCTGGCCGACACGGTGATTCCGCTGGGCGCCGGCGCCGAGCGCAGCGTGGCCGCGACCAAGAGCTACCTCGCCTCGCTGGCGGCGATCCTGCAGCTGTGCGCGTACTGGCGCGACGATCCGACCCTGGTCGCCGCGCTCGATGCGCTGCCGGCCGCCATGGCCCGGGCCTGGGAGTGCGACTGGACCGCGTTGACCGACGGCCTGGTCGATGCGCACAACCTGTTCGTCGTCGGCCGCGGCCCCGGCCTGGCCGCGGCGCAGGAAGCGGCGCTCAAGTTCAAGGAAACCTGCGGCCTGCATGCCGAGGGCTACAGCTCGGCCGAGGTCAAGCACGGGCCGATGGCGCTGGTGGGCCGGGATTTCCCGGTGCTGGCCTTCGCCCAGCCGGACGAGACCGGCGCCGGTACGCGCGCGCTGGCCGACGAGTTCGCCGCGCGCGGCGCGCGCGTGTGGCTGGCCGGCGAGGGCGGCAACCTGCCCGTCGCCGCCGCGCCGCACCCGCTGTGCGCGCCGCTGCTGACGGTGCAGAGCTTCTACCGGGCGATCAACGCGCTGGCGCTGCGCCGGGGCCATAATCCGGACCTGCCGCCGCATCTGAACAAGGTGACCGAAACGGTCTGACGGTTCTCCTTTTCACGCTTGGGGGAAAGGAGAGCGCTTTTTCCTTCTCCTCTCCGGGAGAAGGTGCCCCGAAGGGGCGGATGAGGGCAGGGATGAAGTCTTGTGCATCCAGGCATGGCGAAGGTGTCGCCCGACCCTCTCCCCGCCTCCGCGTCCCGACCCACGCCAGCGGCGTGGGCGCTCCAGGGCACGCGCGCCAGTGGCGCGCAAGCCGTGCCTTCTCGCCCCGGTGGGAGAGGAGGCTTTGCATTCCCAGCCTTCCTCCTGCGCCTTGGCAGCGGGGAAACCGGAAACGAAACGATGAACAGCTACGCATTGACCAACGCCCGTGTCCTGGGCAACGACGACTTCCATTCCGGCCATGCCGTGCTGGTGCAGGACGGCAAGGTAGCCGCGGTCCTGCCCGAGGCCTCGCTGCCGGCCGGCGTGCCGCAGCATGATCTTGGCGGCGGCTGGCTGCTGCCGGGTTTCATCGACGTGCAGGTCAACGGCGGCGGCGGCGCGCTGCTCAACAACACGCCGGACGTGGCCGCCCTGCGCGCGATGATGCGCGGGCACCGCCGCTTCGGCACCACCGGCATGATGCCGACGCTGATCAGCGACGACGCGGCGGTGATGGCCAAGGCCATCGCCGCGGTGCGCCAGGCCATCGACGAAGGCGTGCCCGGCATCCTCGGCATCCATCTGGAAGGGCCGTACATCGCGCCGGCGCGCAAGGGCACACACGACGCCGGCAAGTTCCGCGTGCCCGGGCCGGACGAGGTGGCGATGGCGACCTCGCTGGACAACGGCGTCACCCTGATCACGCTGGCGCCGGAGCGGGTACCGGTCGATACCATCAAGGCGATGGTCGGCAACGGCGCCATCGTCTGCGCCGGCCACACCGCCGGCAGCTACGAGGAAACCCGCGCCGGGCTGGATGCGGGCATAAGCGGCTTCACCCACCTGTACAACGCGATGACGCCGCTGCAGGGGCGCGAACCCGGCGTGGTCGGCGCCGCGCTGGAAGATCCGCACAGCTGGTGCGGGGTGATCGTCGATGGCGTGCACGTGCACCCGGCCAGCCTGCGCGTGGCGCTGGCGGCCAAGCCGCGCGGCAAGGTGCTGCTGGTGACCGACGCGATGCCGATGGTCGGCGCGGACGATCCCTTGTTCGAGCTGTATGGCGAGGTCATCACCGCCGTGGATGGCGTGGTGCGCAACGCCGCCGGCTCGCTGGCCGGCTCGGCGCTGGACATGGCCACCGCCGTGCGCAACACGGTCAACCTGCTGGGGCTGCCGCTGGCCGAGGCGGCGCGCATGGCCTCGACGTATCCGGCGCAGTTCCTGCGCGTGGACGACCGGTACGGGCATATCGCCGCGGGTTACCAGGCGGATTTCGTGCTGCTGGATGAAGGCCTGCAGGTGCAGGCGACGTGGATCGCGGGGCAGCGGGAGTGATGGAGCCCCTCTCCCCCGGGGAGAGGGGTTGGGGTGAGGGTAGGGGCGAAGCGTCGTAGCGCCTGGTTGCACGGAACTTCGTTCCGATCAGCCCGAGACAACGGCAAAGGCTTTCGCTCGCGCTCGCGTGCGCCAGAAGAAGCATCTTTCCAACAGCCGAATGGTTGATGGGACACGCTCTGCCTCCGCGCTCCGCGCGCAGGGTCTACTCCGTCGCCGCGGAAAGGAACCCGCAAGTCAAAAAGCTCCAAGGCAGAACAGCACAACAGCAATGCAGTACCGATTCCATCGCGCGGGGCAACGCCAATGACAGCTTCCCAACCTGTTCGCACCACGCCTGCCCGCTACGCATCGGTCGATGCGCTGCGCGGCATCACCGTCGCGGCCATGCTGCTGGTCAACAACCCGGGTACGTGGAGCCATGTGTACGCGCCGCTGGAACACGCGGAGTGGAACGGCTGCACGCCCACCGACCTGGTATTCCCGTTCTTCCTGGTGATCGTCGGCGTGTCGATCGCGCTGGGCGTGGTGCCGCGCGTCGAGCAGGGCGCGGACCGCGCCGCCCTGACCCGCACCGTGCTGGTGCGCGCGCTGCGCATCGTCGGCCTGGGCATGCTGCTGCACCTGCTGGCGTGGTGGTGGCTGGATCTGGCGCATTACCGGCCGCTGGGCGTGCTGCAGCGCATCGGCGCGTGCTTCGCCGTCGTCGGCACGATGGCGATCTGGCTGCGCGCGTCGGCGCAGCGGGCGGGCCTGCTGCTGGTGCTGGGCGGGTACGCGGCGCTGCTGGCGGCCGGCGGAACCCTCGAGCCCTGGCATAACCTGCCCAGCCGCGTGGACACCGCCCTGTTCGGCGACATGGCATACAAATACGACGCCGCCACCGGGCTGGGGCACGATCCTGAAGGGCTGCTTTCGACGCTCGGCGCGCTGGCCTCGACCCTGATCGGCCTGTGCGCCGGCGCGCTGCTGCGCAGCGGTCGCCCGGCGCGCCTGCTGCTCGCCGCCGCCGTGCTGCTGGCGCTCGGTGCGCTGTGGTCGACCTGGCAGCCGCTCAACAAGAATCTGTGGACGCCGTCCTATGTGCTGTGGACCGCAGGTTGGGCGCTGACGGCGCTGTGGCTGGCGCACATGCTCATCGACCGCGTGCAGTGGCCGCCGCTGGGCCGGCGCTTCGGCGCCAATGCCATCACCGCCTACGCCGGCTCCGGGGTGATGGTGCTGGCGATGCTCGGCACCGGCAGCTGGGGCTGGCTGTACCGCAACGTGTTCGACCGCTGGATCACCCCGCTGGCCGGCGCCGAAGCCGCGTCGCTGGCGATGGCCATCGCCTTCGTCGCCGTCTGGTGGCTGCCGGTGTGGTGGCTGGACCGGCGGCGCATCTACCTGAAGATCTAGGGGCGCTTGCAGGGCGGGGATCCGTTCTATCCTGCGCCGGTACCGATCCATGGGATGGAAACCACGATGCGCGGGAAGCAGAGCGGTGTGACGGTGTCGATCCTGCTGGCGGCGGTGCTGCTGGCGCTGCCGGCCGCGGCAACCCCGGTGCCGTCGTTGCCGGCCCGGGAGCAGATGCTGGGCCTCCTGGAACACCGGGCGCTGCATCGCGACCGGGTCGACTGGACGGCGCTGCGCCGCGATCTCGCTGCGGCCAGCGATCCGGACCGGCAACGCAGGCTGCTGTCCGACGCCATCAACCGGGCGACCGCCGGCCACGGCGGCTGGATGTCGGCCGAGGAGATGCAAGAGGGGTACCGGAAGCGGGGCGCACGGTCGAGCACGACCCAGGCCGCCGTTGCCACTGGAGCGCCGGAGACTTACCCGCTCGATGCGCGCCTGGGGTTGATCCGAGTGGGTCCCTACCTGCCCGATCCCGCGCTTCCGCGCGAACGGCAGCGGGACGCCGAACGGCAACACGCGCACCGCCTGCAGGACGAGCTCTGGCGCCAGGACGACGGCAGCCGCTGCGGCTGGATCGTGGACCTGGGTGACAACACCGGCGGCAACATGTGGCCGATGCTGCTGGGCGTGGGCCCGTTGCTGCCGGGCCGGGCCGATGGGCCGGACGTCGTCGGGCATTTCTTCGACGGTGCCGCACTGCAACCCTGGCGCTACCGCGAGGGCGCGGTATGGGTGGGTGACGCGCTGAGGCTGGCGCCGGACGATGCGGCCCGCCGCCTGCGCAGGCCGGACGCACCGGTCGCCGTGCTCCAGTCCGCGCGCACCGCCAGTTCCGGCGAGGCCATCGTGTTGGCCCTGCGCGGGCGCCCGCACAGCCGCAGTTTCGGTACCCCGACCATGGGCTACTCCACCGGCAACGTGCCGGTGACGCTGGTCGATGGCAGCACCCTGCTGCTGACCAGTACGCTGATGAAGGACCGCAACGGCCTGGGCGACGGCGCCCGCATCGCGCCGGACGTCACCGCGGCGCAGCGCGCCGAGGCGACGCGGCTGGCGCAGGCATGGCTGCTGGAACAGCCTGCCTGCAGCGGCAGGCCCGCGCGAAACATGGGGAAACAGGCAACGCGGGAAAGCGCGCGCTGACTCCCGCGTCGGCTCCGCTCAGCGCGCCGCGCCGATCGCGCGGACCCGCGCCTTCTTCAATGCCTCGCCCACCGCCGGGCCGGTGAGGCCCTCGGCGGCGAGGTCGCGTGCGTTGACCGCCAGCGCGGCGGCGTGCAGGCGCTGCAGCGTGGCGCGCTGCGGATAGTCGCTGTCCTCGAAGCCGAGCCGGCCGCGCTTGTCGCACTCGCAGGCCAGCGCCATCTGCGTGATGCGTTCGGGACGGCGGAAGCCGTCGCAGCGCTGGATCAGGTCCAGCACCGTGGCATCGCGCAGTTCGTCGATGCGGTGCACGTTGAGGTGTTCGCGGCACACCGCCTCGGCCAGCTGGCGGTGGTCGGCGGGAATCTTCAGGCGTTCGCACAGCGCCGCCAGCGGCTTGAGCCCGCGCTGTTCGTGCATGACGTGGCGCGGCAGCTGGTCCACCGGGGTGAGCGCCTTGCCCAGGTCGTGGGTGAGCGCGGCGAAGCCGACCAGGTCGTCGCCCGGCGCCAGCCGCGCGGCCATGTCGCTGACCATTTCCTGGTGCGTGCCGGTGTCCACTTCCGGATGGAACTCGGCGCGCTGCGGCACGCCGTACAGCGCTTCCAGTTCCGGCAGGATCGGCGCCAGCGCGCCGGTGTCGTGCAGCGTGCGCAGGAACGCGGAAGGGCGCGGCGCGCGCAGCGCCTTGCGCAGTTCCTGCCAGATGCGTTCGGGCACCAGCGCGTCCAGCTCGCCGCTGTCGGCGATCTGCCGCATCAGCTCCGCGGTTTCCGGCGCGAGCGTGAAACCCAGCGGCGCGAGGCGCGCCATGAACCGCGCCGCGCGCAGCACCCGCAGCGGGTCTTCGACGAAGGCCGGGCCGACGTGGCGCAGCACGCGCGCCTGGATGTCGCGCACGCCGCCCCACGGATCGACCAGCCCGCCGCTGTCGCCGTCGCGGGCGATGGCGTTGATGGTGAAGTCGCGGCGCTGCAGGTCCTGCTCCAGCGTCACCGATGGATCGGCGTCGACCACGAAGCCGCGGTAGCCGCGCCCGCTCTTGCGCTCGGTGCGCGCCAGGGCGTGCTCCTCGCCGGTGTGCGGATGCAGGAACACCGGGAAGTCGCGGCCCACCGGTTTGTAGCCGGCGTCGAGCATCTGCTGCGGGGTGGCGCCGACCACGACCCAGTCGCGGTCGCCATGCGGCAGGCCGAGCAGTTCATCGCGGATGGCGCCGCCAACGAGATAGGTCTTCATGCGGGAATGATGCCGGAAGCGGAGGTGCTGTTGCCCTCCCGTAGGAGCGACTTCAGTCGCGATGGGGCTTCACCGGTAGAGCCCCATCGCGACTGAAGTCGCTCCTACGGGAGCGGTTTCCCGCCCGTCATCCTGTCGGGCAGGCGAACTTCTTGCGCGTGTCCACCCGCTGCCCGCGCATGCGGTCGCTCAGCGGCAGCGCGTCTCCGTCCAGGCGCCAGTCGTAGATCACGCTGAAGGCCAGCACGCGCGCGACGTACTCGCGGGTTTCCTTGTAGCTGATGGTTTCGATCCAGAAATCCGGGTCGAAGCCGGGGCGTTGCGACTGCCAGCGCGCCGTCGGCGTGGGCCCGGCGTTGTAGGCGGCGATGGTCACGTAGGGCAGGCCGTCGTACTTGTCCAGCAGCTGCCGAAGGTAGGCGGTGCCGATGGCGATGTTGGTGTCTGCGTCGTACAGGCTGGCCGCGCCGCCGTAGCCGGTCAGGCCGATGCGCTTGGCCACGCCCGCGCCGGTGGCCGGCAGCACCTGCATCAGGCCCATCGCGTTGGCCGGTGAGCGCGCATTCGGGTTGAAGATGCTCTCGGCGCGGATCTCGGCCGCGACCCAGGCCGGGTCCAGGGCGTTGCGCGCGGCTTCGCGGCGGATTGCCTCGTCGTGGTGCAGCGGGAAACGCAGCGCATACAGGCGCATTTCCTGCGGCCCCTTCAGGCCGAATACCGCGCGGTCGAACCAGCCGGCCTGGCTGGCCACTTCCACCGCGAGTCGGCGCTGGGTGTCGTCGAAACGCGACAGCGCATCGGCCCATTCGCGCGCCGCCCACGCGGCGCGGTCGATGCGGAACAGTTCCAGCGCGCGCACCAGCGCCGGGTCGCGCGCCACCGCCGCGCGCGCCGCCGCGCCGTCGCCGGGATTCCAGGGGCACAGCGCATACGGCTGCCGCAGCTTGTCGGCGGCGAGAAAGCCGTGGAAGGTGGATTCGGCGGCGGCGGCGCGATACAGCGGCGCCGCCTCGGCGGCCCGGCCGGTCTTCTCCAGCAGCCGCGCCTCGAACCAGCGCCAGCGCGAATCGCCGCGCTGGGCCGCCGGCATCGCACGGATCGCGGCCAGCGCCGACGGCCAGTCGCCGCGCGCCATCGCCTCGCGCGCGCGCCATTCGTGCAGGCGCTCGTCGTAGGCCGATTCGGGCACCGCGGCCAGCCGCCGCGCCGAATCCGGCAGGTAGGACGCCACCGTCCACAGCGCGATCTGGTAGCGCACCTGCGCCTGCTGCGCGGCGCCGAGGTCCAGCGCCTGCGCGTACTGCGGCAGTTGCCGCTCGGCGGCATCGGGATCGGTGCGCGCCAGCTTCGCCAGGCCGTCGGTGGCGATGCGGCGGCTGCGCTCGGTCTTCGGCCACTTCAGCGCGCGCGCATCGGGCTTGTCGACGAAGGCGGCGTAGTCGTTGGCCTGGGCCAGTTCGGCGGCGGGCAGGCCGCGCGCGGCAGCGCGCATCACGCCGGGCTGCTGCGCGTCGGCGGCGGCGTCGATGCGCTCCCAGCGCAGCGCCGGTGTCAGTCCGCCGCGCTCGGCGAGACCGGCGAACACCGGGTCGCAGGCGTCGGGCAGGGATTTGCCGCTGCCGCGCCACAACGCCTGCGCGTCGCTGGTCCATTTCGCGTCGGCCTTGCCGGTGGCCAGGCGCGCGTTGAGCTCGGCGCACTGCAGGCCGGGATCGCTGCTCGGCTGCCAGTTGGCCAGCAGCGCCGGCCAGTCCTGGCGCCGCGCCAGCGCCGGCAGCCACACGGCGCGGAACGCATCGGCCACGGCCTGGCCTTGGTAGCGCTTGAGGAAATCCAGCGCCTGCGGCGTGCCCACCGTGTCGATGCCACGGCGCAGCGCACTGTATTCGAGCCAGCCGTTCAGCGGGTGGTTGCGCAGGCCGGCGCTCGCCGCGGCGTCGAACTGGCCGCGCTCGGCGTTGTCGATGGCCATGCGCATGGCGGAGCGCTGGGTGTCGAGGTTCTGCGCGCCGGTACCGGTGCAGGCCAGCAGCAGGGACGCGGCGAGAGGCAGCAGGCAGGTGGTTCGTTTCATGGGGGAAGCATAGCCGGGCCACCGTCAACACCGCCGCGGCGTTGCCGGCTCGCGCATGAACGCCTGCCGAAACCGCGGCTGAATGCCGCTTCTGCGCGCCCGGCTGGCGCCCGCGGCCGCGGCGTAGTGTCGATGGCGAGGCGCGCCGCCTCGCCGAAGGAGCGGACCATGGCATTCAGTGCAGCAGGGAGTTCCGGACCGATCGCCGACATCAACGTCACGCCGCTGGTGGACGTGATGCTGGTGCTGCTGATCATCTTCATCGTCACCGCGCCGCTGGTGTCCTGGCCGATCCCGGTGGATCTGCCGCAGCGCACGACCTTGCAGGTGCCGCGCGTCGAGCCGCCGCCGCCGATCGAACTGCGGGTGGATGCGGCCAACCAGCTCACCTGGAACGGCCAGGCGCTGCCGGTCGCCGCGCTGCAGGCGCGCCTGCAGGAGCAGGCCCGGCGGCATGCCGGCAACCTGCCGGAACTGCGCATCGACGCCAGCCCCGACGCCGAGTACGACACGATGGCCAAGGTCCTGGCGGCCGCCGACAACGCGCGCATGGAGCGCATCGCCTTCCTGCGCTGAGCCTTGCCCAAGGGCCGCCCGCCTGCGTGGGCGGCCCGCTGCGCGGCAACCGGCCGCGGAGACGGCCACGTGCGCCGCGGTCGCGACGAAAGTGATGCGTCGGGCGCAGCCGCGGGCCGCCGGCGCAATACACTACGCGCATGCAGACTTCCCGATTCGCGCCGCTGTTGCCGGCGCTGGCGGTGCTCGGCTCGGTGACTTCGCTGGCCATCGGCACCTCCTATGCCAAGCATCTCTTTCCGTTGATCGGCGCCCAGGGCACCAGCGCGCTGCGCGTGGGTTTCTCGGCGCTGTTCCTGCTGCTGCTGTGGCGGCCGTGGCGCTGGCATACCAGCCGCGCCGACGGCGCGGCGATCCTGCGCTACGGCCTCACGCTGGGCCTGATGAACCTGCTGTTCTACATGGCGCTGCGCACGATCCCGTTCGGCATCGCGGTGGCCATCGAGTTCACCGGCCCGCTGACGGTGGCGATGCTGTCCTCGCGGCGGCCGATCGATTTCCTGTGGGTGGGCTGCGCGGTGGCCGGGCTGCTGTTGTTGCTGCCGCTGGCCGGCGGGCCGGCGCTGGACGCGGCGGGCGTGCTGTATGCGCTGGGCGCGGCGGCCTGCTGGGCCCTGTACATCGTGTTCGGCAAGCGCGCCGGGCATCTGCACGCTGGTCATTCGGTATCGCTGGGGCTGGCGGCCGCGGCGCTGGTGGTGGTGCCGGTGGGCATCGCCCACGCCGGCATGGCGCTGCTGCAGCCCTCGATCCTGCTGGCCGGGCTGGTGGTGGCCGTGGTGTCCAGCGCGATCCCGATGTCGCTGGAGATGATGGCGCTCAAGCGCCTGCCGAAGGAGACCTTCGGCATCCTGATCAGCATGGAGCCGGCGGTGGCCGCGTTGTGGGCCTTGCTGCTGCTGCACGAGCGGCTGGGCGGGCTGCAGTGGCTGGCGATCGCCTGCACGGTGCTGGCGTCGGTGGGCAGCGCGGCGACCGCGCGACGTCGGCCACCGGCGCCCGCCGCCGTGGTGACGTGAAGGCAACCGCACGATCCGGCCGACGACTCACGCTGCTGGCGCCGGCGGCCGGCACTGCGGGATGGATCTGGAGGAAAGCCCCCGAGCCAGGGGCGGCCACGAAGCGGTGTGGGATCGGGATCGTGATCCACGACCCGCAACGGTAGACCTTGGTGGCCGCGCCAGCGCCGCTACCGCAGGCTGTCGCCCGGCACTTCGACCTGCATTTCCACCGCCAGGTGGTCCGAATGGGCGGCGGCGACGGCGCCGGTCTCGAGCGTGCGCAGGCTGTCGCTGACCAGGATGTGGTCGATGGCCCGGTCCGGTCGCCAGCTGGGGAAGGTCGGCACCAGGCAGCCGGGCGGCTGCAGCCGGGTCCTGCGGTAGAGCACCTGCATTTCCGGGCGTTCGGCCTTGCAGTTGAAATCGCCCATCAGCACCGCGTTGGGGTAGTCGGACAGCAGGTCGGCGATGAAGTCCAGCTGCGACATGCGCGAGCCCACGCCCAGCGACAGGTGGGCGACGGCGACCGTCAGCCCCTCGCGGCCGTCGCCGAAGCGCGCCAGCAGCACGCCGCGGCCGCCGATGCGGCCGGGCAGGGCGTGGTCCTGCACTTCCACCGGCTCCAGCTTGCTGAGCAGGCCGTTGGCGCTGGAGGCCACGCCGCCCATGCGCCGGTTGGGCTGGTGGCTCCAGTAGTTGAAGCCGGCGCGCTGGGCCAGGTAGTGGGTCTGGTTGGTGAAGCCCGAGCGCAGGCTGCCGGGATCGGCCTCCTGCAGGCCGACGATGTCGCGGCCGCTGGCCAGCTTGGCGATGGCGTCCAGGCTGGAGCGCTTGCTGCCCGACGGCAGCGCGTGCGACCAGCTGCGGGTCACGTAGTCGCTGTAGCGGCGCGTGCTGGAACCGGCCTGGATGTTGGCCGTGAGCAGGCGCAGGGTGTGGGTGGGGGATTTCACGGCGGTGGAACAAGGGCCTCGGTGGGAGGCCCTTCATACCTTACTTGGCGTTGGCGGCGCGTTCGCGTGCGATCAGGTGGTCGGCGATGCGCAGCATGTCGTCGTAGCTCTTGCCCTTGACCAGGTACTTGCCGGCGACGATCAGCGACGGCGTGCCGCTGATCTTGCTGCGCTGGGCGAACTGCTTGGCGCGGTTGGTCTTGGCGACCACCGAGAAGCTGCCCATGGTGTCGGCGAAGGTCTTCGGGTTCACGCCGTACTTGCCGTAGAAGTTGGCGATGTCCTCGACCGAGTCGCGGCCCAGTTCGCCCTTGAGCGAATGCTCGACGTGGATGGCCGAGTACAGCGCGTCGTGGGTCTTCTCCTGCACGCCCAGCGCCTCGGCGGCGTAGAAGGCACGGCCGTAGTCGTCCCACATGCTGCCGAACATGGCCGGCACGTAGACGAAGCTGACGTCCGACGGCAGGCCGGCCTTCCACGGCCCGATCAGCGGCTGGAAGCGGGCGCAGGCCGGGCAGACGTAGCCGAACACCTCGGCGACCTCGATCTTGCCGGTTGCCGGCTGGATCGGCTGGCCGCCTTCGATGACGAGGTAGTCGGTGCCGGCCACCGGCTCGGGGCCGACCAGGCGGGCCTGCGCCGGCACCGGGGTGTTGTCGGCGGCCGGTTCGGCGGCGGCTTCATCGCCGGTGGCCGGCGCTGCGGCGGCTTCGCCCTCGGCGGCCGGTGCCGGCGCGGTTTCCGCGGCGCCGGCGGCCGGTTGTTCGGTGGCGGCCGGCGCCACGGCGTCGGCGGAGCCGTCCTGCGCCTTGCAGGCGACCATCAGCGGGAGCAGGGCCGTCAGGGCCAGTACGAAACGGATCTTCATCGGTGGATCTCCAGCGGGAATTCGTCGGGTCGTCAGGCCGCCTGCGGCGACCGCCGGGCGCATGATGACATTATCTGCGGCAGCGGCTGAACCGGTTCGCGGAACGCTCCGGCGCGGATTCAGCGGCGCCGCGCGGCGGCGCGCTCGCGTTCCACCAGGGCGCCGGCGATGCGCAGCTGGTCGTCGAAGCCGCGGCCCTTGACCAGGTACTTGCCGTTGACGATCAGCGCCGGCGTGCCCGGCACCCGGGCGCGCATCGCGAAGGCGCGCGCGGCCTTCACCTTTTCGTCGACCTGCCCGCTGCGCAGCGCGTCGATGTAGCGCTGCGGCTGCACGCCATGGCTGGCGTAGAAGGTCGCCAGTTCCTGCGGCGACACGTTCTGCATCGGCAGGCTGCGCCGCTCGTGCAGCGCCTTGAACACGTCGGCGTGGCTGCGCTTGAGCACGCCGGTCTGCTCGGCGGCGTAGAAGGCGCGCGCGTAGGCGTCCCAGTGGCCGCCGAAGGCGCCGGGCACCGCGGTGAAGCGCACGTCGGCCGGCAGCTTGCCCACCCAGGCTTCCAGCAGCGGCTCGAAATGGGCGCAGTGGATGCAGGGATAGCCGAACACCTCGACCACCTCGATCTTCCCGGCCAGCGGCGCGAACGGGCCGGGCTCGGCGATCAGTTCATAGTCGCGTCCTTCCACGGGCGCGGCGGTGTCGGCGGCGCAGGCGGCCAGCGGCAGCAGGGCCAGCAGCAGGAGGAACAGGCGCGGGAAATGCTTCATCGGGGAGTCTCCAACTGAAAAAAGAGACGCCGACCGCAGGGGTCGGCGTATCCGGGGAACAGCTTGCGTCGCCGCGGCGACCGGCACCGTCAGGGCTGGGAGGGCGCCGCGGCCACGCCCATGTCGTCGGCCCGTGCGTGCAGGCCCTGCACGTAGCTGGACAGCGCCTGGATTTCCTGCTCGGTCAGCCTGCTCGCCACCTGGGCCATGATCCGGAACTGCGACGGGTCGGTCTCGTTGGTCTGGCCGGCCTGGTAGTGCTGCAGGCGCTGGGCGACGTAACCGGCATGCTGCCCGCCGATATGCGGGTAGGACGGGCCGGGGTTGCCGGCGCCGGTCGGGCCGTGGCAGGCCATGCAGGCCGGGATTTCGCGGCTGGCGTCGCCGCTGCGGTACAGCTTCTGCCCGATCTCGTAGAACTTCATGCCCGCGTACGGGCCGTCGGCGACGGCCATGTCGTCGGCCACGCCGGCGCCGGACTTCTGCCCGGCGAAGAAGGCGCCGATGTCGCGCATGTCCTGCGCGGTCATGCCCTGCACGAACGGCAGCATGACGGCGACCGCGCCCTCGGTGCGCTGGCCGCCGGCGATCAGAGCCAGCTGGCGGGCGATGTAGCGCTCGCTCTGGCCGGCCAGGCGCGGGTACATCTCGATGGCGGAGTTGCCGTCGGCGCCATGGCAGGCGGCGCAGGCCTGCGCCTTGCCCTCGCCGGCCTCGGCGTCGCCGGGCATGGTCTTGCTGAGGTCGATTTCCAGCGGCGCGGTCTGCACCGGCGCGTTGTCGGGCACGGGCGTGACCGAACTCTGCGCGAAAGCGACGGCGGCGATCAGCGGGATGGCGAGGGCAGAAACGGCTAAGACACGAGCGTGGCGCATGCAGAAGCTCCGTGTGGAACGGGCCGGGCGGGTCCGCGCCGGCATCGACCGGATTATCCACGCCGTTTCAGGGCAGGGTCAACGCACGGGGCGGCAGGGGAGGCCGCGGCGTGCGATCCTATGCCCATGTCACAGCTCCTAGAACGCGCCCGCTACCTGCTTTCCGCCCACAACGCCCGGCAACTGCCGCCCGACGAGGGCGCCGAAGTGGCGTTCGCCGGGCGCTCCAACGCCGGCAAGTCCAGCGCGCTCAACGCGCTGACCCGCCAGAACGCGCTGGCCCGCGTCTCCAAGACCCCCGGCCGCACCCAGCAGCTGGTGTTCTTCCAGGTCACCCCCGACGCGCATCTGGTCGACCTGCCCGGCTACGGCTACGCCAAGGTGCCGCAGGAACTGCAGGCGCACTGGCAGGCCTTCATCGACAACTACTTCCGCACCCGCGACGCGCTCAAGGGGCTCGTCGTGGTGATGGACATCCGCCACCCGCTCAAGGACTACGACCGGCAGATGCTGGCCTACGCGGTGCAGCGCGGCCTGCCGGCGCACGTGCTGCTGACCAAGGCCGACAAGCTCGGCCGCGGCCAGCAGGCGCAGACCCTGCAGAAGGTGCGCAAGGAACTGGCCGACACGTTCGGCGACTCGGTGAGCGTGCAGACGTTCTCCGGCGAGTCGAAGCAGGGCGTGGACGAGGCCCGCGCGGTGATCGGCGGCTGGCTGGGGCTGGAATAAGAACAAAGTGCGCCGGGCGATGCCCGGCGACATTTCTGTGGAGCCGGGGCTGTGCTCGGCTCCACGGTGGATCAGTTCAACGGCGAATACTCCGCCGGCACCCAGGCGTAGGCCTGGCCTTCGCTGCGCACGTGGCCCAGGCCCGGGAACGGCAGGTGCGCGCCAGCCACCCACCAACCGTTGGCGGTGGCCTGTCGCAGCAGGCCGCGACGGCTGGCGATGGCCGCCTTGCGGTCCGAATCCGCCTCGAATGCGGCCTCCGGGTGCGCGAACTGCACCGCGTGGAAGTGCAGCACATCGCCCCATACCAGCAGTGACTGGCCTTGGCTGTCGAACCGGTAGGAGACATGGCCAGGGGTATGACCATGGGTATCCATCGCCACCGCACCGCCGGGCAGGGAATCGCCGGGGCTGAAGGTACGCAGGTGGCCGCTGGCCTGGTACGGCGCAACCGCGTTGCGTGCCAGCGGGAAGGCGAAGCGCACGCCCTTCGGCGCGGTGGTCTCGCTGGCCGGGTCGAGCCAGTAATCGGCATCGGCCCTGGACAGCCACACCGTGGCGTTCGGGTAGGCCGGCCTGCCCTGCGCGTCGAGCACCCCGCACAGGTGATCCGGGTGGGCATGGGTCAGCAGCTTCTCGTCCACCTCGGCCGGGTTCACGCCCGCGGCGCGCAGGTTGCCCAGCACCTGGCCCAGGCCGGGGCCAAAGCACTGCGCGGTGCCGGTATCGACCAGGGTCAGGTGGTTGCCTTGGCGCACCAGGAAGGCGTTGATAGCAGTCTGCAGGCCCTTCTTGTCCTCCGGCACGTAGCGGCCCTCCAGCAGCCGGCTGACCAGCGTCGGCGGCACGTCCACCACTTCCTGCCGGCCCAGCGCGACCACGCCATCGAACAGCGCGGTGACCTGCAGCGCGCCGACGCGCTGGTGATAGACACCCGGCACCTGCTGGGTGGGGGCGGGCGAGGTGGCTTCGGCCAGCGCCGCCAGCGGCAGGGAGGACAGCGCCAGCAGCAGGGTGGTGCGCAGTTGTAGAGGACGCAGGGTCATGGTGTGGTTCTCGGTGGATGACGGGCGGTTCCGTTGCGCCCAGCGTGCCGTGGCCGGCGTGTGCGCGGCGCTCAATCCACTGCGTGGAATGCTCAGGGAGGGGGTGTCCGCAGGGCTGCGCCCCGCACCCGCTGCGAGCCAGAGCAACGGCCTAAGCGACGGCAACAGCAACAGCGAACACTCCGTGGGAAGGCGGGGTGGGTCCGGTTGCGGGGGACGCCTTAAATCCCGCTCCGCGGTCCGGCCCAGCCGCTGGCGGCTGGGCGTTCGGGCGCTTGCGAAGCAGTGCTTCGCAAGCAAAGCGCCCTCACCCCTCTAGGCTTGGCCGCGGCATCCATGCCGCGGACACCCCCGCAACCGGACCCACCCCGCCTTCGGCAGATTCCGCGATCCGTTGGTGGGAAATGCTCCTGGGGTCAGATCCGCGGATCTGACCCCAGGATTCAAATTCGAAATATTCGATCTCGATGGACATTCATCCACGCATGGCGTGGATCTACCGGCCACCGGGAAACTGTCGAAGGCGGGGCGGTGTGGGCAGGCAGGACCGTTGGCGCCATGGATGGCGCCAACGAGCCCCCATGGATGGGTTTACGGCGTGTCCTGCCTGCCCACACCGTCCCGCCCAGCGCGCAGCATCCAATGTCCCGGCGGTTGTTTCGGCCGTTGCCTCGGCGGGTGCAGGGCGCGGCCTTACCGGCCCCCACCCTGGATGTCCGTCGGCGCCAGCCCGTACTGCTCGGCGAAGCGCCTGCTGAAACTGGCCGCAGACCGGTAGCCCGCGCGTGCGGCGACGGTCTTCAGTGGCAGATCGGTGGTGTAGAGCAGTTGCATGCCGTGCGCGAGGCGCGCCTCGGTGAGCAGCTGGCGCAGGCTGGTGTCTTCGGCGGCGAGGCGACGGCGCAGGGTCGCGCCGCTCAGCGCGAACTGCTCTTCCACATCGCGTGATTGCCAGTCGCGCGCCGGCTCGGCGGCAATGCGGTCCCGGATCTGCTCGCCAAGGCTCGGCGCCTGCGGCAGCAGCAGGTTGCCATGACCCTGCCGGCACAGGGTCAGCACCAGCGAGGCCAGGGCCAGCCGCGCTTCGCTGTAACGGCCGTCCTGCAGCGATTGCCGCCACTGGCGCAGCGCCGCGCCATGTTCGATCAACGCCAGCCGCGCCATCGCCGGGCCTGGGGCAGGAAGCGCCTCGTTCCACAGCGTGCGCGCCGCCGCCAGCACTTCGGCGCACAGCGGCACGATGGCGCTGAGGTAGCGGCCGCTGCAGGGATCGGGGGTGTTGACCACATCGATGCGGCAACGCTGGGTCAGCAGCAGGATGTCGCCGGGAACAAACGCCAGCGACTGGTGCGCAGTGCGCACCTGCTTGCGGCCTTCCAGCAGGATCGCGAACTGGGGCTGCGGAATCTCCACCGAACTGGCGCCGTGCTCGCGGCGCGCGGTGATGCAGGCATAGCCCTCGGCGCGTCCGCAGCCGGCCAGGCTGGCCATTTCCGCCAGCAGTGCAGTGGCCGGTGGCAGCATGGCGGTCATGCCACGTGGGCGCCGAACAGGCGGCCGACGCCCGCCGCCGCGCCCATCGCCAGCGCGCCCCAGAACATCACCCGCAGCGCGCCGCGCAGGCGCGGCGCGCCGCCGGCATGGGCGGCCATCGCGCCGGTGATGCAGAGCCCGACCAGGGTGGAGGCGGTGGTGATCTGCGCCACGTGCGCGTGCGGGGCGAGCAGGGCGGTCAGCACCGGCAATGTCGCGCCGGCGACGAAGGCGCCGGCCGATGCCAGCGCCGCCTGCAACGGTCGCGCGCGCAGTTCCTCGGTGATGCCCAGTTCGTCGCGCGCGTGTGCGGCGAGCGCGTCGTGCGCGGTGAGCTGCACGGCGACCTGGTGCGCCAGCTCGGGGGTCAGCCCGCGGCGCCGGTAGATGCCGGCCAGTTCCTCCAGCTCGGTATGCGGATCCTCGTGCAGTTCGCGGCGTTCCAGCGCCAGGTCGGCATGCTCGGTATCGGCCTGCGACTGCACCGAGACGTATTCGCCGGCGGCCATCGACATCGCGCCGGCGACCGTGCCGGCCACGCCGGTGGCCAGTACGGTGGAGGCCGGCGCGCCGCTGGCGGCGATGCCGACCACCAGCCCGGCGACGGAGACGATGCCGTCGTTGGCGCCGAGCACGGCCGCGCGTAGCCAGCCGACGCGGTCGGAACGGTGGACTTCCTTGTGCGGGGAACGTTTCATGCCCGCCAGTGTAGGCCGCTGGCAGGTGCCCGGCCGGAATGACTCGCAGCTGCGGCTGCGAGCGCCGGTCAAGTCGTCGCCGGTGGGATGCTGAAAACCGTCACCGCGACATGCTGGCAATAGGCACCGCGATATAGTGCGCGCTCGGAAGCTGTTCGCGATCCATCGTGAGCGAGGGCCGGCGGCCCGTGGCGGAGCGCAGCAAGCGCCGCGTAGCGATACGCGTGCGTTGCCGGCCGCGCGGGAGGCGGGACGAGCGCGACGGATCGCGGGCCGGTTCTTGTGATGCCGGGGGCAGGCCCCCATTTCCCCCGCCCAGCCAGACCACTGCGAGCCAGCCCTTGTCGAGCCCCAGCCACGTCGCCGATACGCCCATTACCGACCGCTCGCAGCTGGTGGAGGTGATTGCCTCCGGCGAGAAGCCGCGCCCGCAGTGGCGCATCGGCACCGAGCACGAGAAGTTTGGGTTCCGCCTGGACGACCTGCGCCCGCCGACCTTCGAGGGCGAGCGCGGCATCGAGGCGCTGCTGACCGGGCTGACCCGCTTCGGCTGGGAGCCGGTGCAGGAGAACGGCAACACCATCGCCCTGCTGCGCGACGGCGCGTCGGTGACGCTGGAGCCGGCCGGCCAGCTGGAACTGTCCGGCGCGGCGCTGGAAACCATCCACCAGACCTGCGTGGAAACCGGCACCCACCTCAACGAGGTCGCGCAGGTGGCCGGCGAGCTGCGGCTGGGTTTCCTCGGCATGGGCTTCCAGCCGAAGTGGACGCGCGCGGACATGCCGTGGATGCCCAAGGGCCGCTACCGCATCATGCGCGACTACATGCCTAGGGTCGGCTCGCTCGGCCTGGACATGATGACCCGCACCAGCACGGTCCAGGTCAACCTGGACTACGCCTCCGAGGCGGACATGGTGAAGAAGTTCCGCGTGTCGCTGGCGCTGCAGCCGATCGCCACCGCGCTGTTCGCCGATTCGCCGTTCACCGAGGGCAGGCCGAACGGTTACCTGAGCTACCGCTCGCACATCTGGACCGACACCGACGCCGACCGCACCGGCATGCTCGACTTCGTGTTCGAGGACGGCTTCGGCTACGAGCGTTACGTCGACTACCTGCTCGACGTGCCGATGTACTTCTCCTACCGCGACGGCATCTACCACGACGCCAGCGGCAAGTCGTTCCGCCGCTTCCTCAAGGGCGAACTGGACGTGCTGCCGGGCGCGCTGCCGACGCTGCGCGACTGGTCCGACCACATGACCACCGCCTTCCCGGAAGTACGGCTGAAGAAGTACCTGGAAATGCGCGGCGCCGACAGCGGCCCGTGGAGCCGCATCTGCGCGCTGCCGGCGTTCTGGGTGGGCCTGCTGTACGACGACGCGGCGCTGGACGCGGCCTGGGACCTGGTCAAGGATTTCAGCCTGGCCGAGCGCCACGCGCTGCGCGACGGCGTGCCGAAGCAGGCGATGAACCTGCCGTTCCGCGGCGGCAGCGTGCGCGACCTGGCGCGGCGCGCGCTGGAGATCTCGCGCGAAGGCCTGCGCCGGCGCGCCGCGCTCAACGGCGACGGCCAGGACGAGACGCGTTTCCTCGACGTGCTGCAGGAGATCGTCGATTCCGGCCGGACCGCCGCCGAGCACAAGCTGGAGCTGTTCCACGGCGCATGGAACGGCAGCGTCGATCCGGTGTTCGGCGAATTCGCCTACTGATGCGGCGTCCGGCCCGTTGCTAGACTGCCGGCTCCTTTCGCGGAGGCAGGTACATGGGCAACACGGACGAGATCGTCTTCTACACCAACCCGCAGTCGCGCGGCCGCATCGTGCGCTGGATGCTGGAGGAGACGGGCCAGCCCTACCGCACCGAGGTGCTGGGCTACGGCGAGGGCATGAAGTCGGCCGACTACCTGGCCATCAACCCCATGGGCAAGGTGCCGGCCATCGTCCATCGCGGCGTGGCGGTCACCGAGGCCGCCGCCATCTGCAGCTACCTGGCCGATGCGTTCCCGCAGGCCGGGCTGGCGCCGGCGCAGGACGACCCGCTGCGCGGCAGCTACTTCCGCTGGCTGTTCTTCGCCGCCGGGCCGGTCGAGGCCGCGGTCAGCGCCAAGGCGCTGGGCCTGCTGGCGCCGCCGGAGAAGGCCGGCATGGTGGGCTACGGCAGTTTCGACCAGGTGGTCGACACGCTGGAGAAGGCCGCCGCGGGCGCCGCGCCGTGGCTGCTGGGCGGGCGTTTCAGCGCCGCCGATGTCTACGTGGGCAGCCAGGTGCTGTGGGGCACGATGTTCAAGACCCTGCCCGAGCGGCCGGCCTTCGCCGACTACGGCGCGCGCCTGCGCGCGCGCCCGGCGTGGCAGCGCGCCGCCGCGCTGGACGACGCGCTGGCGGCCGGCGGCTGAGCCGCGGACCGCGGTCGCACGGCGGCTTGACCCCGGTCAGGGCGGACGCCACCGCCGGCACGCAGTATCGGCGGGCGGGCACGGTCGCCCGCCGCCGGGTCGGCCGCGGGGCGGGCATCCGGTCGCGTGCCCGCCCCGGGAGTATGTCGATGACGCAATTCAGGATTTCCCTGTCCGGCACGGCGCCGGACCTGCAGGTGCTGGAAGACGCGCTGCAGGATGCCGATCCTTCCGTCCTGCTGGACATCGAGCCGCTCAGCCGGGTGCTGCGCATCTCGACCCTGCTGGACGAACACAGCCTGTTGCCGGCGTTGGGCCGCGGCGGCCTGCCGATCTCCGCCGCGCAGCTGGAGCGCGTGCCTTCGGAATGCTGCGGCGGCTGCGGCGGCTGAGCCGCAGCGGTGCGAAGTCCCGAGCGGAGGCCGGCACGTGGGCGCCACGCGTGCCGGCCTTCCGTTCCTGCCTGGCTCGACGCTGTGGACGTGATGCGCCCGGTGGGAAAGCCACCCGCCGGCATCGGCGCGATCCCGTGCCGCTCGGCGGAGCGCATGCGGCGCCTGCCGCCGCGTGATGTTTTCCATGCAGTGCGCCCTGCATCGGCCCGCGTAAGATCCAGCGACCCGACCCTGGAGCTTCCCGTGAAGACGTCGTCCCTGCTCGCCGCGACCGCCTTGCTCGCGCTGCCTTTCGCCTTCCAGGCGCAGGCCGCCCTCCCGATGTTCAACGGCACCTGCCCCGGCGGACTGGAGGTGCATGCCGACGACGGCGGGCCGGTCTATGTCAACGGCAGGGAAACCCGGCTAAAGCGCTTCAACGACGATTACGTCGAGGCGCACGACCCGGCCAGCGGCGTGACCCTGTCGATCACGACGTCCGCCGACGGCGGTGTGCAGATGTCCTATACGGGGCAAGGCGGCGCGCACGGCGTGTGTTCGGTCGGCCGCCACGACGCGCGCGGCGGATCGCACGACGCGCCCGCGGGCCTGCCCCGGGAAGTGACCTGTCAATCGCAGGGTAATACCCAAGCCGAGTGCGACATGGACACCCGCGGCGATGTCCAGGTCGTGCGCCAGCTGAGCCGCACCGAATGCGTGGAGGGCCGGAACTGGGGGCTATCGCGCAATTCCGTCTGGGTCAAGGACGGGTGCCGCGCGGTGTTCCGCAACACGCCGGGGGACGGCGGGCATCAGGCCGACCACGGCCAGCACCGCGGTTACGTGGCGCCCGTGGCCGCCGCCGATGGTGCCGGGCTGCTGGGCGCCTGCAATCGGCGTGCGGGCGCATCCGGCGCGCTGGTCACGCGCGTGCCGGTGAACGACGAGGTCACCGAACTGATCGTCGATTATCCGGACGGCCGCTACCTGTGCATGGCGCGCAACGATGGCCAGGTGATGTCCTTGACCCGGTTGCAGCGCCAGCCGAAGTGATCGTCTGGGCGGCGGGGTGCCGCCCAGACGATGAGTGGGCGCAGGTGGCGGCAACAGGATGCCCTCGCGCCTCTGCGGCGTATTGCCCGGGCGGCGCGTTTTCATGTGCCGTTCCGGTGGATGTCATGGCCGCTGGCGCCGCGTCGTCGGAAGCTGCGGCCGGCATCGCCGTGGCAGCGGGCGGGATCTCCGCGCAAGCCTCCGGGGAACGGCAGCGGCAATGCCCCGTACAAAGAAAAGGTAATTCCCCTAGGTTCTGGACCAGCTTAGGCTGGTTCTCATGCGCAAATGCACTGCCTGTGGACGTGCCCGGTTCTGGGCCTTGGCCGATGGCCGGTACAAGTGCAAGGCCTGCGGCCACC
>Ga0206117_100677_pt1 | contig 28333 bp, 26 predicted proteins | sample 3A5Ametagenome_FD_177997 | JGI IMG/M metagenome (GOLD analysis project Ga0206117, IMG submission 177997) | Enriched microbial communities from leaf-cutter ant dump, University of Wisconsin, Madison, United States - 3A5A | ecosystem: Environmental > Terrestrial > Nest > Insects nest > Nest dump... | reverse complement strand
AACCGCCGGCGCGGCCCTGACCGGCCTGGCGTCGCCGCCTTCTCAGCCCCCTGCCTTCCAGCCGCCGCCCAGCGCCGCCATGAGGTCGGCGCTGTCGCGATAGCGGCGTGCCTCGGCGTCGACCAGGCTCAGCTTGGCGCGCTGATAGACCCGTTCGGCATCCAGCACGTCGTTCAGGCTGGCCGCGCCGTCGCGATAGCGGATGCGGGCCAGTTCGGTCGCCTGGCCGGCGCTGGCCACGGTGCGCTGCTCGGCCGCGGTCAGGTCGGCATCGTTCCGGATCGCGTCCAGCACGTCGGCCACCTGGCCGAACGCCTTGACGACCGTGTCGCGATAATTGGCCATTGCCGCGTCGTATTCGGCGCGGGCCTGGCGCTCGCGCGCTTCCAGCGCGCCGCCCTTGTAGACCGGTGCGGCCAGGCCGGCGCCGAAGGTCCACAACAGGTTGCCGGCCTGGAACAGCCCGGCCGGGGTGGCGGCCAGCGGCAGCATCGCGGCGCTCAAGGTGATGTCGGGATAACGGGCGGCCTCGGCCACGCCGATCGCGGCCGAGGCCGCGTGCAATTCGGCCTCGGCCACCGCGATGTCGGGGCGGCGGCGCGCCAGGGTCGACGGCAGGCTGACCGGCAGTTCGGCCGGCAGGGCGAACTGGGCCAGGCTGAAATCCGGCGGCAGCCAGTCGCCGGGCGCCCGGCCGGTCAGCACGGCCAGCGCGTTGCGCGCGGCGGCGCGGCCCTGGTTCAGGGGCGGCATCATCGCCCGGTCGGAATCGAGCTGGCTTTGCGCCCGCAACAGATCGGCCTTGGACGCCGCGCCGTTGTCCAGCCGCGTCTGGACCAGGTTGATCGTGCGCTGGTCGTCGGCGATGACGGTTTCCAGCGTGCGGATTTCGTCGTTGTAGGCGGCGATGGCGATGGCCTGGCGCACCGCGTTGCCGGTCAGGCTGAGATAGGCGGCGGCCAGCTGGTGCTCGGCCCGCTCGGCCTCGGCCGCCTTCTGTTCGACCAGGCGGCCGGTGCGGCCGAACGGATCCAGGTCATAGGATACGCGCGGCCCGACCAGGAACAGGTTGATCGGCTTGGCATCCCCGGGCAACCCGAAGGATTCCAGATTGGCCTTGGCGCGGTTGGCATTGCCCAGCACCTCGACCTGGGGTTTCTCGCCGCCGCGGGCCACGTCGGCCGCGGCGCGTGCGGCGTCGACCTTGGCCTGGGCCATGGCAAGCGTCGGGCTGCCGGCGATGGCCTCGCGCACGATCTGGTCCAGGGTGGGCGACTGGAACAGCGACCACCAGGCCCGGGTCACCTCGGCGCCGACGACCAGGGCCTGGGTGCGGTCGGCATCGCCGACCCGGGCGGGCAGCGTGTCGCCGGTATAGGACCGCGTCAGCGGATCGGCCGGCCGCATGAAGTCCGGGCCTGCGGCGCAGCCGGCCAGCAGGGCGGTGATCGCGGTGGCGGCAAGCAGGGAACGCAGCATCTGACTACTCCACGTCATTCCATGACCGCGGCATGGTCGGCCGACGGTGCCTTGCGGCTGGGCCGCAACAGCACGATCAGCGGCACCACGGCCAGGGTCATCAGCATCATCAGCTTGAAATCGTCGACATAGGCGACCATCGCCGCCTGGCGGCTGACCTCGCCGTTCAGCGCGGCCAGGGCCGTCGTCAGGCCCGGATTGCCGGCGGGCGGCAGGGCGGCCAGCGGGTTCAGCGCGGTGATATGCCCGCCCAGATCCTCGTGCATCGTCTGGGTATTGCGGCTCAGCATGGTTTCGACGAACGAGATGCCGACCGACGAACCGATGTTGCGCAGCAGGCTGAACAACGCCGTGCCGTCGCCGCGCAGCTCGGGATCCAGCGTCGCGAAGGTCGCGGCCGACAGCGGCACGTAGACCAGGCCGATACCGACGCCCTGGACCACCCCGGTCCAGATGAACGGCGACCAGTCCATCTGCAGCGACAGCAACTGCGTCATCTGCCACAGCGAGAAGGCGATCAGCAGAAAACCCGACGCCAGCAGGATGCGGGTATCGACGCGCCCGACCAGCCGGCCGACGATCATCATCGCCGCCATGGTGCCCATGCCGCGCGGGGCCAGCATCATGCCGGCGGTGACGACGGGATAGTCCAGCAGGCTCTGCATCAGCGGCGGCAGCAGCGCCATGGTCGCAAACAGGATCACGCCGATGACAAAGACGAAGCAGTTGCCCGCCATCAGGTTGGCGTCGCGGAACAGCCCGGGCCGGAAGAAGGGCCGCGCCGTCGTCGCCGAATGGGCCAGGAACATGTAGAAGGCGATGCCGGCGACGGCGGCCTCGATCACGATCTCGGACGACCCGAACCAGTCCTTGTGCTGACCGCGGTCCAGCATCATCTGGAACGCGCCGATCGCCAGGGCCAGCAGGGTGAAACCCAGGATGTCGAAATACTGGTCCAGCTTGCGCGGCGTCTCGGCCACGAAGGCGGCGATGCCGCCCAGCGCCAGCAGCCCGACCGGCAGGTTGATGTAGAACACCCAGCGCCAGTCGAAATTGTCGGTCAGCCAGCCGCCCAGCGTCGGGCCCAGGATCGGGCCGACCATGATGCCCGCGCCCCAGATGGCCATGGCCTTGCCGTGGTTCTCGCGCGGGTTGATGTCCAGCAGCACGGCCTGCGACAGGGGCACCAGGGCCGCGCCGAACACGCCCTGCAACAGGCGGAAGACCACCATCTGCTCCAGGCTTTGCGCCAGGCCGCACAGCATCGAGGCGACGGTGAAACCCGTCACCGACACCAGGAACAGCCGCTTGCGCCCCAGCCGCCCGGTCAGCCAGCCGGTCAGCGGCGTGGCGATGGCGGCGGCGACGATATAGGACGTCAGGACCCAGCTGACCTGGTCCTGGGCGGCGCCCAGGCTGCCCTGCATGTGGGGCAGGGCGACGTTGGCGATGGTGGTGTCCAGCGCCTGCATGATCGTCGCCAGCATGATCGACACGGTGATGGCGCCGCGGTGGCGCACCGCGAACTCGCCCGGCCCCGTGGCGGCCGCGGCCGCCGACATCAGTGCATGTCCGCCGCCAGCGCCGACCGGATGCCGGCGAACAGCTGGCGCTGATGCCCGGTATCGACCTCGGCGGTCACGCTCATCCCGGCCCGCAGGGGGTGGCCGGCGTCGGCCTGGTCCAGCACGACGCGGACGGGCACGCGCTGGACCACCTTGACCCAGTTGCCGGTGGCGTTCTGGGCCGGCAGCAGGCTGAATATATTCCCAGCGCCGGGGCTGACCGATTCGACATGGCCCTTGAACGTCAGGTCGGGATAGGCGTCGACCACCACGGTCGCGGGCTGGCCGACCTGCATGTAGGTCAGGTCGGTTTCCTTGAAATTGGCCTCGACCCAGGTGCGGTCGTCGGCGATCAGCGCGAACATCGCGGCACCCGCCGTGACATGGGCGCCGGGCGATACCTGGTCGACCTTGGCCAGGATGCCGCCGGCGGGGGCGCGCACCACGGTATGGTCGAGGTCGATGCGGGCGCGGGCCAGGGCCGCGCGCGCCTCCTCGACCAGCGGGTGGCGTTCGACGTCGCCGTCGGGCTGACCGCCCAACTGGGCCAGCAGGTTCTGCTGTTGCTGTTCGAGGGCCGCGACCTGGCCGCGGGCGACGTCCTGGGCATGGCGGGCGGCGTCCAGCGCGGTCTGGGCCCCGGCATCGGCGGCGACCAGGCGCTGCTGGCGGCTCATTTCCTTGGTCTGGTAGGCCAGGGTTTCCTGGGCGGTGCGGATCTCGGCCGCCTTGGCCCGGACGCTGGCCTGCAGGGCGCGCACGTTCAGCCGGGCGGCGGCCAGGTCGGCTTCGGCGCGGTCGACGGCGGCGCGGAAGCTGCGGTCGTCCAGCGTGAACAGCAGGTCGCCGGGCTTGACCGTCTGGTTCTCGCGCACCGCGATCGTGGCCAGCTGGCCCGACACCTCGGCCGATACCATCAGCTTGGTCTGCTGGACATAGGCATTGTCGGTTTCGACCATGCGGCCGCCATGCAGATAGAACCAGGTGCCGCCGGCCAGGGCGGCGACCGGCAGGGCGACCAGCAGGATCAGCCGCCGCAGGCGGCGGCCGGCGGGGGAACGGGGATGGGACGACGTCATGGCACGAACTCCGGGGGGACGGAAATCAGGTCTGGGATGGTTCGGCGAGCAGGGCGCGGATTTCGGTCAGGCGCTCGATCAGCCCGGCGCGCTCGGCCGCGCTCAGATGGCCGAGGATCTCTTCGTGCAGGTCGTCGACCAGCACGCGGAATTCATCGAGGATGGGCTGGGCGGTATCGGTGACCGAGACCAGGCGGACCCGCCGGTCGGTCGGGTGGGGCCGGCGGCTGATCAGCCCGGCTTCCTCCATGCGGTCCAGCAGGCGGCTGACCGTGATCGGCTCCAGGTCCAGCATGTCGGCCAGCTGGGCCTGGCTGAGGTCGGGATTGCGCTTCAGCTTGACCAGGGCCTGCCATTGCGCGCGGGTCAGACCAAGGCCCTTGGCGCGCTGCTCCAGGCGTTTCCGCATCTGGCGCGAAATCTCGTAGATCAGCAGGCCGAAGGAAGGATCGACGGGCGGCGATGTCATGCCCACGATATTATGAGCATGCTTATATTAATCTAGCTCACAAACCCGGAGCTCAGCCATGCGCAGATAGCATGGCTGTGCAGGGCGATCAGTCCGGAGTCAGGCGGTCCAGGACGCCGGCCAGGGCGGCCAGGCCTTCTGGCCGCACGTCGAACACGCCGCCTTCGCCCGGCGTTTCCAGGAAGCTGACGATACGGTCGGCGACCGTGCGCCGTTCGGTCGCCGCGCGATAGCCGAGCAGGGCGATCTCCTGGTCCAGCAACTCGCCGCAATTGGCGGCATAGCGGCTGCGCTGCATCGGGTTCTGGACCGCCGAATGATCGCGGACCAGCAGCATGCGCGAGGCCGTCGTCCGCGCTTCCAGGTCATGCAGCACGGTGCCGGCCAGCATGCCGCCGATGATGTTGGCGGGTGGGGCGGGGGCATGCAGCCCCAGAAAGTACATGCGCCCGATCGCCTCGCACGTCAGGGCCGACTGGGCGGTTCGTCCGTCCGACATCATGCGGCCCGACATCAGGAAGACGCGGCCGAACAGCCGCTCGCTGTAGCGGGCCTCCAGCCCGCCATGACCGTCATCGACGATCTCGACATGGCCCAGGATCAGCTTGCCTGCCTCGGACCGCGACCAGGCGGGCGAGATGCTGAGATAGCTGCCCATGAACAACTGCTGGCTGTTCCAGCACTGACTGGCCGCGGCACCCCGCCGATCGGTGGCGGGGGGCGGCAGGTCGGGACGCAGTTCGGCGATCACCGCCTCGGGCAGGTCGTACTGGGCGGTGAGGGCCGCAGCGAATTCATCGTAGGACGAAGCCGAAATGAACGAGGCGCTGAAATCGGCGCCGAGGATGCGGGCCCAATCGTCATAGACGCTCGAAACCCGCGGCATCGCCTTGGCCCCCAGCCATTTATAGGCATTCTGCGGCGTGAAGGCGGTGCCCGTGTTGACGCCGGCGAAGCGGGCGCAGAGTTCCTTGGACGTGGTGCAGCCCAGCGCGCGCGATGTCAGGCGCAGTTTGGCGGACAAGGCGGCGACATCGTGGCGTGCGCCCGATCGCTCGGCTGCCGCGTCGCGGACGGACGGCGCGTCGTCGATGTCCCGCTTGTGAACGACCGCGATCTTCATGACACCACCCCCGAAAGCCCCGTTTGCAGATTACCACAAAGTTATCTGCGATTTCGTGACCTTCGGTCTGTGACCGGGACCACGGAAGGTCCCGGTCGTCACGATGGCGTCATCGTTGGACGGATGTATCGCTCAGCGCTGGGTCCACTTACCCGACAGGTCCAGGAACCAGGTCCCGGCGGGGGCGGCCTTCATGATCTCGGCGGCGTAGATCTTGCCGATCGCCTCGACGGGGACGCCGTCCTTCTTGGCGCGCTCGGCATAAAGGGCGCGGCGTTCGGTGTTGACCTGGTTGACCAGGGCCACGACTTCGGCCGGCGGGTTGCCGCGGACCACGGCAAAGCCGTCCTCGCGTTCGCCGACCATGCCCGCGGCGCGCGGCGCATCCAAAAGGCGCGACTGGGCCTGGGCCGCGCCCGCGGCCACCAGCACGGCCAGCCCCAGGCAAAGGGCGGTCAGGACGTTAAAAAATCGGCTTCTGTACGACATCTTCCTTGGCCTTCTCTTCGATCCGCAGGCGCACGTCGGCATCCAGCTTGATGTTCAGGTTGATCGTGATCGGCTCCTTGGGGGGCGCGACCTGGACGGTCGGGGTGCAGCCGACGCCGGCCACGCCCAGGGCCAGCAGGACCAGCCATGCCGGTCCGGATCTCACGCTCATGGAGAAATGCTCCTTTCAGCCCGGCGCAGCAGGTCCTGGGTCGCGGACATGCTGCTGAGGGCCAGTTCGGTCAGGCGGTCGAAATCGCTTTCGACCTTGATGTTGAAGACGAAGGGGTGGCCGTCCATCACCTGCGGGTTGCTGCCGCGGATGGTGATGCGCACCGTGCCCTGGCCGGCCGCCTCCTTGTCCAGGGCAAGGGACAGGGATTCGTAGTGGAAATCGGCCAGCGCGGTCAGCGCCAGCGCGACCTGTTCCCCGGCCTGGGTCAGGGCCGCGGGCAGGTTCTCGCCCGACAGGTGCAGCCGGCCGGGGCCGTCGGTCGCCAGTTCGCCGCCGGTGATCGACAGCCGGCCGTCGGCCCAGCGCAGCGGAATGTCGCCGGCGATCTTGCCGGTGCCGCCCAGCCCGTCGATATCGATCAGCTTGAACACCTCGGCCAGGTCGACGGCCGCAAGCGACAGGGTCGTCGCCACTGCCAGCGGCCCGTCGGCGGCGACCGCGAAGGGCGCGGCGGTGACCCGGCCCCCGGCCAGCCCGGCTTCCAGCCGTTCGACGTTCAGCCGGCTGGCCCGTACCTGGAAGCCCAGCGTCACCGGGGTCGGCGGCAGGCCGCCGCCGGTCACGGTCGCGGTCAGGACCTGGCCCGGCGCGGTGGCCGGCGGCGTCAGGCCGGTGATACGAATGGCGGTCTGAAGATCGGTGACATCGGCACCTGGGGGCTGCGCGTTGGCCCCGGCCAGGCGGACGGTCAGGTCGGGGGTGATCGTCGACCCTTTCCAGGCCAGCTTGCCCTGGGCCGAGACGGTGCCGCCGAACGGCACGGGCAGGGCGCCGACGATGGGAAAGAAATCGGCGGGCTGCAGCCCGTCCGGCCGAAGGGTCACTGGCGCCATCACCAGGTCAGTCTGGCCGGCATTGGTGGCGAGATCGTGGCGGCCGGTGGCGGTCAGGGCCAGGCGCGATCCGGCCGCGGCGATGCCGGCCTGGGCGGTGAAATCGACCTTGGCGGCGGTGAACCTGCCCGCCAGCTTGAGGGTGGCTGGCCGCATGACAGCCGGTTTCGCGGTGCTGGCAAGCGTCGCCACCTCGAACGCGAACTGGCCGTCGCTACCGTTGCGGGTCAGCGTGCCGCCCGCGCCGGCGACGGTCCAGGGCAGGCCCGGCACCACCAGTGCGCCATCGGCAAGCGTCAGGCTCAGCGCCCCGCCGGGCATCAGCCTGACACCGATATCGGCCGTGGCGATACGCAAGGTTTCATAGGGGCCAAGCCCCTTGATCGTCAGTTCGGCATTGGTCAGGCGGATGCGGTCCAGCGACAATCCGTCGATCGGCGCCGCGCCGCCGGCATCGGCTGTCGAGGATTCGAATCCTTGGCCGCCCAGCGTGATGCCGCGCTCGTCCCGGGCCACGACGATCTTCAGCCCGTCCAGCGTGATCAGGCCGATCTGCCCTTGCCGCAGGGCCCGCGGATCGAAGGCGACGGTCAGCGCATTCAGGCGCAGGGCACCGCCCCGCAGCGACACGTCGCGCGCCTCCAGCCCCGTCGCATCGATCCGGTCGACGGTCAGGGCGGCGGGGCCCAGCCCCTGGCCGTCCAGCAGGCGCAGCGTGGCCCATTGCGCGACCGGCTGTCGTGCCGCCCACAACGCGACGGCCGATCCCGCCAGCAGGACGGCGATGACGGCAAGGATGATGAACAGGCGGCGCACGAAGGGGATCCTTACCCAGCGGGCTGGTCACGGTCAACCGGCCGCCGCCGGGATCGGTTCCGTACATCCTCAGATGCTGCGCCCGGCGGCCTCCCAATAGGGCGCGCGCAGCTTGCGTTTGAAGATCTTGCCCGAATCCTCGCGCGGCAGGGTGGCGGCGATCTCGATGACACGGGGCAGCTTGTATTTCGCCAGCCGTTCGGCCAGCCAGGCGCGGATCGCCGCGGGCGTCGGTGCGGCGGCGGCATCGTCGGGTTCGACATGGGCGCACAGGCTTTCGCCGAATTCCTCGTCGGGGATGCCGAACACCGCGCAATCCTTGACGCCGGGCATGCCGATCAGCACCGCCTCGATCTCGGCCGGATAGATGTTGACCCCGCCCGAAATCACCATGTCGCGCTTGCGGTCGCACAGAAAGACATAGCCATCCCGGTCGATCCAGCCGACGTCGCCGACGGTCACCAGATGTTCGTGCCCGACCTCGGCCCGCTTGTCGTCGGCGCCCTGGTAGGTGAAATCGGGCAGGTCATGGACGCGCATGTAGATTTCGCCGACCTCGCCGGGGGGCAGGGTCCGGCCGGCCTCGTCCAGCACGCGGACTTCGGCGAAATCCATCACCCGCCCGACCGTGCCGGGCCGTTCCAGCGCCTCGGCCGCGGAATGCCAGACGGTGATGCCGGTCTCGGTCGCGCCGTAATATTCGTTGATGACCGGTCCCCACCAGTCGATCATCGCCCGCTTGACCGCGGGCGGGCAGGGGGCTGCGCCATGGATCACCCAGCGCAGGGACGACAGGTCGTAGCGCCGCCTGACGTCGTCGGGCAGTTTCAGCAGGCGCACGAACATCGTCGGCACGATATGCATGTGGGTGACGCGGTGCCGTTCGATCAGCGCCAGCAATTCTTCCGGATCGAAGCGCGGCTGCAGCACGATGCCGGCACCGGTGCGGGCGGCCAGCATGGCATAGGCATTGGGCGCCGAATGGTACATCGGTCCATTCATCAGCGCGACCGTCCGGCCATCGGGTTTCAGGCCATAGGTGCGGCCGCCGAATTCGAGATGGCGCGCGGCCTGTTGCGGCGTCGGCCGCTGGCGCCGCACGCCCTTGGGGCGGCCGGTGGTGCCCGAGGTATAGATCATCGAGGCGCGCGGCGGCGGGGCGACGCCGGTCAGCGGTTCCTGCGCATCGACCCAGGCGCCCCATTCCGGCATGCCCGGCGGAACCGGCATGTCGGCCAGGTGGTAGGCGGCGCGAATCTCGGGCGGGGTCGGCACGACGAAGACGGCGATGCCGTCGGGCACAGTGCCCGCGATCGCCGGCCACAGGTCGGCATGCACCAGCAGGGCCTTGGCACCGCTGTCGCGCAGGATGTAGCCGGCCTCGTCGGCGGTGAAATGCCAGTTGATCGGGGTGGCATAGGCACCGATCAGGCCGGCGGCCAGCGATGCTTCGAAGAACGGGATGTCGTTGCGCAGATACAGCGCCACGGCGTCGCCGTCGCCCAGGCCCATCGCCAGGAAACCCCGGGCGGCGCGGGCGGCACGGGTGTTGACTTCGGACATGTCGATGCGGCGCTCGCCCGCGATCAGTTCCGCCATCGTCGTTTCCTCCTGGCCGGTTTTTCGGGCGACCTTAGCAAATGCGCCTCGGGCTCGTCATGTCGCGCTGTTATGCTATCGTCCGCTCGAAACAGATGCTCACCTTGGGGGGATTGCATGCAGGTAAGGACAGGGCTGGCCGCAATGGCGGCCACGGCTTTGATGGCCACAGGCGCTTACGCGCAGGACGATGCCGCGCTGGCGCAACGCGGCGCCTATCTGGCCAAGGCCGCGGACTGCATGCCCTGCCATACCGCCCCCGGCGGCGTCCCCTTTGCCGGCGGGCTGGCCCTGAACACGCCGTTCGGCGCGATCTATTCGCCCAACATCACGTCCGACAAGGGCACCGGCATCGGCAACTGGACCTTTGCCGATTTCGACGGCGCGGTGCGCAACGGCATCGGCAAGGGTCACAAGTTCCTGTACCCGGCGATGCCGTTCGATTCCTATACCAAGATTACCGACGACGACATCAAGGCGCTGTGGGCCTTCGTGCGCACCATCCCGCCTGCCAACCAGGCCAACCAGCCGAATGCGCTGCCGTTCCCGTTCAACGTCCGCTATTCGCTGATCGGCTGGCGCGAACTGTTCTTCGAGAAAGGCGTGTTCAAGCCGACCGCCGGCAAGGATGCCGAATGGAACCGCGGCGCCTATCTCGTCGACGCGCTGGGCCATTGCGGCGACTGCCATACCCCGCGCAACATCCTGGGCGCCACCGAATCGTCCAAGGCGCTGGCCGGCGCCCCGATCGACAACTGGTACGCCCCCGACCTGACCACCAACACGCTGAAGAACCTGGACGGCTGGACCAAGCCGACCCTGGCCGCCTATCTCAAGAACGGTTCGGCCAGGCAGACCACCGTGTTCGGCCCGATGTACGAAGTGGTCCATGACAGCCTGGGCTATCTGACCGACCAGGACCTGTCGGCCCTGGCCGCGTATCTGCTGGACCAGCCGAACACGCACAAGGTGCGCGCCCCCCAGGCCGCGTCGAAGATGACGGCCGGCGCGCATGACCGTGGCGCCAAGCTCTACGTCGACAACTGCATCGCCTGCCACCAGGACAAGGGCGCGGGCATGGCCGGGGCGATCCCGCCGCTGGCCGGCAATCCTGCCGTGCTGGCCTCAGGCCCCGGCGACGTGATCCGCGTGGTGCTGCAGGGCATTACCGCTACGGCCAAGTTCGGCGCGATGCCCGGTTTCGCCGGCGCGCTGAGCGATCGCGACGTCGCCGACCTGGCCAATTACGTCCGCACCAGTTGGGGCAATACCGCGGCGGCGAACGCGACGCCCGACATGGTGTCGGGTTTCCGCGCCGCCGTGGCCGTGTCGCCGGCCGGGACCGAAGCTGCGCGCGGGCTGGATTGCCCGCAGGTCGGCGGCAGCCCGACCGCCACCGACCTGGATCCGGCCACGACCAAGCTGCTGAACGAGCAGATGTCGGGCGGAACGTTGAACGTCTCCAAGCTGGTCGGCAGCTATCAGCTGTCCAACCAGGGTGCCGGGCTGGCCGACACGGTCAATGCCCTGGTCGGCGCCTACTGCCCGATCCTGGCCAAGGGGTCGCAGGACAACGCGGTCAAGCGTGCCGCGCTGGACCGTTTCGCCAATGAGGTCGCCTCCTATGTCGCCGGCCAGGTGACCCCGGCGCCGGGCCCGCAACTCGGCATCGTCTGGGCGACGCCAGCGGGCAAGACGCTGGTCGCCCATATCCCCGACGGCGTGGTGCCGTTCGGCTGCCCGGCCGACGACGGCAAGCTGGTGGCCCAGCCGCTGGTCGCCGCCGCCAACCCGCTGGTCGCGACCGTCGGCCCGCAGGTGGCCGCGCCCGACATCGCCGCCCTGACCGCCAGGTTCCAGGCCGCCCAGCCCAAGGCGGCGCCGGCCGAGGTCGCCGACGCATTGATCCTGGCCTATTGCAAGGTGATCGATGCCAATGCCGGGATGCGCCCGGCCCAGAAGGGCGCGGCGGTAACCCGCTTTGCCGAACAGGTGATCGAGGATCTGCAGGCCACGCTCGAGGCCGCGCGGGTCAAGACCGCCGCCAAGTAAGGACCGTCGTCCGGCCGGGGGTTACAGCGCGGCGTCCAGGCTGCGCCGTAACTGCCCGGCCAGATCGTCGATCATCGCCATGCGCCGCAGCCAGTCGCGGCGTTTCCTGGCCGGCACGTCGTCGATCGCGCGCCGGGGCGGTTCGACCGGCAGGTCATAGTCGCCGTCCGTCCGTCGCACGCCGCCCAGCTCGATCCAGAACGAATCGTAGTCGGCATGAACCGGCTGCCGGCGCGGCAGGTCATGCCCGACATGGGTGTCGTTGGACGCGGCGACGATGCCGCCGGCATCGAGCCAGCGGGCCAGCAGGCGGGCGGCGGCCAGCGCCGCGCCCTTCGGGCGCAGGCCGTGCAGGTCGCGGGTGGCGGCGACCACGTCGTCCCGGCCATGGGGTTTCGCCGGGCCTTGCAACCCGCCGATCGACAACAGCCGGCGGCCATCGGGCGCACGGCCGATCAGCACGGTGACGACCGCCAGCGATATCGCGGGATTGTCGGTCCGCAGGGCCAGGGTGAGTTCGCCTTCCTTGCCGAAGCGGCAGTCGCGGCCGACCGTCAGGTGATAGCTGCGGCCGCTGCGTCCGACCAGGGTTGCCAGAATGATCGGGCGGCCGCCGGCCAGCCGCGCGATGGCCGGCGCGGACAGCCGGTCGGCCAGGCCGTCGTAATGGCTTTGCAGCAGGGCGATCCGGTCGGTCAGCCCCAGGTCGCGGCGGCCGAGCGGGCGATGGATCTTCTGCGCCAGGTCCAGCCGGGTGGCAAGCGGCGCCTGGCGGGCGGGCCCGTCCTCGACATAGGCAAGCCAGCGCCCGGTCGCCTGCGGGCTGGCCACGGTCCGCGCCAGATAGCGAATGGTCCGGCGAATGCCGCCGGCCATCAGCATGTGCCAGGCATAGGCCAGGGCAAGCCGCCAGGGCGCGCGCGGGCCAGGGGACGGCGTCAACGGGGCGGCAAGGATATCGGGCTGCATCGAAACGGTACTCCGGCAGGGGGCGGCCGCACACTAGCGGCGCCGGCTGACGGTCTGCTTACGGTCGAACCGGAAACACGCCCCGCGGGATCGCGCAGCCCTTGCCCTCGATCCGAAACGGTCGGATCGTGGGGACCCGTAGCGGCGATTCACGGAAACCGATGCGCGTCCTGCTGATCGAAGACAATCTGCGTCTGGCCGGGTTCGTGGCGCTCGGTCTGGACAAGGCCGGCTTTGCCGTCGATGCCATGCACAGCGCGGCCGATGCCGAAGCGGCGCTGGCAGCCGCGCGTTACGATGTCGTCGTGCTGGATATCGGATTGCCCGATGCGTCGGGCCTGTCGGTGCTGGCCGGTCTGCGCGGACGGGGCGAACCGGTCCCGGTGCTGGTCCTGTCGGCCCGCGACGGGGTCGAGGATCGTGTCGGTGCCCTGAACCGTGGCGCCGACGATTATCTGCTGAAGCCGTTCGCGATGGAGGAACTGGTCGCGCGCTTGCGCGCCCTGCTGCGCCGTCCGGGCGAAAGCCTGGATGCTGTGCTCAATCGCGGCAACGTCGCCTTTGATACGACCACACGCGAAGTCGCGGTGGCGGGCGAGCCGATCTCGCTGAGCCGACGCGAGCGCGATGCGCTGGAATTGCTGATGCGTCGCTTCGGCAAGGTGGTTTCCAAGGATGCGATCGAGGCGGCGATCTACGCCTTCGACGACGAACTGACCTCGAACGCCATCGAGGTGCTGATCCACCGCCTGCGCAAGCGGATGCAGCAGGCCGGGGCCACCGTGCATGTCCACACGCTGCGCGGCATCGGCTATCTGCTGTCCGAGCGGGCGCCGTGAAACCCATACCGTCCCTGGTCAGCCGCCTGGCCGTGGCGCTCGCCGCTGCCGCCATCCTGGCGCTGCTGGGTGCCGCAGCCCTGCTTTACGTACAGTACGATGCCGCCGACGATCGGGTGCGCGAGCAGACATTGTTGAGCCAGGCCCGCCTGATCGAGCATTTCCTCAACGATGGCGGCGTCCTGCCGTCACCGGGGCAGGGCGGGCTCAGCCGGTCGCTCAAGACCGGCGCATCCCGCTTTGCGGTACTGGACGATGCCGGACGTCTGGTGACCGGCTCGGAAGGTGTTACCGGCCCCTTGTACGATGCCCGCGACCCCCACGAGCGCGACTATTTCGTGTTCCGCTCGGCCGAGGGGGGCGAGGAAGCCTACGGCATTACCCGGCCGATCACCGTGCTGGGGCAGCCTTACTGGATCCAGGTCGTCTCCGACGATCGGGAAATGTACATCGACGCGCTGATGGACGAGTTCCTGTCCGAATGGGCCTTGATCTGGGGCCCGTTCGTGCTGTTGCTGCTGGGCGTCAACCTGCTGGTCGTGCATGTGGCGTTGCGGCCCTTGCGCGCCGCCGCCGCCAGTGCCGCCGCCATCGGCCCCGACAGCCTGTCGCGGCGATTGCCCGAAGCGGGGATGCCGCGCGAGATACTGCCCTTCGTCCAGGCGGTGAACCTGGCCCTGGGGCGGGTCGAGGACGGCTATCGCGCCGAGCGCGAGTTCATCGCCGATGCCGCGCATGAACTGCGCACGCCGCTGGCCGTGCTGAAGACGCATCTGGAGGTCGCGCTGGATCCCCCGGTCGCCGCCGACCTGCTGCCCGACGTCGCCGCGATGGAGCGGCTGGTCGCCCAGTTGCTGGATGCTGCCCGGCTGGATGGCATGCGCGTCGGCGAGGGCAGCGTGGCCGACCTGTCCGCGATCGCGGTCGAGGTGGCGACCTACCTGGCGCCGGTGGCGATCGAGCGCGGGCGATCGATCGAGGTCAGCGGTGCCGATCGGCCGGTGCCGGTCCGGGGCGTGCCTGATTTCCTGTTTCGGGCGCTGCGCAATCTGGTCGAGAACGCCCTGGCCCACACGCCCGAGGGAACCGCGGTGTCGATCGCGGTCGAGGCCGGCGGCAGGCTGACGGTGCGCGATCATGGCCCGGGTATTCCGCGTGAATTGCGCGAGACGGTGTTTCACCGCTTCTGGCGCGGCGGCCGGGGCCGGACGAACGGTGCCGGGCTGGGCCTGGCGATCGTTGCCCGGACGATTGCCGCGCATGGCGGCCATATCGCGATCGAGGACGCTCCGGACGGCGGCGCGATGATCGTCATCATCTTGCCGCCGTCCGCAGTCACGGCCTGATATGCGGGGGCGAGGTCAGGCCGTCCGGTCGACCGTCTGGCCGAGATGGGCCGGCAGCGATGCCGTGGGGCGGACAGTCGCTGCACTGGTCGACCGCGATTCCCTGGCTTCCTGGGCCGCGCTTTCCGAACGTTCCTCCGCCGGGCTGGCTTCGGGGGCACGTTGGGGGATACGCGGCGGGGCGGACGTAATCGAAGAAGTCACCATGGTCATTCCCTGATCTTCTGATCTGTTGTGCCGGATCGGTTCGATCCGCGCGCCGATCATCCGTATCCAGGCTTACCGTTCGCTGACCACCGCCCGAAAAAGATGCCGGCGCACCGAGATCCGGCCGGATCGACCGTGCCGCGGGCCGCCAGCGGCGGGGGCCCGAGTAAAAAAACAAGGTTCCGCCGACACCCGCCCGATCAGCCGGATAGGCCGCGTCGGTGTTCAAAATGCAACACCTTGGTGGCCCTGATCGCTTGATGCCAATCCTCAGGTGGTATCCGTCAGCTGATTGATTTCATGGACTGTTTCCCGGTTTGTGAGCGCTCCTCCTCAAATCGGCGGTGCGACAATCGTCTTGGAACAGCCGTGACATTACTGGGTCGGCGCAACGGGAACTGGCTCGTGGCGTTTATCTCGCGACGTGTGCCCCACAAGACCACGAAAATGGAATGAACATGTCGCTCGCCGCATCGAACCTACTTCATACGATCCCCGCCCCGGATACCTCCAGCGTGGCCGCACTGGTCAATACTGCCTGGAACGACGCCGCCGGGCAGGACGCGACAGACGCTGCGATCCGCGCGATCTTCGAACTGCGTGGCGCGCGGCGTATCCCCGGCGACAGCGCCCTGGTCCTGATCGGCCAGGCGGTGACGGATTACCTGCGGGCCAAGCTCGACGGTGTCATCACCGCCTATCGTCAGGCCAAGGTCTATGCCTATCGCGGCGAGACGCGATGCGAGATCGTGCACCAGACCGAAACCCGGTCGCTGGGTTCCCTCGGGTTTGCCGATTACCACGCGCGCCTCAAGATCGAGGGCACGGAAAGCCCCGACAACAAGATCCGGCCGCTGGCCGAGATCGTCCTGGTGACCAAGCTGCCCCAGCAACTGATCGGGTCGCGCCGCGAACGCCAGTTGGTCATCACCTTCAAGCATCCGGCCCACAAGCCGCGCTCGATCGCGGTGGGCGGCGACGATCGCATCGACCTGCATGTCGCCATCCACGATCTGGGCGAGGACCTGCGCGACGCCGTGCTGCGCTATCTGGAGGGGTGCGAGCTGCGCGCGGCCTGCTGAGGCGGAAACCCCTTGCGCCCCAGTTGTCTAGACAACACTATAACTGTCTTGATGATCGGTGCGGTAAAAGGGGCGGCCATGGCGGAAACGGTGGTGGTTGACGGCCAGGGCCTGACCCTCGACGCGGTCGGGCGGATCGCCGCCGCTGCCCCCGTCCGTATCGCCGACGCGGCCTGGTCGCGCATTGCCACCGGGCGCGAAGTGGTCGACGCGATGGTCGACCGGGGCGAACCCGCGTATGGGATCACCACCGGTTTCGGCTCGCAGAAGGATTATGCGCTGGATGCGGCCGAGATCGCCGCGTTCAATCGCCGCGTCCTGATCGCCCACGCCAGCTTCGCCCCAGGCGAGGCGGCGCGGCCGGACGTGCTGCGCGCCGCGTTCGGCATCCAGCTCAATCAGTTCGCGACAGGCATGTCCGGCGTGCGGCCCGATCTGGTCCAGGCGCTGGTCGAACGGCTGAATAGCGGCGTGCTGCCGCCGGTCAGGCTGGGGTCCTCGGTCGGTGCATCCGACATCGTCGGTTTGAGCCAGGCGGCGCTGCCGCTGCTGGAAGGCCGCGAACTCGGGCCCAAGGAAGCGATGTCGCTGTTGAATTCGAACAGCCTGACGCTCGGGCACGGCGCATTGGCGCTGCTGGGCGCCCGCCGCCTGCTGGGCGCGATGGATCTGGCCGCCGCCTTGTCCCTGGAAGGGTTGCGCGGCAATCCCGGCGCCTGGAGTGCCGCGGTCGAGATCGCCCATCCCCAGCCGGGCCACCGGGCCGCCGGCCATCATCTGCGCAGCCTGCTGGAGGGCAGCCGCCTGTGGCACGCCGGCGAGCCGCGCTTTCTGCAGGACCCCTTGTCGTTCCGCTGCGTGCCGCAGATCCACGGTGCCGTCTATGCGGCGCTCGACTGGGCCGGCGGTATCTGGCAGACCGAACTGAACGCCGTGGTCGACAACCCGGTGATCGACCTGGACGCCCGCCGGCCGGTGTCGCACGGCAGCATGGAAAGCACGCTGCTGACCCTGACGCTGGATGCCGTGCGGCTTGGCATCGCCAAGGCACTGCAGGCCGGAAACGAGCGGGTGCACAAGCTGCAATGGCCGCAGTTTTCGGGGTTGCCGGTCGGGCTGGCCGGCCGGGCCGGGGCGACGGGCGGGGTCCAGTTCCTCAACATCGCCCATATCGCCACCGCCAAGCTGGCCGCCGCCACCCAGGCCGCCCAGCCGGTCACGACCCTTTACCGCGGGCAGATCTGCGACGGGGTCGAGGATGTGGCGGGTCTGGCCCCGATCGCGGTGACCGAGGTCGAGCGCCAGCTGGATGCCGCCTGGGTCGCCGCAGCGATCGAGGCGGTGGTCGCGGTCTGGGCGATTCGCCGCCGCGGCCTCGACCCGGCCGGTCTTGGCAGCGGGATCGGCCCCGTCGTCGCGGCGTTGGCGCCGCTTTTGCCGATCGACCGCGAGGGCGAGGCGCCTTTCGACCTCGGTCCGGCTGTCGATCTTCTCCAGAAACTCGCGCCTGCCGCGCCCTTGGTATAGACAGGGGCGAGCGAAGGAGTCCGCGGATGATTGTTCTCGACGAAGGTCCGGCACCGCTCTACCAGCGGGTCAAGCAGTTGATCGTGCAGAACGTGGCCAGCGGGGCCTGGGGCCCCGACCACAAGATTCCGTCCGAGAACGAACTGGTCCGCGACCTCGGCATCAGCCGGATGACCGTGCATCGCGCCCTGCGCGAGCTGACCTCGGAAGGCATGCTGGTGCGGGTGCACGGCGTCGGCACCTTCGTCGCCGGGGCCAAGCCCCAGGCGCCGCTGATGGAAATCCGCTCGATCGCCGATGAAATCCGCGAACGCGGCCACGAACACCGCGCCGAAGTGATCTGGCATCAGGTCGAGGCGGCACCGGCCGACGTCGCCAGCCAGTTCAGCGTCGCCCCGGGCGCCCAGCTTTACCATACCGTCCTGACCAACCTGGAAAACGAGGTACCGATCCAGCTGGAGGATCGCTGGGTCAATCCCGCCGCCGTGCCGCGCTACCTCGAGATCGATCCCGCCCGCGTTACCCCCCATCACTACCTGATGCAGCAGGCTCCCCTGTCGGAAGGCGAACACATCATCGAGGCGGTGATGGGCGAGCCGTGGGAGCGCAAGCACCTGCAGATCGAGAAGAACGACCCCTGCCTGCTGATCCGCCGCCGCACCTGGTCGAACGGCCAGATCATCTCGGCCGCCCGGCTGCTGTATCCCGGCGCGCGCTATCGCCTGGGCGGACGCTTCATGAAGCGGGGCAGCTGAACTTTTTCAGCCCTTCGCGAAGTCGCCGACGATGCCCCCGGCGGCCCCGAGCCAGTCCGCCGCCGCCATTTCCAGCGTCGACCCGACCCGGCCGGTGCCGCAATAGATCCGATCCAGCCCGGTGACGCCGGCGTCGATCAGCAGCAGGCTGCCGTTCACCGCGACCGGCGCCACCCCGCCGGCCTCGGCATCCAGGATTTCCCGTAATTCGTCAGGCGTCGCGGGGCGCAATTGCGCGCGCGAGCAGCCGGCGGCATCGGCGATGCGCTTGTAGTCGGCCCTGGCCGGACCCGGCATCGCCGCCAGGATGCAGCGCCCGGCGGGATCGACGAAGACCAGTGCCTTGACCATCGCCCGGGGCGGGAAGTTCAGCGCCGCCGACAGGTCGTCGAAGGATTTGAGCGCGGCATGTTCGTGCAGCCGATGGGCGATCTGGTGGCGGGTCAGCCAGGCCTGGATCTGCGGGCTCATTTCTTCCTCCGTGGGCTGGGGTCGGCCAGGCAGGCGACCGCGGTGTCGATGAAGGCCCGGCCGGCAGGCGACAGCCCGGCTTGGTCATAGGCGACGACGATGCCTTGCCGGGGCAGCGCCTCGTCGATGTCGCGACATATCAGCGATGCGCCGTCGTACGTCTTGTCGGAAATCGGCCTGGTCGTCGCGATTCCGACGCCGAAGCCGCGGGCGATCAGCGCGCGCTGCAGCTCGAAGCTGCGCGCCCGCATGGCGACCACGGGTTCCAGCCCCCGCGACCGGAACAGGGCATGGGTGTTGGCCCAAGTCGTCGGCTGGGCCGACAGGACCAGCGGATGGGCGGCGACGTCGCGCAGCCGCAGGCGGCGCAGGGCGGTCAGCGGATGGCCCGCCGGCATCATCGCATAAGGCTTACGCTCGGCCAGCACGACGCGGGCATACTGGCCGTTCAGCGCCGCCTGGTAACCCAGCGCCAGGTCGATCGATCCCTGTTCCAGCAGGCGCGACAGCCCGTCGAACGGCGCCTCGCGGAAATGCAGGACGACATCCCGGTGGCGCTGGCCGAAGGCCTGCAGCAACCCCGGCAGCAGGATCGGCGCAATGCCCTCGTAGCAGCCGATGATCAGTTCGCCACTGATACGCCCGTCATCATCGCCCAGCCCGGCCAGGCCGCGGGCGGCGGTGACCAGGCTTGCCGCCTCGCGGATGAACTGGCGGCCGAACGGGGTCAGCGACACGCCCTGGCCGGCATGGCGCACGAACAGCGGCCGGCCGTAATGCTGCTCGATACGCGCGATCGAGGCCGAGATCGCGGGTTGCGACACGTTGAGGGCGCGGGCGGCCGCGGTGACGTTCTCGTGCCGGGCGGCGGCAACGGCGTGGTCGAGCTGGCGCAGCGAGAAGGGAATCATTTTTCCTGATCCATCGGTATCAGATATCGATATTTGATGTGATGCAGTAGCGCGGTCAACAATCGGCGCATGAACATCATCCCCCCGTCTTCCGAACTGCTGCTGGCCCGCGCCGCGCGTGCCCGCGATATCATGCGGCAGGCCGATTGCCCGGCCGTCGTCATCGTCGATCCCGTCAATATCCTGTATGCGACGGGGGCCACCAACATGAGCGTCTGGGGCATGCGCACCCCGGCGCGCTACCTGCTGATGTTTGCCGAGGGGCCGTCGATCCTGTTCGATTTCCGCGGTTGCGCCCATCTTGCCGCCGGCCTGCCCACGATCGACGACATCCGCCTGGCCGAGGGGCTTGACCATGTCTCGTCGGGTGGCGATCCGCAGGCCGCGGCGGCCCGGTTCGCCGCCGTCATCGCCGACGCGATGGCCGAACATGCACCCGGCGAAACGCGGCTGGGCATCGATCGGCTGCCCTATCACACGGTCGACGCCCTGCGAGCCCGCGGCCTGAGCCTGAGCGATGCCGACGCCGTGTTCTCGGCCGCCCGCCGGATCAAGCTGGCGGTCGAACTGCCCTATGTCCGCCAGGCGGTCGCGCGGGTCGAGGCGGCCGCCGGCGAGCTGGAGGCCGCGATCCGTCCCGGCCTGACCGAGGTCGAGATCTGGGCCGAATTCCACCGCCGCTTCATCGCCGAGGGCGGCGCCTATGTCTCGACCCGGCTGTTGCAGGGCGGGCAGGCGACGTTCCCCTATTTCCAGGAGGCGGGCATGCGCAGCGTGGCGGCCGGCGACCTGGTCTGTTTCGATACCGACGTGACCGGCTATGCCGGGTATGCCGTCGATTTCTCGCGCACCTTCCGTGTCGGCGGCGGCCGGCCGGACGACGAACAGCGCATGCTGTACGGCCGGGCGCGCGAACAGCTGGCCTGGAACGCCGACCTGATCCGCCCGGGCATCGCCTTTGCCGACATCGCCGCGCGGGCCTGGCCCGTGCCCGAGGAACACCGCCAGAGCCGTTATTACTGCATCGGCCATGGTCTGGGCATGTCCGGCGAACATCCCAACATTCCGCATATCGAGGCGGGCAAGCCCTATCCGCTGGCGGGCTGCGTCGAGCCGGGCATGGTGCTGTGCATCGAAAGTTATGTCGGTTCGGCCCGCAGCGGGCAGGGGGTCAAGCTGGAGGATCAGTTGCTGGTCACCGCAACCGGCGTCGAGACGCTGAGCCGCTATCGCTTCGACGACGACCTCTCGGGCCGGCATCTCTGATCATCCGTCCAAGGATGACTGGTGGGCGCCAAATTTATAGTTGTATGATGTTGTCTAGGCATGTACGCTTCGAGCAACAAAACACACTGAACGCATCCGGGGATAGCTGATTTCAATCCATGCGCCGTCGATCGGCGCAATGACAGGGGGAAGACCACGATGGCTGGCAAGTTCTCACGGCGTTCCATGCTGAAGGCGGGGGCTGCCGCCGCCGGCGGCGCCGCTCTGTTCCCGCTGTTCGCCGGCCCGGCCCAGGCCGCGCGCGAACGCATCACCATCCGCATCATGCGCGACATCCAGTCGATGGACCCGGCCAACCGCGTATCCTACATCGAAGGCAACGTGATGCGCGCGGTGCTGCAGGGCCTGATCTCGTTCAAGCCCGGCAAGTTCGAATGGGAACTGGACGCGGCCAAGTCGATCACCCAGGTCAGCCCGACCCTGATCGAATTCGAACTCAAGCCGGGCCTGATGTTCCACGGCGGTTACGGCGAGGTCACGGCCGAGGACGTCAAGTTCTCGTTCGAGCGCTACATCAAGCCGATGGCCAACGGCCAGATGGTCCAGTACGCCAAGGATTGGGAAGCGCTCAAGGAGGTCGAGGTCACCGGCAAGTACACCGGCAAGATCCACCTGAAGAACCCGGCCCCGGCGATCTGGCTGGTCAACCTGCCGGACGGTTCGGGCGCCATCCTGTCCAAGGCCGCCTATGAGAAGCTGGGCGACCAGGCGACCAAGAGCCTGATCGGCTCGGGCCCCTACATCCTCGAGAAGTGGGAACCGAACCAGCGCATCATCCTCAAGGCCAACCCCGAGTGGAAGGGCCAGAAGGTCGCGTTCAACGAAGTCATCCTGCGCCCCGTCACCGATCCGAAGACCGCCGAGCTGGCCTTCCGTTCCGGCGAGCTCGACTTCACCGTGATCGAGCCGGCGGCGGCCAAGGAAATGGCCAAGCTGGCCGATACCAACGTCATCTCGCTCGACTCGATCAACTTCGTCTGGATCGGCATCAACGTTTCCAAGGCGCCGTTCGACAACCTGAAGGTGCGCCAGGCCATCCGGCTGGCCATCGACGTCGATCGCGTGATCCTGGCCGCCTATAACGGTGCGGTCAGCCGGGCCTATTCGCTGATCGCGCCGGGTCTCTTGGGCTACTGGGCCGATGCGCCCAAGTACAAACGCGACCTGGACACCGCCAAGAAGCTGATGGCCGAGGCCGGCCATGCCAAGGGCTTCGAATGCAAGCTGACCCTGCTGAACCGCCCGGCCTTCCAGGCGGCCGGCCTGGTCGTGCAGGCGATGCTGGCCAATATCGGCATCAAGCTGAACCTGGAAGTGCTGGATGCCGGCACGTTCTGGTCGGCAGGCAAGGGCGATGCCGGCAAGAACCTGGACCTGTCGATCCAGCGTTTCGGCGGCAAGGCCGACCCGGCGTTCCAGACCCAGTGGTTCGTGTCCGACCAGGTCGGCGTGTGGAACTGGCAGCGCTGGTCCAGCCCCGAGTTCGACAAGCTGAACGTCGCCGCGGCCTCGACCGACGATGCCGCCGAACGCGCCAAGCTGTACATCGAGCTGCAGAAGGTGATGGACGAATCCGCCGCCTATATCTGGCTGACGCATGAGGTGAACGTGTTCGCCTCGAAGAAATGGCTGCAGCCGGCTATCCTGCCGAACGGCGACGACATCCAGCTCGGCCTGTTCCGCGAAGCCTGATCCGGCCCGGCGCCGGCGGTTCCGCCCCAGGGCGGGGCTGCCGGCGCCTTCCCGTCCCCGGAAATGGATGCCAGCCCGTGCCAGCCTCGTTGCGTTTCCTCGTCAATCGCCTGGTCACCACGATCCTCGTGATCGTCGGCGCCGTGGCACTTCTGTTCTGCCTGACGCTGCTGGTGCCGGGCAATCCGGCCGACGTCCTGCTGGGCCCGCGTGCGACGCCCGAGGCGGTGGCGGCCTTCACCAGGCAGATGGGCCTGGACCTGCCGGTCTGGCAGCGCATGGGCATTTTCTTCGGCCATGTGCTGCAGGGCAATCTCGGCACCGACTTCATTTCGGGCCGGCCGATCCTGACGATGGTGATGGAAGTGCTGCCCTTCACCGTCACCCTGACCTTCGCCTCGATCGGGCTGGCCATCCTGATCGGCCTGCCGCTGGGCGCCTATGCCGCGACCCATCCGGATTCGATCGGCGACCGCATCGGCGCCGTCCTGTCGGTGTCGTTCATCGCCATGCCGAACTTCGTCGTCGCGATCTTCCTGCTACTGATCTTCTCGATCTGGCTGGACTGGCTGCCGGTGCTGGGCGCGGGCGAGCCCGGCAACTACCTCGACCAGGCCGTGCGGCTGATCCTGCCGTCGGTGTCGCTGGCGCTGGGCTGGATCGGCTATATCGCCCGGCTGGTACGTTCCTCGCTGCTCGAGGTGATGGGCGAGCCCTATATCCGCACCGCGCGTGCCTACGGCATTCCCGCCCGCACGATCATCTACAAATACGCGCTGAAGAACGCCGCCATCCCCACGGTGGCCATCCTGGGCCTCGGCATCGGGCGCCTGCTGGGCGGCGCGATCTTTGCCGAGATCATCTTTGCCCGGCCGGGCATCGGCAAGCTGGTCTATGACGCGATCCTGACCCGCAACTATCCCGTGGTGCAGGCCGGCGTGCTGGTCGTTGTGCTGCTGTTCGTGTTGACCAACCTGCTGGTCGACATGTCCTATGGCTGGCTGGACCCGCGCATGCGGCAGAGCGCGCGCGCCGGGGGCGGCCACTGATGGGTGCGATCCTCGGCCAGATCTGGCGGCGCGGCACCGGGCGGATCGGTTTGATCCTGGTGCTGATCATCCTCATCGCCGGGCTGGGCGCCCAGGTCCTGTCGCCCTACGACCCCGACGAACTCGATATCCTGAACCGCTTCGCCGACCCGTCCTGGGCCCATCCGATGGGCACCGACCACCTGGGGCGCGACCTGCTCAGCCGCATGCTGTACGGCACGCAGATCGCACTGCTGGTCGCGGTCTCGACCATCATCATCTCGCTGGTGGCGGGCACCCTGCTCGGCATCGGCGCGGCCTATGCCCCGCGCGAAGTCGAGCGGGCGATCCTGATCCTGTTCGACATCATCTCGTCATTCCCGAGCCTCGTGTTCGCCCTGGCCGTGGTGGCGCTGCTGGGGCCGGGGCTGGACAAGGTCGTGATGATCGTCGCAGTCACCCTGCTGCCGCATTTCGGGCGTGTCGCCCGTGCCCAGGTGCTGTCCCTGAAGAACGCTCCGTTCCTCGAGGCCGAACAGGTGCTGGGCGCCTCGGCCACGCGGGTCGTGCTGGTCCATATCGTGCCCAACATCATGGGGCCGCTGGTCGTGCTGGCATCGATGGACATCCCCGTGGTCATCACGATCGAAGCCGGGCTGTCGTTCCTGGGCGTCGGCGTGCCGCCGCCTTTGGCCAGCTGGGGCACCTTGCTGAACGACGGTTACGCCAATCTGACCGAGACCGTCTGGCCGGTGGCCTTTGCCGGGCTGATGCTGACGATCGCGACGCTCGGTTTCACCCTGTTCGGCGAAGCCTTGCGCGACGCCATCGACCCCAAGCTGAAGACCGACCGATGACGGGGGGCGCAACGTTGACGACGGCACCGCTGCTCGAGGTTCGCAACCTCGACCTCGACTACGCCACCGCGCGCGGCACCGCCCAGGTCCTGCGCCAGGTCAACATGACCATCCCCAAGAACCGCATCGTCGGCGTCGTCGGCGAAAGCGGCTCGGGCAAATCGACGCTGGCCTCGGTCATCATGCGGCTGCTGCCGGCCAACCTGTCGCGCCTGTCGGGCCAGGTGCTGCTTGACGGCACCGACCTGCTGGGGCTGGACCAGGCGGCGATGACCAGGGTCCGCGGCAACAAGGTCGCGATGATCTTCCAGGATCCGATGACCGCGCTGAACCCGGTGTTCACCATCGAGACCCAGATGGTCGACATCCAGCGCGGCAAGTTTCCCGGCCGGTCGCGCCGGGAACTGCGCGACCGGGCGCTGGACATGATGGGCAAGGTCGGCATTCCCGATCCGGTGCGCCGCATCACCGCCTATCCCCACCAGTTTTCCGGCGGCATGCGCCAGCGCATCATGATCGCCATGGCGCTGCTGGTCGAACCCGACCTGCTGATCGCCGACGAACCGACGACGGCGCTGGACGTGACCATCGAGGCCCAGATCATCCGCCTGCTGGAACAGATCCGCGAGAATTTCTCCGGCTCGATCCTGTTCATCTCGCACAGCCTGGGCGTGATCTCGACCCTGTGCGACGAGGTCGTGGTCATGTATGCCGGCAGCGTCGTCGAACAGGCCGCGTCGCGCGACCTGTTCCTGTCGCCGCGCCATCCCTATACGCGGGCGCTGCTGGCCTGCGAGATCGGCGAGGACGATGCGGCCGATGCCGCGCTGCGCTCGATCCCCGGCAACGTGCCCGACCTGTTCGACCTCGAACCCGCCTGCATCTTCGCCGCGCGCTGCGACCTGGCCGAGGATCGCTGCCGCCGCGCGGTGCCGCCCTTGCGCGACATGGGGCCCGGCCATCGCGCCGCCTGTGTGCTGGCATGACTGCCCCGCTGCTCGAGATCGACGATGTCTCGGTCGTCTATGGCGGCACCGTCCATGCAGTCGACGGCGCGTCGTTCACGCTGAACCAGGGCGGTACGCTGGGGCTGGTCGGTGAAAGCGGTTCGGGCAAGACCACGCTGATCAAGGTGGTGCTGGGCCTGATCCCGCCGACCAGGGGCCAGGTCCGCTTCGACGGCCGCGACGTGACCAGCTTCAAGCGGTCGGAACGCATGTGGTTCCGGTCGCAGGCCCAGATGATCTTCCAGGACCCGGCGTCGTCCCTGTCGCCGCGCCTGACCCTGCGCCGCATCCTCGAGGAACCGCTGATCATCCATGGGCTGAAGTTGAAGGAGCATTGGCCCCGCGTCCTCGACCTGATGTCGGCGATCGGGCTCAAGGAAGCCCAGCTCGACCGGTATCCCCACCAGGTTTCGGGCGGCCAGGCCCGGCGCGTCGGCATTGCCCGCGCCCTGACCCTGAACCCGCGCCTGGTGGTGGCCGACGAACCCACCGCCGGCCTCGACGTGTCGATCCAGGGCGACCTGCTCAACCTGATGCACGACCTGCAGAAGCGGCTGGGCCTGACCTATCTGATGGTCAGCCACAACCTCAGCGTCGTGCGCAAGGTGACCGACAGCGTGGCGGTGATGTATCTGGGCAAGCTGGTCGAGACCGGCCCGACGCCCGCGGTGTTCAGGACACCCGCCCATCCCTATACCCGGGCGCTGATCTCGGCCAATCCGGTGATCGATCCGGAGCGCAAGCGCCAGCATGTCGTGCTGGAGGGCGAGGTGCCCAGTCCCTTCAACCTGCCGCCCGGCTGCCGTTTCCAGACCCGCTGTCCCCTGGCGCAGGATCGTTGCCGCGTCGAGGCGCCGGCGCTGCGCCCCGTCGCCAACGGCCAGAACGTGGCCTGTCATTTTCCGCTGACGTCGTGATCCCTGATCAGGAGTGAATTCATGCCCGCGATTTCCATCACCTATCTGAACGGCCACGACGTCGAGAAGCTGGCCCTGACCGACGCGGAAATCCTGGCTGCGGTCGAGGAAGGCCTGCGCGCCCAGGGCAACGGCCAGACCGTGATCGAGCCGCGCATGCACCTGATCCCGGAAAGCTCGGACAAGGGTCATTTCAACGTGCTGCGCGGCGTGGTCAAGCCGCTGGGCCTGGCCGGCGTCAAGATCGTCGGCGACTTCGTCGACAATTATAAGCAGGGCCTGCCGTCGGAAATGGCCGTGCTGAACCTGTTCGATCCCGAAACCGGCATGCCCAAGGCGATCATCGACGCCACGGCCATCACCGAGATGCGCACCGGCGCCATCACCGCGCTGGGCGGGAAATATCTCGGCCGCAAGGGATCGAAGGTGCTGGGCCATATCGGCGCGCGCGGCACGGCATACTGGAACGTGCGCCTGCTGGACCATTTCTTCGACTTCGAGGAAATCCGCGTCCATTCCCGCCGCAAGGAAAGCCGCGACGGTTTCGCCGAGAAGCTGTCCCGCGACCTGGGCAAGAAGGTCGTGGCGACCGAGGATTGGGAAAGCTGCCTGAAGGATGCCGATGTCATCGTCGAAGCCTCGCGCCTGCCCGAACCCAAGCCGATGCTGCTGACGTCATGGATCAAGAAGGGTGCGTTCGTCGTGCCTTACGGCACCATGTCGGCGGTGGAACTGTCGCTGACCGACATCATGGACAAGATGATCGTCGATGACTGGGGCCAGTGCCGCAAGGGCCTGCCGTTCGGCGCGCTGCGCCAGCATGTCGACCTGGGCAAGCTGAACGAAGACAACCTGCACGCCGAGCTGGGCCAGATCGTCGCCGGCAAGAAGCCGGGCCGCGAACGCGACGACGAAACCATCCTGTTCTGGCACCGCGGCCTGTCGCTCAGCGACATCGCGCTGGGCCATGCCCTGCTGGCCAAGGCGGCCAAGCAGGGCCTGGGCCAGACCCTGCCGTTCGCCTGATCCGATCGACCACCCAGCCCGATTGACCCTCGGGCTGGGCTTCATCCTTGAAATATGTACATATGATGTACATATTGGAGCTCATCGTTGGATGGGAGCGACAAGGGTGACCGTCTACAGCCTCAGTGATGCCCGCAATCAGCTTCCGACACTGCTCCGTCAGGTCGAGGAGGGCCAGGACGTCGTGATCGCGCGCCACGGCGTGCCGATCGCCCGCCTGGTGCCCGCTGATCTCCCCGCGCCGCAGTCGGCCCCGCGCTCCCTGGCCAGACTGATTGCGGCCATGCCGCAGGCACCGGACGACAACGAGGAAGACCTGTTCGGACGGTCGACGATTGCGCCGCGCGACATCGAATTCTGAGCGATGTACCTGCTCGATACCAATGTGTTGTCAGCCGTGCGGAAGCTTTCCCGTTTTCCGCGGCTCGCCGAATGGCTTGACAGCATAGACACCGACAGCATGTGGCTGAGCACCATCACGATGGGCGAGGTGGAGCGCGGGATCGATCGTCTTCGCGGCCATGATCCGATCCAGGCCGTGCACCTGACCGCGTGGCGCGACGCGATCCTTGAGCAGCATGCGGCGAGGATACTGCCGGTCACCACCGAGATTGCGCAGCGCTGGGGTGTACTGAGCAATCGAATCGGTCATCCCTCGGCAGACCTGCTCATT
>Ga0206117_100676_pt1 | contig 28395 bp, 24 predicted proteins | sample 3A5Ametagenome_FD_177997 | JGI IMG/M metagenome (GOLD analysis project Ga0206117, IMG submission 177997) | Enriched microbial communities from leaf-cutter ant dump, University of Wisconsin, Madison, United States - 3A5A | ecosystem: Environmental > Terrestrial > Nest > Insects nest > Nest dump... | reverse complement strand
GTCGGTGGCCGAGACGATGGCGCCGAGGCGCTTGGCGGTGGCGATGGCCTGGAGGCCGGCGACGCCGACGCCCATGATGAAGGCACGCGCCGGCGGCACGGTGCCGGCGGCGGTCATCATCATCGGGAAGGCGCGGCCATACTCGCTGGCGGCATCGACGACGGCCTTGTAGCCGGCGAGGTTGGCCTGGGAGGACAGCACGTCCATGACCTGGGCGCGGGTGATGCGCGGCATGAACTCCATGGCGAAGGCGTTCACACCGGCATCGGCATAGGCCTTCACATGGTCGCGGCTGTTGTAGGGATTGAGGATGGCGAACAGCAGCGCACCCTTGCGGATCAGCGCCAGTTCGTCGACTTCCCCTTCTCCGGCGACCAGCGGACGCTGGACCTTCAGCACGATGTCGGCATCGGCCAGCGCCGAAGCCTGGTCGGCGGCGATGGCGGCCCCCGCCGCCTCATAGGCCGCGTCGGTGATGCTGGAACCGAGGCCGGCCCCGCTCTCCACCACCACGTCCAGTCCCAAACCCTTCAGTTTCTTCACCGTTTCCGGTGAGGCGGCCACGCGAAGTTCGCCCGCACGTCGCTCCTTTGGAATGGCGACTTTCATTAGATAAAACTCCCCTGCCTCAAATACGCCGATCCCGGCATCCCCCATGGGTTATCGGCACAGACGACGCGCATACATGCCGGATCCATGTGACTTTGTGAAGCCGAACCCACCGATGGTAATACCAGCCTATTGGGTGCGCCGCAACAAAGGGAATGGCTGCGTAGGCCTATCGTACGATTGTTTCATGCAAACAGACAAATCAGCCACGGGCTGTTCAAATTCCGGCGAGGCTTCCGCTTGTACAAAGGAGTTGCCGCGACGCGATGACGCAGCCGTGCCCCTGCCGTGCGCCGGCACGGCGCATCGCCGGCTTGCCATTCCCCCCGCCCGCCGATATTGTCCCGCCCCGTTCACGAACACCCCCATCGTTTGAGGTTTTGCCATGTCCGACGTCGGCGGCATCGCGGCGGATCGCCTGAAGTCCTTTGTCGAGCGCATCGAGCGTCTCGAAGAGGAAAAGCGCGGTCTGCAGGAAGACATCAAGGAGGTCTACGCCGAGGCGAAGGGCACCGGTTTCGACACCAAGATCATCCGGCAGATCATTCGCCTGCGAAAGATGGACAAGGCGGACCGCCAAGAGCAGGAAGCCATCCTGGAACTCTATAAGGAAGCGCTGGGCATGGTGGAGTGACGGTTTTTCCGTCACTCGTCCCAGCCACAGGATTTGCCGAAGCGGCGGCCCCATCAGGCCGCCGCTTCGCGTTCCGGTGCCTCGCCGGCACGCCCCGCCAGTGTCTCCATGACGTTGGCGATCAACGCCAGACCGGCTCCGCCGCCGCCGGCACCATCCAGTGTCAGGATCGATTCGGGGTGGAACTGCACGGCGGCCAGCGGCAGCGACCGGTGCTCGATCGCCATGACCGTCCCGTCCTCCGTCTCCGCCGTCACCCGCAGGTCCGGCGGCAGGCTGGCGCGCCGTGCCACCAGCGAATGGTACCGGCCGGCCCGCATCCCCTGCGGCAGCCCTTCGAAAAGCCCATTCCCCTGGTGACGCAAGCTTGATGCCTTGCCGTGCATCGGCTCCGGCAGGCGGTCGAGCGTCGCGCCGAAATACTCGGCCATGCCCTGCAGCCCCAGACAGACGCCGAACACCGGCACGCCGAGATCGAGCGCTGCCTGTACGCTGCCGCCGACATCGAAATCGGCCGGCCGCCCCGGTCCCGGCGACAGCACCAGAAGGTCGGGCGGATCGTTGCGCAGCGCGGCACGCGCATGGGTGTAGCGCAAGGTCGTGACGATTGCGCCGGTCTGACGGAAATAATCGGCAAGCGTGTGGACGAAGCTGTCGTCATGATCGACCAGCAGCACCCGCTTGCCATCCCCACTCTCTTGCCCGCCCCGCCGGGCACCGCTCTCAACAACCGACAGCCGCGGGCCGGTGCCGCGCACCGCGTCGAGGAAAGCCGACGCCTTCAGCCGGCATTCTGCGTCTTCCGCATCCGGATCGCTGTCGGACAGCAGGGTGGCTCCGGCGCGGACAAAGGCGATCCCGTCCTTCATGCGGATGGTGCGCAGGGTCAGCCCGGTGTCCATCCCGCCGTCGAAGCCGATGCGTCCGAACGCCCCGCCGTACCAGCGGCGCGGCGAATGTTCGGTGTCCTCCAGGAACTGCATGGCCCAGCGCTTGGGCGCGCCGGTCACCGTAACCGCCCAGGTGTGGGTGAGGAAGGCATCCAGTGCGTCGAAGCCCTGGCGCAACCGCCCTTCCACATGGTCGACGGTGTGGATCAGGCGGGAATACAACTCGATCATCCGCCGACCGATCACGCGGACGGAGCCGGGTTCGCACACCCGCGCCTTGTCGTTGCGGTCGACGTCGGTGCACATGGTCAGCTCCGCTGCATCCTTGACCGAGTTCAGCAGCGTCAGGATCTGCGTCGCGTCGGTCAGCGCATTGCTTCCGCGGGCCACGGTGCCGGAGATCGGACAGGTTTCCACCCGCCCCTGGCCGACGCGCACATACATTTCCGGGCTGGCGGCAACCAGGAACTCGCCATCGCCAAGGTTGATCAGCGCCTCATAGGGGGCGGGATTGGCGGTACGCAAACGGCGGAAGATCGTGGCCGGGCTGTCGGCGCAGGGCTCGGCGAAGGTCTGGCCTGGGACGACCTCGAAGAGATCGCCGCGGTTGAAGGCCTCCTTCGCCGCCCGCACCACCTGCTGGTATTCGCCGGGGGCATGGTCGCACTCCGCAGCGGCGTTGGTATCGGGACGATAGCCGTGGATCCGCCCGCTACCCGCGATTCCCTCGGTCGAGGCGCCGTCCGCCACGAATTCGTAGGCGAAGCGGCGCGCCACCCCGGCTGCAAGGTCGACCACCAGCAGCCGGTCGGGCAGATATAGCACGAGGTCGCGCTGGTCGTCCGGTCGCACCAGCCGGCGGCGGATCGGCTCGAACTGGAAGGCGAGATCGTAGCCGAAGGCGCCGTAAAGCCCCAGGAACGGCTCGTCCGGGCAGGCGAACAGCGCCATCAATGACCGCAGCACGCTGAAGACGGAGGGCTGGCGGCTGCGCTCCTCCTCGGCGAAGACCCCGTCGGGTCGCCGCACCAGAGCGGTGACCCGGCCTGCGGTGATCTCCAGCCCGACGAGCGCCTCATGGCCGTCCAGAGCGCCAGCCACGGCGGGCAGCAACTGGCGCCCACGCGGGTTCAGCGCATCGATGCGGACGGTCCGGCCGCGGGCGGTCACCGACAGCGGCGGATCGACGAAGCCCAGCGCCTGACGCCGGTAGCGGCCGGGCGCCTCCACCCCGCCGGACAACAGCACCCCGCGCCGCTCGTCGAGCGCGGTGACCAGCGCATCGACCGCTTCGGCCGGCACCACCGGCTCGGCAGTGCGGTGCAGACCTAGGCCACCGCCGGTCTTGGTCGCGAACGGGTCAAGGAAAGCAGGATCGGCAAGGTACAGGTGGGACGGGATCATGACGGCGGTGCTCCGATTCGGGCGTCTTGTCGGTGACGCCGCCCGGTGCTTCCGCCTGCCCGTCCGTTCTTCCGCTTGGGTGACCCGCTGTATCGGATCAGGAAAAAGGCCGCTCCGGATGCACCGGGCGGCCTTTTATTCTCAATCCACGCTCATGCGCGTCGCCAGGCCGGCCCGTTGGAGACGGGCCACCACCAACGCTGCGACAGGAGGGGTGAGGACATGTTCATGACGATAACCGCAACACAGGCCAGGGCCACCTGTCAAGTGTTCCTTCAAGCAATGACGATTATGCCGGTTCTTGCGGCGGGGCAACGGCGTAGCTGCTGAGATCCTCCTTGCGGCGCTCGTCAGACGGCAGACGGCCCTTGACCAGGAAGCTGATGTTCTCCGCCACGTTGGTGGCATGGTCGCCGATACGCTCGATCGACTTGGCGGCGAACAGCAGATGAGTGCAGCCGGTGATCTGGGCCGGCGTCTCCATCATGTAGGTCAGGAACTCGCGGAACAGCGCGGTGTAGGCGGCGTCCACCTCCCCGTCCCTGTCGCGGACTGAGGTGGCGAGGTTGGCGTCCTGTTGGGTATAGGCGCGGCGCATGTCGCCGATCATCGCCTGCACCATCCGCCCCATGCGGACCAGCGAGGCGACCGGCGGCGCCACCGGCAAGGTCGACAGGGTGACAGCGCGCTTGGCGACCGATCCGGCGAAATCGCCCATGCGTTCCAGGTTCGAGGCGATCTTCAACGCGGCAACGATCTCGCGGAGATCCTTCGCCATCGGCTGGCGCAGGGCCAGCAGGCGAACGGTCATCGCCTCCACCTCCGCCTCCAGCCGGTCGATCTCGGCATCGCCCTTCAATACCTCGCCGGCGATGTCAGCATCGGGGCCGGCCAGCGAATCGAGCGCCAACCCGACCTGCTTCTCCACCAACTCGCCCATACGGTCGATGGCGGTGCGGAGAGCCGACAGTTCGGTGTCGAAAGCCGCAAGCGTATGTCCACCCGACATGATCCCCAACTCCTTGTTCTCATTTGGCCGCGATTGGCGGTTCGGCACCCGACGCCCCGCAGATGGGGCCTGACGCCGTCCGCGCCAAGCCGCGCTGGCACTGGATACGGCTTTAACCTTTGGCATAGATTATTTCGGAACACTGGTCTATCGATGGACCACGCAACCATGCAGACCGGGCAGGACCGATGACACCGCACGAGTTGGTTGCCGTGCTGGAAAAGCACGAGCGCTGGCTGAAGAACAAGTCGGGCGGTTCGCGCGCCAACCTGACCATGGCGAACATGGAAGGATCGAACCTGTCCGGGGTAAATCTGGCCCAGGGCAAGCTGTCCGGCGCCAACCTGTCCCATTGCGACCTTTCGAACGCCAATCTCAGCACCGCCGACCTGTTCGCCGCGCACCTGACGAAGGCCGATCTGTCAGGCTGCAACCTTTATCGCGCCGACCTGCGAGGCGCCCACATGCGTGGCGCCAAGATGAAGCGCGCCATCCTGAAGGAGGCCGACCTGCGTGGCGGCGCCCTTCTCTATGGCGGGCATGGCGGCAAGAATGGCAAGGGGCTCGATTTCGTCCGCTCCGACCTGTCGGGCACGGATTTCGACGACGCGTCGCTGAACAACGCCAACCTGTCGGGCGCCGACCTGACCGACGTATCGATGAACGGCGCCGACTGCGAGGGGGCGCTGCTGACCGGCGCCACGCTGATGCGCGCCAGCATGAAAAGCTGCAATCTCGCCCGCGCCGATCTGCGCGGCAGCAACCTGTCCGGCGTGAATTTGCAGGGAGCGGTGCTGCGCGACGCCAATCTGACGGGCGCCATGTTGGCCGGGGCCAACCTGCGCAACGCCGACCTGCAGGGCGCGAAGCTGGAAGGTGCCGATCTGGCCGGGGCCGACACAACCGGCGCCAATCTGGCACGGTCGGCCGACAATTTCTCCGTCCAGATCCAGCAGGCGCTGCACAGCCATTACACCTGGATCAACACCAACGGGACGATGGGCGCACGGGCAGACCTGACCGGTGCCGACCTCAGCCACATCGACCTGACGGGGGTCAACCTGTCGGGTGCCAATCTGAAGCGGGCCAATCTCAGCGGCGCCAAGATGCGCGAGGCGCTGCTGATCATGTGCGATATCTCCGAAGCGGTGCTGGACGGCGCAGATTTCAGCGGGGCGATCCTGGATGGTGCCAACCTGCGCGGCGCCAACATGACTGGGATCCGGTTGGACGGGGCCGGTGTCGGCTGGGTCGACATAAAGGGGCCGGACGGTCAGCCAACCGGGCGCCTGTGGGCGGCAAACCTGACCGGGGCACGGTTGACCGGCAGTTCCTGCGTCCGCACGAACCTGCGTGGCGCCAACCTGTCCGATTGCGATTTCACCAATGCCAACCTGACCGGCGCGATTTTGAGCGACGCCAACATCCGCGACGCGAAATTCACCGGCGCCAACCTGACCGGAGCCAGCCTGCCGCCGCCGCCAGACCCGGATGACGATTGATCCGGGAAAACGGCTGATGGGAATGGCAGTCCATCTGGTCAGGCGATCTGAAATCGACTGAGACGGCACGGCAACAGCAGCAGCCCGAAAGCGCCCGCTACCTCTCGTTCCGCCCGCCCCCGTCTTCGGCGTCACGGGCGGCGGCACAGGCGGCATTGAGGTTGGCGCCGACACGGCGCAGCACCTCCAGCGTCAGATCCAAATCCTCCGGCGCGATGCCTTCAATGGCGACCTGGGCAATCTCCGACGCGCTGGGCATCATCGTCTGACGCAGTGCCCGGCCCTTGTCGGTCAGAAAAACATTCATCTTGCGGCGGTCATGGCTGTTGCGCACGCGCTGGACCAGTCCCTGGCTCTCCATCACATTGACGGCGGTGACCGTGGTCGGTTCCATCATGCCAACGCGGTGACTCAGCTCCCGCTGGGTCAGCCCATCCTCCTCCCACAGAGCGCGCAGGAAGAACCATTGCCCCATGCTGACCCCAGACCGCGCGATGCGTGTCTGGAGGGCGCGGGCGAAGGCACGATTCACTTCCCGGACGACGAACGATAAAGCACCGTCGGCCGAACCGGCCGCGTCATCCGACTCGCCGGGGCGTTCCGGCTCCCACCCCTTGACAGACGCCTCCATACCGACAATCTCTCTGCCGTCGTTCCCGAGCCCACAGCCACCCCAGCCCGCCGGCTGCAATAGACGAACTGCCGCCTGTCGAGACGACGCCGCATTGCATCCGCCGGGTCCATGCCTGTCTGGTAACACCACCTTGACACGAGTGGGCATGGCTGCGTCATCCAATCATAACGTGTTGTGTGCAAAGCGCAAATCAATTGCGCAGCCATCGGTCGCCGGCATGCAATGATATGTCGCCTTTCGGTATCCAAATCTTCGCCAGTGTAAGCAGAATATATGTCCCGAATCTTCGCATGGCCAACTTGTGTCACATCCATCTTTTTGACGCCGTCAGCCGACACCATATCCGCATATGATGATCGATATGATCATTGCCGATTGGATCGTTTTTATTTGGCAAATCGTACAGTGCCTGAGCGGTAAAATGAATATTTCGCTAAATTGTTGATAATTTCCTTCTAACCTCTTGCGCCTGCCGCGACCTTTGGTCACACAAGCCCGAACCGCCCTTAACAGGAGCCGTGAGCCCACAATGACCGCTTCGCTGACCGCCCCTCCGTCCCGTACCGTCACCGTCGCCGCCACCCAGATGGCCTGCAGCTGGGACCGTGCCGCCAACGTCGATGGCGTCGAATCGCTGATTCGCGAGGCTGCCGCCAAGGGCGCGCAGATCATCCTGCCGCAGGAGCTGTTCGAGACCCCCTACTTCTGCAAGGACCAGAAGCAGTCGCTGTTCGAACTGGCAGCGCCGGCCGAGGGTCACCCGGTGATCGGGCGGATGCAGGCTCTGGCGCGTGAACTGTCCGTGGTTATTCCCGTGAGCTTCTTCGAGAAGGCCCGCAACGCCTATTACAACTCGATGGCCATGGTCGATGCGGACGGCAGCCTGCTGGGCATTTACCGCAAGTCCCACATTCCCGATGGCCCCGGTTATCAGGAAAAGTTCTATTTCAGCCCCGGCGATAGCGGCATTCAGGTTTTCAAGACCCGCTACGCCACGGTCGGCTGCGCCATCTGCTGGGACCAATGGTTTCCGGAGACGGCACGCATCATGGCGCTGAAGGGGGCGGAAATCCTGCTCTATCCCACTGCCATCGGGTCTGAGCCGCAGGATTCCGCCATCGACAGCCAGGGCCACTGGACCCGGGTGATGCAGGGCCATGCCGGCGCCAATCTGATGCCGTTGGTGGCCTCCAACCGAGTCGGGGTTGAGCAAGGGGAAAGCTGCGCGCTGACCTTCTATGGCTCGTCCTTCATCGCCGGCCCGCAGGGGGAGATCGTCGCGCAGGCCGACCGCGAAAGCCGCAAGGTCCTGACCGCCAGCTTCGACCTCGACCGCATCGCGGCGCAGCGCGCCTCCTGGGGCGTCTTCCGCGATCGCCGTCCGGAGCTGTATGGCGCCCTGCTGACGCTGGACGGTGAAACCACCCCGCGTCGCTGACCTGACGGGAGGGGGAGCGACGTTGCCATCGCGGCGTCAGACCGTCAGCCCCCTCCCCGCTACGGCACTGCTTCCCACGTTGCCCAGCGCCTGTGCCGCGCCATAGGCGGCGGCTGCCCGTGCGGACGCCGCGTCGCCACCCTGCCGACGCTGTTCCGATTGGGCTTGCAGCTTGGCCGCATCGGCCTGTGCGGCCACACGCAAGTCCTGGGGCGAGGGGTCGGCCGGGGCGAGCGCCGCGGCCTTGACCTGCTCCATCTTGGCGACTGTGGCGGACGGTTCCGATTCGGCGCTGACGTCGATCGGCACCTCTCCTGCGGTGGCGTAGTTCTTGCCATCCGGTCCGCGGGTGAAGGTGAAAGAAGCGCCCCCGGCATGGGCACCGCCGGCCGCCTGATGCGCCGCTTCATGCTGGCGGACGCTGGTGTCGGCCTGCTTGAGTTTCTGGACTTGCTGTTGGGCTGCGTCGGACAGGGTAACGGTGTCGGCGGAGCCGCTCTTGTCTTCCTGAGCGCTGGATGCGTCCTTTGCGTCCCGCCGCAGCGGCGCGCTGCGCGGGGTGGAATAGGTTCCGATCGACGGGGTGGAGATGGAAAGGTCGGCAGCCACCGCCCGCATCCTCGTTCAGATGCCGAACTTCCCATCAATTTAGGACGATTCGACCATACCGGCAACGCTATGGCCATGCCCAAGCCTGTTTCTCCATTCAGCCCTGCTCGAAACCGGTCAGCACATTGGCGACATTCACGCCCAGATCGTCGACGGCATAGCCGCCTTCCATCACGAACAAAGTCGGCAGGCCGATTCCGGCGATGGCGGCGCCCATGCGAAGGAAGTCTTCCGACAGCAGGCGGAATCGGGAAATCGGATCGCCGCCATAGGTGTCCGCGCCAAGCGACAGCACCAGGGCGTCGGCACCGAATTCACGGACACGTGCCGCTGCCATGGCAAGCGCCTGGGCGTATCCAGTCCAGTCGGTGCCCCAGGGCAGCGTCAGGTTGAGGTTCGCGCCTTCCCCGGCCCCCGCTCCGGTCTCATCGGCATGACCGCAGAAATAGGGGAATTCATCGGCTGGATCGGCATGGATCGACACGAACAGCACGTCGCCACGCTCCCAGAAGATCTCCTGGGTGCCGTTGCCATGGTGATAATCGACGTCTAGCACGGCCACGCGCGCGGCACCGCCGTCGCGCAATGATTGCGCCGCGATGGCCGCGTTGTTCAGAAAGCAATAGCCGCCGTAGAAGGCATGGCCGGCATGATGGCCCGGCGGACGACACAGCGCAAAAGCGCTGCGATCGCCGGCCCGCAGCCGGTCGGCACCGGTCAGCGCGCTGTCGGCGGCGGCGGTGGCGGCCCGCCAAGTGCCGGCGGTGATCGGCGTCCCCGCATCGAAGGAATAGAAGCCGAGCTTCCCGTCGATGGACCGGGGCACCCGCCGCCGCGACATCCCCGGGGCCACCCAGTTCAGCGGCAGCGCGTCGATGTCGGCGCCGTGCTCCGCCACCCAATCGTCCCAGGCGGTTTGGAGAAAGCCGAGATAGCCGGCGTCATGCACCCGTTCCAGCGGGACGATGCCATGACGGGCGGGCTCCACAACCGGCCCCACTCCAACAGCCTCGATCCGCGCCCGCACGATGTCGGCACGCGCGGGCTTCTCGTAGCAGGGAACGAGTTGGCCGTCGTTGAGTTCGGACCGGCCGGCCTGCAGCCGATGCTCTTCGCTGTGAATGACGATCACGCCGTTGGCTTCCTTGACTGTTTGGCCAATCCAGCAAGATGCGGACCGGCTGAAGGCGACCTCATCATATCGTCGCCTCGCCACCCTCGGATGCCACCCTTTTGCATGGCGCCCCGGACGCAGGCCATTGCCTTTAGGCCTATTGCACGCGATAGTGTTCAGCATCAATCACTCGCGCCGTGCGGGTGATTGCTGGGGTTGTTGGACATCCATGTTGGCTGCTGCTTGCAGGATATTCTCCCGAATCGCGCCCGGGGCGGCGTTGGTTCTGTGGGCGTGCGCGGTGTTGGCCGCTGGGCCTACACGGGGCGATCCATCATTGCCACGACCTCAAATGGCATCGGTGGACTTCCCCCTGGAGGCGGCTTTCTCCGCCCGTGCAGGAGAACCGCTACGCCAGTTCGGCTATGACATTTTCGCTGCCGCCAAGGATGCCGCGCCGATGGCCGAGGCCGCACCCGGCGCCATCCAGGGCGATTATGTCCTGAACACCGGCGACACGGTTCTGGTCACCCTGCGCGGACAGAAGTCCTTCAGCAAACGCTTCACCGTCGACCGTAACGGCCAGCTGGTGGTGGACGATTTGCGGCCACTGACCGCCGCCGGTCTGACGCTGGACGTTCTGCGACGCGACCTTGCCGCCACCGTCGCGGCCACCTGGCCAAGTACGGATGCCTTCGCCTCGCTGGCGGAAGTCCGACGGATCGGCGTGTTGGTCACCGGCGCCGTCCGCCACCCGGGTCGACAGGAGATCAGTGCCTTCGCCACCGTGCTCGATGCGCTTTCAGCCGCCGGTGGCGTGGATCGCAGCGGCAGCCTGCGCGCCGTCAGGTTGATGAGGCCTGGCGGGTCCGTCATGGTCGACCTCTATGCGCTGCAAGTCGCCGGTGCCACCGGCAACGCGGATATGCCGTTGCGCGACGGCGACCGCCTGTTCGTCCCGCCGCTCGGCGCAACCGTCGCAATTGCCGGACCGGTGAAGCGGCCGGGCATCTATGAACTCGCGCCGGGTGGCGGACCATTGTCGGCGTCCGAGATGCGCGACCTCGCCGGTGGCGCGCTGCGACCCGGCAACGGCCGGCTTTTGCGGTACGGCATCGGGCCGGCGGGCGAAGAGACAACGGAGGAGATCGCCGACGCCGACGCCAAGCGGTTTGGCGACGGCGACCTGCTGTTGTTGGCGCCCGAACGGGAGGATCGGCGCGGCGAGGTCCGACTCGACGGACAGGTCCTGCGTCCCGGCCCGCGTGCACTGACGAAGGTAAAATCCTTGTCGGGACTGCTTTCCCGCGCCGATTTGCGCCCGGCAACCTACCTACCCTTCGCTGCGCTGGAAAGTGCTGCTCCCGCCGGGGCGGCGCGCAGCCTGCGGCCGGTCGACCTGTCGGCCGTCCTCAGCGGACGCGACCGCCGGCAGCTTTCGGAAGGCGATACGCTTTATGTTCTTGGAGATGCAGAGGTCGATTTCCTGACGTCGGAGGCGGTGCTCACCCTGCTGCGCGGTGAACGGCAGCCGCCGCAGGAAGCTTGTCCCGGTCTGGTCGTGTTGGCCCGAATCCTGGCGGCCGAGCCGGCCGGTCCACTCGCCACCGGTCCGCAAGCGCGGGCTGCCGCCACTCTTACCGGTTCCCGCGTGCCCTGCCCGCCTCTGTTCACAAAAGTGCCGGACCTGCTGCCGCTGGCCCTGCGCCATTCCGTTCTGCGCCTGACCGGAGTGCCGCGGCCCGGCTTTTATCCTGTCGCCTATGGGTCGGAAAGCGCTGGTGCCCGCGAGACCATCGTCGAATCGGAAGCGCCCCAGTACGAACTGATCGGCCATGTCCGCAGGCCCGGTACCCGCCGGTTGCCGGCCGGGGCCACGCTGCGTCAGGCTTTGGCGGAAGGCAAAGCGCTGAAGCGCGACGTGTATCCGCTGCTTGGCATCGTCGAACGCTATGACCGTCGGACCTTGACCCGCGCCTATCTGCCTTTCTCCCCACAGGAGGTTGCTGCCGGACGTACCGACCGCAGCCTGAGCGACGGAGACCGCATTCACCTGTTCGCCACCGACGACATCCGCGGCTTGGTAAAGCCGACCGAATCCGGAACGGAGGGCAAGGCGGACGACGAATCCGAATCGCCGATGCTGGCGGCTGTGCTCGATCCGGCCATTGTCGCGGCGATCCGAGAGCGGACCGTCCAATTGCGCGGGGCCGTACGCGATCCCGGCGGCTATCCGGTCGCCGACCTCACGCCACTGGCGGCCCTGGTCGCCGCGGCGGGCGGGCTGTCCGCCGATGCCGATCCCACGGTGGCGGAACTGACGGCGGCAAGTGGCACACGCAGCGCCATCGATCTGGCCCGCGACGGCGCCCGCAGGGCCGGCCCCGGCGATGCTCTGCGGATCAACCCGCGCCCGCAGGTCTTGGAGGCCCGTGCGGTCGCCATCGAGGGGGCCGTGCGTCGTCCCGGCCGCTATGACATCGGCCGCGGCGAGACTCTGTCCTCCCTGATCGCGCGGGCCGGCGGGCTGATCGACGACGCCTATCCGGCTGGAGCCGTATTGACCCGCGAGAGCGAGCGGCGCCGCGAGAAGGAGCAGTTCCAACAGCAAGCGCGTGAACTGGAGCGCACGCTGGCGCTGGAGGTGGAGAAGGGCGAGCCGGTGAAGGCGGAGAATGTCGCGCTGGCCCGCCAGCTCGCCGCCCAACTCCGCGCTGCCGAGCCGCTCGGCCGCGTGGTGGTGGAAGCCGACCCGGCAATCCTGCGCAGCCAGCCTGCTCTCGACCCGTTGCTGGAACCCGACGATCGGATCGTGATCCCGAAGCGGCCGCTGACCGTAGCGGTTTCTGGCGAGGTCCTGCATCCGACCGCCGCACAGTTCGTCAGCGGTAAGGACGCTGACGATTACCTCAATGAGGCAGGCGGCCCGACTCGCGATGCCGACACCGGCCGCAGCTTCCTGGTTCTGCCGGACGGGCGGGCCCGGCCACTGGCGCTGTCCTCCTGGAACCATCGGGTGGACATGATCCCGCCCGGGTCGATCCTGGTGGTGCCGCGCGACCCCCGCCCCTTCGACGGGCTGGACGCCACCAAGGCCGTCGGCAATATCCTGAGCCAGCTGGCGATCACGGCCGCCTCGATTTCGGTGATCACCCGATGACGGCGCCCACCACGCTCCGACTCGGCATCCTGACCGTCGTACGCGACGATTGCAGCGGACTGGTCGACACCTATGACAGCCTGCGTGGGCAGCTCGGTGCCGATATCGCCTGGCTGGTCGCTGACGGCGCATCCACCGACGGAACGGCGGAGTGGTTGCTGGACCATGCCGATGTCCCGCTGTGGTGGCGCTCAGCCCGCGACTCGGGGCTGTATGACGCGATGAACGATGCGCTCGCCGCCGCGGGGCGGCTGGGTTGCAGCCATGTGCTTTTTCTGAATGCCGGCGACCGGCTGGCGGAGCCGGACAGCGGCATGCGGCTTTTGCAAGCGATTGCCCGGCATCCCGATTGCGCACTTTTCTATGGCGATGCGCTGGAACGGCAGTGTGATGGACGTATCCTGCTGAAGCGTGCCCGCTCGCATCGTTGGGCATCGCTGGGCATGTTCACCCACCATCAGGCGATGATCTACTCCATGACCGCGCTGGCAGGGCTCCGATTCGACCCCAAATACCGGATCGCGGCCGATTATGACTTCACCTTGTCGGTGTTGAAGCGCGGACGGGCCGAACGGCTGCGCTGGCCGGTCTGCCTGTTTGCCCCCGGCGGGCTATCGCAACGCGATGCGATGTCCGGCCGACATGAGCAATCAGTGATTCGGCGACGCCATCACCGCCATGGCTTCATACGCTCAGCAACCATCGCCACCGCCCAACGAGTCGCACTGGCAGTGCGCGAACGGTTTCCATCCCTGTACGCGAAATTACGTTTCCAGCGCCCGGAAACTTAATGTCTTTCACTCTCGTCTTCCCGCTTCCACCCAAACGGACCATTGATACGCACAAATGGTTGCATAGAATTTACTTTCTGAACTAAGCATTCTCGCGGCGCCTTCCCTCTGGCTTTCCCCTTCGAGGTACGACTTATGAGCGCGACCAAAACCAAACTCGCCCCCGCCCACACCCTGTCGCGCCGCGGCGAAGGTCCCAACCCCATCGACATCCATGTCGGAGCCCGCCTACGGCTTCGCCGGACCCTGCTTGGCCTCAGCCAGGAAAAGCTGGGCGAAGCGGTCGGGATCACTTTCCAGCAGCTCCAGAAGTACGAGCGCGGGTCGAACCGCATCAGCGCCAGCCGCCTTTACAATCTCTCCCAGGTCCTCGGCGTACCCGTCAGCTACTTCTTCGACGACATGCCGTCGCCCGACCAGATTGCCGCCGAGGCTCCGGCCGAATCGATGAGCGAGACGGACGAGTTCGAATCGATGGCCCGTCGCGAGACGCTGGAACTGGTGCGCGCCTATTACCGGATCGAGGATCCGGGTGTGCGCAAGCGTACCTTCGATCTGCTGAAGGCGCTGGGTGGCGACCGGATCGCGCTGCTCGAAGAATAAGGGTCGGAGGCCGGATATACATTCCGCACAGACGCGGAAACGGCACGCATGGACGGGAATCGGTCGAACGCTCCCGAGCCCATTTCGGCCGACCGCATCTTGAACCCGACCTGCCAATAGTAGAACGCGCGTGCCAGCGCGTGGTCGAGTCCTGCCGTGCCATCGAGGATGCCAAGGCGCAGAACATAGGCATGAAGGAATGCCAAGAGCGGCCGGCCCGGCAGAAGCTGGAAAAGCCGCTTCTGCATCCGCCGGCCGAAGAGACCACGGAGGTTGGGAAAGGCACTGGATTCTCCATCCGGTTCCGCCGCAATCAGCCGTTCCATCCGACCGTCGGCACGCATCGCCGCTTCCCAGTCGGAATAGCGGTTATGGCGGTCGAACCAAGCCGAGAGCGGCTTGGCATCTCCATGGTCCATCGGGTGGCGAAGCCGGCCGGTCGTGCCGGCCACCTGCGGCTGGTAATGTCCCTCCACCTCCCACATCGTGCCGACATCCAGGTCGGGTTGATCGGGAAAGCACACACGCCGGCGGTTCAGCAGGGCAAGCTTGCGATTCCAGCAGCCGAAGCGCAGCCGCCGGCCGTGAACCACCGGCCTGCCATCGATCCAGTATGCCGCATGGTCCGGGCCGGCCGCCATCAGCCGGGCGATCTCATCGACCAATTCCGCAGTCGGCCGCTCATCGGCATCGACGAACAGGACCCAGTCATGGGCGAATGGCAGAGTATCCAGGCACCACTGCTTCTTCTTGGGATATCGGCCATTCCAGCAAAAGGGCAGCACGCGTGCGCCGTGGAGCCGTGCGATCTCCGGCGTGCCGTCATCGCTGCCGCTGTCAACCACGAAACACTCTGCGAATCGGGTGAGCGACGACAGGCAATGCGGCAGGTTTACCGCCTCGTTGCGCGTCATCACCACCGCGGAGACCGGAATGGCGGTGCTGGTGGGCTCAGACATGATCGACTTCATGATGGCGCTGCCTCCACCTCCACCTCCACCGGCCGATCCTTCAGGGCATGGGACACGGACAGGGCGAATCCAGCGCCGACGAGCCCGACCAGTCCGGCCAGCGGAATCACCACGGCCGGGTTCGGCCAATCCGGCAGGGTGGCTGCTGTCGGCGGCTGGATCATGTCGGCGGCAAAGGGCAGGTCGACGCCGATCATCATCGCCACACGCTCCTGGTCCAGCAGAAGGTCGCTCAGCGCCTGCCGGTGCTCGGCAACGGTGACGGCCCCGAGGCGAAGCTTGATATGGGCGATCTGTGCGGCGCTGCGCCGGGCCGCCTCTGCCCGCAGATGCGCGTCGGTGGCTGCGGCGATCCGCCCGAGCAGTTCGATTGCAATTGTCCGGTCGGAATGACGGAAAGTGATGCGCCGCATCGGACCCGACCGCAGCATGTCGACCACCAGCCGATCGCGCAGGGCGCGCGCCACGCGGTCGCCGTCCGGCTCGACCCAATCCTCGCGCCCGACCATCGCCAGCAAAGCCCGCTTCACCGTCGGAAACAGTCCGGGCTGTGGACGCCAACGCTCGGTCTCCGCATCCCAGCGCTCGGCGAACAGGGCGCGCAGGACGGCGGGGTCTGCAGCCAGACGGTCGGCCACCGGTCCCGAACCGAACAGCTCAAGATAGCGGGCGAAGTCGGAAAGCGATTCGTCCCCCGCCCCAGGTTCGGCCACGCCAGCCGAGTCGCGGCCGTTGAGCGTCGGCACCCGGGCGCCCATCGCGGCGGAGCCGACCCGGGCCGTCGGCCCGATCACCATTGTCGCGGTATAGGCCGGCGTCACCAGCCACAAAGCGGCCACCGCCAGCGCCAGCCCCCCTGCCCAGCCGACAAGCAGCCAGCGCCAGCCGGTCCGCAGGGTGAGGATGAAGCTGCGCAGGTCGCCTTCCCCTCCCGCCGGTGGCAGAGCCAACGTCATGGCATGCGGCTGATGCCGGCTGTGAAGCGGGGCGATAACGCCATCAGGCATGGGGCAACGGTCTCCCCAACAACGGCCTGACCGCACGGCGTGTTTCGACCAGGCGTTCGGCCAACCCGACGAAGGCCCCGGCGGCACGGTCGGCGCTCCAGGCTTCGGACTTGCGGGCGGCGCGTTCTCCCTCCGCCGCGCAGCGGCCAGGGTCGGCGGCATAGGCGCGCACGGCGGCAGCGATGGCTGTCCCGTCGAGCGGGTCGATCACCATGCCGCACCCTTCCACCCATGCCGCGGCATCGCTTCCAGCCGGTCCCAGGAACAGACAGGGCCGGCCGGCCGCCTGCACCCCGGCCAGCTTGCTTGGCACCAGAAGCCCCTCCGCCGCAGGGTCCATTGCCACCAGATGCAGATCGGCAGCGGACAGGCACTCCGCCAGCCGGTCGGAAGGCTGCCAGGGGAGCCGGTGCAGATTGCTCAACCCCCGGCGGCGTGCCGCCTCCTCCACCGCGGCGAATCCCCTGCCCTCGCCGACCAGAAGGAAAAGCACGGCCGGATCGCTGCCCTGCAGCCGTTCCGCCGCCTCCAGCACGCCATCCATCGGATGGGCAAGCCCGAGCGTTCCGGAATAGGCCACCAGGAAACGGCCATCGCTCTCCGCCAGCCCCAGAGAGCGGCGAACGCCGCTGCCCGCCTTGTCCAACGGACGTATCGCCGGATCGGGCCAGTTCGGCAGCACGGTTATCCGGTCCGCTGCGACGCCGGAGGCGACGATGCGTTCGCGCATGCAGCGTCCGATGGCGACCACCGCATCCTGCCGCCGCAATGCCCGAGCCATGCCGTACCCGGCGACGCGGTGGAGCAGCGCCGGCATCCGCACTCCCAACACCGGAAGAAGGTCCGGGTAAAGATCCTGGCACCAGTGCAGCGACGACGAGCCATGGCGTGCCGCAAAAATCGCGCCGGCCAGCGCCAGCATGGGCGGATCGGTCATCGTCACGACGAGGTCATGGTACGGCTGGCGCAGAGCATAGCCGGTCAGCCGGCACAGCGCGCTGAGATAGGCGCATGCGTCCGGCCGATCGCCTTCCGCCACCCCATGGCCAGTCCGGACAAGCGTTACTCCGGCCGGAACGGCGCAGTTTTCCGTCTGGCGGCCGGTCCGCCCGCCGTCGGCCAGCACCGTCACGCGCCAGCCAGCAGCTGCTATTCGCCCCGCCATATCCGACAGGCAACGGCCGGTCGCCCCGCGATCAGGCGGAAACACCCGGTTGACGAAGAGGATGGACGGTTGGTCGAGCGACACGGCGCACCGAAGCCTGAATTACACGCGAAAGTATGAAGATCCTCTAGGGATCAGACAACCCCTTCCTGCGCTCGGCCGCCAAAAGCATCAGCGTCAGGATGACGCCGGTGTCGAGATACTTGAAACTGGTGTGGAGACAGAGCGCCATGGCCAGTGGCGGCAGCACGGCCAGGGCCAGCGGAGGATCGGCAGCCAGCAGCCTGCACCAGGGCCTGACCAGCGCGCCGAGATAGGCCGCCAGCGCCGCCATGCCGCACAATCCGGTCTTCAGCAGGCTGTAGCTCGCGAGCGTGTGGGTATAGCTGACCCGCCAGCCGCCCACCGCCGGATTGGCGATCCGCGCGCCCCAACCGTCACCGAACAGCAAAGCCCAGGGAGAGGCGACGGCATGTTCGATCACCGCCGCCGCCTCCTCCCACCGGGCATTGACCCCGGTCAGCCGCGTCTTCTCCGCCGCCTGCTGCCAAGCACCGACCAGCGCATCGTCACCGACAGCAATCGCCAGCCCAAGACCGATCAGGAGAGGCAAGGCCAGCCACGCCTGCCGCCGCGCCCACCACAAGGCGATCAGCACCAGCGACATCAGCGCCAGCCCCAACGCGGTGCGGTGGACCGCTCCGGCCAGCGCGGCAAGACACAGCGCGCCGCCGAGGGCGCAGGGAATCGCAGCGAGCCATCGGTGGAGCCTTCCGCCGAGGCCGATCAGCGACAGCGCCGTTGCCGGCAGGACGACGGCGGCGAACAGCACCGCAGGCGCGTTGAGCAGATAGACGCCACCGTCGGCCATTGCCCGTTGTCCTATGGCGCCAAATCCCCAGTCCGCTTGCCGCCACCAGCGCAAGGCTAGAAGCAGGCCGGCAACGCCCATCCCACCGGCCAGCGCGCGCACTGCGGTTGGACCCGCAGGCCGCAACGCCGGCACCAGAAATATGGGAAGGAACAGGTACAGGAGCGGGATGACATCGCGCAGGATTTCCACCGCTTCCCATCCGAGTGCCGCCCCACGCAGCAGCGGCATCCACAGCAACCAAGCGAATGCTGCGACTGCCACCGGCATCCATCCCAATCCGGATGGCACTCGCAAAGCGTGGCCGCTCGCCACGGCCAGCGGCCATTTCCAGCCGATCGACAGCAGGATCAGAAGGCCGATCGACAGTTCGACCGTTCGCAGGGCAGCCGGGGCCGGCACACTGAGGCCGCCATACAGCAGCAGCGCTGCCGCCATCGACAGCGCGCCCATCTTTGCAGCGGCCACCGTCATGGCCGGCCCTTGCTGAAACCTGCCCCGGGGCTCAGGCCCAGCGCTGCTCGGCGCGGTCCAGGCGGTAGAACAATCCTTCCTGAGGACGCAGCCTCAAGGTGCCGGCCAGGGTCATCGGTTCCCGTGTCGCCGGCAAGGCGATGGATGTGTGGACATGCATCATGGTCGCCGGCCCTGGGCTTTCGCAGGCGGGACAGCCCATCGGATTGGCGGACAGGATGAAGCGGTTGTGGGTGGCGCCGTCGTTCAGTGGCACCATGAAGCCGCGCACGGTGACAGGACGGCCGTCCAACGCCGACACCTTCAGCGAAAATTGCGGATCGCCGGCCAAACCGCCCATCCGCACGGCGCCAAGGTCGCGCCAGATCGCCGTGGACTCGTCCAGCGGCAGATGGAAGGGGCCGGCCGGATGGCTCGGCGCCTCCGGCGTTCCGCCGGCCCAAACGGCCCAGCCGGCGACGGGGGCGAGCGCAAGTGGCAACAAAATCTGGCGCCGGCCGGGCATGGCCGTGCCAAGACGGGTGGCGGAGGTCATGGTCGCTTCTCCCCTGCTGCGTTGCTTCGTCACCGGGGCTGCGAAATCGGGGCGCCGTGTGTTGTCGAAGTCTTTGGTCCGGTCGCCTGGGAACAACAATCCGAGGAACAGCCTTGCCCGGTGCGGGGCGACGCCTTCTGCCGGGCGGTCGCCGATTGCGCGAAAGTCTCCGGCAAGCGCAGTTCAAGGTCAACATGCATTTCCGTAGGGCGGCGCAGGAAATGGAACGCGTGAGGATAGGTTTCCACCAATCCGGCATCCCGACTCTTTCAAAAAAACGCAATCTGTTTGACGGGGTGCGGCACCGCCCGTCATAGTCCCACCGCTGGCCCTGCCGCACTGCACACAGCGCGGCGCAAGCCGTTCCGATGACGAGACGAGCCATGGAAACCTTCCGCTTCCAGCCGGGCGAAACCCCGGTCCTGCTCAGCATTCCGCATGTCGGGACCATGATTCCGCCGGACATCGCCGCGACGATGACGCCAGCCGGACTGGCGCAGCCCGATGTCGACCGCCATCTGGACCGGTTGTACCACTTCGCTCCCGCGCTCGGAATCGGTTTCCTGACGGCGCTCTGCTCGCGTTATGTGGTGGATCTCAACCGCGATCCCGACGGCATCGTCCCGCAGCCGGGGCAGGCTCCCACCGAAATCTGCCCCCTGACCACGTTCGACCACGCACCGATCTATCGACCGGGGTTCGAACCAGACCGTACGGAGATCGAGCGGCGGATCGGCACCTACTGGCGTCCGTATCATGAGCAGATGCGCAGCGAACTGCGCGCCTTGCGCGACCGCTATGGCGTGGCGATCCTGTTCGACGCCCATTCGGTGCGCAGCGTGGTTCCGCGCTTCTTCGACGGCACCCTGCCCGACTTCAACCTGGGCACCGGCGACGGCAGCAGCGCCGCCCAGCCGCTGGTCGTCCGGCTGATGAACGTCCTTTCGGCATCGGAACGCTATTCAGCCGCACTGAACGGCCGCTTGCGCGGTGGTTATATCATCCGCAGCTATGGTCAGCCCGAAGAGAACATCCACGCCATCCAGCTCGAGCTGACCCAGTCCACCTATATGGACGAGGACTCTCCCTATCACTTCCGCCCTGCACTGGCGGCAGAAGTGAAGCCGTCGCTGGAACGTCTGCTGAGTGTCGTGGTCGAATGGGCGTGGCAGAAGGCGAGCGGCCAGCGGCGGGCGGCGTTCCTGTAACGCCTCATCGCCTGCCAAAAAAGCCCGCCGTGCAAAAGAGCCCACCATGAAAGAGTGGCCCTCCCCCGTCGCCGGGGAAGGGCCGAAGGACGGCCTGATCGGGGATGGATCAGATCTGGCCGCGCTCGCTGGCCTGACGCATCAGGACATATTGGCGCATCATCTGGTTGCGGAAGCGGTAGCGTTCCAACCCCGGCTCCACCACCGGGGCCAGGACACCGCCATGGTCCTCCCGCGTCAGGCGCTTCAGCAGGTCGAGCGTCGATGCGCTCGGCAGTTCTCCACTGTCTCCCGCCAGATCCTTGGGATCGAACACGCCATAGGCATCGGCCGGACACAGCCCCGCGGCCAGCAAAGCGTCCTCCAGTTCGGCCCGACGGTCGGCAGCCAATGCGCGGGCGTAGCTCTCGACAATGCCACGCTCGGCTTCCTGCAGGCAGCGGGCGACGGCATAGGCAAGGTCCGGCCGCTCCACCAGCTTGCTTCCACGGCTGACGGCGCTGCGCGCCGCATGCAGGCCGAGAAGCTGGGCGTAATACGGCAGGCCGCGAACGAACTCCGCGATCCGCCGCACCACGTCGGGGGCAAACTCGATGCCGGCATTCTGCGCACCGGCCTGGATCAGCCGGCCGATCTCCTGATCGGTCATCAGCGGCAGGTGCACCGGCACCAGAGAGCGCTGGATCGACGGATGCTTGCCCAGCAACTGGTCGAGATTTTCCGCGACGCCCACCACCAGCAGGGTCACCGGGATCGAGCTGTCGGTCAGATTCTTGAACAGCTCCGCCAGCTTGTTGCGGAAATCCTCGTCCTGGACGCGGTCATACTCGTCCAGGATCAGCAGCACATGGGTGGCGTGGATGCCCGAGAGCACCTCGTTCAGCTCGGTGACGCTGAAAGTACCGTCCGGCAGCAACTCGTTCAGGCTGGCGAAGTTGCGCCGCGCCGCGAACGGGTTGTCGAGCGCCGAGCGGTAATAGGTCGACGGGATCTTCTTCAGGAAGTGCCTGAAGATGTCCTCGAAACTCAGTTCGCCGCTGCAGGTCAGCTTCAGCGACAGATAGCCCGCCTGCCCGGCGATTTTCTCGATCGCGTTGGCGACGGAGGTCTTCCCGCGGCCGCGGTCGCCATACAGGATGACGTGCGCCCGTTCCTCCTCGATGGCCGAGATGATGCGGCGCAGCGTGTCGTTGCGGCCGATGAACAGGCCGTTCAGCTGCTGCTTCGGCCGGGTCGGCGTAAAGGCTTCGCGCAGAAGGCCGTTCAGCTCCGGCGTCAGGCCCTTCAGCATGGCCGGCGCGTTGGCCCCCATGCCGCCGCGATAGCCGCCGTTGACCGACATCGTGAAACGCGGCAGGTCGTGGTCGCCCTCGGCGTCCTGGCCGCCCGGCTGCGGGAACATGTGGCCGCGGCGGTCGCCGGTGGCCTCGTTGTCGATGATATCGGGCAGCCGCGGCGCGGCCGGACCGCGCATCGCTTCAAATCCGGCGCGGCCACCGATGCCGGTGCCGATGCCGCCACCCATGTTGCCATCCACCGGACGCAGGTGAGCCCCTCCGGGCCGGGCGAATCCCGGTCCATTGGAAAGACCACCGGCACCGGTGTTGCCCATCCCAGGCCCGGCGACGCCGGGACCGCCCATGCCCGGTCCGCCGGTCAGCGGGTTCGAGCCAAGGCCGCCGCCGGTGATGCCCGAATTACCGAGTCCTCCACCGGCAGCCGGTATGCGCTCGTCGGCCACAGCGGCCGAACGACGCTTTCGAAAGAAATTCCGCATCCGTCCCAATCCCCACGCGTTGTCGGCGTTCGCGGAACCGACCCCCTTGCGGCTTCTCGAATGGGCCAGGGACGGGTCCGCGTGTTCCCGATGTAAGCGCTGCGCCGGCCGGGGTGGGCTGGGATTTCGGATATAATACCGACGCGGCATTCCCCCTTTGGGGACCTCTTTCGAAGGGATGCGCCCCCGAAACCCTCGGACGCATCCCTGTCACTGTCAGCCGATCAGAATCGGCCCGACCGTGGCCCAGCCATAGAGCACCGCCAGGAAAAAGGCGAGGGTCATGCATTCGCGCAGGAAAGCCAGAACCGACATGCCAACCTCCGTTGTTCGTGTCTTGTTCTGATAGACCTACCAGAACGAACGCGGAACGGCAACCGGTCAGTTCCGTCTATGTTCCTGTTATGGACCAGGGTGTTCCATTCCGGACACAGATCGAACGGACAGGAGGTTTGAAAGTTACGTGTCGAATGCAGGAATCTGTCAGGCCGGATCGGCGTCGTCGTAGCGGATCAAGTCGGTCCAGGCACGCTCCAGCCGGCGGAGCGTGCGATAGGTGGTCTCAAAGTCAGCACCGTCGCTTTCGGTACGAAGAAGGCTGTCGGCACGCGTCGCCTCCAGTTTTTTCAGCGCCTCGCAAGTGGCGAGCCCCCGGTCGGACAGCTTGAGCCGTGCGGCCCTCCGGTCACGCTGGGAGGGGCTGCGGTCGACATACCCCGCTTCCACCAGATGCTTCAGATTGTAGGACGCATTGGAGCCCAGATAATAGCCGCGCTCCAGCAGGTCGCGGACCGACAGTTCCTCGGTGCCTATGTGCAGCAGCATCAGCGCCTGTGTCGGGCTGAGGTCGGTCACGCCGATGCGGGCCAGTTCCATCCGAAGCACGTCGAGGAAGCGCCGGGTGATGCTTTCCATGACGCGGCCAAGGTCGGTGTAGACCGCGGGGGCCGCCACACTCTGCTGCATGCTCATCGTTCCTGTGCCAGTGGCTCGCAAAAGCCGTTGTCCGGACGTTGCGGCACTGCCGCATTCTGCCGACCGGCGGACCGGGGAAGCGGTGCATCAACACCCCTTCCCGTTGCCGTTTCTTAATGGCCTGTGACGATGGGCGGATTTTATTGCGAATTGGAGAGACAAACTTGAGACGCGGCGGCGGCCCGTCTCCCGATACCGCAGGTTACATCGTGCCGGGGAAGGCTCCGCCATCCAGAAGGATGTTCTGCCCGGTCATGAAACCGGAGCTCGCGGCACAAAGGAAGGCACAGGCAGCCCCGAATTCCTCCGGATCGCCGAAACGGCCGGAGGGGTTCGACTTGCGGCGCAGCTCCATCTCTTCGTCGATGCTGCGTCCGCCGGCCTTGGCACCGCCTTCCATCGTCTTGCGCAGGCGGTCGGTTTCGAAGGGACCGGGCAGCAGGTTGTTGATGGTGACGTTGTGCTTCACCGTCTGGCGCGACAGGCCGGCGACGAAGCCGGTCAGGCCGGTGCGGGCACCGTTCGACAAACCCAGGATCGGGATCGGCGCCTTGACCGCGGCCGAGGTGATGTTGACGATCCGGCCGAATCCCCGTGACATCATGCCGTCGACCGTCGCCTTGATCAGGAAGATCGGCGTCAGCATGTTGGCGTCCAGCGCGCGGATCCAATCCTCGCGGTCCCAGTCATGGAAGTCGCCCGGCGGCGGACCGCCGGCATTGTTGATCAGGATATCCGGCTCGGGGCAGGCCAACAACGCCGCGGTCCGACCCTCCTCCGTCGAGATGTCACCGGCGGCGGTGGTGACGGCGACTCCGGTCGCCTTGCGGATTTCCTCGGCGGTCGCCTCCAGCGCATCGGCATTGCGGGCGGTCAAGGTGACATGCACGCCCTCGCGGGCCAGGGCGAAGGCGCAGGCGCGGCCCAGCCCCTTGCTGGCGGCGCAGACGATGGCGCGGCGGCCGGCGATACCCAAATCCATGATCGTCTCTTCCCTTGTCGGTGTCAGAGGGTCGTTTTGGAACCGGATCGTTGCGGTTCCATCCGTTGCAGTTCCGAAAGGACTTCCCGCGCCAAAGGCACGGTCACGCCACGATGGGCGGCCAGCGACGCATGGTCCAGCGCCGCCACCAGACGGCGGGCAAAATCGAGCGACCGCTCCATCCGTGCCAGCAGATAGGTGATGACCTCCATCCCCGGCCGCAACTGGCGGTCGGCGAACAGCTTGACCAGAACCGCGGCGAGAAGCGCGTCGTCGGGCGGCCGGACCTCGACCGCCGGCGCGCCCTTGATGCGCGACCGCAGGTCGGGAAGCGTCGTCCGCCAACGCGACGGCGCCTTGCGCGACAGCAGCAGAAGATGGCCCTGTTGTTCACGGGCGAGGTTGTACAGGTGGAACAATGCCTCTTCCCGCTCCGGTCGGCCAGCGACCATGTCGGCATCCTCGACGACCACGGCGTTGGCAGGCGCCAGCAGGGACGGGACGACAGCCGTATCGAGGGCATCGCCGCGGGTCACCAGGGCATGGCTGCGGGCGCGCCAGACCTGGGACAGGTGGGTCTTGCCGCAACCGGCGGGTCCGTACAGCGTCAGTGCCGGGGCGGGCCAGGACGGCCAGCGATCCAGCCACGCCACGGCATCGGCGTTGCTGGGTGCGACGAGGAAATCCTCGCAGCCCATCGCCGTCCGGTGCCCGAGGTCGAGCGGTATCTGCGCCGGCAAGCTCATGCGGACACACTCATCAGCGTTCCGCGTCGGTGCCGCGGTAGTACGGGCTCGAGAGATACTGTCGCAAGGCGAAGCGGGTCAACACGCCGATCACCGCGGCGACCGGAACAGCCAGCAGCACGCCGACGAATCCGAACAGGCTGCCGCCCGCCAACAGGGCGAACATCACCCACACCGCATGCAGCCCGACCTTGTCGCCCACCAGCTTCGGCGTCAGCACATTGCCTTCCACCGCCTGCCCGAACAGGAAGACTCCGATGACGATGGCGACACGCCAGAACTCGTCGAACTGCAGCAGGGCAAGGCCGGTGCTGGCGACGAATCCGAACAGGGTGCCGACATAAGGAATGAAGGACAGGAGCCCGGCCATCAGGCCGATCACCAGCCCGAAATCCAGCCCCGCCGCAGACAGCGCAAGTGCATAGAAGACGCCGAGCACGACGCAGACCGTCGCCTGCCCGCGCACGAAGCCGGACAGGGTGACGTTCACCTCACGGGCCTGCTCGCGCACCGTCTCGGCATGTTGGCGCGGCAGCCACGAATCGACCTTCCCCACCATCAGGTCCCAGTCGCGCATCATGTAGAAGGCGACGACAGGGGTGATGAACATCAGGGTGACGATGTCGAACAGCGCCAGCCCTCCCGACAGGATGCGGGTGACGACGCGACCGACCAGCCCCGCCACCTCTCCGGCATAATTGCCGGCGGCGGCGCGCAGCCGCTCGACGTCGTCGGCCGGCAGGCGGTGAATGAAACGGTTCAGCGCCGGGATCAGCCGCTCCTTCGCCAGGGTCGCGTAGTTCGGCAGAACCTCCAGCAGGTGGGAAACCTGCCCCTGCACCAGCGGCAGCAGAAGCAGCGCCATCAGCACCATGACCAGCACGAAGCCGAGCAGCACCAGCGTGGTGCCGAGCCAGCGCGGCAGCCGCGCCGCCTCAAGACGATCGACCGCGGGGTCGAGCAGATAGGCGATGGCCAGCCCGACCACGAAGGGAAGCAGCATGTCGGCCAGCAGCCACAGCGCCAGCACGAACAGCCCCAGGCCGATCAGCCAGAAGCGGAGCTGCTTTGCCGGCGTCACGGAACGCCGCCGAGCCGGTTGAACAGCAGGGCTCCGCGCCGGGCGTACAGTATGCCGGACAGTACCGTCGTCACCGTACAGACATACACCAGCACGTCGACCAGTTCCCAGCCATTCAGATGGATGTCAGGCAGCCCCAGTGCAGGCGGTGCCAGCACGGCGGCGGCCAGCGCGATCTGCACCACTGTGTTCACCTTGCTGATGTAGAGCGGCTGCATCGCCAGCGTCTCCTTCAGTGTGAACAGCAGGATGACGCCGCCGATGATCATGATGTCGCGGAACACCACCATCATCGCCAGCCACAGTGGGATGGTGCCGACCCAGGCGAGGGCGATGTACACCCCGACGATCAGCGCCTTGTCGGCCAGCGGATCGAGATAGCCGCCCAGCACCGTACGCGCACGGAACATGCGGGCGATGGCGCCGTCCAGCGCATCGGACAGGCCGGCGGCGACGAAGAGGGCGAAGGCCCACTCCATCCTGCCGGTGAGGATCATGTACATCGCGGCCGGAACCGCCACGATGCGCAGGAAGGTGATGATGTTGGGAACGCTCACGGTGCGCTCTTCGCCGGCAGCGTTCCCAGGTTGCGCGGCGGAGCCCCCATCGTGCCCACGCTACCCGCATCCATCGGCGCCGACGGCGCCAGCGAGGTCGGGGACGCCATCGGCGCGGTGGCGGACGGAACGGCACCGGCCGACGTGGCACCCGACCCGCGCGGCAGCAGCGTCAGCTGCCAGTCGGCCGACGGAACCGGCGCGCCGGGATAGCCGGCGGCGACCGGGACGGAGGCAGAAGGCGCTGCATGCGCGAAGCTCAGATCCTGGCGGGCGAGCGCCTGGGCAAGCTGCTCGGGCGCGCCGCGGTAGGTCAGGGTGATCAACGCCTCGCTGCGGCTGATCGACATCAGGGTGTTGCGGGTCACCGCATTGACGGCAGACAGGCGCTTGCGCGTTTCCACCCAGTCGTTGACCGCCGTCAGCGGCACGCGGACGAGGGTGTTCTGCTCCGGACCGGTGGCGGTGGTGTGCTCGCGCTTCCACGACTCGTCCACCTGTGTGCCGACCGACGCCACTGCACGGTTCAGCAGTTCGTCGGCGGTGCCGCCGCCCTTCACCTGCACCGTCTGGTTCTCGCGCGTTCCGTCCAGCCCGTAGCGGGTGACGTCGACCGTCATGCCGCGCGCCGGATCGGGACCGGCGGCTGGAAGATCGGTGCGGGCGACGACGACTCCGCCGGCTTTGTAGGCCTGGGCGATGCGGGCGAGCGCGTCGGCATTGCCGGCGACGGCGTCCTCGCCGCTGATCGCCTGGGCATCGGACAGCTCGCCGTCCGGCACCACCAGCGGCACCAGCGAGGCGGCGGGCTGCCGCGCCTCCCAGGCCGCGCGCCAGGGGGTGCGGTCCTGCCACAGGATGGTGCGACCGTCGGTCAGCGTCACCGGCAGGATCACGAAAGGCCGCGACGGCGGCTCGACATACTGGGTGGCACCGCCGCTCTGCCCGAGGGCATCGCGCACCGCATTGGGACGGAACCGCACGGTGATGGCGCCGACATAGCGGCTGGCCGACACCTTCTCCTCGTCGATCTCGAAGCCCTGGACCAGCTTGGCGATCTCCCCGTCCGACAGGCGCGGAGGATTGCCGCCGCCGGGAACAAGCCGACGGTAAAGCTCCGCCCACGCCTTGGCCTGCGCCTCGCGGATCGCCTGATCGCGCACGGTGGTCGGATTGCTGCCGTTGATGTCGACCCGGACGCCGGACACCGCGAAGGGGTCTGCAGCGGACGGAGCGGCGGCAGCGGAGACGGCGGCCGGCGGCGGGGAACCGGTCTGCGCCCCGGCCGGCCCGGTCATCGCAGCGACCAGAGCGGTGGACATGGCAGCAAGACCGGCGAGGAGCGGCGCGCGGCGGCGGTGGAGCATTGCAAAGCCTTCCGATTCGAGTATGTTCGGCCCGAGCCCAAGGCCCGGTATATAGCTCAGCCCAAGCGAGGATACCATCAGCACCCAGTCCTATAACATGTCCGACGCCTACAAGCAGGCCGGTGTGGACATCGATGCGGGCAACGCGCTTGTCGAAGCGATCAAGCCGCTTGCCCGCTCCACCGCGCGTTCAGGCTCCGACGCGGGCCTGGGCGGTTTCGGCGCGCTGTTCGATCTGCGCGCCGCCGGCTACCAGGATCCGCTTCTGGTCGCGACGACCGA
>Ga0206117_100674_pt1 | contig 28482 bp, 26 predicted proteins | sample 3A5Ametagenome_FD_177997 | JGI IMG/M metagenome (GOLD analysis project Ga0206117, IMG submission 177997) | Enriched microbial communities from leaf-cutter ant dump, University of Wisconsin, Madison, United States - 3A5A | ecosystem: Environmental > Terrestrial > Nest > Insects nest > Nest dump... | reverse complement strand
ATTTCACCATGGACCCGGACGGCCGGCTGGCCCGCCGCGACGAACGCTTCGTCGCGCCCTATCTGTATGCCGGGGTCCAGATCCTGCATCCCCGCCTGTTCCGCGATGCGCCGGCGGGCAAGTTCTCGCTGAACCGCCTGTACGACCAGGCGGCCGAGGCCGGGCGGCTGTACGGCATCCTGCACGAGGGCGACTGGATGGATGTCGGCCACCCCGAGGGGCTGGCCGCGGCGGAGCGGGCGCTTGCGGCCGGCTGAGCGCCGACCGACCGTTTCCTATATCCCCGCCGGGCGGCCGTTCGTCGACCGCCTGGCCGCAGGCCTTCTGGCCCGCCACGGCGACGACCCCATGGCCTTTGCCCGCGTCACCGTGCTGCTGCCGACGCGGCGGGCCGTGCGGTCGCTGCGCGAAGCTTTCCTGCGGGTGGGCGAGGGCCGGGCGCTGATCCTGCCGCGCCTGACCCCGCTGGGCGACGTCGACGAGGACGAACTGACCCTGACGGCGGCGCCCGGCGATGCCGCGCTGGATCTGCCGCCGGCGATTTCCGACCTGCGCCGGCAATTGCTGCTGACCCGGCTGCTGCTGGGCCGGCCCGACCTGGTGCCCCAGCCGGCCCATGCCGCCCGCCTGGCCCGTGACCTGGCGGGCCTGCTGGACGAGGTCGAGACCGAAGGGCTGGATCTGGCCCGGCTGGACCGCCTGGTCCCCGCCGAATTCGCCGGCCATTGGCAGGAGACGCTGGCCTTCCTGGCGATCATCCGCGAACACTGGCCCAACCTGCTGGCCGCGCTGGGCGCGATGGACCCGCCGGCGCGGCGCAACCGCCTGATCGCCGCGCTGGCCGAACGCTGGCAGGCCCAGCCGCCGCCCGATCCGGTCTATGCCGCCGGGTCGACCGGCTCGATCCCCGCCACCGCCACCCTGCTTGCCATCATCGCGGGCGCACCCCAGGGCGAGGTGGTGCTGCCCGGCTTCGACCCCGAATTCCCTGACACCGCGCTGGCCGCGCTGCGCGACGATCCCTGCCACCCCCAGGCCGGCATGCAGCGCCTGCTGGACCGGCTGAAGGTCGACCGGGCCGAGGTGCGGCCGTGGATGGACGAGGCCGGGGAAACCCCGCGCGCCCGGCTGTTGAACGAGGCGCTGGCCCCCGCCCCGGAAACCCATCGCTGGCGCGACCTGGCCCCGGTGCCCGACACGGCACTGGCCGGCCTGTCGCGGCTGGAGGCCGCCGGCCCGCGCGAGGAGGCGACGGCCATCGCCCTGATGCTGCGCGAGGCGCTGGAGGTGGCGGGGCGCACCGCCGCGCTGATCACCCCCGACCGCGCCCTGGCCCGCCGCGTGGCGGCCGAATTGCGCCGCTGGGACGTGATCATCGACGATTCCGCCGGCCGGCCGCTGGCCCATACCCCGCCCGGCCTGTTCCTGCGCCTGCTGATCGAGGCCTGCGCCGAGGACCTGGCGCCGGTGCCGCTGCTGGCCCTGCTGAAACACCCGCTGACCGCCGCCGGGCTGGACCGCGCCGAATGCCGCCGCCTGACCCGGCGGCTGGAGCGCAAGGTGCTGCGCGGCCCCCGGCCGGGGCCGGGCATCCACGGCCTGCGGGTCGCGGTGGCGCGGCTGGAGAACGAGGCCGAACTGCCCGGCTTCATCGATCTGCTGGATCAAAGACTGGCGCCGCTGCTGGCGGCGATGACGGCCGAGGCGCCGTCGCTGAAAGCGCTGGTCGAGGCGACGCTGACGGCTGCCGAAGGGTTGGCCGAGGATGCCCAGGTCAAGGGCGAGGCGCGGCTGTGGGCCGGCGATGCCGGCGATGCGCTGTCGAGTTTCCTGCAGGAACTGGCCGAGGCGGCGGATGTCCTGCCCGAATTGCCCGGCCTGTCCTGGCCGCCGTTGCTGACCGAACTGCTCAGCCGCCAGATGGTGCGGCCGCGCCAGGGCGCCCATCCCCGCCTGGCGATCTACGGCCTGCTGGAGGCCCGCCTGCAACAGGCCGACCTGCTGATCCTGGGCGGGCTGAACGAAGGCACCTGGCCGCCCGAGGCCGAGGTCGATCCCTGGTTGTCCAGGCCGATGCGGGCGCAGTTCGGCCTGCCGCCGCTGGAACGCCGCGTCGGGCTGACCGCGCATGACTTCGTCCAGGCGGCATCCGCCGGCCAGGTCGTGCTGTCGCGCGCCATCAAGGTCGGCGGCACCCCGGCCGTGCCGTCGCGCTGGCTGGCCCGGCTGGAAACCCGCTTGGCCGATCCCGCCCGCTGGGCCGCCACGCTGCTGACCGAACCGCCGGCCTGGGTCGAGGCGCTGGACCGTCCCGCCGCCGTCGCCCCGGCGCCGCCGCCCCGGCCGCGACCGCCGCTGGCCGCCCGGCCGCGCGAATTGTCGGTCACGCGGATCGAGACGCTGCGGCGCGACCCCTATGCGATCTTTGCGGAATATATTCTGAAACTGCGGCGCCTGCGCCCGATCGACGAGGATGCCGGCGCGGCCGAACGCGGCACGCGCATCCACCAGGCACTGGACGACTGGGCCCGCGCCCATCCCGGCAACGAGCTGCCCGCCGATGCACTGCCCGCGCTGATCGCGGCGGGCGAGGCGGCGCTGGCCGACATCAGCGACCGGCCGACCGTGCGGGCCTTCTGGTTGCCGCGGTTCCGCCGGATCGCGGCCTGGTTCCTGGATTTCGAACGCCGCCGGCGGGCCGTGGCCCGGACGCTGGCCACCGAAATCCGGGGCACGATCACCATCGACGCGCCGGCCGGGCCGTTCGTGCTGAAGGGCACGGCCGACCGCATCGACCGCTTCGCCGACGGGCGCTTAGGGATCGTCGACTACAAGACCGGGCGGGTGCCCAGCGTCAAGGAAGTCGAAACCTTCCTGGCGCCGCAATTGCCGCTGGAAGCGGCGATGGCCCGCCGCGGCGCCTTTCCCGGCATTGCCCCGGCCGATCCTGCCGAACTGCTGTATGTCCGTATGACCGGCGGTGATCCGCCCGGCGAGGAACTGGCGGTCCAGCGCGCGCGCGAACCGATCGACATCACGGCGCTGGCCGAGGAAGCCTTTGCCCGGTTCGAGGCGCTGATCGCGGAATACGATGCCGAGGCGACCGCCTATCTCAGCCGCCCGATTCCCGAACTGATCAAGGCCGCGGGCGATTACGACCATCTGGCGCGGGTCGCCGAATGGGGCGGTTTCGCCGGCTGGGACGAAGAGGCATGAGTGCGGCGGAAGTCACCCGCGGCCTGGCCGCCCAGCGTGTCGCGGCCGACCCCGCCTTGTCGGCCTGGGTCGCGGCCAATGCCGGGGCGGGCAAGACCAAGGTGCTGACCGACCGGGTGCTGCGCCTGCTGCTGGCCGATGTCCGCCCGTCGGCCATTCTGTGCCTGACCTATACCAAGGCGGCGGCTGCCGAAATGAAGCTGCGCCTGGCCCATCGCCTGGGCGCCTGGGCGATGATGCCCGACGACGACCTGGGCCGCGAACTGGCCCAGCTGGGCGGCGCGGTGGCCGATGCCGCCCTGCGCCAGAAGGCGCGGCAATTGTTTGCGACCCTGCTGGATGCGCCCGGCGGCCTGGCGATCCAGACCATCCATTCGTTCTGCGGCGCCCTGCTGCAGCGTTTCCCGCTGGAAGCCGGCATCGCCCCCGATTTCGCCATCGCCGACGACCAGGCCGCCGCCGAACTGGCCGAGGCCGCGCGCGTCGGCGTGCTGGCCGATCCCGATCCCGACCTGGTCCAGGCGCGGGCCGAGATCGTCGCGCTGCTCGAGGAAACCGGTTTCGCCAGCCTGCTGGACGGGCTGATCCGCGACCGCAAGAAACTGAAGACGCTGGCCGCCCGCCATGGCGACGATCCCGCCGGGCTGATCGCGGCGACCGCCCGCGTGCTGGGCATCGACCCCGACGAGACCGAGGCGATGGTGCGCCATGGTTTCTGCGCCGCGACCGACCCGATCGACCTGGGCCGCATCGCCGCCGCGCTGGATTGCGGCAACGACAACGACCGCGGGCGCTGCGCGATCTTGCGCGCCTGGCTGAAGGCCGAGGGGGCGGCGCGGCTGGACGGCTGGGCCGATTACCAGTCGCTGTTCCTGCGCGCCGACGGCGAACCCAAGGCGCTGAAAAGCATCGCCACCAAGAAGGCGGTCGAGGCCGAACCGCAGCTGGAGGCATTGGTCGCGGCCGAACAGGCGCGGCTGGCCGCGGCGCTGGAACGGATCCGCGCCTGTCGCACGCTGATGCGCTCGCGCCTGCTGATCCGGCTGGGCCTGGCGTTCCTGGCGCGTTACGAGGCGGGCAAGGCGGCGCGCGGCCTGCTGGATTACGACGATCTGATCCTGCGCACCCGCGACCTGCTGTTGCGGCCGGGTATCGCGCCCTGGGTGTTGTTCAAGCTGGATGGCGGCATCGATCACCTGCTGGTCGACGAGGCGCAGGACACCGCGCCCGAACAATGGGAAGTGGTCGGCGCGCTGGTCGAGGAATTCTTCGCCGATATCGGCGCGCGGGCGCGCGACCGGGTGCGCACGGTGTTCGCGGTCGGCGACCGCAAGCAGTCGATCTATTCCTTCCAGGGCGCCGTGCCTGCCCGGTTCGAGGAAATGCGCGAAGCCTTCGAGATGAAGGCGCGTGCCGCCGAGCTGGCGTTCGAGGACGTCGCCCTGGCCATCTCGTTCCGGTCGGCCCCGCCGGTGCTGGAACTGGTCGACCGGGTGTTTGCGCAGGACGCAGCCCGCGGCGGCGTGGCCGAGCATGAAACCGTGCGGCACATCCCGTTCCGCGTCGACCAGCCGGGCCGGGCCGAAATCTGGCCGCTGCTGGAACCCGCGGTGCGCGAGGCGCAGACCGACTGGCGCGCGCCGACCGAATATCTGTCGGAAGATAATCCCAAGGTGCGGCTGGCCCGCCAGGTCGGCGCCCAGGTCGCGGCCTGGGTGGCGGGCGGCGTCGATCCCGGCGACGTGCTGATCCTGGTGCGCCGGCGCGGCCAGCTGGCCGCCGCCCTGGTCACCGAACTGAAGCTGGCGGGGGTGCCGGTCGCCGGCGCCGACCGCCTGGTCCTGACCGAACAATTGGCCGTGATGGACCTGATCGCGCTGGGGCGGTTCTGCCTGCTGGCCGATGACGACCTGACCTTGGCCACACTGTTGAAAAGCCCGCTTTACGGCCTTGACGACGACGACCTGTTCGCGCTGTGCCACGAACGCGGCCCGGCACGGCTGTGGCGCACCCTGCGCCTGCGGCGGGGCGAAAACCCGAAATGGGCGCGGGCGGCCGACGAACTGGAGGCGTTGCTGGCGCGGGCCGATTTCGTGCCTCCTTACGAATTCTATGCCGACCTGCTGTCAGCCCGGCGCGGCCGCGACCGGCTGCTGGCGCGGCTGGGGGCGGAAGCCCTTGATCCGATCGAGGAAATGCTCGAACAGGCGCTGGTCTTCGAACAGACCCATGCCCCGTCGCTGGAAAGTTTCCTGCACTGGCTGGAACACCAGGCGATCGAGGTCAAGCGCGACCTGGACCAGGCCCGCGGCGAGGTGCGCATCATGACGGTGCACGGCGCCAAGGGGCTGGAAGCCAAGATCGTCATCATGCCCGATTCGGTGTCGGCGCCGGACCATACCCACGACCCGCGCCTGCTGTGGCCCGGCGGCAACGAACCCCAGGCCCTGATCTGGCGCGGCCCCAAGGCCGACAGTCCGAAACTGGTGGCCGAGCTGATCGCGGCGGCCCGCGACGACCAGATGCAGGAATATCGCCGGCTGCTGTATGTCGCGCTGACCCGGGCGCGCGACCGGCTGCTGGTGGCCGGGGCCAAGGGCGCGCGCGAACCGGCGCCGGGCTGCTGGTACAACCTGGTGGCCGGTGCCGCCCCCGAACTGGTGGTCGAACCCGACCTGGCACCGATGCGGCTGGCGGCGGCCCAGCCGGCGCCCGCCGTGGCCGCCCCGGCCTGGAGCCGGCGCCCGCCGCCCGAGGAACCCGTGCCGTCGCGCCCCCTGGCCCCGTCGCGCGAGACCGAGGCCGACCCGCCGGCCCTGAGCCCGCGCCTGGGGGCGCAGGTCCGTTTCCGCCGCGGCCGCATCGTCCACGACCTGTTGCAGGTCCTGCCCGATCTGCCGCCTGTCGACCGCCCGGCCGCGGCGGCCCGCCATCTGGCCCGGGCCGCTTTGGCGCTGGACCCGGCCGATCAGGCGTCCCTGGCGGCCGAGGTGCTGGCCGTGCTGGAAAACCCGCGATTCGCCGCCGTATTCGGGCCGGGCAGCCGCGCCGAACTGCCGATCGTCGGCCAGGTCGGGTCCCAGGTCGTGTCAGGCCAGGTCGACCGCCTGGTCGTGACCGATGGCCGGGTTCTGGTGGTCGATTTCAAGACCAACCGCCCGCCGCCTTTGGTGCCCGAGGATGTCGCCCGGATCTATCTGCGCCAGATGGCGCTGTACCGCGCGGTGCTGGAACAGGTGTTTCCCGGCCTGCCCGTCGATTGCGCGCTGATCTGGACCGACGGCGCCCGGCTGATGGAATTGCCCGCCGGCCTGCTGGACCGGGTCCTGCAGGCGACCTTGACCTGAAACCCCTTGGTTCCTACCTTTAGGCCAACGGTTATTGATACGAATGAGGAACCAAATGGCGACCAATCCCGTGACCGATGCGTCGTTCGACAGCGACGTTCTGAAGGCGACCGGCCCGGTCCTGGTCGATTTCTGGGCCGAATGGTGCGGCCCCTGCAAGCAGATTGCCCCGGCCCTGGAAGAGATCGCCAAGGAGATGGGCGGCAACCTGACGGTCGCCAAGATCAATATCGACGAGAACCCGACCGTGCCGACCAAATACGGCGTGCGCGGCATCCCGACCCTGATGCTGTTCAAGAACGGCCAGGTCGCGGCGACCAAGGTCGGCGCCCTGCCGAAAAGCCGCATCGTCGAATGGATCAATTCGTCGATCTGATCGAGTTTTCTGCGGATTTACAGGCGGCGGCCGGGGCAACCCGGCCGCCGCTGGCGTTTCAGCCCTGGAACAGGGCGCTGACGACCAGCCCGGTACCGACCAGGCTGAAGGTCCAGGGGACGATCGCCAGCCGGCCCAGCCCGGCAAGCTTCAGGGCGGCATGGGCCACCCACGACCAGAAGAAGGTTTCGGCGCCCAGGGCCGACATCAGGTTGTTCTTGCCCAGGGCGGCTACCGTCAGCACGACGAAGGCGAAAGGGATCAGGTTGGCGGCCAGGGCGACATGGGCACGCCTGGCCCGGCCGATCCAGTTCGACGATGTCGGCACGACAGCCTGGTTGCCGGCAGCGGCCACGCCGGGCGTCGCCGGCAGGCTGGTGGCCAGCAGGGCGACGCACAGCGTCGCGCTCCAGGCCAGCATGATCAGGTCGGTGGTCATTGCCGCAATCCCCTGTCCAGGAAATCAGTCCTTCAGGCGACCAGGGCCGCGTCGGACGGGCCGACGACCTTGACCCGCGGGCCGGGATGGCGGCTGGCCGCGCCGGTGCCGATCGACCGGATGGTTTCCTGGGTCATCGACTGGAACAGGCCGGCGATGACGGCATGCAGGTTGGCGGTGCTCCCGCCGGTGATGGCGGTGCGGATGGCGTCGTCCAGGATCTTGTCGGTGGCAGGCATCTTGGTTCCCTCCGGTCTGTGGGGCAAGTTATGCCCCGATGCCGGACGGACCGCTTTGTCGGCCGTCACAAACCTGCTATTCGGCCGCCGGCCCCGATCGCAGCGGCAGTTCGGGCAGCAGGAAGACCAGCAGGAAGGCCAGCGCGATGATGCCGATGCCCATCATGAAGGTGGTCGAGATCGCGTCGCGATAGGCCGATATGACCGCCAGGCGCTCGGCCGCGGCCAGGCCGCGGATCTGGTCGATGCCGGCGGCCAGCGCCATTTCGCCATGGCCGCCGGCCAGCTGGCCGTGCAGCCGGCCCGACAGCACCGCGCCCGACGCCGCGACCCCGATGACCCCGCCCAGCGACCGGAAGAAGGCCAGCGTCGCGGTCGCCGCCCCCATGTCGCGCGGCGGCACGGCGTTCTGCACCGCCGTGGTCATGTTGGGCATGACCAGGCCCAGCCCCATGCCGACCGCCACCAGGGCCGGTTCGATCACCCACAGCCCCTGGCCGGTCATCGCCCCCCAGCTGAGCGCCGCGAAGGCCAGCGAGGCGCCGCCCAGGCCCAGCACCTGGGCGGGTTTGTAGCGGCCGGTGCGGTGCATCACCCGGCCGTTGGTGAAGGACGAGACGACGATGCCGCACATCAGCCCGCTGATCAGCAGGCCCGACATCGCGGCATCGACGCCCATCACGACCTGGAAGAACAGGGGGAAGAACACGCTGGCTCCCATCAGCCCCATGAAGGTCAGGGCCAGCACGACGCAGGCGACGACGAACAGCCGGTTGCCGAACAGCGCCATCGGCAGGATCGGTTCGGGCGCCACCCGTTCGCGCCGCACGAACAGCACGGCCAGGACGACCGCCGCGACGGCAAAGCCGATGATTTCGGGCGAGGCCCAGGGCAGGGTGGCGCCGCCCAGGCTGAGGACCAGCAGCATGGCGGTGGTGGCGCCCGCCAGCAGGATGGCGCCGGGATAGTCGATCTGGCGGCGCGTGGTCTTGTGCGGCCGGCTGCGCAGGGCGCTGGCGATCATGGCGATGGCGATTAGCCCGACCGGCAGGTTGACGTAGAAGATCCAGTGCCAGGACAAGGCGTCGGTGATGACGCCGCCGACGACGGGCCCCGCCACGCTGGATACCGCAAAGACCGCGCCGATCAGGCCCTGGCGCCGGCCGCGTTCGCGCGGCGGCACCAGATCGCCGATGATGATCTGGGCCAGCGGCAGCAGCCCGCCGGCCCCTAAGCCCTGGATCGCGCGATAGACGATCAGTTCGGTCATGCTCTGGGCCAGGCCGCACAGGGCGGACCCGGCCAGGAAGATCAGGATCGCGGCATAGACCATCGGCTTGCGGCCGTACTGGTCGGACAATTTGCCGTACAGCGGCATCGTCGCCGTGGTGGTCAGCACATAGGCGGTGACCACCCAGGACAGATGGGTGACCCCGCCCAGGTCGCCGACGATACGGGGCAGGGCGGTGGCGACGATCGACTGGTCCAGCGCCGACAGGGCCAGGGTGATCATCAGCCCGGCATAGACCCGCCGGATCTCGCGGCGCCGGGTCGCGGCCTTGTCGCCGTCTTCCTGCGGGGGGATGGTCATTCACTCAACCTTGCAAGGGGGGCGATGGCCGCGGCCAGCGCGGTCCGCTCGGCCTCGGACAGATGGCCGATCCGGCGGGCCAGCCAGTCGACGCGGCGGCGCTGCATCTCGTCGATCACCGCCTGGCCCTTGGCCGTGACGCTCAGGCCCACCCGGCGCTTGTCCTCATGCTCGCCGGCGCTGCGCGTCAGCAGCCCGGCGGCCTCCATCGTCCGCACATGGCCCGAAATCGTCGGGCCGCGCAGCCGCTCCATCCGCGCCAGCTCGGCCGTGCCGATGCCCGGATTCTTGCCGATGATGGCCAGCAGCAGGAATTGCAGCCCCGACACGCCCAACCCCTCGCCCTCCCGCCGCAACAGGCGGTACAGCCGGTACAGCGGCGGGCGCAGCGCTTCGGCAAGATCGTGGGCGGTATCGGGCATCGCGATCCAGGAAGGTAGGTAGGCTTTCTATCTATATGGCTGACAGGCGATGAGGGCCACTCCAAAAAAGGGCTTTCCCATATTTAACATTTGATGTTAAATATTGCCGTGAGCGACGATCAAGAAGCGCTCGAGCATCTGCTCGACTACGATGGCATGGTGTACGTGCTGCGCGACGGCTACTGGCTGAAATTTGCCATTCGCCGCGTACCTGTCTCGCCGCACAGGCCGCATGGTATCGATTATGCGTTCACCATGCATGCACCCACGAACGAGCGGATATTCGGCCTCGACAACGATCATGCGGTGCCGCATCCCGGTGGCCGCCATGTGGCGCCGCCGGTCGAGTACGACCACCTGCACAGGGACGAACACGACCGGGGACGGCCCTATCGCTATAGTAGTGCTGTTGCCCTGGTGGAGGATTTTTTCGACGGCGTGCAACGTCGCTTGCGGGAATTGGGTCTTGGCCCGATCGAGATTACGGAGATACGCCGATGAAACCTGTCATCAAAAACCTCGACGATCTTCGGGCCGAAATGCTTGCGGTGGCGCGTGGCGAAGCCAAGGTACCGGTGGATCGCCCCAAAATCCTCTTCGAGTCCGAGGATGCCTATCTCAGCCATGTGCTCAGCGCCGAGAATCGCAAGCTGCTTCGGCACATCATCAGGGATAAGCCCGAGACAATCGGCGACCTTGCTCGCTTGAGCGGCAAGACGCAGCCCAATGTGTCGCGGGCCCTCGGGGTGCTTGAAGGAGCCGGCTTGGTTGCGCTGGAAAAGATCGGCCAGACTCGCCGGCCGGTCGCCCTGGTCCGTCGGGTTCACGTCGATATCGATCTGGCCAGCGGCGAGGATGCGATCGAGTTGGAAATGGCTGTCGCGTAAGGCTGCTCAGCCGTTTTCGGCCAGCACCGTTCCCGCCAGATAAAGCGACCCGCAAATCAGCACCCGCGAGGGCCCCGGCGGCACAGCGGCCATCGCCGCCTCGACCGACGGGGCGGTGGTGGCGGTAAGCCCCGCATCGCGGGCGAAACCGGCCAGAGCGTCGGGGGCCAGGCTGTTGACCTCGTCGGGGATGGCGACGGTCTGCACGTCGGCGGCGATGCCGTTCAGCGGGCGGAAGAAACCCGAGGCATCCTTGGTGTTCAGCATGCCGGCGATCAGATGCAGAGGGCGGCCGTCGCGGGCCCCGCCGAAATGGGCGGCGAGGATTTCGCCCGCGGCGGGGTTGTGACCGCCGTCGAGCCAGAGTTCGGCGCCCGGCGACAGCATCTCGACCAGGGGCCCGCGGGTCAGGCGCTGCAGGCGGGCGGGCCATTCGACGCGGGCAATGCCGGCCGCGATGGCGGCATCGTCGAGGGTGCCGAGCGTGCGGGCGCAAGCGACCGCGCTGCCGGCATTCTCGATCTGGTGGGCGCCGGGCAGAGCGGGGCGGGGCAGGTCGAGCGGGCCGCCCGGGCCCTGCCAGCGGAAACCCCGGTCGGTCGGCGTGACGGTCCAGTCGCGGCCATGGGCGATCAGGGGGGCGCCAAGCTTGGCCGCTTCGGCCGCGATTACCGCGGCGGCTTCAGGGCCTTGCGGGCCGACGACGCAGGGCACGCCGGGCTTGATGATGCCGGCCTTCTCGGCGGCGATCAGGTCGACGGTGTCGCCCAGATATTGCTGATGGTCGAGCGAGACCGGGGTAATCGCGGTCAGCACCGGCCGGTCGACCACGTTGGTCGCATCCAGCCGGCCGCCTAGGCCCACTTCGAGCAGCAGGACGTCGGCCGGGGTCTCGGCAAAGGCCAGCAGGGCGGCGGCGGTCGTGACCTCGAAGAAGGTGACGTTCTGCCCTTCGTTCAGCGCCTCGCAGCGCGCCAGCAGGTCGGTCAGCGCGTCTTCGGCGATCAGCCGGCCCGCGACCCGCACCCGTTCATGGAAACGCACCAGATGCGGCGAGGTATAGACGTGGACCGTCTTGCCCGCGGCCTCGTGCATCGCGCGCAGATAGGCGACCAGCGATCCCTTGCCGTTGGTGCCGGCGACATGGATCACCGGCGGCAGGTGGCGTTCGGGATGGCCCAGCACGGCCAGCAACCGCCGCATGCGGTCGAGCGACAGGTCGATGACCTTCGGGTGCAGCGCCAGAAGGCGCCGCAGGATCGCGTCGCTGGGCATCGGTTACCTGATCAGTTGGCGGCTCAGGGCAGGGCGGCGCCGTGCGGAATCTCGCCGGGCGGCGGGATCTCGACCTCGGGGCCCGGATGCAGCGTGTTTTCCGGGTTCATGATCTGGTCGATCAGCACGGCCAGGGTTTCCTTGAGCTTCTTGCGGTGCACGACCATGTCGATCATGCCGTGCTGCAGCAGGAATTCGGCGCGCTGGAAACCGGGCGGCAGGGTTTCGCGGATGGTCTGTTCGATCACGCGCTGGCCGGCAAAGCCGATCAGGGCGCCGGGCTCGGCGATCTGGATGTCGCCCAGCATCGCATAGGACGCGGTGACGCCGCCGGTGGTCGGATCGGTCAGCACGCAGATATAGGGCAGGCCCTTGTCGCGCACCCGTTCGACCGCCACGATCGACCGCGGCATCTGCATCAGGCTGAGAATGCCTTCCTGCATGCGCGCGCCGCCCGCCGCGGCGAACACGATCAGCGGCAGGTGTTCGGCGACCGCGCGGTCGGAGGCCACCACCAGCGCCTCGCCGGTCGCCATGCCCATCGACCCGCCCATGAAGGCGAAGTTCTGCACGGCGACGACGGCGCGGTTGCCGCCGATGCGCCCTTCGGCCACCTGCACCGCGTCACGTTCGCCGGTCTTGGCGCGCGCTTCCTTGATGCGGTCGGTATAACGCTTGGAATCCTTGAACTTCAGCGGGTCGGCCGCGACCTCGGGCACCTCGAGCTTGGTGAACTCGCCGTCGAACAACTGCTCGAACCGGGCTTGCGGCCCGATGCGCAGATGGTGGTCGCATTTCGGGCAGACATGGGCGTTGTCGGCCATGTCCTTGTTGAAGACCATCTGGCCGCAATTGGGGCATTTGACCCACAGGTTGTCGGGGGTATCCGACTTCCGCGCAAACGACCGGATCTTGGGCAGGACGGTTTCGGTAAGCCAGCTCATGCCTTCAACCCCCGTTGCGTGCACCGCGGACGCCCGCGGCCAGCGCCTTGACGCGTTCCAACACCATGGCGACGGCATCGCCGCCCTCGGCCTCGGCCCGGGCGACCAGGTCGACCAGGGCCGAACCCACCACCGCGGCGTCGGCGAAACGGGCGACGGCTGCCGCCTGTTCCGGTTCGCGGATGCCGAAACCGACCGCCACCGGCAGGGGCGAGGCGGCGCGGATGCGGGCCAGGGCGCCTTCGACGGCGGTGAAGTCGGGCGCCCGCGTGCCGGTGATGCCGGCGATCGAGACGTAATAGACGAACCCTGAGGAATTGCCGAGAACGGCGGGCAGGCGCTTGTCATCGGTCGTCGGTGTCGCCAGCCGCACGAAATCGATGCCGGCCGCGCGCGCCGGCAGGCACAGGTAATCGTCTTCCTCAGGCGGCAGGTCGACGACGATCAGGCCGTCGACACCATGGGCCTTGGCATCGCGCAGGAAACGCTCGACGCCATAGGCGTGGATCGGGTTGAAATACCCCATCAGCACGATCGGCGTGTCCTGGTCCTGGTCGCGGAAACCGCGGATCAGTTCCAGCGTGCGCGGCAAGGTCATGCCCTTGTGCAGGGCGCGCAGGCCGGCGGCCTGGATCGCCGGGCCGTCGGCCATCGGATCGGTGAAGGGCATGCCGACCTCGATGACGTCGGCGCCGGCGCGGGGCAACCCTTGCAGGATCTTCAGCGACCGGTCGAAATCGGGGTCGCCCGCGGTGACGAAGGTGACCAGGCCGGCGCGGCCCTCGGCCTTCAGCGCGGCAAAGCGGTCGGCGATCCGGCTCACAGCTTCTCTCCCAGCGCTTCGGCCACCGTGAAGACGTCCTTGTCGCCGCGTCCCGACAGGCACAGCACCATGACATGGTCCTTAGGCAGGGTCGGGGCCAGCTTCATCGCATGCGCGATGGCGTGCGAGGGTTCCAGGGCGGGGATGATGCCCTCGATCCGGCTGAGCAGCTGGAAGGCTTCCAGCGCCTCGTGGTCGGTGATCGAGACATATTCGGCCCGGCCGATATCCTTGAGCCAGGCATGTTCCGGCCCGATGCCGGGATAATCCAGGCCGGCCGAGATCGAATGGGCCTCGACGATCTGGCCGTCCAGGTCCTGCAAGAGATAGGTGCGGTTGCCGTGCAGCACGCCCGGGCTGCCGGCGGTCAGCGACGCGGCATGCTTGCCGGTCTCGATGCCGTGGCCGGCGGCCTCGACGCCGATGATGCGCACGCCGTCGTCATCCAGGAACGGATGGAAGATGCCCATCGCGTTCGACCCGCCGCCGATGCAGGCGACGACTGAATCGGGCAGGCGGCCTTCCTTTTCCAGGCACTGGCGCTTGGCTTCCTCGCCGATCACGGCCTGGAAGTCGCGCACCAGCTGGGGATAGGGATGGGGGCCGGCGACGGTGCCGATGATGTAGAACGTATCCTCGACATTGGCGACCCAGTCCCGCATCGCCTCGTTCAGCGCGTCCTTGAGCGTGCGCGAGCCTGAGGTGACCGAGCGGACCTCGGCCCCCAGCAGCTTCATGCGGAACACGTTGGGCGCCTGGCGGGCGATGTCGACCTCGCCCATGTAGACGACGCAGGGCAGGCCGAAGCGGGCGCAGACGGTGGCGGTGGCCACGCCATGCTGGCCGGCGCCGGTCTCGGCGATGATGCGCTTCTTGCCCATGCGCATGGCCAGCAGGATCTGGCCCATGCAGTTGTTGATCTTGTGGGCGCCGGTGTGGTTCAGGTCCTCGCGCTTCAGATAGATCTTGGCGCCGCCCAGATGTTTCGTCAGCCGTTCGGCGTAATAAAGCGGCGAGGGGCGCCCGACGAAGTCGCGCAGATAGCCGCCCAGTTCCTCGTGGAATGCCGGGTCGGCCTTGGCCGCCTCGTAGGCCTCGTTCAGTTCGAGGATCAGCGGCATCAGGGTTTCGGCAACGAACCGGCCGCCATAGGCGCCGAAACGGCCGCGCGCATCGGGCTGGGTGCGCAGGGAATTGGTCAAGGTCATGGGGTCACATAGATCAAAGTGTGCGGAGCGCGTCAAGAAAGGCGGAAATCCGGGCGGGCGACTTGTGCCCCGGGCGGTCCTCGACGCCGGACGAGACGTCGACGGCCGGGGCCCCGGTGGCCTGCACCGCCGCGACCACGTTTTCCGGGGTCAGCCCGCCGGCCAGCATCCAGGGCCGGGCGAATTGCCGGCCGGCCAGCAGGGTCCAATCGAATGCCAGGCCGTTGCCGCCGGGCAGGGCCGAAACCCCCTTGGGCAGCTTGGCATCGAACAGCAGGCGGTCGGCCACCGCTTCGTAGGCCGGCACGGGGTCCAGGTCGGCAGCGGTGGCCAGGCTGATCGCCTTCATCACGGGGATGTTCCAGCGGGCGCGGATTTCGGCCACGCGGGCGGGGGATTCGTCGCCATGCAACTGGATGAGATCGAGCGGCACCTGGGTGATCACGTCGTCCAGCAGGGCATCGGTCGGGTCGACGAACAGCCCGACGACGCCGGTCGTGGTCGTCGCCATGCGCGACAGCTCGGCGGCGGCGGCCGGTGCGATGTTGCGCGGGCTTTTGGGGAAGAACACCAGGCCGATATGGCGGGCGCCGCCGGCGATGGCGGTTTCGACCGCGATCGGGTCGGTCAGGCCGCAGATCTTGGCCTCGACCTTCATCCGCGGATCTCGGCGGCGATGGCGCGGGCGGCGGCGGCCGGATCGGGCGCGGCGGTGATCGGCCGGCCGATCACCAGCCAGTCGGCCCCGGCGGCCAGCGCATCGCGCGGCGTCATCATGCGTTTCTGGTCCCCGGCATCCGATCCGGCGGGGCGGATGCCCGGCACCACCAGCAGCGTGTCGGGCCCCAGCCGCGCCTTCAGCGGCGAAATCTCGGTCGCGGCGCAGACCAGGCCATGGGCCCCGGCGCCGCGGGCCAGGGCGGCCAGGCGCAGCACCTGGTCCTCGACCGACCCGCCGACACCCGCGGCGGCCAGGTCGGCCTGGTCCAGCGAGGTCAGCACGGTCACGGCCAGGATCCGGGTGGCGCCGGCGGCCCCGGCGGCGGCCTCGATCATCGCGCGGCCGCCCTGGGCGTGGATGGTCAGGAAATCGGGGCGCATCGACCCGACCGCGCCGCGCACTGCACCCGCCACGGTATTGGGTATGTCGTGGCATTTCAGGTCCAGGAACAGCGTCACGTCGTCCGGCACCAGCGGGCGCAGGGCGGCGGGGCCGTGGGCGTTGAAGATTTCCAGGCCCAGCTTGACGCCCATGCCGGCATCGGCGGCGGCGGTGATGACGCGGCGGGCCTGATCGAGGTCGACGGTGTCGACGGCGACGAAGACGGGGATGGATGCGGTCATGGCGGGGCTGCTTATACCCCGTCCATGACCGTCAGTCCAATCGTCGCCCCGGCGTAGGCCGGGGCCCAGGGCAGGGGGCGTCGCAGTCTGCACTGCGCTTTCCCTGAGCCCCGGCCTGCGCCGGGGCGACGATTCCCCTTTTCGGGGACATCGGAGCGTCAAAGTCAGCGCCCTAGGCGATGACTGACTCCGTCAGGACCAGCGGTCCATCGCCCGGTCCAGTCGCATCGCCAGCTCGTCACTGACCGGGGCCATCGGCAGGCGGACTTCCGGGCTGGCGATCAGCCCGGCGCGGTGCAGCCAGTGCTTGATCGGCGCCGGGCTGGGTTCGGCAAACAGCAGGCGGGGCAGATCGGCCAGCCTGTTCCAGGCGGCCAGCGCCGCGGGCTGGTCGCCGGCGGCCAGCAGGGCGGCGACCTCGGCGAAACGCGCGGTCGCGACATGGGCCGAGGCGGCGATCGCCCCGTCCGCGCCATGCACCAGCGCCTGGTAGATCCCGGCATCCTCGCCGGTCAGCACGGCGAAACCGGGCGGGCGGTCGCGCAGCAGTTCGGCCGATTGGGCAGCATCGGCCGAACAATCCTTCAGCCCGACGATATTGGGGCAATGGGCCGCCAGGCGGCGCATTGTGTCGTTCGTCAGGCTGACGCCGGTGCGATAGGGGATGTTGTAGAGGGCGATGGGCCGCCCGGTCGCGCCGGCCACGGCGGCGAAGTGGCGGAACAGCCCTTCCTGGGACGGGCGCAGGTAATAAGGGCTGGAAATCAGGTAGCCGTCCACCGGCCAGGCCGCCGTGCGCTCGACCATGCGCTGTACCTTGCGCGTATCGGCCCCGGCCAGCCCCAGCAGGACCGGCATGCGACGGGCACCCTCGGCCATTGCGGCATCGACGATGGTGGCGATGTCGGCGGCCTCGTCCTCGTCCAGCGTCAGGCCTTCGCCGGTCGTGGCGCCCAGGATCAGCCCGTCGACCGGCAGGCCGGCATAGTGCCGCACCAGCCGGCGCAACGACACGGCGTCGAGCTGGCCGTCGGCGAACGGCGTGATCAGGGGCAGCCACAGGCCGCGCAGCGGCGTGGAAAGATCGTGGGGGGTCGAAACAGTTTGTTCGGTGGTCATCGCGTCGTCTCCCTTCGGGTGCAAGGGCCGGCGGCGGGATGGCTGTAGAAAAAGAAAGACCCCGTCCGAACCGGCGGGGTCCTGATCGATCAGTGGCGCAAAGGCCTAGCGCGCGCGTTGATCGCCGGTCCCCGGAAGGGGACCTTTTTTGGCTTTCGCGTGGGCGCTGTGATCGAACATGGGCGCGATCCTGCGGCGGGCCGCCGGCGCTGTCAAGCGGCACTGCCGCAGATCAGGTCGATGGCGTCGGCCGCGAACGGTTCCAGGTCGTCGCGGGTGGCGCCGGCCCGCGCCCGCACCGCCATGGAATGCAGCACGGCGGCCGCCATCCGGGCCAGCCGCGCCGGATCGCGGCCGGCGGGCAACTCGCCGGTTTCGACCGCCCGGCGGAAACGGGCGGCGAAGGCCGCGTCGATGTCGGCAAGCGCGGCGGCCAGGGCAGCGCGGACCGGCGGCCGCCCGACCGCCTCGGTCGCGGCCGTGCCGATCATGAAGCAGCCGCGCGCGCCCGCATCGCCCGACAGGTACAGCGACAGGGCGGCGCCATAGACCCGCGCCAGCCCCTCGCGCAGCGCACGGTCGTCCATGGCCTGGGCCAGGCCGGCCATCGCGGCGGCGCGGTAACGCTCGAACGCGGCCATGTACAGCGCCTGCTTGTCGCCGAAGGCACCGTACAGGCTGGGGCGGTTCATGCCGGTGGCGGCGCTGAGCTCGTCCAGCGAGGTGGCGGCGAAACCCTGGTCCCAGAACGTGCCCAGCGCGCGGTCCAGCGCCTGGTCGGCGTCATAGGCGCGCGGCCGGCCGCGGCGCTTCGTGTCCATGATTTTTGTACCATCTCGCAACAAATTCTTGACCGATCTAATTTATTGCGAGACGGTACAAAAATCAAACCGACACCGGAGGGATCGCCATGGAACTCTATTTCGCGCCGCTGGCCTGCTCGCTGGCCACCCGCATCACCGCCTACGCCGCCGATGCCGACATCGCCTTCAACCAGGTCGACCAGCGGGCCAAGCGCACCGCCGATGGTGCCGATTTCTTCACCGTCAGCCCGCTTGGCCAGGTGCCCGCCCTGCGCCTCGACGATGGGTCGGTGCTGACCGAGAACGCGGCGGTGCTGCAATATGTGGCCGATCGTTTCCCCGCGGCGGGCCTGGTGCCGCCGGCCGGCAGCGCCGAACGCTATCGCGTCCAGGAATGGCTCAGCTTCATCGGCACCGAACTGCACAAGGGCATCTTCATCACCCTGCTGACCCCGACCGCCCCGCCCGAGGCCAAGGCCCATGCCATGACCCGGGTGCCTCCGGTGTTCGACCGGCTGCAGGCGGCGCTGCAGGGCCGCGACACCCTGGGCGACGGTTTCACCATCGCCGATGCCTATCTGGTGACGGTGCTGAACTGGGGTGCCCATTCCGGCATCGACCTGGAGCGCTGGCCCGCGGTGCAGGCATACTACCAAGCCATGCTGAAACGACCGGCCGTCGCCCGCGCCCTGGGCGAGGAATTCCGCCTGTACAAGGAAGAACTGGCACGCCGCACCGCTGCCTGAAGGGGTGGCGGCCGCATTCCCCATAATGCTAGCGTGGATTCACTCAGGGAAGGGACACCCAGGTGAATCCAGAAAGTCAGGCCGCCACCGGCCATTCGGCCGGCGGCGTGGACAGTGCGTATGCGTGGGCGCGGTTAAGCCTTGCGGTGCTGTTGTCGACCATCGGCGGCGTCGGCATGTGGTCGGTCGTGGTGGTACTGCCGGCGGTGCAGGCGGAATTCAACGCGGGGCGCGGCGAAGCCTCGCTGCCCTATACGCTGGCGATGCTCGGTTTCGCCTTCGGCGGCATCGCCCTGGGCCGGATGGCCGACAAGGTCGGCATCGCCCTGCCGGTGGCGATCTCGGGGGCGGCGCTGGGGATCGGTTATGTGGCCACGGGGTTCTCGACCCAGCTGTGGCAGTTTGCCGTGATCTATGGGCTGATCATCGGCGTGGGGTCGGCCGCGACCTTCGGGCCGCTGATGGCCGACACCTCGCACTGGTTCATGCGCCGCCGCGGCATCGCCGTCGCGATCTGCGCGTCGGGCAACTACATCTCGGGCACGATCTGGCCGCCTGTCGTGCGCTACCTGGTCGATACCGTCGGCTGGCGCGATACCCAGATCGGCATCGGCGTCTTCTGCGCCGCGACCATCATCCCGCTGGCCCTGATGCTGCGCCGGCCGTCGCCGATCCACCGCCTGGCGCCCGGATCGGCTCCGCCCGCCATGGGCCGCGGCACCATGGGGCTGAAGCCCGCGACGCTGCAATGGCTGCTGGCGGGGGCGGGGCTGGCCTGCTGCATGGCGATGTCGATGCCCCAGGTCCATATCGTCGCCTATTGCGGCGATCTGGGTTACGGCGTCGCCCGCGGGGCCGAGATGCTGTCGCTGATGCTGGGCTTCGGCATCATCAGCCGCGTCGCCTCGGGCTTCATCGCCGACCGCATCGGCGGCCTGCGCACGCTGCTGCTGGGGTCGGCGCTGCAGGGCGTGGCGCTGGTGCTGTATCTCGGCTTCGACGGGCTGACCTCGCTTTATATCATCTCGGCGATGTTCGGACTGTTCCAGGGCGGCATCGTGCCGTCCTATGCCATCATCGTCCGCGAATATTTTCCGCCGGCCGAGGCCGGCGCGCGCGTCGGCGTCGCCCTGATGTCGACGCTGTTCGGCATGGCGCTGGGCGGCTGGCTGTCGGGCGTGATCTTCGACGTGACCCTGTCCTACCAGGCCGCCTTCCTGAACGGCGTGGCCTGGAACCTGGTCAACCTGTCGATCGTCGGCTGGCTGCTGTGGCGGTTGCGCGGCCGGCCCCAGGGTTCGGTGGTGGCGGCTTAGCCGCCCGCCACCGGTGCCTGCACCAGGCAGCCGTACCAGCCCAGGCCGCGATAGGTTTCGTAACCCGGCGTGGCGGCAAAGGCGATGGTGCGGCCCTGGTCGTCCTGATAGGCGCCATGGGACTTGCCTTGCGTCTTCAGCGGCAGGCGCTCGGTCAGGATGCCGCGCCCGTCCGAGGCGGCGATTACCTTGTGCTGGGCGTCCAGCAGCAGCACGCGGGTGCGCGCGGCCTCGTCGGGGGCCAGGCGCACGCCCTTGACCACCGTCTCGGCCTGCGGGCCCCAGTCGAAATGGATGCCCAGCACGCCCAGCGGCCGGCCGCGCTTCTGCGCGCCGTCGCGGATCGCGGCGGCATAGGTCGCGACCAGCGCCTGCCCCAGCTGGGGGCAGGGGGCGATGTCGGCGACCGCGTAATCGTCGCCCGATGCCGACGACATCGCCTGGCGGAACCAGGCTTCGCCCGACACGTCGGTGCCGATCACGCCGGGATAACGCTGCGACCGTCCGGCGGCGATGACGCGGCCCTTCGCATCGGCGATCCACAGGTCGAGATAGACGGTATAGGCATCCAGGATGACGCCCAGCCGGCCGGCGGCATGGCGGCAGCGCTCGGGGCTGGGCTCGGCCACCGCGTCGACCACCGCACTGTCGGTCGCCCACCAGCGCACGTCGCAGGTGCGTTCGTACAGGTTGCGGTCGATGATCTCGATACCGTTCAGTGCCAGGTCGGCCAGGCGGGTGCCGCGATCGCGGTCGACCATGCGGGCGATGCGGGTGCCGAACCGGTCAAGGGCGGCGATCTTGCCGTCCAGGTCGGCCTGCAATTCGCGCGTCACCTGTTCGATGGTCGACGAGACTTCCTTGACCTCGCCGGCCACGACCGAGAAACCGCGGCCCGCCTCGCCGGCGCGGGCCGCCTCGATCAGCGCGTTCAGGGCCAGGATGCGGGTCCGGTTGGTGATGTCCTGGATCGCGGCGACGCGGGTCGCCACGGTCTGCGATACCTCGGCCGCCAGATCGACGATCAGTGCCGGCGAGACGGACTGATCCTGATCGTCGTTGTCAGGAATAGCGGCAGCGGCCATTGCGGTCTCCCAATTGCGGAAACCGCCATTTCCGCCCGAAAATCAGTCCGGCCGCAATAGGGATATTTGCCGCGGGCCAATCCCATATGTTGTGCGGGTCACCCCGGGCGGCTCTGCATCAGGCAACCGTACCAGCCCAGTCCCTGATAGGTTTCGTAACCTGGGGTCGCGGCGAACCCGATGGTGCAGCCGCTGGCATCGACATAGGCCCCCATCTTCTGGCCCTGCGTCGCCAGGGCGACGCGTTCGGTCAATACGCCCCGGCCGTCCGACGCGGCGATGATGCGGAAGGCCGCATCCAGCAGCAGCACGCGGGTGCGCGCAACCTCGTCGGGCGCCAGGCGCACGCCCTTGACGATGGTCTCGGCCTGCGGGCCCCAGTCGAAATGGATACCCAGCACCCCCAGAACCTTGCCGTTTTTTTCGGCATTTTCCCGGATCGCGGCGGAATAGGTCGCGACCAGCGCGCCGTTCAGCGCCCGCACCGGCGCGATGTCGGCCACCGCATAGTCGTCGCCGCTGGCGGTGGTCAGGGCCTGGCGGAACCAGGCTTCGCCCGAGACGTCGGCCCCGGCGACCTGGGGGTAGCGGTCGGGCCGGCCCGAGGCGACGACCCGCCCCTTCAGGTCGCAGATCCACAGGTCGAGATAGACGGTGTAGGCATCCAGGATGACACCCAGCCGGCGCGACGCGAAACGGCCGCGTTCCGGCGAGGGATCGGCCAGCACCTCGACCACGGCGCTGTCGGTCGCCCACCAGCGCACGTCGCAGGTGCGTTCGTACAGGTTGCGGTCGATGATCTCGATGCCGTTCAGCGCCAGGTCGGTCAGGCGCTTGCCGCGCACCTCGTCGACCATGCGCGCGCCCAGCCGGTCCAGGGCCGACGCCTTCCCGGCGACCTCGCCCTCCAGGTCGCGGGCGACCTGCTCGATCTCGCTGGAGACTTCCTTGACCTCGCCGGCCACGACCGAGAACCCGCGGCCCGCTTCGCCCGCGCGCGCCGCTTCGATCAGCGCGTTCAGGGCCAGGATTTTCGTCCGGCTGGTGATGCCGCGGATCGCGGCGACATGGGTGGCCACCGCCTGGGATACCTCGGCGGCAAGGTCGACGATGCGTTCGGGGGCCGCGACCTCGGTCGCATCGGCGATGGCGGTTTCCGCCTGGCGTTTCAGGTTCTGCACATACATCGGCGCAAACTCCCCTTAATTGTTCTAAGGCAGGAGTTTCAAGAAGCATGCCACCTGGAATACCAAGTTCTTCTTGTGACGATGATTATGCTGCAGTGCAAAAAATTATCTCATTGTCCAAATGCTGGGCGATGACTCGCCGATCATAACGGCACGTAAAATTCGTCTGATGTTCGCGCTGTCGCTTTCGCGCTGGCCGCTATGCGACATACGACAAATTTTATTCAATATTTTCTATGTCGGCAGCCCGGCGATGAAACCGGCGATGCGGTCCGTGATCTGCCGGGGGTATTCCAGGCTGGGCAGATGCGCGCTGCCGGCGAATGGCTGGTGAACTGCGCCCGGCATCGCCGCCGCGACATAGCGCGACCGCGCCTGGATATGGGGGAAATCCAGATCGCCCTGGATCACCAGTGCCGGCGCCGCGATCTCGTCCAGGCGATCATGGGCCCCGGCCGCATCGCGGTCCGGACCGGCGGGGCGGATGCCCGCCTGCATCTCCAGGAACAGGCTGCGGGCGCCGTCGCCGACCCGTCCTTCGTCGGCGATCGGCCCGTCCAGCCACAGTCGGGCCTTGGCCGCAGCAAGCCGCGCGGTATCGCCCGATGCCTCGATTGCCTGCGACCGCGCGACCATGGCCGCGATGTCGGGCGGATAGACCGGATCCGGCGCGCCGCTGACGCTGGGGGCGATCAGGACCAGCGCGCGGATGCGCCCGGGATGCAACAAGGCTGCGTCCAGTGCGATGCGCCCGCCGGCCGAGCAGCCGACCAGCACGGCGGGCCGGCCACCGGCCGTCGCGTCCATCACCGCCATCAGGTCGGCGACGGCCGAGAATGGCTCGACGTCGGCCGGCGTGCGCCCGAAACCCCGGCGGTCATAGGCGATGGCCATGCAACCCGGTGGCGGCCCGGCCAACTGCGCCTGCCACATGCGGCTGTCGCAGACCGCGGCGTGCAGGAAGATGACGGGCATGCCCTGGCCGGCAATGTCGGCGACCAGGGTGGTGCCGCCGGATGCGATACGATGCTGGGTGATCATCCGGCCATGATAACCTGCCCTCAGCGTACCCGCATGCGCACGGTGGCGACCGCGATCAGGATCAGGGCGGCCCCCAGCGCCTGCAGCCAGCCCGGCACCTCGCCCAGCAGCGGCCAGGCGACCAGGGCCGATACCGCCGGCTGCAGCAGCAGCACCGGCGACGACGCCCCGACCGGCAGCCGGCCGAGCGACGTGGCGGTCAGGCCCTGGCCGACGACATGGACGGCCAGCCCCAGCCCCAGCAGCGCGGCCCAGCCGCCGGGACCGGCCGGCAGCAGCGTCTCGCCCAATGCAACGGCCAGTACCGCCAGCATGACCGCGCCGCTGGCGCTGCTCCACAACATGACCGTCGCGGCGTCGACGCCGCGGCGCAGGCGGGATACCAGCAGCAGATAGGCGGCAAAGCAGGTCGCCCCGCCCAGCGCCCACAGATCGCCCTGATGGCTGGCCCCCGCCCGGCCGCCGCTGTCCTGCGCCATCAGCGCGACGCCAAGCCCGGCGATGCCCAGGATCGCCAACGTGCGGCGGCGCGGCCGCTCGCCCAGCAGCGGCCAGGCCAGCAGCACGACCAGCGCCGGGGCCAGGTTGCAGATGAAGGTGGCGTTGGCGATCGAGGTCAGCCCGACGGCTGCGTGATAACAGGCCAGGTCGCCGGCAAAGGCCGCGCCCGCCGCGACCAGCATCCAGGTGTCGGCGCGGCCGCGCTGCCTGCGGTTCCTGCCCCCGCTGGCCAGCGCCCAGGCCCACAGGGCCGGCACGGCCAGGATCAGGCGCCAGGCGGCGCTGGCCACCGGCCCGACCTCGGTGAAACGGACCAGGATCGGCGAGGCGGCGACGATCAGCGTGCCGGTCACCAGGGCGGCCCAGGCCTGGTTGTTGCCGGCTGCGGCAAAGGCGGGACGGGAAGCTGCAAGGGTCATGGCGGATCTCCGGTCGGCGGTGCCGTTGCCCGGCATGATCGCGCTTGCCACCTGATCAGGGAAACGAATAGGATTTATGGAACCATCAGGGAATTTGATGTCGATGAACCCGACCCTCGATCTGGAATGCCTGCGCGCCCTGGTCGCCGTGGTCGAGGAGGGCGGCTTCACCGCCGCCGCCCTGCGGCTGAACCGCACCCAGTCGGCGGTGTCGATGCAGATCCGCCGGCTGGAAGACCAGTTGGGCCAGCGCCTGCTGGCCCGCGACCGCAAGCCGGTGGCGGCGACGCCCGTGGGCACCGACCTGCTGGGCTATGCCCGCCGCATGCTCGCCCTGAACGACGATGCCATGTCGTCGCTGACCGGGTCGGGGATTGCCGGCAAATTGCGCCTGGGCACGCCCGACGATTACGCGCTGACCCTGCTGCCGCCGCTGATCGCGCGCTTTGCCGCCTCGCACCCGCGGGTCGAGATCGAGATCGTCTGCGGCATGTCCAACGACCTGGAACAGCAGGTCCAGGCCGGCCGGCTGGACCTGGCGATGCTGACCCGCCGCCCGGGTTCGCCGCCCGGCGACCTGCTGCGGCGCGAACAACTGGTCTGGGTCGCCGCGATGGATCATCGCCCGGAATGGCTGGATCCGATCCCGCTGGCCCTGTTTCCGGAAGACTGCATCTTCCGGCCGCTGACCACGGGCGCGCTGGACGATGCGGGTCGGGCCTGGCGCGTCGCCTATACCGCGTCGTCGATCGCGGGGGTGCTGTCGGCGGTGTCGTCCGGCCTGGCGATCACTCCGCTGGCCGCCGCCACCGTGCCGCCCGGCTATCGCCGTCTGGGCCCGGCCGACGGCCTGCCGCCCCTGCCGGTGATCGAGATCGCCTTGCGCCGGGCCCCCGGCGCCAGCGCCGCGGCCCGCCTGCTGGCCGACCAGCTGCTCGGTTCGCTGCGCGCCGCCGATCGCGCCGCATGATTACGCGTGTCCTGAACAAGATCGCGACGCTGCGCCAGGATGCGGCCGACCGGCTGGCCTATCTGCGCGCCGACGATGCCAGCGCCATCGCCGCGCTGCTGGCCGGCAGCCTGGACGTCGCGGGCGTCGCGCGGCTGGCGATCTTCATGCATTTCGATGCCGGCGGCGTGGTCCACGGTTATGTCCGCCATCACCTGGCGGCGTTGCGTGCGGCCGGGTTCGACATCGTCTTCGTCACCAACGCCCCCGCCCTGGCGCCCGACTCGCTGTCGGCCATCGCGCCGCTGTGCCGGGCGGTGGTGCGGCGGCACAATGTCGGGCTGGATTTCGGTGCCTGGAAGGATTGCTACCTGGCCCTGCAGGGGCGCGACGGATTGCAGATGCTGGTGCTGGCCAATGACAGCGTCTATGGCCCGTTTCACGATCTTGGCCCCCTGATCGCGCGGGCCGATCCGGCCGTGGCCGACATCTGGGGCGCCACCGACAATTGGGAGGGGCGCCCGCATCTGCAAAGCTATTTCCTGGTCGTCCACGCCCGGGCCCTGCGCGCACCCGCGTTCGAGGCCTTCTGGCGCGCGGTGCGCCCGGTGGGGTCCAAGCGCTGGATCGTCACCCGCTATGAAATCGGCCTGACCCGCGCGATGGAGGCGGCGGGGCTGCGCTGTGCCGCGCTGTTTCCCTATCGCGCCGTCGCCGACCGGGTGGCGGCAGCCGCTCCGGCCGACGATCACGACGCCATGGTGGCGGGCATGGTGCGGGCCGGCCGGCCGCTGAACCCGACGCATTTCTTCTGGGACCGCCTGATCGCCGAGTACGGCTTTCCGTTCCTGAAGCGCGACCTGCTGACCCGCAACCAGCAGGCGATCCCGACGCTGGGCCGCTGGCGCCAGGTGATCGCGTCGGTCAGCGGTTACGACACCGGGCTGATCGACCGCCACCTGGCGGGCGACGGCTGACGTCAGGCGGCGGGCAGGCCCGCCTTGCCGGCCTTCAGCGTCGCGATGACCTGGGCGGCCTGGTCGCCGGCCACCGCCGGGCGGGCCTCGACCGCGCCGATCAGCATGTCGTAGATCCGGTGCGCATCGGCATGGCGGTGCTGGTGATGGCCGCGGAAGGCCGCCAGCGCGCTGCTGAACGACAGCGCCTCCATGTCGAAGGTGACGCGCACGGCCTCGCCGTCCAGGGCGCGGACCACCGCATGGCCGGCCAGGGCCGGTTCGTAGCGCGCCGCGGCCGCCATGTCGCCGGCCGCGACATGGGTGACGAAACGCGGCCAGGCGACGGCGGCCTTCAGGTCGGCGTCGCCGGTGGCGTCCAGCCAGGCCAGGCCCGCCGCATCGTCCTGCGCGGCCAGGAAGCGGCGCAAGGCGATCTGGCGGTTGCGCAGATCGTCATCGGTCAGGCCCGACCGGACCGTCAGATGTTCGCCCCGCGCGGTGGCATCGGCGGCCCCCGCGGCATCGCCGGCATTGGCGGCATCGATGCCCAGGTCGAAGGCGGTCCGGGCCAGGGCGGCGATGTCGGCGGCGGCGCGCGGCCCGATGGCATCGGGGCCGCTGCGCCCGGCCAGCAGACCGTCTACGGCCTCGGTGATCAGGCGCAGCACGGCACGGCCGGGGCCGCCCGGCAGGCTGCGCAGGGCATGGACCATCAGGTCCAGGCAGGTGGCCGGGGTCTGGTCCAACTCGCCGTCGGCGACCATGTGGCGGGCCAGGCTGTCGCTGATCACCTGTGCCAGGCGCGCGGCCGCGGCGAAATGGGCCGCCGCCGCGATGCCGTCATGATGGTGCAGCAGGGCGACCAGGCCGCGGAAATGCAGATGCCCGGGCAGGTTCAGCGGCAGGGCGTCCAGCATCGCGTTCAGGTCGGCCATGCCGGTGGGCAGCACGATCTCGGCCGGGTTGGTGATGTCGATGCCGTAGAGGTCGCGGAACTGGGCGTCCACCGCCCCGGCCAGTGCCTCGGCCTCGGCCATCCGGCCCGCGATCACCAGATGCTTGACCAGGCGGAACAGGAAACCGTTGCGCAGCAGCGCATCGCCGGCGGCCGCCTCGTACCGGCCGCGGAAGTAATCGATCAGCCTGTCTGCCGGGATCGTGGCGCCGGGGGCGGGCAGGGCGGCGCCAAGCGTGGCATAGGCGATCAGGCTGTTGGCGTTGCGTTCGACCCGCACCTGGGTGAAGCCCCGACGGCGCAACAGCCCTTCCAGCGCCCCGGCGGTATAGAGGATCAGGTGCATGCCGGGGCTGAGGACCGACAGCAGCGTGCCTTCAGCCGTGTCGGGCTGCACCGCCTCCATCGCCGGCGTGGTCAGGATCAGCACGCCCTGGGGACCCAGCGCCGCGCCGATGTCGCTCAACAGCGCGCTCGGGTCCTCGATATGCTCGATCAGTTCCGAACAGTAGATGACGTCGCGCGGCGCGACTGACGGCAGCATCGCCCGGTCGAAATACGCGTTGACGATGTCGAGGCCCAGACGCTTGCGCCCGTCGACCGCCAGGGCCGAGGGGTCGATGCCCCTGACGTCGGCGCCGTAGACGCGCGACAGGAAATCGAGCGAGAAGCCGAAGCCGCAGCCGATTTCCAGATAGCGGCTTTGCGCGGTGAAATTCACCCCGGCCAGCGGCTGCAGCATCGTGTCGATGCCGGCGCCCTTCTCGACGTAGAACTTGACCGAATAATGGGCCAGGTCCTCGTTCTCGTAGGCGGGGGGGGTGCGGTCGTCATAGAAACCGCTGCCGCAGCGGTCGCAGACCAGCAGGGTCAGGCGCTGCCCTGAAACGGCGGCGCTGGGCACGGCCAGAAGGTGACGGTGGGTGCCCTGATGCCCGCAAGCGGGACAGGTCGCGGCACTGGCCTGGCTCTGGAGCCATTCGATCATCGGAACTGTCTTTCCCTGAAAGCTGCCTGTTCGGCGGCCGGGGATGTTACAGGCCGGCTTCGATCGGAGGCAAGGTCGCGGTGGCCCGAATGGCGGGGCCCTAAAATGAGTCTCCGCACCGGCGGGCCTGGAGTTGGGGACTTGCCCCAGGCCCGCCGGTGCGGCGCTCTTCCGGTGCGTCGGCCGCGTCCGCCCGCCGCACCAGCAGGGAGGAGCTTACTCTTCGCGCTGGCCGGTGAAGTTCAGCAGCAGCTGGAACAGGTTGATGAAGTTCAGGTACAGCGAGAACGCGCCGAACACGGC
>Ga0206117_100673_pt1 | contig 28552 bp, 21 predicted proteins | sample 3A5Ametagenome_FD_177997 | JGI IMG/M metagenome (GOLD analysis project Ga0206117, IMG submission 177997) | Enriched microbial communities from leaf-cutter ant dump, University of Wisconsin, Madison, United States - 3A5A | ecosystem: Environmental > Terrestrial > Nest > Insects nest > Nest dump... | reverse complement strand
TTGTCCTCAGCCGACAAACCCGTCCAGTAATGCCGGGCTGCCTCCAGCATGGTGAAGGTACCGATGACGTTGGTCTCGACGAAGTCGTGGGCGCCGGTGATCGAGCGATCGACGTGGCTCTCGGCGGCAAGATGCATCACCCGGTCAGGGCGGAAGCTGTCATAGGCTTCAGTGATTGCTTGCCGATCGCAGATATCGGCCTTGAGGAAGCGATGGTTCGGGTGGTTGTCGACGGCGCGCAGCGATGTGAGCGTGCCGGCATAGGTGAGCTTGTCGACGGTGAGCACCTCGTAGCCCCTGACGAGCACGAGATGGCGGACGACCGCCGATCCGATGAAGCCGGCGCCGCCGGTGACGAGAACGCGCATGAAACCACCTTGCGTCGGAGAATGACAAAAAGGAATTGGCCGGAGAAAGGCTCAGCCGGCGTAGACGAAATTGGCGTCGAGTTCGGAGAGGAGCGGCTGCACCCGATCCTTGGCTGAGAGTATCGCCTTGTCCTCGGCCACCGGCCAGTCGATGGCGAGCGCCGGATCGTTCCAACGCAGGCCGCGATCATGCTCGGGGCTGTAATAGTCGGTCACCTTGTAGGCGATGACGGTATTGGGTTCGAGCGTGCAGAAGCCGTGCGCAAAACCCGGCGGCACCCAGAGCTGCTGGCCGTTGTCGGCCGAGAGCTCCACCTTCACATGCTGGCCGTAGGTCGGCGAGCCCCGGCGGATGTCGACGGCTACATCCAGGATCGCACCGACGAGGCAGCGGACGAGCTTGCCCTGAGCCCGCGGGTTCAGCTGGAAGTGCAGGCCACGCACCGTACCGACCTCGGCCGACATCGACTGATTGTCCTGAACGAAATGAACAGGACCAACAGCCGCCGAGAACAAATCCTCGCGAAACGTCTCGACAAAATAACCACGCGCGTCGCCGTGACGACGGGGAACAACAACAAACAGACCATCTAGAGAGGAACGTTCGAACTGCATGCTTGCTTCTGGGCTAGAGCGATTGTTGCGACAATGCATCTACCCGGTAGCGAAGGTCGTCAACGAATTTCGGCGGAGAAGCAGGCTCCAGCCAGACTGTAGGTCGATTGCGCCACGACCTCCGGGTTCCGTTCTGGCTGCCGAACTCTGGAAGCTACGTCTCTGGCGCGACGGCTGCCGGTCCACCGGCCGGAGCCGGTGGACCAGATCGACGATTTCATACTCTTGGGGTAGGCCTCGGGTGCAGCGGTTCGGCGCGATGCCAGTTTTCAAGGATGCGGCCGTCGGTGTGGGTTTGCCTCGCCCAGCGGATGCCGTTCCCTATGACCTTGTGGATCATGGGGTCGTGGTAGATCGGGAAGGTTTCGTGGCCCGGGCTGAAATAGAAGATGCGGCCGCGACCGCGCTGAAAGGTGCAGCCTGACCGGAACACTTCGCCGCCGGAATACCAGGACATGAACACGATCTCGTCGGGCTGGGGAATGTCGAAGGGCTCGCCATACATCTCCGAGGCTGCCACCTCGAAATAGGGCGGCAGGCCCTCGGCGATCGGGTGCGACGGGTTGACCACCCAGACGCGTTCGAGGTCGCCTTCCGGCATCTCGCGCCAGGAGAGATTGCAGTTGGTGCCCATCAGCCGCTTGAACAGCTTGGAGTGATGGCCCGAATGCAGCACCACGAGGCCCATGCCCCGTAGAACGTGCTGCTGCACGCGGTCAATCAGGCCGTCGCTGACGTCGTCATGGGCCATGTGCCCCCACCAGAGCAGGACGTCGGTATCCTCGAGAAGGCTCTGCGGCAGCCCCTCGTCGGGATCGTCGAGCGTGCCGCGACGGATGTCGAAATCTCCATGGGCGATGCCCTTGGCGATCGCCCCGTCGATGCGGTCGGGATAGATGTCGCTGACCGCCTTGTGGACCTGCTCGTGACGGCCCTCGTTCCAGATGGTTACCTTGATGGACATGCGTTCCTCTTTGAGTCAGGCCGCGTTGGCGGAACGGAGAATCCGTCCGTCGGTGCTGAAGATGTGGCAGGCGGCGGGGTCAGCGGCGAGCGGCACCCGATCGCCCGGGCGGAAGATGACGTCGCCCTCGACCCGGACGACGATCGGTTGGTCGATCGAGCCGACGGTCAGGTAAGTCTCGACCCCCAGCCGCTCGACGATCGCCACTTCGGCGATGAAATGAGCGGTATCGGGAGCAACGACCTTGAGATGCTCCGGCCGCACGCCCAGCTTGGCAGCGCCATCGGGAAGCGAGGCGCCGGCATCGGCGAGCGCGAAGGCCATGCCGAGCGGACCGGCAAGATGAACGGTGTCGGCGCCGTCCCGGGTCATGCTGACCGGCAGGACGTTCATCTTCGGCGAGCCGATGAAGGTGGCGACGAACTCGTTGTCCGGCCGGTGATAGAGATCCATCGGCGGGCCGGCCTGGGCGACGGTGCCCTGATTGAGTACCACGATCTTGTCGGCCATGGTCATCGCCTCCACCTGGTCGTGCGTCACATAGACGACGGTGGCGGACAGTTCGCGATGCAGCCGCTGCAATTCGGCGCGCATCTGCACGCGCAGCGCGCTATCGAGATTGGACAGCGGCTCATCGAACAGGATCAGCGACGGTTTCTTGATGATGGCGCGGCCGATGGCGACGCGCTGGCGCTGGCCGCCGGACAGTGCGCCTGGCCGCCGATCCAACAGCTCGCGCAGTTGCAGGATCTCGGCCACCTCCTCGACCTGGCGACGGATCTCGGCCGGCGCCACCTTCTTGAGGCTCAGCGAAAAGCCAATGTTCTCGGCCACGGTCATGTGCGGATAGAGCGCGTAGGACTGGAAGACCATGGCGATGCCGCGCTTGTCGGGCGGCACGTCGTTGATGCGCGTGCCGTTTAGCACGAGGTCGCCGCTGTCGATGCCCTCAAGGCCGGCGATCATCCTGAGCAAGGTCGACTTGCCGCAGCCCGACGGACCGACGAAGACGGCGAACTCGCCATCGTCGACGGTGACGTCGACGCCCTTGATGACTTCCAGCGCGCCGTAGAACTTGCGGACGTTGTTGAGGTGGATCATTGGCTCGAACTCTTGTTTGGTCTCACCCCTTCACACCGCCCGAGAAGGTCTGGACGAGGAAGCGGCGCGCGAAGCCGAAGGCGACGACGGCGGGAACCAGGTAGATGAAGGCCAGCGCCGTCAGCAGGCCGTAGTCGATCTCGTTGATGCGCAGAAAGGCACGGAAGAGACCGAGCGGCAGTGTCTGCAGCTCCGGCGACGACAGCAGGATCAGCGGCAACAGGAAATCGCCCCAGGCCGACATGAAGGCGAACAGGCCGGAGGCGGCGAGCCCGGGAAGGGCCAGCGGCACCAGCACACGGCGGATGCGCTGGATCATGGTGGCGCCGTCCATCAGGGCGGCTTCCTCATAATCGCGCGGCAGACCGTCGAAGAAGGTCTTCATGATCCAGAGCGACAGCGGCAGCTGCATGGTGGCGAGCACCAGAATCAGCCCGAGATAGCCGTCGATGAAGCCGGTCCAGCGCATGATGTCGCGCGTGGCACTACCGAAGATGGGGCGCAGCAGGGCGCTTTCGGCGTTGTTCAGCGTCAGCAGGAACTTGTAGAGCGGAACGATCAGAGCCGTGGACGGCAGTACGCGGATGAGCAGGATGGAATAGAGGAAGGGCAGCTTCCACCAGGCACGGGTGCGCGACAGGGCATAGCCGCCGAGGCCGGACAGAACCATCACCAGAACGGTCGCGGATCCCACTACAAACAGCGAATTGAACAGCCACTTGGCGCCATCTTCCTTGGTGAAGACGCGCAGATAGTTGGCGAAGGTCCAGGTTTCGGGCCAGCGCAGGAACAGCTGGGCATTGCCGTCGAACGAGGCAATCAGCAGCCAGAAGAAGGGAATGGCGCAGAAGATGGAGATCAGCGACAGCGTCGCGTAGGCCATCAGGTCGCCGCGAAGACGATTGGCGGATTCGCCGGGAGGAGCCGCGGACATCTCAGATCTCCACCTTGGCAGCGCGAACATAGGCAACACCGAGCACCAGCGACACGAGCAGCGCGATCACCGCCACCGCCGCGCCATAGCCGAGCTGGTAGGCCGTGAACGACTGGTTGTAGATGTAGATGCTGATGAGTTCGGTGGCGCCGCCGGGGCCGCCGCGGGTCAGGGCATAGACGAGGCCAAACACCGCGATCGTCGAGACGGTCGAGATCAGCATGTAGAGAAGAATGGTCGGCATCATCAGCGGCACGGTAATGCGGCGGAACATCTGCGACGGCGTGGCGCCGTCCATGCGGGCCGCCTCGTAGATTTCCTGCGGAATGGTGCTGAGGCCGGCAGTGAGCAGGATCATCGCCGTGGCGATGCCGCGCCATGTGTTGACGACGATGATCATGGTCAGGGGAAACACCTGCAACCAGTCGGCGGTCGGCAGGCCGAAGAAGGAGACGATGCGGCTCAGCGTCGCATGATCGCCGCCGGCCAGCATGGAAATCCACATGAAGCCGGCGACGACTTCAGGCGCTGCGTTGGGCAACAGGATGATCGATGAGAAAAGCGTACGGAACATGAGGCGGCGGCGCAGTGCCAGGGCCGAGACGAGGCCGAGCACGAACTGGCCGATGATCGCCGAGCCCAGCACGAAGACGAAGGTGACGAACAGGGCGTTCCAGAACTTGGCGTCGTTGAAAAGACGCGCGTAGTTGCGCGAACCGACGAAGCGGGGCGCACGCGCGGCAGCACCGGTCAGCGCCTCGTTGGTGAAAGACAGATAGACCGAATAGATGGCCGGATAGATGACGAAGGCGAGAAGCAGCAGCAGCGACGGCAAGAGCACGATCATCAGCTGCCGTTCGGCGCGCCGTTCCTGGAGCGTTTTGGCCATGGGGCTCACACGAATGGATCGAAGACCATGGGGACGCGAGATAGATCCCGCGCCCCCTGTTCATCGGTGGCTGCGGATCACTTCACCGCTTCGTCGCCGAGCGTTTCCTTGACGTAGTCGACGAGGATCTTCTGCGCGCCTGCGGCATCGACTTCCTTGCGCAGCAAGGCATCGGTGGCGCGGGCGACACCCTCGGCCACGGTACCGAAGCCGGCTGCCTGTTTCAGGAAAGTGCCGTTTTCAGCGACGGCATGGATCGGCACGAGTTCCGTGAGCTTCTGGAAGTCGGGATTGCTGGCGGCGTCCTTGCTGGCGGGAATGTTGCCGATGCGAGCGGCGTAGGACACCTGCGTCTCGACGGAACCGATTTCGAGCAGCGCCTTCTTGGCGAGTTCGACGTTGGCCGAATCGGCATTGACCGCCCAGGGCGCGGCGAGGTTGGCGAGCACGAACTGGCCGCCCGACTGGCCGGGAACGGTCCAGGTGCCGACCACCTTGGTCACATCGGGAATCGGGTTCTTGCTCTCGCGGCCCCAGTCGAAGATGTAGCACCAGGACCCACACGTGGTGGCGACCAGCTTGCCGGCCGGGAACTGCTCGTACTTGGGGATCACCCAGGGCTCCGGCCCGAGCAGCGGCTGAACCGGCATCAGATCCTTGTCGATCAGCGTCTTGTAGACGTTGAACACGTCCTTGACGCCCTCACCGTTGAGGTCGAGCTTGCCGTCGTCGGTGACGATCTGCGGCGTCTTGGAGCCGACGATCAGATGCTGGAAGCCTTCGTCAAAGGCGCCCGACCCCCAGCTGACGCCGGCCGGGAAGAGAAGACCGTAGGCACCGGTCTTGGCCTTGATCTCCTCGGCACGGGCGAGCAGGTCATCCCAGCTCTTCGGCTGCTCGGTGGAAATGCCCGCCTTTTCCAGCACGTCCTTGCGATAGTAGATTTCCTGGATGCCCAGCATGTAAGGCATCACGTAGGTCTCGCCATCGGGGCTGACCGCCAGCTTCTTGGCGACGTCGTAAAAGTTCTTGTAGCCCTCCCAGGCGTTGATCTCGGCCGTGATCGGCGCAAGGTAACCGGCCTCGACCATGTCAGCCACGGCAGCCGTCGACGGCATGGAGAACAGGTCGGGCCCATTGCCGGCGCCGAGCTCGGTCAGGAGCTTGGAAAGGTAGTCCTTGTCGGGAGCAGGGTACTCGACGACCTCGACCTTGACGCCGAGCTTCTTCTCGATGCGCTCGACCGTCGACTTCATCGCGTCGATACCGGCCTGGCCGTGGTTGGCCAGACGAAGCGTCTCGGCCTGCACGAACGTGGACGCGCAGCCGAGCAGGATGGCGCAAAGGCCACCAAAGACCGTCTTTTTCAACGGACAATCCTCCCATGATGGATGACCGGCGCCCTCCAGCGTCGGTCGCGAGAAGTGTACACGTTTTCGCAACATCGACAAGTAACCCTATCCCTTCGTCTGATATCACCCTCAAACTACTGAAAAATCCGGATAAAAATCGGCTTGTCAGGAAAAATGCGTCCGTGTACACGTTTGCACAACAGGGAGCAAGGATGTCAGACATGGCCACGAGGTTGAGGCTGGGAGTGATCGGCGCCGGCTTGAAGGCGGCCGAATACGCGGCAAGCTGGGTGGCGATGCCAGGCGTAGAGTTCGTGGCGCTCAGCGACACGTCGCCTGCCTCGCTCGACAGGCTGGCGGGTGTTTGCGCGGCCAACGGCGCGCCGCATCCGCGATGCTTTGCCGACTACCGGGACATGCTCGCCGCCTGCGGGAACGAGCTCGACATCGTCTACGTGTCGACGCCGCACGCCTTTCACGCCGAACAGGCGGTCGCCGTCGCCGAGCGCGGTATCGACATGTTCCTCGAAAAGCCGATGGTGACCACCGTTCCCGAGGCCGAAGCGCTGATCGCCGCGCAAAAGCGCGGCAAGGGTACCGTCGTCACCGCTTTCCAGGGTGGGCTGTCGCCGCTGGTGCTCGACACGCGCCGACGGTCTCTTGCCGGCGAGTTCGGCGAGCTGATCGCCATTTCGGGCATGATCTGGGAAAGCTGGGCCAGCAATTATGCCGGCCACTGGAAGCAGAAGCCGGAGGTTTCCGGTGGCGGCTTCATGTTCGACACCGGTGCTCATCTGATGAACACCGTCTGCCTCCTCGCCAACTCCGATTTTGCCAGCGTCGGCGCCTACATGGACAATCGCGGCGCGCCGGTCGACATCGTCACCGCCGTTTCCGCTCGCCTCGCCAACGGCGCGCTGGCGACGCTGACGGCTGCCGGCGAAGGACCGAAGGGCTGCGCCTCATTCATCTCGCTGTTCTTCACCAAGGCAATCGTCCGCATCGACGCCTGGGGTGGCTGGCGCGAACTCGTAGTGGATGGCGTGGAGCAGCCGCGCGAAACGGCGGAAATCCTCGACAATCCGCTCAAAAGCTTTCTTGCCATCCGCGCCGGCAGCATGGAGAACACCGGCTCGGTGGAGATGGGGTTGAGATTTGCCCGGCTTTGGGATGCGATCAAGGCGTCGGCACGGGCGAACGGCACCCCGGTTCATATCGGCAAGGTCGAAGGACAGACGGAGCGATGAGCAGGAAGCGCATTACGTCGAAAGAACTTGCGGAACTCGTCGGTGTTTCGTCGGCAACCATTTCGCGGGCATTCTCGCCGGATGCCCGCATCGGCGAGGAGACGCGCAGCCGCATCCTGGCGGCGGCGCGCAAATACGGCTACCAGCCGAACGCCATCGCCCGCTCTCTCAACAACCAGCGCTCGCGTCTCGTCGCCGTGGTCGTCAACGCTATCGGCAATCCTTGCGAAGCGGAAGAGCAGCAACTGCTCGTTCATGCGCTGCAGGCGCGCCAGCTGCTGCCGATCATCCTGTGCTGCGGCGACCATAGCGACCGATTGCAGCTGATGCGGCTCGCGGCCACCTACCAGGTCGACCATGTGGTGATCTTCTCCGACATGGTGTCGCTGCGCGACGCCGTCGACATCTTTCCAACCACCAGGCCGATCATCGTTTCCTTCGAACCACTGGAAAACGAGGAGGTGTCGACCATCCGCATCGACGGTTCGGCAGCGGCCGACGAGATCGTCGAGAGATTGGTCGCCAACGGCAAGAGCCGCTTCACCTATCTCTCCGGCACCAGCTCGAGCTGGATCGACAAGCTCAGGCGCAAGTGGTTCGCCGACGCGCTCGCGCGGCGCGGCCTCACCTTCGTGGCGGATGCCACCGGCACCTACTCCTATGACAGCGGCTTCAAGGAAGCCGTCCCGCTGGTCCACCGTTTCAAGACCGACGCGATCATCTGCGGCAACGACGTGATGGCGATCGGTGCCCGCGACGCCGTCAAGCGCGTGCTGGGCAAATCGGCACCGGAAGACGTTGCCATCGTCGGCCAGGACGGCATCGCCATGGCCGCATGGGACTGCCACGACCTGACCACGCTCAGCCTCGACCATGTCGCCTTCATCAATGCCGTCGTCGAGCTCATCGAACGGCACGAGGCCGGCGACGACAAGCCCGACACCATCACCCTGAACCTATCGACCCGATGGGGAGCAACGGCCTGACGCCTTTGCCTCCTCACGTCCCGCCCCAGAGGACAGTCCCCCAAACCCACCGACTGGAATTCAGACATGCGTCCCTATCGCGACCGCCAGAGAACCCTTGAGCAGCTTTCCCGCCATGTCGACACCTGGGTGGATGAGCTCGAAGCTTTCGAGCTGAAGGCTCGGCGGCATCTCGGGCCCTTCCTGGAGGCCGGCCCGGACGGCGCGCTGCGGCAGATAGCGCTGGGTGAGAACTGGAGCGACCGCCACGGCATCCACCGCTTCGAACTCGGTGAGCCGGTGACGCTGCCGGAAGGCCCCGTCGAGCTGCGGTTCGATTTCGGAGGCGAGTCGCTGGTCCGGCTCGTCGGCCTCGATGGCACGCTTCTCGATAGCTTCTCGGCCAATCCGCGCCATCGCCGGTTCGACGCGCCGCGCGGCGTGCCCTTTCGCATCGTGGTGGAAGCGGCGGCTCGCACGCTGTTCGGCATCCCCAATCGCGAGCCGCGCCTCGGCATGGCCGAGGTCTACGAGTTCTATCCGGAAGTGCGCCATCTGCGCCGACAGCTCGCGACACTGAAGGCGACGGCCAACGCCGTTGACGACAAGGAGCTCTCCCGGTCGCTGTTCGAGGCGGCCTCGATCGTCGTTTCCGGCTTGCGCCTGCCGACGGTGACATCGGAGATCGGGCCGCGCCTCGCCGACCGCACCTGGGCGCGCGACATCTGGGAGCGCAGCTTCGAACCGACATCGGAGCCGGCGCCGCTCTCCGGCGAGGCCATCGCCTCGGTGGTGGAGGCCAGCCTGCGCTTTGACGACCTCATTGCCGAACTGCGCGTCGCCTATCCCAAGCAGGGCAATGTGCTGGTCAGCGGCCATGCCCACATCGACTATGCTTGGCTGTGGCCGCAGCCGGAGACCGTGCGCAAGATCGTCCGCACCTTCTCAAGCGTCAACTCGCTCATGAAGCGCTATCCGGACTTTCGCTTCCTGCAGTCGTCCTCGATCTTCTATGCCCATACGGAGGAGGAAGACCCCGCCCTGTTCGAGGAAATTCGGCGCTGGGTCGAAGATGGGCGGTGGGAGCCGATCGGCGGCATGCTGATCGAATGCGACACCAACATGCCCTCGGCCGAAGCCTTCCTGCGCCAGTTCGTAATGGGGCAGAGCTACTTCCTGAAGCACTTCGGACGCATCAGCCAGGTGGCCTGGCTGCCTGACACCTTCGGATTCACCGGCGCCATGCCGCAGATCATGCGCCATGCCGGCATCGAGGCGATGGTGACCATCAAGGTGACCTGGAACGAGACCAATCGCCTGACCGACAACCTGTTCCGCTGGCAGGGCAACGACGGCTCGCGAGTGTTCGTGCATACCTTCGACGCCTCGTCGCACGAAGGCTACAACATGACGATCTCGCCGCCCGCGCTTATGGAGGTCTGGCGCAATCACGGCGGCAAGGACCTGTCCGACACGGTCATCGCCTCCTACGGCTGGGGCGACGGCGGCGGCGGCCCGGATCCCGACCAGATCGAGTCCCTGCCGCTTCTCAACGCCATGCCGGCCATCCCCTCCGTCAGCCACGGCGCCCTTGAGCCGCATGTGCTCAATCTGGCCAAGAGCCTGGAGCACACGGCGCTGCCAGTCTGGCGGGGGGAACTCTACCTGGAATACCACCGTGCCACGCTGACGACGCAGGCCCGCGTCAAGCAGCTCAACCGGCGCGCCGAAGCGGGCCTTGTTTCAGCCGAAGCGCTGTCGGTGCTCGATGCGCTCGACGGGGGCTCGTCGGAGAGGCCCGATCTTGCTTCCGACTGGACGCTGCTCCTGCGCAACCAGTTCCACGACATCCTGCCGGGATCTTCCGTCCGCGAGGTCTACCAGCAGACCGAAACAGAGCTGTCCGGCGTGGTCGACCGTGCAGCGGCCATCGCTCATGCGCGCCTCGCCGCGATCGCTACCCGGCGCTCGGGCACCCGCGAGGGCCTGCTGATCGCCAACATTTCGGGCTCGGCCAAAACCACCCTTCAGGTCGAGAGCCGCGATCCATTGCCCGCCGCGCTCAGGCCGCAACCGGTCGAGGGGGGCTACGTTGCGACGATCGACCGAGAGATCCGACCGCTATCCCTGGCTTTCGCAGGGGTAGCTGGCACCCGGACGGTCGGCACCGACGGCAACGTCCTGGAGAACGACTTCGTCAGGGTGGCGCTCGACGAGTTCGGCCGGGTCGCCAGCCTCTTCGACAAGCGATGCGGGCGCGAACTGCTCGATGGGCCGGGCAACAGGCTGATGCTTTACCGCAACGACTTGCCTCGCCAATACGATGCCTGGGACATCGAGGCCGGATTCGAGCTCGGTGAGGAAGAGTGGCTGTCGGTTGAGAGCCGGCGAGTGACGGCGGAGGGACCGCATCTCGCCGAAGTCGAGATCGTTCGCCGCCATTCGGTCAGCACCATCCGCCAGCGGCTGCGCCTCTGGGCCAACAGCCCGCGCCTCGAGATTGTGACCGATCTCGACTTGCACGACCGCCGCACCTACCTGCGCGCCACCTTCCCGGTGACCGTACTGGCCGAGGAAGCGGTGTTCGACCAGGCGATCGGCGTCACCCGGCGCCCGACCCACGACAACACCACATGGCAGCGCGCCCAGTTCGAGGCCTGCGGCCATCGCTTCGCCTCGCTGTCCGAGACCGACTGGGGCGCGGCGCTGCTGTCGGCCGACAAATACGGCTTCTCGGCCAAGGGTAACCTGTTGACGCTGAGCCTCATCCGCGGACCGATGTATCCGGACATGTTGGCCGACGAGGGCCGTCATCGCTTCGTCTACGCCATATTGCCGCACGACGGCCGCTGGTGGAGCGAGGCGGTGCAGGCCGAGGCCGATCTGCTGGCCACTCCGCCGACCTTCGTCGCCGCGAGCGGCGAGGCCGACTACGACATCGCGCCGATCGGCCTTGCCGGCCAGCAAGTGCGCCTGCACGCCCTGAAACCGGCCGAGGATGGCGAGGGATATGTGGTGCGCCTGTCGGAAGCGGCCGGGCGGCGCGGGGCTTTCTCGCTCGCATTGCCGGAGGGAAAGGTGGCAAGGCCGGTCGATGCGCTCGAAAGGGCCAAGGCCGGAGACGATAACGACCTCGGCCGCCCGTTCGGCCTGGCCAGCTATCGGTTCTGATGCTGTCGACCGGCACCCATGTAGCGGGCGGCGACTGCCGCCCGTTTCGACGCCGGAGGCCGGTCAGAGCAGCGGACTGACCAGCCGCGCCAGGTTCTCGGCAAGACTCAACACCATCGGCCGCCGCCGCCACTCGTAGAGATCCAGCCGATCGCTCAAGGCCATGCACTCGGCCTGACGGGCCACCAGTTCGGCCACCTGCGCCGGATCGTAGAGCAGCATGCTGACCTCGGCGTTGAGCATGAAGGACCTGAGGTCGGCATTGCCCGAGCCCACGACGCCGATCCGGCCGTCGATCGACACGTGCTTGGCATGGAGGAGATGGGCGCGATAGCGATGGATGCGCACGCCCATCGACATCAGTTCGTCGTAGAACGAACGCTGAGCAAGGCGCACCAGCCTCTGGTCCACCACGCGGGATACGACGAGATCGATGACGACGCCGCGATAGGCCGCCGTCTGAAGGGCTGCGAGCAGCGCCTCGTCGGGTATCAGATAGGGACTGACCAGCGTCACCTGCGTTTCGGCGGCGTGGATGAGGGCGACCAGCAGGCGTTCGAAGCCCGGCACCCCGTAGTCCGGCCCGCTCGGCATGATCTGAACGGGTGAGAGCGCCACGTCCGATGTCGGCACCGCCGGCAGGATCTCGCGGGTTTCGAGATACCAGTCGCTGGCGAAGACAGCCGCCACGGCCGCCACCACCGGCCCCTCGACGCGGGCGACCAGCTCATCGTTGACGATGCCGCGACGAAAATCGCGATCGACGATGTTCTGAGACCCGACATAGGCGAGGCGGCCATCGATCACCGCGATCTTGCGATGATTGCGCAGGTCTGCCCGCGCCCGCCGGACCGTCGTCCACCAGCGGACAGGCAAGGCAAGCCGGCATTGCACGCCTTCGGCCGCTAGGATGGCCTGTGTCCGCCGGGCCCAAGGACGAGAGCCGATGGCGTCGATCAGCACGCGCGCATCGACACCGCGACGAGCCGCGCGGCCGAGCGCGGCAGCCACCTTTCGGCCGGTAGCATCGTCGGCAAAGATGTAGGTCAGCAGATGCACGCTGGTTTCGGCCGTGTCGATATCGGCCACAAGACGGTCGATCGACTGCTCGTAGTCGCCGATCAGCGCCAGGTCCGAGGCGCCGGTCACAGGAAACTCGCCGAGCCGTTCCGCTAGGTCGGCAATTCCGGGCACCGGCTGGGCCGGTCGCGGCAGGGATGCCGCCAGGCGCCGCCGGATGACGGCAGCCTCGGAAAAGCGCTGCTGCCGCCAGGCGGGAAACCGCGGGCGGCCGATCAGACGATAGAGGATGAGGGCCGGCAACGGCAGGAAGAACACCAGAAGCAGCCAGCTGCGCGCCGCTTCGGGCTGGCGGCGCAGAGGCACGATCACCACCATGACCAGGCGGATCGACCATTCGATCAGGAAGTAGACGAGCGCCAGATGCTCGGTCCAAGCCAAGACGCACCCCCCTCAATCCAGAACGGCGCAACGCCGGCCCAGGATTCCTCTATGACCGAAACGGCGGCGCTTATCCAGCCCCGCACCGCCGCTGCAACCAGCGAAGTCAGCGGATTTCCGCCCTCCTCCCCTCCTCAAAGCGGATTGGTCAACGACGGCTCGGCGACTATGATCGGCCTGGTTGCGAAGGCGCCCGGAGAGGCAGGCCCGCGAGGCACCGGCGCGGCGAGCGACAGAGGGAGGGCGACATGGACAAGGTTGAGCATCACGGCGCCGGCAAGTGCCCGGTCATGCATGGGGTCAGTCCCAATGCGATTTCCGCCGGCCGATCCAATCGGGACTGGTGGCCGAACCAGCTGAATCTCCGAATCCTGCATCAGCATTCCAGCCTTTCGGATCCGATGGGACCGGATTTCGTCTATGCCGAGGCATTCAAGAAGCTGGATCTCTCGGCCGTGAAGGCCGACCTTCACGCCTTGATGACCGACAGCCAATCCTGGTGGCCGGCGGACTGGGGCCACTACGGCCCGCTGTTCATCCGCATGGCGTGGCACAGCGCCGGCACCTATCGGCTGATGGACGGCCGTGGCGGCGGCGGCACCGGCAACCAGCGGTTCGCCCCGCTCAACAGTTGGCCCGACAACGTCAACCTCGACAAGGCCCGGCGGTTGCTGTGGCCGATCAAGCGCAAGTACGGCAACAGCCTGTCCTGGGCCGACCTGATGATCCTGGCCGGCAACTGCGCGCTCGAATCGATGGGCTTCAAGACCTTCGGCTTCGGTGGCGGCCGTGCGGACATCTGGGAGCCGGAAGAGGACATCTATTGGGGTGCCGAGAGCGAATGGCTCGGCGACAAGCGCTACAGCGGCGAGCGCGACCTCGAAAACCCGCTGGCCGCCGTGCAGATGGGTCTCATCTACGTCAACCCGGAAGGGCCGAACGGCAACCCCGATCCGGTGGCTTCGGGGCGCGACGTGCGCGAGACCTTCGCCCGCATGGCGATGAACGACGAGGAGACGGTGGCGCTCGTCGCGGGTGGCCACACGTTCGGCAAATGCCACGGTGCCGGCGATCCGACACTGGTCGGTCCCGAACCCGAGGCGGCGCCGCTGGAGGCGATGGGGCTCGGCTGGAGGAACGCCTTCGGATCCGGCAGGGGGGTACACACCACGAGCAGCGGCATCGAAGGTGCCTGGAAGAAAAACCCGACCAGATGGGACATGGGCTATCTCAACACCCTGTTCGGCTACGAGTGGGAACTGGTGAGGAGCCCGGCGGGCGCCTATCAGTGGCTGGCCAAGGACGTCGCCGAGGAAGACCTCATTCCAGACGCTCACGATCCCACGCGCAAGCATCGTCCGATGATGACGACCGCCGACCTGTCGTTGCGCTTCGACCCGATCTACGGGCCGATCGCCCGACGGTTCCGCGACGACCCTGCGGCTTTCGCCGATGCCTTTGCCCGCGCCTGGTTCAAGCTGACCCACCGCGACATGGGGCCGAAGGTGCGCTATCTCGGGCCGGAAGTACCAGCGGAAGACTTGATCTGGCAGGATCCGGTCCCGCCGGTAGATCACCCTCTGGTCGACGCCGGCGACATCGCGGCGCTCAAGACGAAGGTGCTCGCCTCGGGGCTCACCATTTCCGAGCTGATCTCGACCGCCTGGGCATCCGCCTCGACCTTCCGTGGCTCCGACAAGCGTGGCGGCGCCAATGGCGCCCGCGTTCGGCTTGCCCCGCAGAAGGACTGGGAGGTGAATGAGCCGGCACGGCTCGCCCATGCACTTTCGGTGCTGGAGGGCATCCGGCTGGCGTTCAACGCGTCGGCTCCCCGTCCGATCTCGCTGGCCGATCTGATCGTCCTCGCCGGGACGGCGGCCGTGGAGGAAGCGGCGAGGAAAGCCGGATACACCGTTGACGTGCCCTTCTCGCCAGGGCGCACGGACGCGACGCAGGAGCAGACGGACGTGCCGTCCTTCGTGGTGATGGAACCCCACGCCGATGCCTTCCGCAACTACGCACGTGCCGGCCGGCCGGTCGCGACCGAGGAACTGATGGTCGACCGGGCCCAACTGCTGACCCTCACCGCGCCGGAGATGACCGTCCTTGTCGGCGGGTTGCGCGTGCTTGGCGCCAACTGGGGCGGAACCCAGCATGGCGTCTTCACCGACCGGCCCGGCGTTCTCAGCACCGACTTCTTCGTCCATCTCGTCGACATGGAAACCGAATGGAGGCCGATGACCGAGGGCGAAGAGACGCTGTTCGAAGGGCGCGATCGCGCAAGCGGCGCGGTGAAGTGGACAGCCACGCGCGTTGATTTGGCATTCGGCGCCAACTCCCAGCTAAGGGCACTGGCCGAAGCCTATGCCCAGGATGATGCAGGCGAGAAGTTCGTGCGCGATTTTGCCAAGGCCTGGGTCAAGGTGATGAACGCCGACCGATTCGACCTCGCCTGACACCTGCGGCCGGCCTCGGACCCCGAGGCCGGCCGCCGATAAACGACGACGCCCCATGACGGACGGCAGGCAGATTCAAGCCGCCGGCCGAGGGTGAAACCTGGCTTTCCCGGCTGGCCGGCTCCTCCCCAATATCGAAGCGGAAACCATGCGGACGCGCCCCTCCCAGGGCCGCGTCGGCGCGCCGTTACGCCCAGCAATCATCCATAAGTATAAACACCAAACAAGAAAGTCTCCTCGGTTTGCACTTTACATATCTACGTCACTTTCGTAAAGTTTTGCCCATCACGCACGGTGTCGGCGAGCGCGCGAGGTTTGGGTTACATGACGAACAAAGAGCGGGCCGGCCACCAGAAAGAGAGCAAAACCCGGGACCATATGGCGGTCGCGGCGCATATCCGTATGCTGCTACCTGCGCTTTCACAGGGGGAGCAGACTGTTGCCCTCTGGTTGTTAGAACGTGGGAATTTGACGAATAACCCGAAGATCGGTGAAGTCGCCGCGGCGCTTGGCATTTCCGAAGCGATGGTCGTCAAGGTGGCGCGGCGGCTGGGCTACGGCGGGTTCAAGGACCTTCGTGCCGACCTGATGGCCTATTACGCCAACCTGCGGGTGGAGATCGACGAGGAGCTCAGGCGGGAGGATTCCATCCCGCAGATCGTGCGCAAGGTGTTTGCGACGGAGCGCTCGGCGCTTGAGGAAGTGGAAAGCATCCTCGACATCGACGCCATCGCCGAGGCCGCGCGCATCTTCATCAAGGCGCGTCACCGCGACCTCTACGGCGTCGGCGGCTCGGCCACCGTTTGTGCCGACGCATCCCACAAGTTCCTGAGGATCGGCATCCGTTCGAGCGTCTTCTCCGACGCGCACCTGATCGCCATGTCGGCCAGCCTTCTCGAGGAAGGCGACGCGGCGCTGGTGGTGTCGCACTCGGGCGAGTCCAAGGACGTCATCCTCGGCGCGGAAGTTGCCCGCGCTTCCGGCGCCAAGGTGATCACCATCACCAACTCGATCGCCTCGACGCTGGCCCGCAATTCGGATGTCGTGCTGTGCGCGCCGGCCAAGGAGGCCCCGCTCATGGGGCAGAACGCCGCCGCCCGCATCGCCCAGCTCGCCATCCTCGACACGATGTTCATCTGCCTGGCGCGTGAGGACTACGAAACCGCCGAGCGGAACCTGAACAAGGTGCTGACCTCCGTCGCCGTCTATTCGACGAACGACCGTGGCCGGACCGAAAGACGCGGCACGCCCCGCGCTGACAAAAACTCGCCGGACGGCGTCCAGCCGGCGAAGGAAACCGCAAGGAAAAGGGTGGAGTTATGAAAATCAGAGGCTTGCTCATCGCTACCGTCGCCGCCGCCGGCATGTTTGGCTTTTCCGCCAGCGCCATGGCCGCCGACTACGCCATCGTCCTCAAGACGCTGTCCAACCCGTTCTGGGTGCAGATGAAGGACGGCATCGAGGCCAAGGCGAAGGAACTCGGCGTCGAGGTCGACATCGTCGCCTCGCCGTCGGAAGAGGACTTCCAGGCCCAGCTTCAGCTGTTCGAGGACATGCTGAACCGCGACTACAAGGGCTTCGGCTTCGCGCCGCTGTCGCCGGTCAACTTGGTGAATCCGGCCGCCGCCGCCTACAAGAAGGGCAAGCCGATCGTCAACATCGACGAGAAGGTCGACATGAAGGCCCTTGAGGCCGCCGGCGCCAACGTCGAAGCCTTCGTCACCACCGACAACGTCAAGGTCGGCGAGAAGGGCGCCAAGTTCATCATCGACCAGCTCGGCGCCGAAGGCGGCGAAGTCGCCATCGTCGAGGGCAAGGCCGGCAACGCTTCGGGTCAGGCCCGTCATGACGGCGCCAAGGCTGCCTTCGAAGCCACGTCCAACGTCAAGCTGGTGGCCAGCCAGCCGGCCGACTGGGACCGCCTGAAGGCGCTCGACGTCGCCACCAACATCCTGCAGTCCTCGCCCGACCTCAAGGCCTTCTACTGCGCCAACGACACCATGGCGCTCGGCGTCATGCAGGCGGTGCAGAACGCCGGCAAGGCCGGCAAGGTGCTCGTCGTCGGTACCGACGGCGCGCCGGAAGCCCGCGAGATGGTGGCCGCTGGCCGTCTGACCGCGACCGTCGCACAGGACCCGGCCCAGATCGGCGCCACCAGCCTCGAGATCCTGGTCGAGGCCGTCAAGGCGGGCAAGCTGACCGCTGTCGGCGCCGAGCCCAAGCAGGTGGCCGTGGACTCGGTTCTCGTCACCAAGTGATCCACTCTGCCGGATGAGGCGGTCGTCGCGCATGCGACCGTCTCCTTCCTCCCCCGTCCGGCGCGTCACTCTCCGGCGCGCCGGACGATTTCTGAATAGCCGACCGATCGACGGCCCAAGCGAGATCGACATGTCAAACCTGGCTCCGAACACCGCCGGTCCGACCGGCATCGAAGAAGCCGCCCCGATCGTCCGCATGATCGGCATCGAAAAGCATTTCAACAACGTCGCGGTGCTGAAGGGCGTCAATCTCGACATTCGCCCCGGCGAGGTGCACGTACTCCTCGGCGAGAACGGCGCCGGCAAGTCGACGCTGATGAAGATCCTGACCGGCATCCACGAGCCGACCGGCGGCGAGATCGTGCTGGACGGCGTGTCGCGTCCGCTGGTCACGCCGCGCGAGGCGAGCGAGGCCGGCATCTCGATCATCTATCAGGAACTCTCCGTCATCAACGAGCTGTCGGCGCTCGAGAACCTGTTCGTCGGCCGCCTGCCGGTGAAGCGCCGCCTGGGCGTTCCCATCGTGGACTGGAAGCTGATGGAAGCCGAAGCGCGGTCCATCATCGGCCGGCTTGGCCTCGGGAGCCTGGATCTGCACAAGCCGGTCGGCGAGATGCCGATCGCCCACCGCCAGATCATCGAAATCGCCAAGTCGCTGATGAAGAACGTGCGCGTGCTCGTCATGGACGAGCCGACGTCGTCGCTGACATCGGTGGAAACCGAGAGGCTGTTCGCGCTCGTTCGCCAGCTCAAGGCGGAAGGCACCGCCATCCTGTTCATTTCCCACAAGCTCGACGAGGTGCGCGAGATCGGCGACACCTTCTCGGTGCTGAAGGACGGCGTTTCCACCGGCCATGGCCGCATCGCCGACTTCACCAACGACGACCTCGTTCGCATGATGGTCGGCCGCGTCGTCAAGCAACGCTTCCTCGCCGAGGGGCCGATCGACCGCACGCGGGTGCCCGTCCTGAAGGTCGAGAACGTCACCAGCGCCGATCGCAAGCGCGTTCGCGACGTCAGCTTCGAGGTGCATCATGGCGAGGTGCTGGGCTTTGCCGGCCTCGTCGGCTCCGGCCGCACCGACCTCATGAACTGCCTGTTCGGCGCCGAACCGCGCGCCGCCGGCAAGATCATTCTCAACGGCGCCGACATCACGCCCAAGAACCCCGTCGAGGCGGTGAAGTCGGGCATGGCCTATCTCACCGAGAACCGCCGCCAGACCGGGTTCACCCCCAACTTCACCATCGAGGGCAACATCGCCGTCACCAAATCGGTGAAGGACGCGCCGCTTCGCGGCACCTGGGGCCTCGTCGATCGCAAGGCCGAGCGGGTGATCGCCGAGGAGCAGCGCAAGCAGCTCTCCATCCGCTGCGCTGGCATCGATCAGAGCATCCTCGAGCTGTCGGGCGGCAACCAGCAGAAGGTGCTGGTCGGCAAATGGATGTCGATCGCTCCCTCCGTCATCATCTTCGACGAACCGACGCGCGGCATCGACGTCGGCGCCAAGTCGCAGATCCACGAAATCATCCGGACGCTCGCCGCCGCCGGCAAGGCGGTGATCATGGTATCGTCCGAACTCCCCGAAATCCTGGCCGTCTGCGACCGCGTCGCGGTATTCCGCAACGGCCGCATCATGGACATCCTCGACGGCGCCACGGCAACCGAGGAATCCATTCTGAGCGTCGCAATGAGGGACGGCAAATGAGCCAGCGGCTTAAACTCGGCAAACTCTGGGACATCTACGGGACGCTCTGCATCCTCCTGGTGATCGTGGTGCTGTTCAGCGCCCTGTCCCCCACCTATTTCACCCGTCCCGAAAACATCGTGCAGATCTTCCTGCAGAGTTCGATCACCATCATGATCGCGCTCGGCGAGTTCTTCCCCATCCTGATCGCCGGCATCGACCTTTCGGTCGGCTCGGTGCTGGCGCTGACCGGCATGATCACCGCCCAGCTGATGGTGGCCGGCTTCGACCCGACGCTCGCCGTGCTGATCGGCGGCGTCGGCGGTGGCCTGACGCTCGGCGCGATCAACGGCCTGCTCGTCAACTTCACCGGGCTGCATCCCTTCATCATCACGCTCGGCACCAATGCCATCTTCCGCGGCGTGACGATGATCATCTCCGGCGCCAGCCCGGTGTTCGGCTTCTCCTACGACTTCGTGAACACGGTGACCGGCTTCGTCGGCTTCGTACCGGTGCCGGTGATCTTCGCCCTGTCGTTCGCCGCCGTGCTGTGGTTCTTCACTGCCAAGACACGTCTCGGCCGCAACATCTACGCAGTCGGCGGCAACAAGGAATCGGCCTTCTACTCGGGCATCGACGTCAAGCTGCACACGCTGATCGTCTTCATGATTTCCGGCCTCTGCGCGGGTCTTGCCGGCGTCCTCTCCATCGCCCGTCTCGGCGCCGCCGAGCCGGCGGCGGGTACCGGCTTCGAGACCTACGCAATCGCGGCGGTGATCATCGGCGGCACCAGCTTCTTCGGCGGCAAGGGGCGCATCCCCTCGGTGGTGATCGGCGGCCTGATCATCGGCACCATCAACAACGGCCTCAACATCCTGCGCGTGCCCACCTTCTACCAGCTGGTGGTGATGGGCGGCCTGATCATCTCGGCCGTGGCGCTCGATCGCCTGATCGCCCGCATGCGCTGATGCAAAGCCCGTCGGCCATCATATAAAGAGTCCCGTCCCGCCTTCCTCCAGGCGGGGCGGCCCGCCCCCGCCGCTCCTCCCCACGGCGGGGGACCTGCCGGAAAGTACCGGCCCAGACCAGGACGACCCGATGAAGATCAAGATCTCCCCCTCCCTGATGTGCATGGATCTCCTGCGCTTCAAGGAACAGCTTACCTTCCTCGACAGCCATGCCGACTTCCTCCACATCGACATCATGGACGGCCATTACGTGCCGAATCTCACGCTGTCCCCCTTCTTCATGGAAAACGTCGCCAAGGTCTCGAAGCTGCCGATGGATTGCCACCTGATGACCACGGATCCGTGGATGTGGGTGCCGATCATGGCCAAGGCGGGTGCCGGCTACATTTCCCCACAGGCCGAGACCATCAACGCCATCGCCTTCCGCATCATCGCCAAGATCCGCGAGCTCGGCTGCAAGCCCGGCATCGTGGTCAATCCGGCGACGCCGCTCGACAGCCTTAAGCACTACATCCACCTGATCGACAAGATCACCATCATGACGGTCGATCCGGGCTATGCCGGCCAGCCGTTCATCGAGGAGATGCTGGACAAGATCGCGGAAGCCAAGCGTCTGCGCGAGGAACGCGGCCTGAACTTCCTGATCGAGGTCGACGGCTCCTGCAACAAGCGCACCTATGCGCGCCTTGCCGCCGCCGGCGCCGACGTGTTCATCGTCGGCACCTCGGGCCTGTTCCACAATCATGAGGACATCGCCGAAGCCTGGAAGATCATGACCGCCGACATCGAGGCGGCCATCGGAGCCTCAGCATGAGCGTCTTCGCCGGCATCGACCTCGGCGGCACGCATACCCGCTTCGCCGTGATGGCGGACGGCGACTTCGTGCTGTCCGAGAAATACGTGACCGCCGACCTGATGGCGGCGGGACCGAAGCTTGCCGGCGTCATCGCCCGCTATCGCGACGTCGTCGCTCGCGCCGGCCTCGCTCCCCAGGCGGTGGGCATCGGCCTGCCGGCGACCCTCGACGCGGATCGTCGCGTCGTGCTGTCGGCGCCCAATGTCGACGGGCTCGACGGGCTCGACGTGGTGTCGCTTCTCGGCGGCGCTCTCGGCGTGCCGGTCGTGGCGGAGCGGGACGTCAACTTCCAGTTCTTCCATGATATGAAGGCCAGCGGGCGGACGCCCAAGGTGGCGCTCGGCGTCTACATCGGCACCGGTGTCGGCAATGCGGTGTGGATCAACGGCTTCTATACCGGCGCCCACGGTTCGGCCGCCGAGCTCGGCCATATCCCGGTGCCCGGAGCCACGGGCACCTGCGGCTGCGGCAAGGTCGGCTGCCTCGAAACGGTGTGCTGCGGTCGCTGGCTGAAGGGCTGGCAGGAACGCAACGCACCGAACACGCCGATCGCCGACATTTTTGCCTGCCACGGCGAGCATCCCGATATCCGCACCTTCGTCGAGACGGCAGCGATGGGGATCGCCACCGCCGTCAACATCATCGACCCCGAGCTGGTGTTCCTGGGCGGCGGCGTCCTCGAAATGCCGGCCTTCCCCTTCGACACACTGAAGACGCGGCTTCTCGCCCACGCTCGCGCACCCTTCCCGCGCGACGTGCTTGAGGTGCGGCTCGCCTCCAACCTCGGCGACAGCGGCGCGCGTGGCGCCTGCCTCTATGTCGCCGGCAAATTCGGAGCCGTCCAATGACCGGCAAGCTCAAGATCGTCATCTCTTCCGACCACGTCGGCATCGACCTCAGGAAGACCGTCGCCGCCCACCTCACGGCACTCGGCCATGCGGTCGATGACGTCGGCCCGGTCACTGCCGAACGCACCGACTATCCGACCTGGGGCGAAAAGGCCGCCCGCATGGTTCAGGCCGGCGAGGCCGACTTCGGCGTCGTCATCTGCGGGACCGGCTTCGGCATCTCGCTTGCCGCCAACAAGCTCAAGGGCATCCGGTGCGCCGTCTGCTCGGAGCCCTACACGGCCCGCCTGTCGCGCCAGCACAACAATGCCAACATGCTGGCCTTCGGCGCGCGCGTGGTCGGACAGGATCTGGCGCTGATGATCGTCGACGAGTTCTTCGCCGCCGAGTTCGAAGGCGGGCGCCATGCCCGCCGCGTCGACATGATCGGCGAGATCGAGACGCGCGAAGGGCGCTGATCGAACCTCAGGAGTGATGACGACGGCCGCGCGCCTCAGGACGCGCGGCTATTTTTTGCCAGGAGAGCCTCGACCTCCTGCCGCGTCGGCGCCGCCTCGGAGGAGCCTTCCTTGGTGCAGGCGAGAGCGCCGGCGGCCGCCGCGAAGCGGACGGCGCTTTCCACCGCCATTCCCTCGGCCAGCGCCACGGCCAGTCCGGCCGCAAAGCAGTCGCCGGCCGCCACGGTATCGATGGCCTTGACCGCAAACGGCGGCACGTGCCCCCGGAAGTCTGCACTGTCGACGTAGACGCCACGGGCGCCCATCTTGACGAGAGCGAGCGGCAGCCCAGTCTCCCTCAACCGACCGGCGGCGGCCGCCGCCGCCTCGACATCGACCGGCGCGATGCCGGTCAGCGCCTCGGTCTCGATCTCGTTCGGCGTCAGCGCGTCGAACATGCGGATGGTGTCGGCCCCAAAGGGGAAGGTCGGAACCGGCGCCGGATCGAGAATGGCGAGCGCACCGGCCCGACGTGCCAGTTCGACAGCTTTCAGCGTGGCCGGAAAGGGATGTTCGAGCTGGGCAAGCAGGACCTTCACGCTGGAGAACAACGGCGCTGCCGCCTCGACCTGCTCGACCGCCAGCCCCGTGTTGGCACCCGGCACGACGGTGATCGCGTTCTCGCCCCGACCGTCGATGCCGATGACGGCGATACCGGTCGGGAGCGACGCATCGATGGCCAGACAACCTGGATCGACGCCTAGGCCGGCAAGCTGCGAGCGGATGAACTCGCCGAAAGAGTCCGCACCAATGCGCCCGATGAAGCGCACGGGCGTACCCAGCCGCGCCACGGCCACCGACTGATTGGCCCCCTTGCCCCCGAGAACCATGGAATAGCGATGGCCGGTGAGCGACTCGCCGGGACGCGGGGCGCGGTCGGCGTAGGTGACGATATCCACGTTGACCGAGCCGATGACGATGACGGACACAACACTCTCCAACTGAAGCCGTGACGCGGCGAGAAAACAGCAGCCCATCTCAAGCCTCCGTCAGGGTTTGGCGGAACTTTGATTTCGGGCAGCATCGTTGTATCGCTAGGACTTACACCCCGAAAGCAGCCTTTCGGACGGGTGGAGTGAATACCGGGGACTGGCAATGACGGGAAATCTTCGGTCGACGACGACGCGCCCTCGGCGAACGCCGTCGTCGATCAAGGATGGACCGGGGATCAACCACGGAGACATCGCCGATCATAACTCCCGCATCGTGCTCGAGCTCCTGCGCGTCTTCGGGGCCCTTACCCGTCGCGACCTGTCGCAGCGACTGGGACTGACCGAGCCGGCGATCACCGGCATCCTCAGACGCCTTGAAGGACGCGGCCTCGTCACGTCGCGCCGCCAGAGCGACGCTAGCCGCTATCCCGTCACCGAGTTCCTGATGAAACCGCAGGGGTGCGTGGCGCTCGGCCTGAGACTCGCCCGACGGGCGGAAACAGCCGTCCTCGTCGATGCGGCCGGCAGCGTCATCGCCGAGCAGCGTGACATACGACCGGACCAACTGATCGCCACCGGCAAGACGCTGCTCGCCCAGAAGCCGGAAGGGGCGAAAGTGCTCGGCGTCGGCGTCGCCTTGTCGCCCGATGATGGCATCACCTTCCAGGAGGTGCAGGCGGCTTTCGCGCCCTTGACGGTACTCGCCGACGCGGACAGCGCCACCGCCGCCACCGCCGAGCGCCTGATCGGTGCCGGCGATCGTGACGGCGGCTTCGTCAGCATACTCGTCACACGTTCGGGCGTTCGGGCCGGCCTGTCGATCGGCGGACGGCCTTTTCACGGCATGCACGGCTTTGCCGGCGGAATCGGCGCCATGCGAACGGGACAGGATCGCGCGCCTTTGGCCGAGGGCCTGTCTCCTGACCGGCTCGACGCGGCCATCGCAGCATGCAACGACCCTGAGGCAGCGATCGCCGAATGGGCGCGCGAAGCGGCTGACCATTTGCTCGACGCGGTGGTGGCCATCTCCGGCGTGGTGGTGCCCGGGCTCATCGTCATCGGTGGCGATCTGCCGGACGCGGCCGTCGATGCCGTGGTGTCCGAGATTCTGGCGGCCCCGGTGGCAATCGGCGGCCGCCCCACGACCACCTCGTGGATGCCGCCCCTTCGCCGCTCAAAACTGCCGGCAGCCGGCGTCGCTCTCGGTGCGGCACTGCTGCCGGTCGTCGAACTCCTGCTGCCGGATCCGAGATGACCCCCGGGACACTGGCTCACACCGAGGGCGCCGTCGCTCTGGTTTGATCCGTCCTGAGGGGAACGCGCTTGAGCTGCCCCGCATCGGCTGACGGCAGGCCCAGGCGATGGGCAAGCGGCATGGCGGCCGCCCCCAAGGCAGCCGCATCTTCCGAACAGACGGCGCGGTGCAGCATCACCTGCGGCAGTCCGGCGCTCAGGCATTCCTTTTGCGCCCGGACAATCAGCTCGTCGATCAGGCGCACCGGCATGCGCCCGCCGATCAGCACCGCCTCGGGGTCGGCGATCAGGGCGACCTGAGACACTGCCTCTGCCAGCCAGCCGGCGGCGCGGCCGATCCAGTCGGACACCAAGGCACGGCCTTGCCCGTCCAGAGCGGCGAGTTCCGTCGGTGTTTGGACAACGATGCCGTGGGCCCGGAGATGGTCATAGAGCAAGAACACCGAGAACAGCTCGCCAAGCTGGCGGATGCGCCCGATGCCGTTCGCGTCGATCTCGCGTACCGGCAAGCAGCCAATCTCGCCGTTGATGCCGCCCGCCCCCTTGTGCCGCACGCCGTCAATGACCAGCGCGCCGCCGACGCAGGCGTTGGCAAGGATGTAGAAGAAACTGCCGATCTCCGTTCCGAGCCCATAGTCGATCTCACCAAGGGCGGCGGCGTTGGCGTCATTGTCGATGAAGACGGGATGTGGCGTCACCGCCTCGACGGCGCCGCGCAGATCGAAATCGGTCCAGGCGGCATAAGCTGCCGGGCGCCCGATCACATCGATTTCCCCAAGCCAATCGGGAATGGCAAGCCCGACTCCGGCAAGGCGCCCCTCGTCCACCAGTTTGCGGCGGCGGAAGGTCGACAGCGCGTCGGAGAACAGCGCCATGAACTCGTCGGGGAGGATGAAGCTCTTCTCGTAATGGACGCGGCCGCGCACAGTGCCGGTGGCGTCGACCACCACCATCGTCAGATGATCGCGGTCGATGTTGGCGCCGACGGAAAACATGCCCTCGGGATCGATCTCCAGCTCGATGGCCGGCTGCCCCCGAAGGCCGTGGCGTCGGCGCGCCTCCATGACAAGCCCCTCGTCGACCAGACGATCGACGATGCGGGCGATGGCCTGCTTGGTCAGGCCACAACGCTCGGCAAGCTCGGTGCGCGAGATGGGGGCGCCGCGATGAATGGCCGCCAGCACCAACTGACGGTTTTTCGCGGCGGCCTGTTCTGCATTCGACCCGACAAAGATCAACGGAGCTCCCTCCCCGTCCGCCTGACTTCCGGCGGACGGGACGAGATTAGCTCGCTGTCTCACACCTTGCAAAGCCGCCAGCTCTTCACCTCGAACGGCCGAAGACCGCGTGCCGGCACGTCCATGGACTCTTCGAGAATGGTGACGGGCTTGTCGACGACCCAGCCGTTCTTGAGCGACAGAGCGAAGTCGCCACGCCGGCCTGCCGGCTCCCAGACGCGCAGGATCAAACCATCTCCCTCCTCGGCCGGCTTGAGAACCGACAGCGCCGCGGCAATACCCTCGGCCACCACCGGCTGGAAGACGCCGGCTGCCAGACCCGCCACCGATTTGACGAGCAGCGGCTGATTGAGATCGTCCGCCTCTTCTCGTACGCCGCCGTCGTGCCAGGGGCCGGAATGCGGCATGAGCGCGTAGGTGAAGGTCTGTTCCCCTTCGTCGGCGAGAGGATCGGGATAGACCGGCGAGCGCAGCAGGCTAAGACCGAGCACGTTTTCGCGAACGCTGTGGCCGTATTTGGCGTCGTTGAGGAGAGCCAGGCCGAAGTCCGGTTCGGAAAGGTCGAGGAAACGATGGGCCGCCGCCTCGAACATCGCCGCGTCCCAGGACGTGTTGGTGTGGGTCGGGCGGGTGACGACGCCATAGGCGCACTCCGCCGTGGCGTTGCGGCTTCTGGCGTTTACCGCGGTGAGCGTTCTCAGGAAGACGCGGCGGTCGTGCCAGTCGAGCGTCGTCTTGATGTCAAGACGACGAGCGCCGGCAGCGAGGCTCAGAACCTGGGTGATGGTCGACGAACGGAAGCGGCGAACGAGCTTGACGGCAACCCGATGCGGCCCCTCCTCGATCACCTCCAGGCTCTGGAGATCGGTGATCTCCTCGCCACGCTCGGCATAGTCTCCCTCGATATCCCAGGCGTCCCAATTGCGCGGTTTGTCGACGGGATAGGCCATCAGGCGGTTGCCATAGCCGTCGAGCGCCTCACGACCGGTGGGCTTGTGCAGGATCGAGGCAATGGAACCGTCGGCCGCCAGCGTCACGCGCAGAATGTCGTTTTCGAGATGCGTGCGGCTGACCGACAGCGATCCCGCCGGCTTGAGGGCCTCCGCATCGACAACGGCAACCGCGAGCGGGGGCAGCGTCTCGGCGGAAGAGATGACAGAACCGTTCTCCAGCGTCAGGCGGATCGGTCGGGCGTCGAGCGACGGGTTGACGATAAGCAGCCGCTCACCGTCAGCCTTGGGCAAGGCTCCGGCAATGGCATCGAGAGCCGCCGCTTGTGCCTTGAGCCCGATGTCGATCACGCCACCCAGTTCGTCAGCAGCGTCCTCGTAGACCTCGCGGATCGACGACCCCGGAAGGATGTCGTGGAACTCGTTCTTCAGCACGGTGCGCCAGGCCGGCTCGAGGCTCTCAGGCTTTGGCGCGCCGAGAAGATGGGCCAGCGATGCCGTTGTCTCCGCGGTGATCAGCGCGCGCTCCGCCTTGCGATGCAGGCGCTTGACGACGCTTTGGCTGGTCAGCGTGCCGCGATGCAGTTCCAGGTAGATCTCGCCCTGCCAGACCGACAGTTTCTTTTCCCTTGCCGTGGTATGGGCGCGGTCGAAGAAATCCTTGACGCGGGTCCAGCGCGCCTTGGGCAGCGTGGGAAAGGCGCGAAGCTGCTTTTCGCGCGCCACCATCTCCGGCGTCGGGCCACCGCCACCGTCGCCATAGCCGACGCAGAGCAGCGTTTCCGGGTGCAACGCCTTCTCGCGAAAATTCCGCCAGGTCGGCACATGGCAATCCGGACGGACGAAGCCGTTGTAGCCCTGCATGGGATTGTCGAAGGTGTGAGCAAGCACACGGCTGCCATCGAGCCCTTCCCACCAGAACAGGTCGGACGGGATGTGGTTGGTCTCGGACCAGTTGACCTTGATGGTGAAGAAGCTGCGGATGCCAGCCTGCTTCAGGAGCTGGGGCAGCGCACCGGTGAAGCCGAAGCAGTCCGGCTGCCAGCAGATGTCGTGGCGGATACCGAAGGTCTTCTCAAAGAAGCGCTGGCCATAGAGATATTGGCGCGTCAGGCTTTCGCCGGTGGGAATGTTGGTGTCCGGCTCGACCCAGCTGCCACCCAACGTTTCCCATTCGCCGGAGCGGACGCGTTCGGCGATCTTTTCGAACAGGGCCGGGTCGTCCTCGGCCACCTGCGCGTAGTAATGGGCCGTCGACTGGTTGAAGCGGAAATCCTTCGACGCCTCCATCAGGGATATGGCCGTCGAGAAGGTGCGCCGGGTCTTGCGACGCGTCTCGCCATAGGGCCAAAGCCAGGCCAGATCGATGTGGGCATGGCCGGTAAGGCCAATCTCTCCTTCCGGCGGAAAGCGCTGCTGCAGCGCTTCGAGACGGGCGATCAGGGCATCATGGGCGGCGGCGACGGTGGCCTTTTCGGCTTGGTTGAGAGCGGCTGGCGCCTCGATCAGGTCCGGCAACTGCCAGATCTTCTGCTGGCCCTCGG